>WUUC01208190.1_pt1 | contig 13037 bp, 13 predicted proteins | sample 6278441 | NCBI WGS metagenome assembly WUUC01 (sample SAMN13675441, study PRJNA597444) | soil metagenome | isolation source: soil | place: USA: Washington | collected 2017-10 | reverse complement strand
AGCTGATCGCCGCGATCCTCACGCAGGAAAAGCGCGACAAGGACGACGGCTACAAGGCGCGCCTGGAGCGGTTCAGCACGCCTCGCCTGTTCGACCAGCACAAGGGCGCTGCGAAGCGCGCCAAGGCCGCGAACTAGCACAGGTAGCTAGGCGCCGTTCTACCGGCGAGGCGCGGACCGGCGCGGAGACAGTACGGTCGCAATGGCGGAGCGGACAGTCGTGCTCGCTGTGTGAGGCGCGGCTGCGGACGCGCGTCAGCGCACCCGCGTGGGGCCGATCTGCGCCCACTTCAGCGGCTTGAACCAGCGCACGATCAGAAAGACGTCGAGCGCTACGAATAGCAGGCACAACACGCCGACGACCCACGTCCAGACGTAATCGGTAGGTTGTTCGTCGGCGAGCAGGACGAATGACTCCTCGCTCACGGGCAGCTCCGCGTCGCGCTGCATCACCTCGGCCAGCGGCGCATAGCGGCGTCCCAGACCGCCCAACGTAACCAGCCGTCCGCTGTAGCTCGAGCGCACGAAATCGTCGGCGGTGCCGTCGGGCAGCTGCACGAACACGCTGCGCTGTCCCGCCAGCGGCATCACGACGTAGGCTGAGCCCAAGCCGCGGCGGAAGCGCACCGCGCGGGCGATGGCTGGCACGCCAGACAAGCTCACGTAGCTGTTCGGAACCAGCTGGCTCACCGCCACGTTCTGGATGTTGCCCAACTCCCTGGGCGCAGGGTCCGCCAGGGCGTAGGCCATCTCGCCGCGCAGCGAGATCATCAGCGCCATCATCGCGACCACCGCAGCCGCCATGACCGTCAATGCCGCGATGCGTTGTCCTTGAGGCGGAGCTGCCAGAGCCACCAGCTCCGGATCGAATTCCGCCGGTGGACCTTCGATCCCGGCCGGCGCGGAGTTCGAGCCGAGCTCCGCCGGGGCTGTAGGGTCAGGCTGGCGCACGTAGGTGAGACAACGTCCGTTCTGTAAAGTTCTCAGATTTCGCCCTGGCAGCCCCTCAGGAGTGTCTGTCGGGTCATCAGCGCGAGCCCCGGCAGCTGTGGACGGGGACTCTGGCGCGGATCAGGGCGAGAACAACGTCGCCAACCAGCCAAGCAGTGGATCACCGAGGAAGAGGTACTCGAGGGCCGAGAGCGCCAGCATCGGCCCGAAGACCATCATTGGGGGGCCGGGCGCGGCCGGCTCCGGCTCTTCTGTGGCACCCTTTTCGACCCCCGCCGCAACTTCCGCCGCCTGCTCCGGGGAGGCCGGATCCGAGTCGCGCAAGGTGTCAGGCCGCGTAGGTATCATCGGAGCGCCGGTTGCCATTGCGATACCCGCGACCAGCAGCCCTTGGATGCTGCCTGCCAGCAGCGCGAACAGCACCGCTTGCCAGCCCAGGAATGCCCCTATCATCATCAGCAGCTTCGCATCCCCCTCGCCCATACCGCGACGGCCCGTGAGCCACTCGTACGCCCACACGAACAGCACCTGGACGATCAAGAACCCGAGCCCTGCGCCCACGGCCGCTTCCACCGCCCCCGGCAGCTCACGCAGAGACACCGTGGCCAACCCCAGCGCGGCGCCCGGCAGGGAGACCTCATCGGGGATCTCCATCCACTCCAGATCCACGAAGGTGGCGATGACGAGCCCGCCCGCGAACACGAAGTAGAGCAGCGTCTCGATCAGCGCATCCAGCAGCGGCGCCTCGGGTGCGCGCACCAGATAGCGCTCGGCCAGCGCCAGGCACAACACCGCGCTCAGCAGTTCGACCCACGCATAGCGCGGCGTGAGCTTGGCGCCGCAGCAGCGCGCCTTGCCGCGCAAGAGCAGGTAGCCGAGGATCGGCACATTGAGATACCAGCGCACCGGCGTACCGCAGCTCGGGCAGTGGCTGGGCGGCGACACGACCGACATGCCGCGCGGCCAGCGGTAGATGGCCACGTTGAAGAAGCTGCCCCAGAGCGCCCCGAACACGAAAGCGGCGCCGCGTACGAACCAGGCGGGCAGATCGCCCGCCACCCCATCGACAGCAAGTGTCACCGGGGAAGTCTACGCCGGGGCGCGCAGGATGCGCAGCAATGCTAGGAAGGCGCGTGCATGCAGACGCAGCGGCGGAGATGCCGATGAGTGAGATCAACCCTCGGGAAGAGCTGGCCGACGCCCGCCGTGTCGTGATCAAGATCGGAACCAAGTCGATCACGGCAGACGGCCGCGGACGCTTCCAGAGCGTGGCGCGTCAGGTCGCGGCCTTGCGCGCGCAGGGCCGTCAACTGGTGATCGTCTCTTCCGGCGCCATCGCGCTCGGCTTTCCGCGCCTCGGCTTGAAGGTGCGTCCGAGCCAGATGGCCGAGCTTCAGGCCAGCGCTGCCACGGGTCAGTCGCGTCTGATGCACGCCTACGAAGAGGCCTTTGCCCCGTACGGCATCGAAGTGGCGCAGGTGCTGCTCACGCATGATGGCATCAGCGATCGCAGCATGTATTTGAACGCGCGCGCCGCACTCGACGCACTGCTGGCGCACGGCTGCGTACCGATCATCAACGAAAATGACACCATCGCTCTGGACGAGATTCGCTTTGGCGACAACGACCAGCTTGCAGCTCTGGTGGCCACACTGGTCGGCGCCGACCTGCTCGTGCTGCTGACCGACGTGGAAGGTCTGCTGGACGACAACGGCGTGCGCATCGGCCTGGTGCGCGATGTAGAAGATGTGAAACACCTGGTGCGCCCGCACGTCGGAGGTGGGCTCAGCCTGGGTGGGATGGAGAGCAAGCTCGAGTCGGCGCGGCGCGCCAGCGTGCGCGGCTTGCCGGTGGTGATCGCCGATGCGCGCGACGAGGACGTGCTGAGCGCGCTGATCACGGGTCGCGACGTGGGCACCTTGGTGTTGCCGAAGGGCTCGCCGCTGGCTAGCAGAAAGCACTGGATTGCCTTCACGCTCAAACCACGCGGCGCCGTGGTGGTCGACGCGGGCGCGGTCAAGGCGGTCTGCGAACGCCAGGGCAGCCTGCTGCCCGCGGGTATCGTGGGTGTGCGGGGCGACTTCGGCCCGGGAGATCCGGTCGGCATCTTCGCCAGCGATGGCCGTGAAGTGGGACGGGGGCTGGTGCGCTACGGCAGTCACGACGTGGCTCGGCTCGCGGGCCTCAAGGCGAGCGAGATCGCGGCGCGCTTGGGACATTATGCGGGCGACGCCATCATCCACCGCGACGACCTGGTGGTGCTGTGAGCGCGCGAGCCTGAGCCCCGGGCTCGCGGCGCCGACCCCCGCACCGGTGCGCACCGTTCAGCGCAGCGCGCAGAGCGGTCGCGAAAGCGCGCACGAAATGCTAGGGTCCCAGCCGGTCATGCCGGAAGAGAACATCCCAGCGCTGGTGCGCAAGATCGCCACCGAAGCCAAGCAGGCGGCGCGCACTTTGGCTGCCGCAGGCACCGTGCAGAAGAATGCGGTGCTGCAGCGCGTGGTCGAAGCTTTGCGCGGCCCCGAAGGGCAGGTCGTGCTCGATGCCAACGAGCGAGACATGGGCTTCGCGCAGGACGCCAATCTGAGCGCGGCCATGCTCGACCGCCTGCGGCTCGACAAGGCGCGCCTGCTCGGTATCGCGAGCGATCTCGAAACCGTCGTGCGCCTGCCCGATCCGGTGGGCCAGATCGAATCACTGCGCAAGCTGGAGAGCGGCATCTCCGCAGGGCGCATGAGCGTGCCGCTCGGCGTCATCGCCATGATCTACGAGAGCCGGCCCAACGTGACGGCGGACGCCGCGGCACTGTGCGTCAAGAGCGGCAACGCTTGTGTGCTGCGTGGCGGCAAGGAGTCGTTTCACTCGGCACAAGCGCTGGCCCACCTGTTCGAGGCGGCGCTCACGGCGGAGGGGCTGCCCAAGGCCGCTGTTTCCCTGCTGCCCACCACGCTGCGCGAGGCCACGCTCGCGCTGCTCAGTCTCGAAGACTTGATCGATCTGGCCATTCCGCGCGGGGGCGAGGGCCTGATCCGCTTCGTCGTGGAAAACGCGCGCGTGCCGGTCATCAAGCACTACAAGGGCGTGTGCCACGTGTACGTGGACGCCAGCGCCGACTACGCAAAGGCCGAGCGCATCCTGGTGAACGCCAAGGTGCAGCGTCCCAGCGCCTGCAATGCGGCCGAAACGCTGCTCGTCGACCGTGCGGTGGCGCGCGAGTATCTGCCCAAGCTGTGCAAGGCCGTGGCCGACAAGAAGGTCGAGCTGCGCGGTTGCGAGGAGACGCGGGCGCTGTATCCCAAGGCCAAGCTCGCGACTGACGCAGACTACGACACCGAATACACGGACTACGTGCTCAACGTGCGCGTCGTGGATGGGCTCGAGGGTGCGCTCGATCACATCGCGCGCCACGGCACGCTCCACACCGAGGCTATCGTCACCGAAAGCATTACGCGCGCCCAGCGCTTCTTGCGTGAGGTCGACGCTTCGGCGGTGCTGGTCAACGCCTCCACGCGCTTCAATGACGGTGGCCAGCTCGGCCTGGGTACCGAGATGGGTATCTCCACCAGCAAGCTGCACGCGTACGGCCCGATGGGGCTCGCTGAGCTTTGCACGAAGAAATGGGTCGTCTACGGAGATGGCCAGATCCGCGCGTGAGGCGCGTTGCACGGAGCGTCTGCTTGGCTGCTAGAAAGAGCACGGGTGCGCCGACGGCGGGCGCCAGGAAACGTGCGACAAAGGTCAAAAGTAATCCGATCCAGGATGTGGCTCTGGCAATCGCCCAGGCGGCCCTCGACAGAAAGGCCGTCAGCGTCGAGATCATCGATGTCACGGGCAAGGTCGACTACGCCGACTACGTCGTGGTGATGAGCGCGACCAGCGACCGTCACGCCAACGCCATCGCCAAGAACGTGGATACCGAGCTATCGCGCAAAGGCATCCGCGCCCACAGCATCGAGGGTCTGCCGCAGGGCGCCTGGGTGTTGATGGATTTCGGCGACGTGATCGTGCACATCTTTCATCAGGACACCCGCGGTTACTACGACCTCGAGTCCTTGTGGTTCGACGCGGCACGGGTCGAGGTCAAAGACAAACCCAGGGCTTGATCGTGCAGGTGCAAGTCCTGGCGGTGGGCAAGATCAAGGAGCGCGGCGTGCGTCTCTGGGTCGACGACTACGCCAAGCGCATCGGACGTTATGCCGAGTACCGCGAGCTCGAGCTCAAGGATGGCAGCGCGACCGAGATCGAGGAGCGTTTTCGCAAAGCCATCCCACAACGTGCCAAGGTGGTCGCGCTGGAGGTGCAGGGCAGGGCGATGTCGAGCGCCGATCTGGCCCGCTTCGTCGGTCAATGTGAAGATGGCGCCGTGGGCAGTCTCGTGTTTCTGATCGGTGGCGCCTACGGTCTTCCGCAAGCGATCTCACAGGCGGCGCATGTGTGTCTGTCTCTGTCGGCCATGACCTTGCCGCATCGGCTCGCGCGTGTGCTGCTGGTCGAACAGATCTATCGCGCCTTCACCATCCTGCGTGGCGAGCCTTACTCTCACTAGGGCTGACCGAGAGAATGCTGTGCCAACGTGGGCGTGGTGCTGTTCATGACGCGCTGGCGCGACATGAAAGTCGCAGTTGAAGGCGCTCTGGCTCACCTGAATGTTCGGATGCCGCATGCGGCGGGGCGCCCTCTTTCACCGGTTTTGCCGGTCGAAGCCGCCTTGGTGCTCGGCACACCGCGCGCGTATGCTGACACTGGAACGCTTTCTGCTTGGCGCAGCCAACATGGGAAGTTTTCTTGGCGCGCGGCGGAGTCTGGCCCTGGCTCTGTTGTTGGTCGGCTGCGGCGCGGACGAGGACAAAGGTGGGGCAGACTTTTCCCCTCCGGGCAGCGAGGGCCCCAACGTCAACCCGCTCGGCGGAGGCGCGACGGGGGGCGGCGCGGGCGGCACGGGGCTGCCCGCCGAGCAAGAGGTGGAGCTACCCTTCGAGGCGCCGCAAGCAGGCCTGAGCGCGGTCTATGTTCCCAATCCCGGCACCCACCGCGTCGCGGTGGTGGACGCCAACACGTTCTCGATCGAAACCTTGGCGACCGGTCTGGCGCCGACCTATGCGGCCACCGTTCCCGGCCACGATCTGGCCATCGTGCTCAACGTGGGCTCGGGCGACGCCGCCATCCTGCGCACCCGCCGAGGCAAAACCAGCGTGCTGCGGCTGCCGGTGGGCCACGACCAGAATGCCATCGCCGTGTCGCCCGACGGAGCACACGCAGTGATCTACTTCGACGCGCGACAGAGCCCTTCGTCCGCCGGCTCGGCGCAGAGCTTTCAGGACGTGAGCGTGCTGAAGCTGATCGAAGGCGAAGAGGGCGCTCGCGCCGTGAGCGTGGGATTTCGACCGCGCGGAGTGCAGTTCTCGCGCGACGGGGCGCGTGCCTTCGTGGTCACCGAGGACGGCGTATCGGTGATCGATCTGGCAGCCACCGACCAGGCTCCTCGAATTGCCGAGCTCGTGTCGGTGGGCGACAAGGTGGGTGAACCGGTGTCGCTCGACGTGCAGATCGTCGCCGACGGTACGTTTGCGATCGCACGTCGAGACGGCGACGCCGCGGCGCGCCTGATCGATCTCGCGAGCGGTGCCATCGAGACTTTGAACCTGGCGGCGCTGCAGCCGCCCGAGCGCGGCCTGGATGGGGGCGTCGAGGACGGCGGTACAGACGCGGGCGCGCCCGATGCGTCCAGCGGCGCGGGCGACGCGGGCACCGGCTACCTGCTGCCGGAAGGTCGACTGGAGCTGACGGACCTGGATGTCGCACCGGATGGGAGCTTCGCCCTGGCCGTGGTCAGAAACGCCGGCGCGCTGCTGCGTATCCCCATCCCGGAGGGCTTTCGCGATCCGACCGCCATCCAAGTGCGCATCATCGAAGACGTGCCGGTCGGTTCGGTCGTGATCTCGAAGCAGGGCAACCTGGCGGCGCTGTACACGACCGCGCAGCCCGTGGAGGCGCTGGTGCTGGTCGACCTTTCGGGCGGAGGTGAACCGCGGCCGGTACGGCTGCGCAAGGCGGTGCGCGCGGTGGCTCTGTCCGAGGCAGGCGAGCGCGCTTTCGTGCTGCACGCGAAGAGCTCGCCAGCCGGCGTGACCGATCCGGAAGAGATGCGCATCGACTCGTCCGAGGGCTACAGCTTGGTCAATGCCGCGAGCGGCTTCGCCAAGCTCCAGCTGACCGCCGCCGCGGTGCGCGAGCGCGATCTGCTCGTGACACCCGACGCGGGTCGTGTCTTCGTCCTGGTGCGCAACGACGCGACGAACGTACGCGTCGCACACATGGCCGACCTGAGCTCCTTCCAGGTCAAGGTGCTCGCGCTCGCCAAGCCGCCGTCCTCCTTGGGCTTGGTTCCGGAGGTCGGCAAAGTTTTCATCGGTCAGGAGAGCGAGGGAGGCATGATCACGTTCGTGGATATCGAGAGCGGGGAAATCGTGCGTGCGATCAGCGGCTTCGAGCTCTCGGGTAGGGTGCGCCAATGAGCCCTCGCGCAGGTTTGGGCTGGGCCGCGCTCTGCGTGGCGCTCGTGTGCGGCTGCGAGGATGAGGCGCAGCGCGCCGTCCGCACCCTCTCCGCGACCTCCGTACAGGGGCTGGAGGACGCGCTGTTGTACGTGGGACAGGAGGGCGGGGGGGAGCCGTTCGCGCTGCTGCTCGACGTGGCGCGACGTGAGCCAAAGGCATCGCTGCACGCGCTGCCCGAGGGCAGCATCACGACGCAGGCGCGCTCGGGCCGCAGCGGCGAGGCGCTGCTCTTGAGCTCGGGCGCGGGCGCAGAGCTGGTGGACGGCAAGGGACGCGACGCGGTCAACAGTTTTCTGCTGGTGTACGACCGCAGCGGCGAGAAGGCGCGCTACGAGCTCTCCGGCCGCTACATGCAGCTCGCCCAATCGGAGGATGGACGTTTTGCAATCGCCTACGCGGCCAGCGGCGACTGGTCGACGGCCGATAGCATTGCCGTGGTCGACTTCGAACACGCGGATCGTGCATCGCCCGTGCCCAGCACGGCGCTGCGCGCGCTGAATGGCGAGGGCCCGAGTGCGATCGCCTTCGCGCCGGCCGAGAGCAAGCGGCGGCTGGCGGTGCTGGTGATGACCGACGCCATCAATCTCATCGACCTCGAACAGCCCCAGCTGAGCGACAAGGTGCTGCCGCTGAAGCTACCCAATGGCGCGCCCCCGCTGCACGCCACCAAGGTGCTGTTCCATGGGGATCGCTGCTTCGTGCAATCCGACAACGGTAGCGACGTGCTGGTGGTGCGTCTGGAAGACGATGAAGACAGCGCGAGCGGCTTCCGCGCCTCCCTGCTGTCGCTCGCTACCGAGGCCGTGGTTCGCGACATCGCGCTGATCGACCCGGAGTCAGAGGCGCGCCTCTTGGCCCTTTCGGACGCCAACTTGCGCGTCATCGACACCACTACCGGCGATGGCGAGACCACACCCACGCAGGTCGCCTTCAAGCAGGCTTTGCTCTTCCGCGGCCGCTCGCCGTTCGATCAGGAGCTGCGCTCGCGTGCGCTGCTGGTGGCGCCGAACAGCCGGCAGATCGGCTTCGTTGATCTACAGCCCGAGCTGAGTGGGCGCGAGCGCAGCGTCGAGATTGTGACCTTGAGCGACGTGGTGCAGCAGACTGCGCTCGCCGAGAGCCAAAACCTCGCCGTCATCACCCACAACACTGGCCGCGTCAGTCTCGTGGACTTGGAAGAGCGCAGCGTATCTCTGGTGGGCACTGCGGCTCGTCCGCGCCAGCTGTTGATGGAAGAAAACGGTGGCGCTGCACGTGCCTGGATCGTGACCGAAAACGGCGTGGTGGGCGTGCTCGACCTGACGCGCCGCAGCGCTACGCCGCTGCTCCTCGACCGTCCTGCCGCGGCGCTGGTCTTCGTTCCCGGTCCCAGGGCGCGCGTGGCCGTCACGCACGAAGCAGCCTCTGGCCGCGTGACTCTACTCGACGCCGTGCGACCGTCGCGCAGCGGTGCGCGTGAAATCGTGGGCTTCACTTTCAGCGGCTTCTTCGATTGAGGTGCCTTGTGTTCGAGAGCTCCCCCTGGTCTGCACTGATCGTAGTGCTGCTCGCCGCGCCTGCCTGGGCTCAAGCGCCCGCCACTGCCGACCCCGCGCCGGCGCCCGTCGCCGTGCCCGCAGACTCCGCGCCAGAAGCGCCTGCGCCCGACCCGGCCCCGCTCGGGCCCACTCAGGCCCCCGCAGGCGCCGAGGCCGTTCCCTTCGTGGTGCAAAACCCGTATCCACCGGCAGCTGTCGTCACTGGACGGCTGCCGCCCCCACGCCTGTACGCGATCCAACCGAGGACCCCGGTTGCGCGCCGCTACGGAGATGCAGGCGCGCCTTTTTCCATCGGCATCGGCGGCAACATTCTGTTTCGGGACGACGTGGGCTACCGCCGGCTCGGGGCGGAGCGCAGCCAAGGGGAGCTCGATCTGTTCGCTAGCTACGACGTGCTGCAGGCAGGCCGCAAGCTGGTGATCGCTGCCGGCCTGGACTACCGCTTCGGGCAGATTGGAAGCGAGGCTGAGCTGCTGGTGATCAGCCACGCCGTCTCCGCGGAGCTGACGGCGCGCTTCAAGGCGGCGAGCTGGCTCGCACCGCACCTGCGCGTCGGCGCCGGCGTGCAGACGTCGCGCCTGTGGCTCGACGACGAGTCCGCGGACGTACACCTGCAGGATCGTGAAAACAGCGGGGTCGGGACGCTCGGCGCCGGCCTGACATTGCGCACGCCCTCGCGTCTGTTCGAGACGTACGCCGGCCGACTCTCCTCGCTCTCGTTCGGCGTTCTGCTGGAGGGCGGCTACGTGCTCGCCAAGGCGGCATCGTTTCGCGCCCGCCCGCGGGACGAGGGAGAAGTGCCGCAGCGTGGCGTGGCGCTCGGCAGCCTCGCCCAAGCTGGCGGCTTTCTGCGGGTGCTCGGCGTCGTTCGCTTTTGAGCCTGCGATTTGGGCGCAACCCGCCTGCGGCCGCGGTCGATAGGCGTGGTGTGCTGTCACGCGTGGTCACGGGTGTGCTCGAGCTGCTGGCGCCGCCAAGCTGCGCAGCTTGCGGCGGCAAGGTCAGTGCGCGGGACGAGCCATTCTGCCCGGCATGCGCGCTGCTCGTGGAGCCGCTGGAGTGCGAGCCGCAGGCCAGCTCGCGCGCCGTCTTTCGCTATGGCGGACCCGTCGCCGATGCGGTGCGGCGACTGAAGTACGAAGGTCGCAGCGAGATTGCGCGCGCGCTGGCGGCGGGACTCGTGGACTGCGCCAGTGCCTGGCTCGGCCAGCTCGACGTGGTGCTGCCGATTCCGCTCTCGGCATCCAAGCTGCGCGCCCGCGGCTACAACCAGAGCGCACTGCTGGCACGTGAGCTCGCGCGCGGGTTGAGCGTCACGTATCGTCCCACGTGGTTGCGCCGGACGCGCGCAGGTCCCCGTCAGGTAGGGCAGACGCGCGCCGCGCGGCTGGCGCAGATTCGGGGTGCTTTCGCCGCCGGCCCGCAGGTGCAGGGCAAGGCCGTGCTGCTGGTTGACGACGTGCGGACCACCGGCGCCACCTTGGCGGAGGCGAGCCGCAGCTTGAGCGATGCGGGAGCGCGCAGCGTGTATACCATCGTGCTGGCGCTCGCCGACGACGCCGACTCCGCGCCTTGAGCGCGCGGTGAACTATACTTGCGATCGTGTCGCGCTCCCTGCTCGCCTGCCTAGTACTGTCCGGGCTCGCCTGCCGCACGCCGCGCGCCGAACAGCACTTCCAAAACGAGCTCTCGTATTTGGTGCCGTACGTGGACGTCCACGAGGAAGAAAAAGCCGTCCGCGCCATCTTTGCCCAGCGCAAGCTGCTTGTGGAAGACGTGCTGCGCGGCGAAGGCTACGTGGCGCTTTCGGCCGTCTCGCTCGATCGCAATCAATCGGCAGTGCGGGTCATCACACGGCGCGGCGTGGTGGTTGGCGAGGATGGCGATGTGGAGGAATTGTTCGGCCTCGGGCAGGTTGCGCTGCTTGCCAGCCTGTCGTCGGTCGCCGAAAGGCAGCCGCTCCTGGGCGTGCTCCGGACTGCGCGCGGTCAGACCGACGGCTGCGTCGTCCTGTACCGCTTGATCGAGGACGGCCGCGCGCTGCCCGTGAGTGTGCACGTGGAGCGCTTCGGTTCGCGGGCCTGCGTCTCGGAGCTCTCGGCGCGCGGGGACGGGACGTTCGCAGCGGCCGTCGCCTGGCCCACGCTCTCGGGACTGGCTTCGCCCCGACTCGAGGTCGACATGGCATTCGAGACGCAGCGCATCGGACAGGCGCCACAGCCCGCGCTCTCGCTGCACGTCGTCGAAGACGGCGGTTGGCTCGATCGTGAAGCGAAACGCGCGGCGCAGCCGCTGCTTCGGAGCGCTCCGTTTTCAGCGCGTTATGCGCTGGGCGTCACGCGCGCCGCGCTGGCGTTGGCTTCCGGCCGCAGCACGGACATGCAGCTCGCCGAGTATCATGGCGCGCTCGGGCGCATCCTCCCGGGCTCACCCGAGGCGGAGATGGTGGCAGAGACCAGCGCGCATATCGAGCGCGGCTGGACGGACGAGCAGCCGGTCGCGGCCGAGCTCGAGGCAGACGCCGGCGAGCCGCCAGAAGCAGACGCGCTCGTGATCGAGCCCGAGCCACGGCCCTGAGCCGACCGCGCTCGTGATCGAGCCCGAGCCACGGCCCTGAGCCGACCTTGCGCCGCAGCAGCGCCGCTGGTTGCCGGCGTGCGCCACCTTCACTACAACGAAGGGCCCATGACCAAGAAGCCCGCAAAGGGAGAGCCGGGCGAGCTTCTCGTGTGCCGCAACGTCAGAACGGTCGCCCGCTACGTCATCGATGAGCGGGTCGAAGCCGGCATGGTGCTGATGGGTAGCGAGGTCAAGAGTTTGCGTGGTCGCAAGGCCGACCTGGAGGGCGCTTACGCGCGCGTCGAGCGCGGTGAGTTGGTGCTGTACAAGATGTACATCGCACCTTACCAACAGGCGACCGCGTTCGGCCATGAGCCCAAGCGGCCGCGCAAGCTGCTCGCGCACCGCCACGAGATCGAGAAGTTGACTGGCAAGCTCGCCATCCGCGGCTACACGCTGTTGCCGGTGCAGGTCTACTTCAAGAACGGGCGCGTCAAGATCGAGCTCGGCCTGGCCAAGGCGAAAGACATGGGCGACAAGCGCGAGGATATCAAGCGCAAGGTCGACCTGCGTGAAGCCAAAGCGGCCATGGCAAAGGGCGGCCAGCGGCGATGACGCTGACGGCGCGCGTGCGCAGCGGCGAAGCGCTGCGGCTGGTCGACTTCGACGGCAAGCACTTCAGGCTCATGAGCGGGCGCGCGTTCGCTCCGGGCCAGCCGCTCTGGGTCGAGCTCGAGCTGGGCGGTGGCCTGTCGCTGGAGCTCAAGAGCCTCGGCTCCGTCCGGCGTGGCGAGGGCGAGTTCGAGGTGCGCGCGCGCGCGTCCACGCTGAGCCGCCCCGCCCGCGAGGCCCTGCACGCCCAGTTCAAGCGCTGAGCGTATCGAGATCTCCCAGCACGACCTTCTTGACCGCTTCGAAGTCGTTGGGCAGCTCGACCGGCTGGTTGCGACTCTTCGAGTCGGCGCCGGAAATGCGACCTTCGTGATAGCGCACCTTGAAGTCGGTGAACTTGAGGCCACTGGCGGTCGAGATCACCACCACGCGCTGTCCCGCCTTGATCTCGCCGCGCGCCACGCACTTCTCGAGCGCGGCCAGGGCCACCCCCGTGTGCGGACAGGTGTAGGCCCCAGAGCGATCGGCGGAGGCCGATGCCTCGGCCAGCTCCTGCTCGCTCGCCTGTTCCACGATGCCCGCGTATGCGCGCAAGGTCTTGATGGCGCGGTGCACGCTGACGGGATTGCCGATGCGGATGGCCGAAGCTTCCGTCTCCTGTGCCACGATGGGAGCAAACTTGTCCCATCCCTGCTTGTAGGCGAGGTAAAGCGGGTTGGCCGACTGCGCCTGCGCCAGGACGATGCGCGGCCGCTTGGTCACCAAGCCCAGCTCCAACATCAGGTCGAAGCCCGCGCCCAGGGCGCTGACGTTGCCCAGGT
>WUUC01170133.1_pt1 | contig 13039 bp, 10 predicted proteins | sample 6278441 | NCBI WGS metagenome assembly WUUC01 (sample SAMN13675441, study PRJNA597444) | soil metagenome | isolation source: soil | place: USA: Washington | collected 2017-10 | reverse complement strand
TGCTACATCTTCCACGTGTACAACGCCTACGACGACGGCGCGCTCGTGGTGCTGGACGCGGTCGAACACGACAAGACGTTCGAGGGCGACGGCCTACTCCTAGAGCGCAACTACGCGCCGCCGCGCTGCGTGCGCTACGTAATCGACGCCGCGCGCGGCACCTGCAAGCGCACCGTGCTCGACGAGCGCGGCGAAGAGTTCCCGCGCATCGACCCGCGACTCGTCGGCCGCAAGCACCGCTACGGCTACGCCGTGCACACCGCGTGGAACACCTCGCTCGAGTTCCACCACCTCCTCAAGCACGACTTCGAGACCAACACGGTCGAAGCGCACGAGCTCGAGCCTGGCCAGGCCGCGGGCGAAGGCGTGTTCGTGCCGGTCGGTCAAGGTGAAGACGAAGGCTACGTGCTAGCGCCCGTGTACGACGCGCGCACCAACACCAGCAGCGTCCGCGTGATCGACGCGCAGCGCTTCGGCGCGCCGCCGGTCGCCACGATCGAGCTGCCGGTGCGCATCCCGTTCGGCTTCCACGGCGACTTCGTCACAGGCTGATTCGCGCGCAGCGCGTCATGGCATGCGTCGACGGCGTCGCCCTCGTATCACGCGGGCGGCGTCGTCGCGTTTAATGTCATGGCGCCGCCCGCCGCTCGATGAAATCTCCGTAACAAGATCTCTCGCCGCGTGATCGGCTTCACAAGACCAGCGCGTCAAAGACGCGTGCATTGTGCGCGATACGCGCAGCGCGCGTGGAGATCGGCTGCATCGGCGCGCGATGCATGACGCGGTTGCGCTATTGCGCGATCGCGATGAGTGCGCCAAAGGTTCCAGCGCTTTGCAGGGGCCGCTTTCCTAGGATCGGTTCTCATATGAGATCCGAGTATGGGATCCGCGCGCCTTCGTGCCGGGCCCAACCCTAGGAGACTTCATGAAACGACGCATACTGATTGCGGCCGTGACGGCTGCGGCGTGGCTGTGCGCAATGGCCGTGAGCCCGAGCGGAAAAGCCGCTGCGCAGGCCGCCGGTCACAGCCTGCTCTTGATCCACTCGGCCAACGGCAACTACGCGATCGCGGGGCGCCGTGATCTGCCCGCGCCGATGCCGCGCGCCAAAGCGAGCGCCGTGCATCAAGGCTGGAGCTATCAAGCGCTCAACGCGAGCGGTGCGGTGCTCCACATCGGCGAGCTGCCGAACCCGCACGTCCTGCGCGGCGACTTCCACGACGCTGCCTCCGATACGACGACCGGCGTCGCGCTCACCAGCAGCGCGCCCGTGACGTTCTCGATCCGCGTGCCGGCGGGCACGGAGTCGATCGTCCTCTACGACACGCCGATTCCGGTGCCCGCGGGCCTCAGCGCTGCAGCGCGCGCCGCTGCCTCGAGCGCCATCGTGGCGCGGATCGACCTGTGAGGAGCACCGCCATGAAGAACCAAGCGCTGCTCGCAACACTCACGCTGCTCGCGAGCGCCAGCCCCGCGCTCGCCTACGACACCGAGATGCTGGTCGACTCCGGCGACTCGGGAAACCGCCTCGACCTCGTGATCTTGGGCGACGGCTACACCGCTGCGGACCAAGCGCAGATGACGACGGATGCTAACGCGCTCGTGGCCCAGCTCTACGGCGAAGACGTGTTCTCGCGCTACCGCGACTACTTCAACGTCAAGCTGGTCCACGTGATCTCGAACGAGACGGGCGCGGACGGCGGCGACTTCGGTGCGAGCCGCGACACCGCGCTCGGCTCGTTCTTCTTTTGCTCGGGCATCGAGCGCTTGCTGTGCGCTGACTCGGGCCTGGTGATGGCTACGGCGATGGCCGACGCACCGGAGTTCGATCAGATCATCGTGCTCGTCAACGACACGAAGTACGGCGGCGCGGGCGGCACCTTCGCGACGACGTCGATCGCGCCGAGCGCGGCGGAGGTGCCGATCCACGAGGTCGGCCACTCTCTATTCGGCCTCGCCGATGAGTACGACGACGCGACGCCGGGCTTCTCGCAGTGCGATCCGGTCGCCGACTGTGCGGAGCCGAACGCGACGGTGTTCAGCACGTTCGCGGAGATCAAGTGGAACCACTGGATCGAGCCGCTGACGCCGCTGCCGACGCCGGACGACCCGGCGAACGACGCGCTGGTCGGCGCCTTCGAGGGCGTGCGCTATTTCCCCGACGATCAATACAGGCCGGTTCGCAATTGCATGATGCGCTCGCTCGGTCGGCCGCTGTGCTCGGTGTGCTCGGAGCAAGCCGTGCTGTCGACCTATCGCTTCGCGGGCTTGGTCGACAGCGTTTCCCCGGTGGGTCCGGTGTCGTTCACGACCGCGCAGACGCAGGAGTTCCGCGTCGAGGGCCCCGTGCCGCAACCCAACACGCTTAGCTTCGTGTGGAGCGTCGATGGCTCGGTCGTCGCGACGACCGCGACGGGCGTCTTCAACGTTTCCGGCGCCACGCTCGTGCCGGGCGCGCACACGCTCTCCGTCGCGATCCAGGATCAAAGCGAGCTCGTACGCTTGGACCCCGGCGGCGACCTCGTCGACTCGCGCGCGTGGACGTTCACCGTCAACAGCGCCGCGGACTGGCGCACGTTCGAGGATGCAGCGCGGCCGTGGACGACCGTCTTTCCCTTCAGCGTCACGAGCAACTCGGATGCGAGCCACGGCGCTCGGAGCTTGCAAGTGAACGGTTGCTTCTACACGCCGGTGTACAGCCCGCTGTTCAACACCACCGAGCTCGGCACGGTCGGTACGCGCCTTGCGATGGACATCAAGCTGCCTCTGGTGCAGCCGATCCCGGTCTGGAGCGGCACGATGGTCGTGCGCATCACGGTGCCAGGCGCGCTGCTGTTCAACACGCTTGTCGGCTCGGTAACGCTGATCGGTACGCCGCTTGGCACGTGGCGCACCGTCTCGGTGAACCTGCCGTTCCTCGTGCGCCTCGCGCTCGCGAGCAACCACAACAACGCGACGATCTCGGTTGCGATCTCGAACGCCAACTGCTTGGCGCCGATGCTGATCGACAACGTGCGCTACCAGTGAGCGCAGCGACGGGCCCGGTCGCGCACGGGTTGCGCGGCCGGGCCGCGTCCCTTGTATAAGGATCGGTATGGGGCAACGGATGAGAGGTATTCTCCCGGTATGCGCGGTGTTCGCGCTGATCGCGTGCGGCGACGCAAACGATGCCGGCCCGGCGTTCGATGCCGGCGCAGACGGCTCGAGCGAGGACGCGGGGGACCAAGCTGGCGCCGGTGGCGCTGCGGCAGCGAGCGGTGATGGCGGCCGGGGCGGAAGCGGCGGGATGATCGGCAGCGGTGGAAGCGCAGGCGCGGGCGCGCGCGACGCGAGCGTCGATGCTGCGGAGCTCGACGCAGGCGATGACGCAGCGCCGAGCGCGTGCCTCGGCGCTGCACCGCCGTGCTTTGCAGAGTGCGCTGGTGACGCGATCGAAGACGAGCCGGCCGTGTGCAGCGACGGCGCATGGGACTGCGAGCAAGGCGTCCTGCGCAACGAGTGCCCCGGCGCGTGCTTCGGCGTGCCGCTGCCCGGCGAGGTGTGCGAGCAAGGCGTGTGGCAGTGCAAGCCCGAGCTCACCGACGCCTTCGAGCTGTGCCCGAGCTATGCGTGCCCGAACTGCGACAGCTTCACCGGCTCGGTCGAGAAGATGGGCTGCCGCTGCACGTGCGAATCGACGGGCGTGACGTGCGAAGCGATCGAGTGATCGCGCGCCTTAGAGCCCGAGCTGCGCTTTTACGTCGTTCGCGATGCGCGTCGCGTAACGCTCGATCCCCGGAGAAGGCGTCGTGCTGCCGCATGAGAAGTAGTGGTACCACTGCGACAGATCGCCCAGGCAAAAGTGCGTCGCGTCGTCCTGATGGTGGATCTGCGTGACGCCGCCGAACGCTTCGGGGTGCGTGCACAACGGCGTGCCGCGCTCTTCGTCCGTGCAGGGCAACCACTGCGTCCAGACGTAGCGATCGCCCGGCTGCGGCACGTAGCTCGCGGCGAGGCTCACGTCATGGCCGGCGTCGCTCACCACATCGCCGAAGTGATTCGCGGCAAACGCGTAGATGCCGTTGAGCCGCTCCGGACGTGATTGCGTGCCGGCAGGTAGCGGCGGGTCGTACTTTTGCGGGCCCTGCAGCACCCACACGATCATCGGCCGCGGGATGTCGGCGTCTTCAGCGCCCGCTTCGATCTGAATCGCCGCGTTGAGCGCGTTCCAGAAGTACTGGTTGTAGTAGGCCTCGGTGTCCCAACCCGCGCCGCGGATGCAGTCGGTGAAGCCGTTGCCCCAAAACTGCAGCACGACGACGTCGGGGTGCTCGGTCGCGACGCGCGCGCGCAGCCGATCGGCGACGTCCATGGCGGCGTCTTCGACCTCGAGGAAGTCGCACAGCGCCATGCCGGGAAACGACGACGTCGAGACGGTGACACTGCCGGTCGCTTCGAGCTGCGCGGTGAGCGACTCGCCGGTCTCCGCTGCGAGCGAGTCGCCGACGTAGAGCACGTGGTACGGCGCGGGCGCGAGCGCAGCGGCGCTGAGCGCATCGCTCTCGTCTTGGCTCGAGACCTCGAGCGCGCAGCCCCAGCCGCTCCAGCACAACCACGCACAGAGCACGGCCTTCGATGCATTCGATCGACGCACGTCGTTCATGAAAGCGATCACGGTGAAGCCTCCAGTCGGGGGGAGGCCTGCGCGTAGCATCGCTTCGCGACGAGACGGAATGAGATTCAAGTCGCGCGCGCGCGAACGTGGCAAGACACCACGATCGCGCGGGCGACGGGTGACCAATCCCGAGCGCTCGTGGCGCGATCACCTGACCGAGCGAGCCACGGGCACGCGCGGCTCGGAGCGCGCGATGCTTGCGTCACTCGTAGACGCAATCGACCGAGATCCAGCTCGCGGGCAGGCAGGTGCTTGGAAACCAATACGTCGGCCCGCCCTCGCCGTCGTGCGCGCAGGTCTCCGCGCCGCCGCACGCACCGTCGGCCGACATGCAGCCGAGCGGTATGCGCGGCGTCGTTGCTTCACGATCGAGACGGCCCTCGATCGCGCGACACGACGCGCTCGCCTCGCACTGCGCAGCGTCGAGCATCTCGCAAAGCGCAGATGCTGCGGCCTCGCACGTAGAGCTCGGCCGCTCCTCGAAACCGTTCGGTAGGCACGTGCTGGGAAAGACGAACAGCGTTCCGTCGGAGCTCGCCGCGCAGCTCTCTTCGGCACCGCCGTCCAGGCATGCCATCGCGAGCGGCACGCAAACCGCGAGCTGCCGGCTGCTGTCCGGCATGTCGGCGCGGCGGGCCCGCTCCGCGTAGCAGTGCGGATCGCGCTCGCAGCTCTCGATGTCGGTGCCCGTGCAGGCGGGCTCGCCTGCGTCTTGCGCGGGTGATTCGCCATCCTCCGCGGCGTCTTCAGCGAGCGATGCGTCGTCGCTGAAAGTCGCGTCTTCGACGCTGGCCGCGTCCTCGACGCTCGCTGCGTCAGCGCCCGTGGCCGCGTCGTTCGACTGCGCCCCACCGGACACAGACTCCGCACAACTTCCGAGCACCAGCGCCAAGAGGCAAGCCAACCGCATGCGCGTAGGGATAGCCGACTACGGCTCGACGTGCACCGCTTCGTTGTTGAGGATCTGCCCGAGCCAGGCGGCGATCGTCATGCTGTTGCCGTTGGTCTCGTAGAAGCGCGAGCGCCACAAGTGCATGTGCAGCGTGCCGGCGATGAAGTAGCTGCCGAAGCGGTCGCGGCCCGCGATGTTGTCGCGGAAGTCTTCGATCGCGCTCTGGTACACGCCGAAGTCGTAGTACGTGGGCTCGCAGTCGGGCACCGCCGTGCCGAAGAACAAGGTGATGATCTCGTCCTCTTGCGACGAGATGATGCCGCCGAGCACTTGGCTCGTGTCCGGGTACTTTCGCCGCAAGTAGCTGCCCATCGCAGTCGCGATACCGCCGCCGTCTTCGGCGAAGCAGTCTTCGCAGTCCTCGGGGAACGAAGGGTCAAGGCCCCACAGCTCGCGCCACGTCTTCTGCGTGCACTTGGCGAGGTACTTGTCGTCGAACGGCATCGCCGAGTCGGAGACGATGAACGCGCGCGTCGCGTAGCCTGCGTTCGCAATCATGTCGGCGAAGCGGTGCGAGTGCAGCAGCGCTCCCATGCCGCCCGCGCTCGAGCCGGTGAGCAATGCTTTCTTCGCGTCGGGGAAGGTCGGCACGACGTGGCCAAGCACCTTCGATGCGGTGTCGAAGCCGACGAACTGGTGCATGCCTTCGGTGTGGCCCGCGAGGCCTTCGAAGCCGGGCGGGAACGTCGCGTTGGGGCGATTGCCGCCGTACACGTCGCCCGTGCAATACGGCACGTACACCGCGTTCCAATCCTTCACGGGGTTGGTCGGGTCCTTCTTGAAGATGCCGTCGTCGAGCGGCTCTTGCGGAGTCAGGCCAAGCCCGGTCACGCCGGTGATGATCGACTCGGCGTTGAGGCTCTCGTTGATGTTCTTCGGGTTGATGCCGCAGAAGAAATCATCGAGGCACACGCCGCCGCCCTCGAGGTACACGAAGTAGTTCGGGCTCGCGTCGCTGTAGCGCACGAAGATCTCGAGCGGCGAGCCATCGCGGCAGATCGCGCCTGCGATCGGCACCTTGGTCCACGTGCCGACCGGCGCATCCGGCAGCGGCTCGAGCAGCGCAGGGCCTGCATCCGCGAAGCCGTCGGCGCGCACGAGCGGAGGCAAGGTGACGTCCGTCCCGCCCTCACCGCCTGCGCCGCCCGTTGCACCGCCTGCGCCACCGCTTGCGCCGCCCGCAGCGCCGCTCGTTCCCCCGGCACCGCCGCTCGCGCCGCTCGCGCCGCTCGCGCCGCTCGCGCCACCGCTGCCGCCGCCCGTGCCCGAAGCACCGCCGACACCCGAAGCGCCGCCGCTGCCCACGCCCGCTGCGCCGCCCACGCCCGCTGCGCCGCCCACGCCTGATGCACCGCCGGGCGCGCCCGTGCCGCTACCACCGTCGCCCGATCCGTCGGCGCACGCCGCGAGCGCAACCACCGTCACGAGGATCGAGAATCGCTTGATGAAACGGACTGCCGAGCATTCCACTGGACGCACCTCTCACGTTCCCGACGGAGAACATGACAGCGCGCAAGTCCACCCACCTTCATCGCAAGGGCCACCCGCTTCGCCCACGAAGCCAATGAGGAACTAGCCGCGCTTCGAGCGGCGGTATTCGATCGGCGCCATGCCGGTCCAGCGCTTGAAGGCGCGATTGAAAGCAGCTGCATTGGAGAAGCCGAGCAACAGCGCGACTTCCGTCAGCAAGAGATCGGTGCTCGAGGCGTAGCGCAGCGCGAGGTTGCGACGCAGCTCGTCGAGCAACGCAGTGAACGTCGTGCCCTCGGCCTCGAGCTTGCGCGTCAGCGTGCGCCGGCTCATCGCGAGCGCCTTGGCGATGCACCCGGCGCTCGGGTCACCGCTGCGCAGCTCGAGCGAGAGCAGCGCGCGCACGCGCTCGGTCACCGTCTCGACCTTCGGCAGCTCCGCGAGCAGCTGCTCGGCGTGCCTGCTGATCACCGAGTGCAGGTGCCGATCCTGGGTCGGCAGCTCGCGATCGAGCTCGGCGCGCGCGAAACAAAAGCCGGTAAAGGATGCGCTGAACTTCACGGCCCCGCCGACGAAGGTCTCGTCGTATTCACGCGTGTCGCTCGGCGCCGCGTGTTGCAGCATCACCTCGAACGCCGGTGCGCCGCTCTCGTAGCGCTGGCGAATCGCGACCAAGAACGCCGCGACCTCGAACGCCTCGGCCGCCGGCGGCAGCGCGACCGAGCTGGTGAGCCGCACGCACGCGCGCTCGCCTTCGATCTCGAGCGCGAAGGTCAAGCCGTCGTTCAAGAGGCGCATGAAGCGGCCGATCACGTTGAACGCGTCGCGGCCGGTGCGCGTCGTGCCCGCAGCATACTCGAGCGCGCCGAACACGCCCTTTTCGATCTCGCGCGCGGCCTTGAGGCCGATGTCTTCGTCGCCGGTGAGCACGATCGCGCCGCGCATCAGCTCGTGCAGCGCGTCCATCGGCAAGCGGTGCTCGGCGTCGAGCGCTTCGAGCGGCTCGAGCAGCTCCGGCGGAATCGCAGGGTAGCGCCGCAAGCACTTGAGCCACGGCCGCACCAAGCGCATCGAGTAACAAGGTCGAGAGAACGAGCCGGGCAAAGCCATGGGACGGCGCGAGTCTAGCAGGCTGGCTCGACCTTCAAACGCAGCGCGCGCTCGGCTCGAACGCCGCGCGCGCGATGGCGGGTGCGACGTCGTCGAGCGGCAAGACGCGTGCGTAGCGGACGAGCTGAGCCTTGACCCTGTGCAGCTGCACGGCCGATCCTCGCTGGGTTGATGACGCACGACGACGGCGAGCGTCGGCCGACGGCCGCAACGCTGTACTTGCCGCTCGCGGAGCGCGGGTCGACCTTCGTCGCGTGCACCGCGCTGCTGCTCGTCTACGCAGCGTCGATGGCGCGCGACCTCTCCTTCTTCGACAGCGGCGAGCTCGCGCTGGCGGCTGTGGTGCTCGGGCTCGGGCATCCGCCGGGCCAGCCGCTCCATACGCTGCTCGGTTTTCTGTTCGCGCACGTGCCGCTGTGGTCGCCGCTGGTCGGCGTCACGCTCGTGTCGGCGATCCCCGGCGCGCTGTCGCTGATCGCTGCGACCAGCCTCGCGCAGACGCTGTGCGGCGGCGCATCGCGCACGCTGGCGCGCGCGGTGCCGTGGCTGCTCTGCGCGCTCGGCCTGCACGCGAGCCTGTGGGAGCCCGCGACGCGTGTCGAGGTCTACGCGCTCGCGACGTTCTTCGCGCTATGGGCCGTCGCCAAGCTCGCCGCGGGTATCGATCGCAAGAGCTTGCTCGCGGCTTCGATCGCGCTCGGCCTCAGCGCGAGCGCCAACCCGATCACAGCGCTGTGCGTCGGGCTCGCGCTCGCACCTGCAGTGCTCGCGTGCGTGCTGCGCGGACAGCTGCAAAAGAGCGCGCTGCTCGTCGCGATCGGCGGCGGGCTCTTGGGCTTACTGCCGTACGTCTACGTGCCGCTCGCGGCGCAGCAGAGCGACGTGTTCGTCTGGGGTGCGCCACGCGACGCCGAGAGCCTGTGGCGCTACGTGAGCGGTCAAGACTTCGCGCGCAGCCGAGCGTTCGACGCTGCAACGTTCTTCTCGCACTTGGGCGCATGGCTGTGGAGCACGCTCGAGCGCGGCGTTGCGCCATGGTTGATCTTGGGCCTCGTCGGGCACGCCAAGCACGCGCGCGGGCGCAGCGCGGTCGGTGCGTGGGCCGCGCCGATCGCGCTGCTCGCGCTCGCCGCGGTGATCGCGAGCAACAGCGTGTGGAGCCTCGATGTGCCCGACTACGACGGTTACCTCGCGCCGGCGGTGTGGCTCGCCGGCGCAGGCGCCGCGGCACTCTTCAGCGGCCTTTCGCTCGAGCCCTTGCGCAAGCGCAGCGCCATCACGCTCGCGCTCGCGCTCGGCGCCTCGGCGCTGATCGCGACGCCACATGTCTTCGAGCGCACGCGCGAGCGCGATCGCGTCGCGCGCTTGCTGGCCGAGAGCGTGCTGCGTGATGCACCGCCCAACGCGATCGTGATCGCGTACTCCGACAGCTTCGCGGGGCCGCTCTATTACCTGCAAGAAGCCGAGCGCGTGCGCCGCGACGTCGTGATCGTCGCGTACGGCCTTGCGAGCTCGAGCTGGCACTGGGAGCGCGTCGCGCGCCGGCACCCTGCGCTGCAGCCGTTCGAGCTGCGCGGCGCAGGGGGTCGGCAAGGTCGCTTGCGGCGCTTCATCGCTGCAAACGCTGCGCGGCCGGTGCTGGTCGAGAGCAGCGCGCTCGCCGACATGCTGGGCCGCAAGACGTGCATGCACGGCGCGTACTTCCTCGCCGCTGAGCAGTGCGTCCCGCTGGAGCAGAAGAGTCGCAGACCGTTTGGGGAGGAGCTCGCGCGCGCGCTCGATCGCGTCGGCCAGGGATCACCCGCCGCGAGCGGTGCGATCGCCGCGGTGGCCTACGAGCTTGGCGTCTCGACGTGGCGTGCTGGGTCCCCGCGCTACGCGTACGAGCTGCTCTTGCTCGGCGTGCCGCGCGAGCACGTGCCGAACGGGCCCACGCCCCGCGCGCTCGGACAGTTGCCGCCACTGTCGCGCGCGCTGCCGCCGTGGCGCCGGCACGTCGCGCTCGGCGATCCCGCGCGCAACCTGTTCGTCGCCGCGCTGATGCTCGAGGGCGCCGGCTTGTCCGACCGCGCGCGCGCGCTGCAAGAGAAGGCCGCCCAGCTCGGCCTACCCGAAGCGCAATAGTCTCAGCGTCCGTGCTGGCGGCGGTACTCGAGCGGCGCTTTGCCCGTCCAGCGCTTGAACGCGCGGTTGAACGCGGCCGCGTGCGAGAAGCCCAAGCGCACGGCGATCTCGGACAGCAACAGATCCGAGCCCGTCGTGTAGCGCAGCGCCAAGCCCCGACGCACTTCATCGAGCAGCACCTTGTAGCTCGTGCCCTCGAGCTCGAGCTTGCGGTTGAGCGTGCGCTGGCTGACGCCGAGCTGCTTGGCTGCGCGCGGCGCGCTCACCTCGCCCGCGTCGAGGTCTTTCACGACGCGATCGCGAACGCGGCGCGTGAAGGTCTCGACCTTCGGCAGCTCGGCGAGCAAGTGATCGGCGTGGCGCCGTATGACCGAGTGCAGCTGCGGGTCTTGCGTCGGCAACACTTCGTCCAGCTCGTCGGCAGGAAACAAAAAGCCCGACAGCTCGGAGCCGAAGCTCAGCACGCCGCCCGGGAACGCCATCCTGTACTCGTCGAGCGAGCGCGGCGCCTCGTGCTCGAAGCAGACCTCGTAGTCGACGTCGATATCCTGAAAGCGCTCGCGCACCGAGACGTGAAACGCCGCGAGCGCGAAGTCCTCCGCCGCAGCCGGCAAGACGAACGCATTGCGCAAGCGCACCGCGACGCGATCGCCGCGCGGCTCGAGCACGATGTCGAGCCCGTCGTTGAGCAAGTGCATGTAGCGCGCGATGACGGCGGTCGAGTCGCGGATCGTGCGCGCCGAGCTGGCCGCGTACTCGAGCGCGCCGAGCGCGCCCATGCCGAGCTCGCGCGCCGCCTTGAGCCCGATGTCCTCATCACCCGTAAGCAGGATTGCCCCTGCGAGCAGCTCGTGCACGAGCTGGATCGGCACCCGCTCCTCGAGATCACGGCTCTCGAGCTCATCGAGCGCGGCGGCCGGCACCGCCGGGTAGCGCCGCATCAGGCGCACGAACGGGTGCACCAAGCGCATCGAGTAACTGTTGCGGGAAACCGCGATCGTCATGGGCGGCATGCCGCAGATCAGTGTCAGGCGGGATGAAAATCAGCTCGCGTCCGAGTCCTTGAACACCTCGACGACGCGGTACGGCGCGAAGTCGAGGTGAAAGTGGTTGTGGTGACCGGGCATTGCCGGGCCGAGCACCACGCGAAACAAGTCAGGGCGCTCAATCAAGCGCTGCGCGAGTGCGCGCAAGAACGCGCTGTGCGTGGCGCCCGGGCCGCGCGCCGCGTTCCAGTGCTTGTCGAGCCGCACCGCTTGCGCGCGCTGCAGCCCTGCAGGCGCGCCCTCGGGCAGCGCCGCGCCGCGCGGCAGGGCGGGAAAGTCGAAGCCTGCGACGTCGATCGCGTTGCCGAGCGCGTGCTCGCTGACCCAATCCGGGTAACGGCGCATGCGCCGGCAGTTGTGCGTGCCGAGATGCACCAGGGTGCGTGGGGCGCGGCCATATAAAGGAAGCGCGACCTCCGCCACGAGCTGCTCCAGCTCGACCAGCTTCGGCACGAATGCCGGGTGCACGCGCGCGGCCTTGCTGAGCTTGAGCTGCGTCCCGCGGTAGGTGACGAGCCCCGTCGTGGCACACGGCAGCGCTTCGCCCGACTCGAGCACGCGCGGAATGCCATCGAGCGGATACGCGCCGACATCGACGCCATCTGCGGCTGCGGTCGCATGAACACAAAGAGCGATCGCGAGGAGAGCAGCACCCAAACGGCGCGATACGGCCATGCTCTGATCGACGCACGAAGCGCGCGCGAAGTTCTCTACGCCAGCTTCCGGTACTTGATCCGCTTCGGCACGTCCGCGTCGGCGCCGAGCCTGCGCTTTCGATCGGCTTCGTAGTCTTGGTAGGTGCCTTCCAAGAACACCACCTTGCTGTCGCCTTCGAACGCCAGGATGTGGGTCGCGATCCGGTCCAAGAACCAGCGGTCGTGGCTGATGACGATCGCGCAGCCCGCGAAGGTCAAGAGCGCCTCTTCGAGTGAGCGCAGCGTCTCGACGTCGAGGTCGTTGGTCGGCTCATCGAGGATCAGCACGTTGCCGCCGCTCTTCACGAGCTTGGCCAAGTGCACGCGGTTGCGTTCGCCGCCCGAGAGGTTCTTCACCAGCTTCTGCTGATCGCTGCCCTTGAAATTGAACCAGCCCACGTACGCGCGCGAGCTGATCTCGGTCTTTCCCATCTCGAGCGTCTCGGCGCCGCCGCTGATCTCTTTCCACACCGAGTTGTCGCCGCCGAGCGCGTCGCGGCTCTGATCGACGTACGCGAGCTTCACCGTGTCGCCGACCTTGAGCTCGCCCTTATCCGGCTTCTCCATGCCCATGATCATCTTCACGAGCGTGGTCTTGCCCGCGCCGTTCGGGCCGATGACGCCGAGGATCGCGCCCTTCGGCAAGAGGAAGCTCAGGTCGTCCATCAACAAGCGATCGCCGAACGCCTTCTGCAGGTGCTCGGCTTCGATCACCGTGTCGCCCAGGCGCGGCCCGGGCGCGATGAAGATCTCGTTGGGGTCGCGCTTGTCGCGGCTCTGCAAGTTGATCAGCTCGTCGTACGCGCGCAGGCGCGCCTTGCCCTTGGCCTGACGCGCCTTTGGCGCAGCGCGCACCCATTCGAGCTCTTGCTTCAGCTTGCGCTGCCGCGCGGACTCGGACTTCTCCTCTTGCTCCAAGCGCTCGCGCTTGTAGTCGAGCCACGCGCTGTAGTTGCCCTTGAACGGCAGCGCCTTGCCGCGGTCGAGC
>WUUC01061151.1_pt1 | contig 13041 bp, 12 predicted proteins | sample 6278441 | NCBI WGS metagenome assembly WUUC01 (sample SAMN13675441, study PRJNA597444) | soil metagenome | isolation source: soil | place: USA: Washington | collected 2017-10 | reverse complement strand
AATTGCAAGAAAAAATATCAAACTGATTTCATACACGATAGTGACTTTAGTGCCTGTCATGATCTTGATTATAGCTGCAGTCTACGTAAAGACAGGTGAGTTTAGTGTTGCAATTACAAGAGACACAAAATTGACTCCAGTACCGTCGCCATACTATATACTAAATTCAATTACAATATTTGGTCCCGCTTTCTTGTTAGTACCTATTGCTTTGTTATTCAAACGAACATATGCTGACAAGTATAATCATGTATTCATTGCATGGTTTGTTACTTCATTCTTATTTTGGAGTGCAATTGCTGAAAACCAACAAGCAAGATTCATGATTCAGCTCATGCCTGCAGCGTATTACCTTGTTGTACTTGCAATTGAGAACATCTGGCGAAGTGACATATTCTCTAACAAAGCGACCAAAGATCTAAAGAGGTTCACTTTATTCAAATAAATTCCCTGCTGATGCTACGGAGTTAGCTCGTACCGTAAGGCTAGGGTTTTTGTCCGACATCTTCCTAAAACAAGCTCAATTTATTACCGTAGCTCCCTCGCAGAAAGAAATTGTGAGCAGGATATCTGACAAATTCCAGATTTACTGAACCTAAAACAAGAACACAAAGAGATACAGAAAAAGTTGTTAAAGTTATTAATTATCACAATATTCAGGCATAATACAACTCCAAGCCCACGCTTTGGCTCTATTACAAGTCCGCCTTAATAGTCGTATGATTGGCTTGTATTTTCCTGCGCCACGGTCACCAGTGGTGGAACACATCCCATATCATCAAATACTTTAGTCCACCAGGTGGAGAGGTTGCTGTGGCAGACCTGCTCTACACAGCCGTATAAGCTCAGATATTGCTTCCATAAGGCTCATTATCTGTCCATTGTTAGCCTTTGATAGATCCATTAGTAGCTGTGCATCTTGTAGTACATACTGCTTTTGCTACTCTATTGTAAGAGTATGGACATTGGCACCGGTTATGGTACCTTCACCATACTTACCTTTTCCAAGTACTCCTTGCGATACGTCTTGGAGTTTAAGTGTTCTGTATTTGTTTTTGAAGATAGTTCCTCTGACCAGCTCTTTTCGAAAGACTTCGCATAGGTCAATGTGACTTCTATTATCGATGTAAGGCTTGCCGTTCCGAGAGAATTTCACTGTGAGGATATATGGTTTTTCAGACACCTTTCGCCATATATATTGCTCCTATTGACCCTATATATCCCGTGCCAACCTTTTATCTCGCGCACATGGTCTATTTCATTTATTTTCTTTAAAAGCTCAAAGCCTTGTTCTGTGATTTGAAACATAATGTGTTTGTCAGAAATGTCAGGCACAGTACTAGTCTTTGCAATTATTACTTTTCTTACTTCCTCGCTACTCCTATCTTGATAAAAGCATCAAGAGTATAGACATTGACTCTCATTCTTTTCTCGAAGTAGAAGATCATATGATAATTGTATCCACCTTGGCACCACTTATGGATGCCTTTTCTCTCCCTAGCATATGCCGAGGAAGATGGCTTTCCTTGTATAATAATAATATTAATCTTATTCATGGGCTAAAGTGATGCATTAATAAGGCCACTTTATCTTTTTATTTTATGCACAGAATAAGATAGTCATTGACCTGTGTAATTTTGTGCATCTAAGGAAGTTATAATTCAGATCAAAAAGAAATTCTTACCATTTAGTAATCTTGATAACTTCAAAGGCTTCCGCATATTTTCTGTTCATTTGATGTCCTCTATATGAAGATCTTCCAGTGACTGCGTCTATCCAAAGATTGCCATTGCGAATTTTTTGCGAATGGAAGCAATTGAGTGCACTAGTCTTAATATCCACAGTTTCTGTAATGTCAATATAAAGTTGTGGTCTGAAAACATTTTCAGTTAAACCCCCAGGTATGCTAGTTTCGTACATGAATAGATTGTTCAAATTCCGTGATGCTGCTATCACTGACTTAGTGAGTGCTTGGTGGTCTTGATGTGAATCCCCAATCCATACACTGAAAACTGCTTCGGGTTCATACTTGCGAATAATTTCGTCTATCAGGGTAACAAATTTCCTACTAAAGACCATTTGATCTGGTGATAAGTCAAGAAATTCTGGTGTCTTGCATCCCATTACTTTCGCAGATAGTATTGCTTCCTTTCGCCGTTCTTGCTTTGTATCTGTTTTCACAAAATTTGGCAGAGTAGCTATGACAAGATTAACATCATAACCATCTCTAGCTAATTTGGCTACCGTTCCACCCATACTAATTTCTATATCGTCAGGATGAGCGCCAAAAACCAATATGGATTGTTTTTTGATCATTATTTTTATGCTAATAAATTGTTTTTTATATGTATGCAAAGTAGAAAGAAGGTTCATTGAAAAGAGACATCATTCTCGTTCATCTCATGTCATAAGCAAATTTTTTACTCTAGATAGGTAGATTACTTTTCAAATCAAGTAGTTCTAAAATGTATAGATAAGGGCTATCGGTTGGTAGCACTCGAAAAGATAACTATAACCGCTTTGCATCATTTACTACCAATGGATATTTATCTTGGGAGTATCATGTAGGATAGTGGTTTTAGACTTTTTGTATTTTTGGTAATCTTCATCGACTTCTACAGCTGCTGTTACTATTTTGCTTTTCCAGGTTCTTGTTGATTCTAAGAACATTTTGGTATCTTTAGGCAGACAATGTCCTCCTATTCCTTCTCTTGGTTCAAGTATCTCAATGTTCCATTTAGTATTCAACCCATCACGTAATTCTGAAAAGTTTATGTTATTTGCTTGGCAATAAAGATAAAGATCTTCGGCAAAGGCGATTTGTAAGTACCTATATGTGTTTTCAACAATCTTTGACAATTCAGCAATTTCTATTTCAGAAACTGGATGCACAGGGATTCCAAGGCGCCTCTTCAATAACGAAGATCTACTTTTAGAACCATTATTGGGATTTTCTTTTAAAGAAGATCTTTTTCCGCCATAAAATCGTATAGCTGTTTTCAGACAACAGTCATAAACTCCTCCTATTACTCGAACTTGATTGACCCCATGTTTTTCTGGCTCCAAAGCATAGTATCTATGTGGTACGTGAGCAACATGCAGTCTATGCTTAACCTTTTCAACTATTTTTCTAGATGTTCCCTTTGGAATAGTGCTTTCTATTGAAATAAGTCCTCCATTCTTTGCTTCATTTGAAATTCTATCCACTGCAGATAATAAATCATCTATTTGAGGTGAGAATATATCTTCTGGTTTATGTGTCAAAATACACAATATGAATACATCAAAATTATCCAAGCTAGTAGCTTTCTTTATGCCTTCAGTTTTTTCTGCTTTATTCATGACCTCAGGATTGATATCATAACCGTAAACATCAAACCCCCGTTTCTTTACATATTTTGCTACAGGCAATCCAACTTGACCAAGTCCAACTATTAGTATTTTATTAAATTCTTCATGAGATTTAGAATAATTGAGATAATTATTGCTATTCTTTGAGCGCAATAATAACGGCTACCTTGATGTGCCATATATACTATGAAGAGGTTTATGTCGATAATCTTTTCCATTCTTTGCTTCATTTGAAATTCTATCCATTGCAGATAATAAATCATCTATTTGAGGTGAGAATATATCTTCTGGTTTATGTGTCTATCCCTACTATTTTTGATCTCCCAGATTGCTTTATGACTCATACCATATTCATAGAGATCAAAACGACCTCTTTGAGTAGCATATTTGGCAACAAGTAATAACTCCCTTCATAGAATAAGTGTAACTGTTATTAGATCAAGCATAACTATGTACCCACCAAAAACATCCTTCTTTATGCTCTATGAAAAATATTGAAAACTATGTTTCAAGTTAGGACGGAAGACATAATAACAATTATCCTTTGTACGTAACAAGCCAAATTGATGAAGATGGTTTATGCAGGCACAATTGTAACAGGAATAGTGATACTAATAGGCATAGCCATAATATTACCGGTGTATTTTCAAAAGCGTCCTGTATCACAATCTGCAGTACTGCTTTCTTTCAGCATTATAAATGATAACAATATCCCAAAATGGTGTAATGATCTATCTTCTATGTTGGGAAAATATCAGCTCAAAGCAGCTGTCTTTATCACTGGGAGAGTGGCTGAAAGAAACCCTGCATGTGTTTCATCTTTTTCTTCTAAAGATATTGACATTGGAAGCCAGACATACAACTATGTGAATCTAACATCAATATCAGATTATAGTGCAGCGCTTGAAGAGGTTAGAAGAGGCAAAGAAGTCTTAGATAAGACAACAAATCTAAATTCTACATCATTTAAAGCACCTTATGGCTCAACTGATCAGAATATATACTCATTCCTTACTCGCTCTGGCATTGTAGCTGATTTTTCATACGCTCAGCACTATAACAAATATGAAAACGGAAAATTCATTAAATATGACCTAGTTGTATATGACGGAGCCAGTTATTCGTCAGATCAAGTCGATAACATCATTCCATCGAACAATCTCCCTATTCTTATTAACTTTGATAATTCAACTCCTATTGATCAAATTGATACTTTTATATCTAAACTAAAATCAATAGGTAATAGTATTTACTTTGTTAATGCTTCCGAGCTAACGGGCATAAATCTTACAGAGAGGGATGTGGTGTAAAAATATAGTTGACTGTTTCTCCACCATTAAACAGATCACAAGAAGAAATACCATCTCCTAATAATAAATTAAAAAATATCACCTCAAAGATATCTGTCAAGAGCCGGATACAAGTTAGTAAGAAAGGTTGGGCAGTAAGAATAGCGATACTTGTAGTCATAGTTCTTTTTTCGATCTTAAGATTCGACAGAGGCATTGATCTTAATGATCCGTTCATAATATACTCAACTATTATGCCTGCAATCACTGTACTAGTATTTGTTGGCGCATGGTGTTGGTATAGAAGTCCTGCAAAAGGAACAGCAGGAAATGACCTAGTTTCAGTCATAATCCCAGTGTACAACCAAAAAGATATGATTGAAATTGTAATTGATGCTATATACAGATCTACCTATAAGAATATTGAAATTGTTGCAATAAATGATGGGAGCAATGATGGTACAAAGGAAATTCTTGACAACCTTACAAAGAAATATCCAACTTTGCAAGTTATCCATCAAAAGAGAGCAGGAAAGCGAAAAGCAAGTGCAGTTGGCTTCTATGCATCAAAAGGGAAATATCTGGTTCATATAGATTCTGATAGTGTAATAGATGGGCAAGCTATTTCTGAAATTATGAAAACATTTAACGCCAATCCAAAGGTGGGAACGCTAACAGGTGAAATAAGAGTTTGGAATGCAGAGAAGAATATTCTTACAAAACTGCAAGATGCATGGTTTAACATTTCCTGCAACATATCAAAAGCCTATGAGAGCAGTTTTAGAAGTGTGACATGTTGTAGTGGTTGTTTATCTGCATTCAGACGTGAGGCGATTGCTAACTTCATGCCTTACTGGGCTAATACAAATACAAATAGTGGCGGTGGAGTTGATAGAGAGCTTACAGCGTATATAATAGCATCAAAAGAGGTAAAAAATGATGTGTTGCAAACATTATGGCCCTCTTCCCCAGTAAAGCAAAAATTGATGGAATCTACCTCCAAGTATGATGATTCCGATGACCGTCTACTAACTGCACACTCACTTATAAAATGGGAATCCGCCTATGTGGCAACTGCAATTGTATATGTAGAAGCACAACAGACATTAAAGAAATTTCTTAAGCAACAAACAAGATGGAAAAAAGGTTTCTTAAGGACAAACTTTTACTTAAGTACTTATTTCTGGCGCGGCAGACATCCCTTAGCATCAATAATGTATTATCTTGAATTTATGTCAGGTCTTACTCAATCTTTGATAATTTTAACAGTATTGTTCTATGAACCATTCCTACTAAATGACTTTTGGACTCCCATGTATTTCATGGCCGGTTTGATATCTAGTTCATTAGCTCACGGATTAGATTTTAAGTTACGATATCATTCTTCAAAAAACTGGCTATACATGCCATTAATGAACCTATTTGGAACATTTGTACTTTCTTGGCTATTGTTTTATGCCCTATGGAGTTTCAAAAAGAATTCATGGCTAACAAGATAACGGATATACCTTGACAAAAGGCGAGCCATAGGTCAAAGGTATCAGATCAAGAGAGGAATTGGCGAAAATGAGCAAATGAGGCTTACAGCAACTGCGACGGTAAATTCGTCTGTCTTTATATATACTACAGATATAGTCAAGATCATGATAGATGCTGGTTGACTATCGTTTTTGAAAATTAGTTCTGACGCTTTTTCTTGCAATTGTCTCTGCTATGAAAAGTATGATCCTGAACAAAAATTACATAGCGTGAGGCAAGAGTTAATGACGTCGCAGCGTAGCAATAAGCCAATGATATGGGTGTTCCAATTATAGCAAGATCTACAGAAGAATTTTCAAGTAATATATTTAATTTTATTGTAATCATCTTTGAAGTCAAAATAAACTCTAACAAAATAAAAAGCACACAGAGGAATTAGAAAAGGACATTAATATGTGATCATACGCCAGTTTACTCCAAACTAGACAGAAAATGAAAACGTCGACTTAATTGTTGCATAGGCACAAGGAGAAGGTAGAGTTGAAAAGATTGAGGTGGGGAGATCTTTTCAACATGCATAAATTAGTTATGGTTTGCTTCTTCAAAAGCTGGAAAAATACTAGTCTCTATCTTGCACTATCTCGGAGAAGAAACCCACATGTATGTTGTTTGATAGTATCAAATCAATAAGACTAGAAAGATCATTTATTTGATTTTGATCTAGTGACTTTGTAGGGCTGCCGTTTGCGTCAATTTTCATAAAATCCTGTGGATGTATTATGATAACTGCATAACCGTGTGCCTCAATATTCTGTGTAGCATTATTAAATATATTTTGGACCGAGTTCTGGATATATCGGCTTCCATCATAGTCTTTGAACGCTATAGTTGAAGGCATGTAAAAAATCTCTTTGAATTGTATTGCATCCGATGACAGAGTTCCAGATTCCTGATTATTGTTTCTATTCAATTCAAGCTGGTCGAAAGTAGATTCGTTGGCATTTATTATTTTCATATTAGCCTGCTTCATGGCATTTATAGTATCATAGTTAAAGGCGTTATATGGGGGAATAAATATTTCCTAAGCTTCTCCAAACAATGCATTCATCTTTCTGTTGGAATCGTACAAAGAATTTCTTTGCTCTTCCTCGCTAAGCTTTGTATAATCAATATGATTCCATCCATGCACTGCTAATTCAAAAAGACCCCTCTCATTTTCTTGTTTCACCTTGTTTACTATTTCAGAATCATTTCCTATGCTGTTCATTATTATTCCTACCGTTAGACTCTGATTTCTGGATGCAAATTGTTCCATCACTGCAAGCTGTCCTGCCTTTACCCAATAATCTTGAACGTCGTCCATTCTAAATACTACACAATTACAACGAGAATGACTAGGACCGTTATTTCCAAATGAAATTATTTCTGAAGAAAATGAAGGTTGTAAAATTGTAGTAGCACCAAATGCAATGAAGATTGTTGCCAATATCAATAGGGTTGTTGCTGCTATTGTTGCTATGGTATTATTCTTCCTCTTTTTGTTATTGTTGAGATGTATCATCTTGCTTAGAAGCGAGAGTACTCTAGATAAAAGAATTCCATTAGCTACTTTTTATCGACTATTGTTAGATAACCACGGGCCCAGAGGGTTCCGGCAGAAAAACCTTCAAAAATGAGACTCAATGCAATTGGAAGGCGGGTTCGGTGGGATTAGGTCCCTGCATATAATGGGTTCTGTTGGTTTGTAATACTTAAGTTTCCTCACTACTTCATTGCTAACAAAGCGTACATCTATCTGATTTGTTGTATAAGGCAACAACTTTAAAACAAAGGGATTCAGGGGGCTTAAGCTTTGCATATAGAGGGGTTCAATACACTCACAGCTTTAAGGTTTGTAATTGAAATCAACTCAGACTATGTTGACGATTTAGATCAAATAAGAATGAAATTTGTGCTGGTAGAACCACCAGGATTGGACTCCGCATGTAGTAAGGTTCTACTATTGAGCTTAAGTGGCAGTCGATCATTACTACAGAGACAGTCACTTCCTGTCTTTCCCAAAGTCTCCAATTTATAGCTGCAGTAAGTCTCTATACACTAATATGGTTACATTGGTACATGATGTAAAAGTGCTTCCCTCCCATCTACACCCTCTTCCTGGATGTGATCGCGCTCAGCCGTCACTTTTTACAACCAAGTCTGCGTCTTATGTTTTCTTTTCCCTATTTTCCTAGCAGTCTGTGGTATCGGTCTTTTTGAAGTGTAAGGGGCGGTTCATATTCTTCACACACACTTGAAGATGAGACCGAACCCAAAATCGAATCATAGGTATCAAAAGTTTTCTAACTGACAACCCTCTAGTTTGGTCTGTATGATTATAGCAATATTCCGGGATTTATTTAGATATAATCTTCCATACTATCGGTGTTTATGTAACAAATACACTTTTTAGCAACATTTTAATAAATCTTACCCATCTTAGGAGCATGGGACTATTATCAGTTCCTCCCGTTTTCTTGAAGTACAGACAAGATCCCGAGTTCACCAGGAACGCCTTCTGGACCAGATCTGATAAACTTGCTAGCATTTCAGGGACTGTTTACGGAATGGTACCGCTACACTTGGTTGGAAGCCACAAGCTTAAGAGCATGAGGGTAACTGGTTCTAATCCTCCGGGAGGAATATGCCATGTTAGCATCTGGGAGAACTTTGCAAGTACGGGGACACCTAGGAGAAGCATAGTCGCTGCAAATCCTAATGGAAATCCATTTGATATTACAGTTATTCCAGCAGGAGGCTACTATGTAACCAATCCTACAGATTATAACTATGCAATCTGGGCCTACGCGACCGGGAGCGGAATTAATATCAGCTTGTCCAATATAGAGATGGAGGTCACGCCAATTGGCTGAAGAAGCAATAATGAAAAAACAATTCAGCGTCAAGCAAGGCGATAACTGTGCAACCATTAAGATATCCGGCCAGACATACGCCAAGATCTATGACAAGAAGGGGATGCTAGTAATTTCGGACAGCTCTCAGACAGATAATATTACTGCCCTCATTGAGCCTGGAGACTACATTATAGAGAGCGATGGTAAAGTGGTTTCAATCGTTTCTTCTGTAGTCCATTTGGAGAGTGTTCAATGACCTTGAATGAACCTGGAGTATTAGAACACCCAAAGAAATTCGATAAAGCACTAAAAGAGGCTAGGAAGGAACTGCTAAAGCTAGAAGATGTTATGGGAGTTGCGCACGGGTTGAAAGAAACTAAAGGAAGAATAACAGGAGAGCCAGCAATTCTTGTCTTTGTCAAGAAGAAAAAGGACATGAGTAAAATCCAACCAAAACAAAGGATTCCATCTGAATTTGAAGGCTTCAAGACAGATGTTGTAGAGCTAGGCAAAATGAAGAAGGACGAAAATGACAATTCTGATTTGATGTTTGTTGACTGGGCAAAGGTACATGAAGAAAACTTAGAGAATATCAGGAAAAAGCAAAAAACATCAAGAGAATTAAAAGATCCTGATTTTGGCAACCTAGCAGTTGTAGTTGATGATGGTACTTTGGTAACGAGTGCTGGCGTCATTGACTATATTCGAGCGTATCAACTATTTCGCATGGCGCACCCTGATGTGTATGATTTCATAATCTTTTTCCCAGATAGCGCATCCGGTATGCCTCCAGATGGTTCATTTCATAGCGCGATATATAATGCAACTTCTGGCATCAATTACTATGCTGGTGGGACACCTGCTACACCTTTCAATATCAGGCCTTCTTGGGGAACCAGCAAGTTATTGGCGTTTGATGTTATACACCCTGGTCATTGGGCTTGGCCTGGAAGCATGTGGACTATTCTTCAAGAAGTTGGGCATATGTGGAATGCCTTTGAACGATTCAAGCATTATGAGACAGAAGCGTCTGATCATTATGACCTTCTTATTTCAACATCCGGTCAGGGTCTGTATCACTGGGGGAGATATTTTGATGACGGACATTCGCCAATGGACTATGATGCGGTAGATTGGGAGAACAATGGAAACGGAAAATTTACACTTCATAATGTCGACAACAGTGATCACCAGTTCTGCAATTTAGATCTCTACAACATGGGTCTTTTGTCTCCCAACGAGGTAGGAAAACTTGACATTATCAAGGATCCACATCCACCTTCGCCGCCTGCAACTACCGTATATGGCGGAATGCAAGAATTAACTGTTGAAAACGTAGTTTGGGCACATGGTCCTAGGAACCCAGATTATAGGACCGCTCAGAGGTTATTCAAGACAGCATGCATAATCCTTACAAAAAATGTAGATCTGGCAGCTCAAAATGTGGTCCCAGTTCTAGACGATGTAAGAAAGGAATTCACATGGCAATACTATAAGGCAACAGGGTTCCGAGGAAAACTCGATACCACAATATCACCTGAATTGCACACCTACATCTTGTAATAGTTGCTAGGAAGAAGTTATCAAAAAGGCCAAATGACTGAATCGTCACCATCATGACGTATTTTAGCCAGTGGCGTACAGGAATAAATATCGAAACGGCAATCATGATTTTTTCCTTCTAGAAGTCGGTCCATCACTGGATCATAGGTATCTCTACCAGCTTCTGAAGGCAAACGACTTAGATGAACATGTGGACCATTAGTTTTTTCCCGAAGATCAACATATCCAATATCATCTCCTTTTTTAATTGGCATTCCACGCGTAAGACCGCTGCGAGGTTTTACGTGACCATATACTGTAAGAAAGTTATCACTACCCTTAATTATCACTGCATTGGCCTTAGGATCACCAGGTCGCTGTGACCCTTTGAAGTCCATGACTCTACCATCCTCAATAGCAAAAACCCGTGAATTTACCTGAATATCTGTGTAGATGATATCAATACCGTTATGGCAATATCTTAATCCTCCTTCCTTGCAACCGGGGTAGCAACCTTGATTTATAATGCATGGTATATACTTACCGCTTGGGTCTTTGAAAGGGCAGTCAGGATATTTATGCCGTACTTCAGGCTGTGTAGGTGGATCAGGTTTATCATCACCAGCTGGGGGTGTCCAACCACCATGACACTCATCTACTGGGAGCCGTTTTATCACCTGTTCAGCATTTTCTTTGTTGTGAGGGATCAATAGTGAATGGAAAAAGGTACAATTACTGCATACAAAAACTCCAGGCTCGCTGAAAATAACTGCTCCGCCAATTTGACATCGATAGGAAGAAACTGACCATTTTTATCTAGAATTCTAGCATCGCGTAGATGTTTGATATCTATAATGCCAATCTGCTGCCCTTCTATTTCAGGCAAGTTCACCAGGTAATGGCCATGACCATTACCTTGATTATAGTCAAGCAAAACCTCTGCTTTTTGAGGTACGTTTGTTATATTCCTTAAGAAGAGAAACGCGTGATTTCCTGGCTCCAAGTTAAACGAAATGGCTATTTGTATTCTTGATGCAAAAGTAAGTTTCTAAAGCCATCATACAAGACAGTGCCTCCTGTCTTATCAATATTTATGATCTCTGCAACTACATCAGTTGGAAACCCATCATGTGTTAACTGGAGACCGGCAACTCCGTCTGTAAGAGTACTTTCTAACACCTCACGTTGTTCTATTAGATCTACATGTATAACGGACTGTGGTTCAAGCGTCATAAGTTTACTGAACTCAGCATATTCTCCACCCGCATCTGTGCCATAGACTCTGGTTTTCACAGTTATATCCCGGTTTGCAATGTTTCTCAGAAGCAAATGCGGGTGGATGTATGCTAGTGACTCTTTCAGTAACTTTTCCAATTTTCCGAAGTATACTAAGGGCGCCTCTAACGCAGAAGCTGTATCGCCTGGGACTTTGCCCAACGATTCATAAGTCGTCAAAGCAGAAGAGAACCCTAGTTTTTCTTGAATGAGCATCCCTCTGCCAAAACTTCGCCAGGTAAAGTATGTCCTGGTTTAGATGTATCTTTTTCAGCCCAGACGTGCGCTTTTGCCGATCTCGCTTGTATGTAAACCTAATGCCTCCCAGTTCCGAAGGCTTATGCGAATGTACTAATTCCTTGCGAATATCAATCAGATGCAAAGCAGAAGCACTAAGCTTGAAAGTCTTTCTCTTTAAAAGTTGCCCATCACTAAAAAGCTCCATTTGGATATGTATTGCTCTCTTAGATGTATTTTGTAACGCATAGTAGGCTTGTGAATCTGGATAAGGTAGCCACCACAAGCCTTCTAGAACTCTGTTAATTACATCTGCAGGTATCACGAAAGGAACTGCAAGCAATAAACCCTCATCGAGATCTTTGATAAATATCCGGGCATTGAAAGCTCTTGCACTGGAATGATGTGGAGAGATGGGAGTTAGTTGAGCATTACCAAAGAGGCTATGAGGTCGAGAGCCATCACCCCAACGTCCTCCTTTTTTTCCTGTCTGAAACTTAGGTTTAATATGAGACTTCAAACTGAGCCTTTCTGTAGATAGCGGTGCAATCTTGACTGGCTTGAGTTTTACAGTTTTACTGGCACCAGCTAGTGTGAGGATTGGAATTACAGTGAGTGGTGATTTCAGATGATTCTTTATCTCTATGAAGGAAGGCTCCTTACAGTAGATTTTACATTTGAAGTTGTTGCAGGATGAGCTCAGGATATAAAATAAAAAGGATTTCTCCATGACTTACTGTAGTTAACCTGCTGCCATTACAGCCTCCTGACTTGATGTTTTGTTTGGATCCTTGATCGCTATCAATGCCACAATGGCAGCGACTACTGCTACGACTGCAGCACCTATGAATGCCAGATGGAATCCATTGTTTAGTGCATCTATCGAGGGAATCCCATTATTTCCATCCTGCAAAGTCTGAGCTGAAGCCAATGCAACCATTACTGCAAGTCCCAATGCTGAACCAATCTGGTAG
>WUUC01004764.1_pt1 | contig 13041 bp, 10 predicted proteins | sample 6278441 | NCBI WGS metagenome assembly WUUC01 (sample SAMN13675441, study PRJNA597444) | soil metagenome | isolation source: soil | place: USA: Washington | collected 2017-10 | reverse complement strand
TGCTCGCATCGGACTTTACATTCAAACCCGATCTGACTTATTTCCTGCAGGTCAGGATCGACACCAGTGAGGGAAAGCTATCGGCTATTCCGGATCCTGGCGAAGGTTCAGGCGACTTCGCCAATCTCAGGCATGTCGACGGCTTCATCGAACTTCCGTCCGAACGGTCGGAGTTCAAAAAAGGAGAAACATTTCAGTTTATTTCATTTCGCAAATGAGCCCGCTACTCACGATCATCATTGCACTGCTCGTGTCGGTATCGGCAATCATTGTCCTTACGCGCTACTTCAATCTGCATGCGTTCTTTTCCCTCCTGATTGCTGCCGTGATCTGCGGGTTGATCACAGGCATCAAACCTGCCGCCATCATTTCACACATGCAGGATGGCTTCGGGCTGCTACTTCGACAGATCGGATTTCTGGTGGCACTCGGTTCATGTCTGGGCATGATGCTCGAAAAAACCGGCGCGATGGAACAGATCAGCAAGAAGGTAGTGAGTTGGTTCGGAGCTAAACGATCCACACTTGCGCTGTCGTTCACAGGGATCGTCGTTGGCATACCGGTGTTTTGTGATTCAGGATTCATCATCCTGTCGAGGCTCATCCCCAGTATTGCCAGCCAAACCTCTGTGCTGCCCGCAGAACTGTCGCTGGCATTATCAACGGGCCTCTACACAACTCACACGTTGGTTCCTCCAACGCCAGGACCGCTGGCGGCGGCTACCAATCTCGGCCTCGAACACAGTATCTCTATGGTGATGATCCTTGGGATCGTCGCATCAATTCCCGTTGGTCTTGTTGCTTATTTCTTTTCGAAAAGATTCGCGAAACCGATCATCGTCATCTCTCAAGTTCATACTCCACCCACTGACACCCGCAACATCAATTCACTCATGGCCTTTTTGCCATTGATACTTCCGATCATTCTCATTGCCGCTTCATCGCTACCTCAGCTCATTGATATGCCCGAAGGTCTATCGAAAACATTACAAGTGATCGGCAACCCGATCGTTGCGCTAACCATTGGGCTAGCTCTCTCTTTCTTATTGCTTAAAGGCGCAAGGTCTCACGGTCAAGCCGGATGGCCTTCATGGTTACAGGAAGCGTTGAAAGATGCGGGCATCATTTTACTCATCACCGGCGCCGGCGGAGCATTTGGAGCTGTGATAAAGTCCAGTGGACTCGACAGCGTTCTGAAAGAATATGTATCCGGATCATCATCCCAGGGTGTGATATTCTTATTCATCGCATTCGTGATCGCGGCGGCATTGAAGACCGCGCAGGGTTCCACCACTACGTCGATGATCATCACCAGCGGGTTGCTCGTTCCGCTCGCAGGTGCGGCGGGTTTCGATACAACCATAGAACTATCGTCGCTTGTGATCGCTATCGGTGGTGGCGCGATGACCGTTTCACATGCAAATGATTCTTACTTCTGGGTCGTCTCGCAGTTTGGTGGTATCGCTCCAAAAGATGCGTTCAGAAGTTTTACTGTGATCACACTCATTCAAGGCCTCACCGCGTTGCTGATGTCGGTGTTGTTCTTTCTTTTTCTATGAAGATCCTCATCGTCCCCGATAAATTCAAAGGCTCGTTGACTGCCGCTGAAGTTTGTGATGCCGTAGCAGAAGGCCTGTCGAAAAAATTCCCTGGCGCTGAGATCATCAAACTCCCTCTCGCCGACGGAGGCGAAGGGACAGCAGAGATACTCACCCGGTATTTCAACGGAAAAACGGTGAACGTGAAAGTCCGCGGTCCGCTTCATGATGAAATCGAAGCAGCATACGGTACGGACGGTCGTTCAACTGCTTTCATCGAAATGGCAAGCGCTTCAGGACTTCAATTGATCAGTAAAGAAAAAAGAAATCCACTCGAAACTACAACATACGGCACGGGTGAACTCATCCGCCACGCTATCGAACACGGTGCTTCGAATATCATTCTCGGTATCGGCGGCAGTAGCACGAACGATGCTGGTATAGGCATGGCAGAAGCGTTGGGTTATAAGTTTTATGATAACAATGGAAAAGTACTGAACCCTGTAGGCAAAAATTTGATCCACATCGCAAGCATTGATATTCCAAAAGACATTCCTGACTTGAAAGTGACTGCGCTGTGCGATGTCAACAATCCACTGTTCGGACCGACTGGGGCGGCGCACATTTACGGGCCGCAGAAAGGAGCCGATGCAGACGCAGTCGAACTATTGGACCAGGGGTTGATGAACTTCGAACGTGTCGCCAAAAAAACATTTGGCAGGTCGGCGGATTTTCCGGGCGCCGGAGCTGGTGGTGGAATTGCCGGGGGAGCGAGTGTCTTCTTCAACCTCACGGTCCGGCCGGGAACACGGTTCGTGATGGAGACCCTGAACGTGTTTCAACAGATCGAAACGGCCGACCTGATCGTCACCGGGGAGGGGAAAATCGACAGGCAGACCCTGGCCGGAAAAGTGGTGGGGTCGGTCGCCCAACACGCTGTGGCGTTCAACAAAAAACTGGTCGCAATCTGTGGTGTGTGTGAACTACGGAAGAATGAACTGGTGAAGATCGGGGTTACGGAGGTGATTTCGCTGACAGACCCTTTTACCGAGCCGGAAGAGGCGGTAAGGGATGCTTATAGGTTGATTGTGAAAAGGGTCGCCCTCCTATGAAAAGTCATTCCCCAAGCGTAGCGTAGGGGAATCCTCCGGAAAGCGAAGTGGAGGACGGCACTATGAAATGCTCCTCCTATGAAATGTCATTGCACGGCGAAGGCCGGGCAGCCCCCGGGAAGCAAAGTGCAGTAGATTCTATGAAATGCTCCTCCACCTTGCCTTCCCGGGGATTGCCACACTTCGTGCGGCAATGTGGCCACTCTCCCTAAAAACCCTTAATTTTGACCCTCACTTTTAAGGATCAGAAAGAAAATGTTCGATAATCTTTCATTAAAGCTCGATAAAGCCTTTCAGACACTGAAGGGCCAGGGAAGGATAACTGAGATCAACGTTGCGAGCACAATCAAAGAGATCAGGAAAGCTCTCATCGATGCCGATGTAAACTATAAGGTCGCCAAGGAAGTCACCGACGACATCAAGGAAAAAGCCATGGGCCAGAATGTGCTCACAGCCATTTCGCCCGGTCAACTCCTGGTGAAGATCACCAACGACGAACTCACCGAACTTATGGGCGGCGAGAGTGTCGATATCAACATCACCGGAAGTCCTGCGGTCATATTGATCGCCGGCCTCCAAGGTTCCGGCAAGACAACATTCTCCGGAAAGCTCGCCAGCTACCTCAAAAAGCAGGGACGCCAGGTGATGCTCGTCGGTTGCGACATCTATCGTCCTGCGGCCATTCAGCAATTGCAAGTTCTCGGCGAACAGGTTGGTGTGGAAGTGTACGCGGAGCCAGACAACAAAGACGCAGTCAAGATCGCCAAAGCTGCGATCGAACACGCGAAGAAAGTGGCGAATGCCAACATCGTGATTGTCGATACCGCCGGCCGCCTTGCGGTCGACGAAGAGATGATGAACGAGATCGCGAATTTGAAAGAAGCCCTCAAGCCTTCGGAAACTTTGTTCGTTGTCGATTCGATGACGGGGCAGGACGCGGTAAACACGGCGAAAGCTTTCAACGACCGTTTGAATTTCGACGGCGTGGTGTTGACCAAACTCGATGGTGATACACGCGGTGGTGCCGCATTGTCGGTGCGCCGCGTTGTCGAGAAGCCGATCAAGTTCATTAGCTCCGGTGAAAAGATGGAGGCTATCGACCGGTTCTATCCCGATCGTATGGCCAGCCGGATATTGGGCATGGGCGACGTAGTCACCCTCGTTGAAAAGGCACAAGAGACTTTTGATGCTGACGAAGCAGCACGCCTCACCAAAAAGATCCGGAAGAACCAGTTTGACTTCAACGACTTCCTCTCGCAACTCGAGCAAATCAAGAAGATGGGCAACATGAAAGACCTCCTCGGGATGATCCCCGGTGTGGGTAAGGCGATGAAGGACGTCGACATCGACGACAATTCATTCAAACCTGTTGAGTCTATCATCCGCTCGATGACATTCCAGGAACGTGAGAATCCGGATCTCATCAACGCCAGCAGAAAGACCCGGATCGCCAAGGGAAGCGGAACAAGCATACAGCAGGTGAACCAACTCTTGAAGCAGTTCGAAGAGATGAGGAAGGTAATGAAGACAATGAATAAGATGGGTGGTGGAAAGAGGGCTCTGTCGGCACTTAATCCATTTGGACGCTAATCGCAGAAAAGTTTACGATTCGTTAAGAATCAACCTCAGGATTATTGCATAGTTTTAAATACAAAACCCGTAAAAAATAATATGAAAAAAATCAATCTGATCCTTGTGGCCCTTATCGCAATGTCAGCCATTGTTGACCTGAATGCCCAGAACCTGCCTGCACTTGACTCCAGTCCTGCAGACATCGCGTGGCTGCCTCCCAAGAGAACCAATCCGGTTGCAAAGGTGGTTTACAGCCGACCAATGAAAAAAGGACGTGTGATGCTCGGAGGCACCGAGCCTTACGGGAAAGTGTGGAGACTTGGAGCAAATGAAGCAACCGAGATCAAACTGTTTAAAGACGTAACGTTCGGTGATAAAGTGGTAAAGGCCGGAACATACACCATGTATGCAATTCCCACTGAAACCGAATGGACAATAATTTTCAACACCAAGCTCGACACGTGGGGTGCATACTCTTACGAAGAGGGCAAGGACGTAGTGCGAATCAAGGTACCCGTAGGAGAGACAGAGAAAGAGGTCGAAGCTTTCACAATTGGTTTCGATGAGCCTAAGGACAATACGTCGACCATGAATATTGCATGGGAGAACACACTTGTTAAGATCCCTGTGAAATTTTAACACAACCTTAACCTATGAATTAAGTCCCGCCGCAAACGGGACTTTTTTTATATCTTGAATTGTATGCAAATCCTTGGCCGCTCCGACCGCGTCGATCTACCGAAACTCAAGTTGTTCAACGTCCACGCAAAAGTGGATACGGGTGCCTTCAATTGCAGCCTGCACTGTTCACATGTCCAGGTTGTGGATAACCACCTTGAATTTGTGGTGCTCGATAAAGATCAGCCGGAGTATACTGGTTTGAAATTTGTGTTCAAAAAATTCAAGCAAAAGCAGATCAGGAACTCTTTCGGCGAGTCGGAACTCAGGTACGTGATCAAGACACAGATCAAAATATATGACAGGCTGATTCGCGCCGAATTTTCGCTCAGCAATCGTGGCAACCTCAGGTTTCCGGTGTTGTTGGGTCGAAAGATTCTCCGCGACAGGTTCTACATCGACGTGACCAAAAAAGACCTATATTATAATTCCAAAGCGGAGACGGGTGGCAATCGCGATCAGCGCAAGAGCAAGTAAACAACAGGCAGCAGGTTTAAACCTGGCCGCGAACAACCAACAACGAACAACGACCCATGAACATTGCCATACTTTCACGTGATCAGAAATTGTATTCGACCAGACGATTGAAAGAGGCCGGGGAAAAGGCTGGTCACAAAGTCGAAATCATCAACCACATGAAGTGCATGCTGCTGGTTGAGAAAAAAAATCCCATGGTGTTGTACAATGGCCGCAGGCTTGACTATTTCGACGCTGTAATTCCCCGCATAGGGGCATCGGTGACTTTTTATGGCGCTGCTGTCGTACGACAATTTGAAATGATGAAGGTTTTCACTGCTGTCGAATCACAGGCCCTCATCCGTTCACGCGATAAGTTAAGGAGCTTACAGGTTTTGTCCCGGGCGGGCATCGGCCTTCCGAAGACGGTCTTCATGGATTATTCGCGAGATGCCGAAGGAGTGATCGAGATGGTTGGAGGCGCGCCTGTGGTGATCAAACTACTTGAAGGCACACAGGGCCTCGGTGTGGTACTGGCAGAGAATAAAACAGCAGCACAGTCGGTTATCGAAGCGTTTCACGGAGTCCACGCGCGCATCATCGTTCAGGAATTTATAAAAGAAGCAAAGGGCGCCGACATCCGTGCGTTTGTAGTCGATGGTGAAGTGGTAGGTGCTATGCGCCGGCAGGCACGCAACGGTGAGTTCAGATCTAATTTACACCGCGGCGGTGTCGCCGAAGTGGTGAAACTCAGCAAACAGGAAAGGACTACGGCAATAATGGCTGCAAAGAAGATGGGCCTTGGTGTGGCGGGCGTCGATATGCTGCCGTCGAAAAGGGGTCCACTGATCATTGAAGTGAATTCATCACCAGGATTGGAAGGTATCGAGGGGGCGACTAAAGTCGATGTGGCAGGAAAGATCATTAAGTATCTTGAAAAGAATGCGACCAAAAAGAAAATCCAGAAAGATAAAATCAATGCTTAAGAATGTGCGAGGTTCGACGAAACCTCCGCGCACATGGCACCATGCACATAGCACAATTGAATGAGTGAATTAACGATAGCCAACCAAACCCTCAAACCGGGCGAGTTTAAAGAAATCAACATAAACATCGCGAGGCTCCCTTCACACACACAGATAGACACGCCGATGTACGTCTATCGCGCAAAAGAGAACGGACCTACGCTGGCGCTTATGGCCGGTATGCATGGAGATGAGATCAACGGCATGGAGATCGTTCGTCGCATACTCGACGGCGGCCACAATCGCGTCGAGCGCGGTGCAGTGATCTGTATGCCCATCATCAACATGTACGGCTTTCTCAATTACTCCCGCGAAGTGCCCGACGGAAAAGATATTAACCGGTCGTTTCCCGGAAGCAAAGGCGGTTCCCTGGCATCGCGCGTGGCCTGGCATGTTACCCACGATGTAATCCCGTTCATCGACTACGGCGTTGACTTTCACACCGGCGGTGCCATGCGTACAAACTATCCCCAGGTGCGCTGTGTGATGCAGGACAGTGTGAATGTGGAACTTGCGGCTGCTTTCAATGCACCGTTCACTATCGATTCACCGTTCAGGCCCCACTCCCTGCGGCAAACTGCCGCAAAAAAAGAAAAGAACATCATTGTGTACGAAGGCGGCGAATCGGTCCGCTTCGATCAGCATGCTATCGAAGAAGGTGTGGAAGGAACGTTGCGTTTGATGAAACACCTCAGAATGATCGGAGACGCACCACAACCAAAGGAACAGAACAGGGTCATCTGGAGTTCGTCCTGGATCCGTGCAAAGAACGCGGGACTATTCCAGCCAACGATCAAATGCGGAGACCTGGTAAACAAAGATCAGCACGTCGGTACGATCACCGATCCCTTTGGTGAATTCAAAGAGGTCGTTAAGTCACCGACCATGGGATATGTAGTTGGCTTAAACAATAACCCGGTTGTAAATGCCGGCGACGCGATCTTACACTTGGGACTGGACAACGTCTGCAAGATTGGCGGAAACGCCGAAGACTAACTTTTCCCTTTTCACTTCTAACTTTACCTCTTCACTCTTCACTCTTACCTCTTCACTCATCTTGCGTTACTCTTCGGAAACATTGCCTTCTCCGGTATCTTGTTCAACTCTGCAAGAACTTTCTTAACGATCCTCGATCTCGTATCTGCCGCCTTCTTTGGACTCACCAGGTAAGTAACTGTTGCCTCCACCCACGTATTTGCATGAATTTTAAAGGCAACGAATGGATATTCCTTTATATCAATTTCACTCACCGGCGTATTCTCCATGTATTTTTTCAAGTTCTCGATCTTTTCATCTGCATTTTGTTCCAACTCGGTTTTCGTCACACGTTTGATCACCTCTTCGATTGCCTTCAGATCACTTTCATAAGCAAAATGAAAAGGTATCTCGTTCCATAGGTATGGAAAGGTATCCCATGAATAATTGAGCACAGGTACCTGGAGAACAAGGCTGTTCGGAAAACGAATGAGGCGACCACTCGGTAAATCGTTGCTCAGGTAATCACCACCGAATTCCCACAGGGTTGTATCGAGATAACTGATCTCCACAACATCGCCTTTGAAGGTGTCTATCTGAATTCGTTCGCCAACATGGTACGGTGTCCTGATGACAATGTAGAGCCAGCCAATGAGTGACGTGATCGGAGTTTGTAATGCAAAACCTGCAAGCAGCGAGATAAGTCCAAGTGACACAGCAGCGGTATACCAATTCTCAAACAGCAACGACGCACCTACGACGAGGATGATCACGATCGCCAGCAGTCGTATCATCCTGATAAGATTATAGCGTGTGGCAGGCGACGGGTGACTTCCGATAATGGCGCGCTCAATGATCCTCGATGCAGTCAGGATCGCAAAAGAGATCGCACTCAACAACATTCCCTTTTTTAGATGCTTCAGGTAGTCGCCGAATATCGAAAAGACATTCAGATCAAGAAGGATATAAGCCGCAAGAAAGCTGAGTGACAGCAAGGCGAACGTCGAGATCCAGAAAGTTGGCTTCGACCGGCGGGCCGACACATCCTCTTTGATTTTCTTTGGGTTGAGAATATTCACTCAGAGCCCGTAGTAAAAATCGTGCCCGGGAATGGCAGGTCGCAGGTCGCAGGATTCAGGGTGCAAGTTGCAGGTTACAGGCGGCAGGTCACAAGTCATCGCCTTCAACCTTTGGAAGACCGGAAGAATGCTATTAGAATTCCGGGCAAGGAATGACCATTTTATCCAGCGGGGGCTTCCGTGGGTTGCGGATGGGGAATGTGTAGACCAGGCTGAACTCATGCGAGCCACCGGCGCCGGGGCCGAGCTTGGAGATCGTATAATCGTAGCTGTAGCCAATATTCAGCACTTCCGGTCTCTTTTCGTTACCCCGGAATATGGTGAGGCCTACCAGCAATACTATCGACTCATTGTTACTAAACCCTTCAACCTGTTTGAATGGGATCCCGCGGTACCAGGTGCCAAGCAATATCGGCTCGAATGTGTAGTACATACCTACATCCATCTGGTCGAACGGGCCCTGATGGCGGTACTGAACGGCTGGCGCGATGCTTCGTTCGCTCTTGCGGGAATAAACGCCTTGCCCCATGATTCCCGGTTTCAGGAAGAACTTATACCCTGCGTGGGCTGAGTACTTGATCGGAAGCCGGCTGTCGTCGCCGGAGATGGACTGGTTGGGCTGAGTAAGGTGATGAGCTGCAAAACCCGCCCATGCGCGGGGTGTATAAAAGACACCGCCTGCAGAAAGGTCGGGGAAAAATCTATTGGAACCGCGAAGGACCTCTCCTGTGGGGTTGGTCGGCTGGCCTGTATCGAAATCAAACTGATCACCGAATATGAGCCGGTTGAAGTTGATCGACCGGTTATAAAGGGCTAGTTCGATACCTGGGCGAAACGAAAGGCCCTTGGTGATCTCGAGATCGTATGAATATTGAAAAGCGAGACTTATAGATTGAAGTCCCACCAGGTTGACATAATCACGGTTGATGATCATCCCGACGCCACTTTTATAGTCCTCCAGGTAGAAGTCGGCGAAGGCTGAAATCGTAGTGAAATTCGCATCGATGGCGGGCCACTGATTGCGGTAGTTGATACCTGCCCTACCTTGGTTGGTGGACCCTGCGAAGGCGGGGTTCAGGTAAAGCGGGGCAGCATAAAATTGGGAAAACTGGGGATCCTGCGCTTTAGCTACTTGCGGAGCTAAAACACAGACCAGGATAGGTATACAAACCAATCCTCGCAACAAATGAGGAAAAAATTGAACTTTCAATCTTAGCAAATTAAAGCCTTTATTCGATTTAATAAAAACAACTGTGTCACCGGTACAGAAAACTTTCGTTTGGATGCAGGTTCGTCGTCGATGGATTTTAGTTGGTCGATTTGCGTCTGACCGCTGTCGTGTGGCTAACGATTTTTTGCTTCAAAATGTATATTTTAGGGGACTTTGGCGTTATAAATTCTGACAAATTCTACGGACACTTACCCGGTCCTGGCAAGTTCATGAACAAGGTGACAGTAAGGATGAGAAATCGTATCAGGAGATTCTTTGTATGTGTTGGGGTGGGGATGCTGTTACTGACTGGCTTTGAGAGCTATGCACAGACTACAACGCTCGCCAGGCACAACTGGTATTTTGGGAGCACCTCACGCTCGATCAAGTTCAATCGCGTGACGAACGCTGCTTCGCTCATCACCAATAAGGCTGTTCCATTTGGGCCCGGCGGAAGCGCGGTGGCGACAGACCGGGGCAACGGAAACGTTCTGTTCTATACCGACGGCAGTCGTATTTACGACGCCAACCATAACCTGATGCCTAATGGCAGCGGGTTGACCGCCAATATCACCGCCAACCAGCCGGTAGCCATCTGCCCGGTCCCCGGACAAGGCGGTAAGTACTACGTGTTCACCAACACTGCCGACTTTACAACGGGTGGAAGCATCTCATTTACGATCGTCGATATGAATCTCTTCGGAGCATCGGCGTTCCCGGCACCTGCTTTCGGCGATGTGGAAAGCAAGAACACTCCAATCCCGACACTAACGGGTGTTGCGGAAGGTATGATCACATTGCCACATCAAAATGGTAACGACTTCTGGCTGATCACGCAAACAGTGAACACGCGTGACTTCAACGCAACGCTGATCAACGCAGCAACATACACCTCCGGTGTTTTCAACAGCATCACTTCAGATGCTGGAAACCTTCCAACCACCATTGCGCACCTGGCCTATCATGAAACATTGCGGAAGCTTGCAGCAGCTCCGCAGGATGTGAGTACAGATGCCATCATCCTTAACTTCAATGAAAGTACAGGTGATCTCGACTTCGACCGGATGATTTTAAATTCTGCAGTCTTGTCGACCACTACACAGGCCATCTACGATATCGAGTGGAGTGCCAGCGGCCAGTACTTATATCTTTCACGTCATGGTGAAGCCAATATTGGTTTACCAGGCGTTCATGCTGATGTCCTTCAATACGATTACACCAACTCGGCGATCACCCTTGCTTCGGTATTGCCCTCGCCGGTGTTCCGTAGCTACGGATTACAAAGAGGCCCCGATAATAATATTTATCACCTGTACCAGCGCACGTCATCGGCAGATCCGTTTTTACTTGGACTCATAGATCATCCCGATAGTGTTGCTAGCAAGGCAGGGTATAACGCTTCACCAGCCGGCTTTGCAGCACTCGACTTCGGAGGCAAACAGTTTCCCGGATTTGTTCCCAAAGACACGATCGATCTCCGGTTGAATTTCACCTTCGCGGGAACCTGTCAGAATTCACCAACAACATTCTTTCCTTTTGTAAGGCCCGGTGCCGATAGTCTCCAGTGGGATTTTGCTGATGGAAACTTCGGATCAGGGTGGGCACCGATCCATACCTATGAAGAGGCGGGCGCGTACAACGTTACACTCAGGGCTTTCTACCAGGGTCAGGTCGACAGTGTATCGAGGAGTGTTCCTATCAGTGCTTTTGCGTTGCAACTGCAGATGACGCAGGATACAACTGCATGTCGCCAGGAGTTTCCTCCCCCACGCGGTTCATCGACACCAGAACAGTTCAAGGTTAAAGTAAATGTACAGGGCGGAACGCCGGCATCTATAGCATGGTCGAACGGCGATATGGGCGATACGCTCACGCCGGACTCTGCAGGTTATTATTACGTGGTTGTTACCGATGTAGCCGGTTGTTCAGCATACGCGGGTGTCAATGTAAGAGAGTATGGTCTACAGAGCCAGACATTCAATAAATGGTACTTCGGTAATAAAGCGGGGATAGATTTCAATAAGCAACCTGCGGAAGCATTGAGCGAAAGCGCCATGGATGCACCAGAAGGGTGTTCAATAGTCTGCGATCGAAACGGACAAACGATCTTCTACACAGACGGCAATACGGTCTACGATAAAACCCACACTGCGATAGCAACCGGCATCGGTGGCACGACGTCCTCGACTCAATCGGCACTCATTGTACCAGTGCCCGGGGATGAAACGCTGTATTACATTTTCACCACACAGGCGATCAACGGAAGCGATTCACTTCAACTCGATTATTCATTGTTCGACCTGAAACGAAACACCGGCAAAGGCGCAGTGGTCATGCAAAATGTATTGTTATTCATGAAGAGCACAGAGCGCATAACAGCCAGCGGCCAGTGGCTCATCGTTCACGAACTGGGTAACAGCACATTCAGGTCATACCCGATATCAGCACAGGGCATCGGTAACCAGGCATATTCATCTGTGGGTACGGATCACTCCGCAGCCATTCAGCAGAACGGCGAAGGCTATATGAAACTCGGACCACGTGACATCGTCGCTGTCCCTATCTCAACACCTGGCACGAGCAACCGAATCGAGTTGTTCCACCTCAACGACTCGACAGGCACTCTGAACAACTACAAAGATGTCAACCTGAACGAACCCAATGGTTCGATCTATGGTCTTGAATTCTCTCCAGGTGGGAACAAACTCTTCGCCTCCGTACGATACACCGGTGGGACATCGGCGATCTACGAGTACTCGATCGACTCACTGTTGCGTGTACGCTTCAGACAACGCATAGCCGTAGCAGCAGATCTCGGCGCTATCCAGGTCGGTCCCGATGGACAGATCTATGTGGCCACCAACTCATCGGGCAACAACACCCAGCTTGGAACAATTTCCGCTAACGAAGATACACTCGCACTATCGAGCTTTAACCTCACTGCTTTCACACTCGCAGCAGGTACAACGAGCAAGCTTGGACTTCCCAACTTCATACAAAACAACTCGAACGCTTTAGGCGGACCAGGGATCACTGTTGCCGGGTTGTGCGTCGGCGACTCTACACGTTTCGCGGCATCACCGCGCGACCAGATCGACACGTACACATGGACTGTGAACAGGCTTAATCCTTCCGGCCCACCTACTCAAGTGGCGAGCAGTACTGAAGCAACCTTTGCTGCGTTGTTACCAGGACCCGGAGATTACCGGGTGGCTGTAGTGCTTCACAACCGTTGTGCTGCCGATACCTCGATGTTCCAGGCATTCAGGATTACGCCTCCGCCAATCAATCCAGGTCGCGGGGTCCCTATATGTAACACTCCGACGATAGCACTCGATGCCAATCCCCCGAACGCACCGGGACTCACGTACCAATGGGATACGGGTGAAACAACTGA
>WUUC01026191.1_pt1 | contig 13042 bp, 15 predicted proteins | sample 6278441 | NCBI WGS metagenome assembly WUUC01 (sample SAMN13675441, study PRJNA597444) | soil metagenome | isolation source: soil | place: USA: Washington | collected 2017-10 | reverse complement strand
GCGGCCACGGCTCCCACCAGCGTGGCGTCGACGCGGTCGCCCTTCAGCTCCATCGAGACGATCGGAAATGCGTTCGCCAGAACGAACAGCACGAGCGCGCCCAGGGCGAGAGCGAGCGTATGGGCAAGACTTCCGGGGTGGCTCCGATACAGCAGGGCGCCGCAGCGAGCGCATAGCGCTTTGCCCCGCTGCGGCAGAGGCGTCTCCCGCTGCAGGAGATCGCACTCGTGGCACGCAATGAGCGGCCGCTCGATCATGGGTAATAGTGGCGCCGCGGCATGGCGGTTCCTATTGGACGAAGGTCCAACGCCTACCTAGACGAAGGTCCAACGCCTACCATCCGAGCAGGCGTCCGAGCTCGCCGGTCTTCCAGTTGAAGCGGATGGCGAGCAGGCGCAGTGCCATGGTGCAGGCGACGGCGATCCAGGCGGCGCGATCCGTGTCGAGACCCCACTCGCGGGAGACGCCGACGAAGACGATGCAGCCGGCGGCCACGGCCAGCACATAAAGCTGCCCTGGCTTGAAGAGGAGCGGCTCCTCGCGGACCAGGACATCGCGCAGCAGACCTCCGCCGACCGCGTTGACCACGCCGATGATGAGGGCGGGCAGCGGCGCAAAGCCCGCGAGCAGCGCGAGATTGGTTCCGACGACCCCGTAGATGCCGATCGCGAGCGCGTCGACATAGTCGTACAGCGGCTCGATCCGTTCCGCCGCCCGGCGCATGGCCACTGCAGCGAGGATCGCCAGCAGCACCGCCCAAAGATAGCGGGCATCGCTCATCACCACGGGCACACGGTCGATGAAGCAGCGGTCGCGGATCAGGCCGCCGCCGGCGCCGGTGACCAAGGCGAGCACGAAGGCGCCGACGATGTCGTACCCACGACGCGAGGCGGCCCACACGCCGGTCATCGCCAGAAGGAAGATCGCGGTCAGCTCGAACCAGATCGGCAGGACGAACGGCGCCGCCGCCATGCGCCACTATGCATGCCGCGCCGCGCGGCGCCCATTGGACGAAGGTCCAATTTGCAGCGCCCGCGGCGGAAGGAAATGATTGCCATGCCGCCTTCTGCCGTGAGCGCGTCCCCTTCCGATCCTGCGCACACCGCGCTCGCCGTACTTTTCGTGCTGGTGCTGCTCGCCGTTTCGCTGGTGATCCTGCGGCCGTTCCTGCTCGCGCTTCTGTGGAGCAGCATGATCGTGGTGGCGACCTGGCCAGTGCTCGTGCGCCTGCAGGCGCGCCTGGGGCAGCGCCGCTGGGTCGCGGCTTCGCTGATGACCTGCATCCTGCTGCTCGCGTTCGTGCTGCCACTTTGCTTTGTGGTCGTCACGCTCGCCTCCAATGCCGAGCGCTTGGCCGGGTGGGCGCAAAGCATCCGCCACGCGCGGCTGCCGCCGCCTCCGGCCGCGCTCGACAAGCTGCCGGGAATCGGCGCCGCCGTGGGCGCGCGCTGGCGCGAGGCCGCGGCAATCGGGCCGGAACAGCTTGCGCAGCGCCTGCAGCCGCGCGCGCGTAATGCCGCGCGCTGGCTGGTTTCCCAGGTAGGTGGCCTGGGGCTGCTCGCCCTGCACATGCTGCTGACGGTGCTCCTGTCCGCCGTGCTCTATGCGCGAGGCGAGCTCGCGGCCGCCGGCGCGCGGCATTTCTGCAGGCGCCTGTTCGGCGCCCGCGGAGACGAGCTGCTCCGGGTTGCGCGCGACGCCATCCGCGGCGTGGCGATCGGCGTGGTGCTGACCGCGATCATTGCGGGCGTTCTCTCCGGCATCGGGCTGGCCCTCGCGGGCGTGCCGTTCGCGGGGATCCTGACCGCGCTCATCATTGCTCTGGGCATCGTGCAAATCGGCCCGAACCTGCCGCTCTACGGCTGCGTCGCCTGGCTGTATTGGAATGGGAGCGCGGTGTCGGGCACGTTCCTTCTCGGTTGGACGCTGGTGGTGCAGATACTCGGCAAGATCGGTCGGCCGATCCTTATCCAGCGTGTGGGAAAGCTGCCGCTGCTCCTGGTGTTCGCGGGCGTCGCCGGCGGGATGCTGGCCTTCGGCCTGGTCGGCGTCTTCGTCGGCCCGGTCGTGCTGGCGGTGACCTACCACTATCTCGTCTCCTGGACGACGAACGCGGTGGATGGGACCAAAGCCCAATAGCAGCGCTCGCGCACAGACGAGAAAATCACCTCCGGTTCAATGCAAGGAGCTCGACGTGAAAAGACTATTCGCTGGTATCGCCGCCGCTACCCTGGCGGGCGCGCTGTGCATCGGATCTGCAGCGGCGCAGGACAAGGACATGGCGCACGCGCAGGACTCGCGTGAGGCGTTGAAGTCCCTTTATGCCGGCTCGCCCGTGGCGAAGTCCCTGGCCGCGGACGCGAAGGGGATCCTCGTGTTTCCGAACGTCACCAAGGTGGGCTTCGTGATCGGTGGGCAAAGCGGCGATGGCGTGCTGTTCGTGAAGGACAAGATCGTCGGCCATTACAACACCAGCGCTGCGTCGTTCGGGTTGCAGGCCGGTGCGCAGACGTTTGCTTACGCGCTTTTCTTCATGAGCGACCAGGAGCTCGCGATATTTCAGAACAGCAACAACTTCGAGATCGGTGTCGGACCGAACATCGTGGTGATCGACTCGGGGGCGGCGCGCGACATCAACACCCTCACCGCGCGATCAGACGTCTACGCCATGATCTTCGACCAGAAGGGGCTCATGGCGGGGATCGGGCTGCAAGGCTCGAAGATCACGAAGCTGAAGTAGCCCGGGCGTGCTCAAGCCCGCCTGCATCAGCGCATTCGTCGGCACGGCGACGTGCTTGGCGGCATTGGCTGTCCCCGCCTTCGCGCAGCAGCCGATCTTCTATCCGGCGAAGGGCCAGAGCGCCGAACAGCTCAATCGCGATCGAGGCGAGTGCCGCTCCTGGGCACAGCAAACCACGGGCATCGATCCCGTGGCACTCGCGCAAGCGCCGCCAGCAGCTACGGCGGGACCGAGCGGGCCCGCCATCGGCGGCGGGGAACGCATCCAGGGCGCGGCGCGTGGCGCGGTGCTGGGAGAGGTCATGGGCGATCACGGCGGAGAAGGCGCCGTGGCGGGTGCCATGGTGGGCGGTGCCCGGGCGCGCCGCAATCAGGCTGAGCGGCAGCGAAGCGCGCAGCACGAAGCGCAGGCCGCGCGGGACAGCACCATCGGCACTTACAACCGGGCGGTGGCCGCGTGCATGGAAGGCCGCGGCTACACGGTTAGATAAATTGAAACTCCGGGACTGCCTCTGGGTTGTCACCGCCGTCGCTTGCACGGCGGCCGGCGCAGCCGAATACGACGGAACTGCCGTGCTCCTCTGCGCAACCACGGAAGCCCTGGAGTGCCACGCCGCAGGGGAGGCTTGCACCCGCGGAACCCCGGCACAGCTGGGCGCGCCCGTATTCATGCGCATCGATCTGGAGAGCAAACGCATCGTAGGTGCGCGACGAAGCACGCCGATTTCGTCTGCGCAAAAGGGCCAAGGGCAGCTCTTGCTCCAAGGTTTCGAGCAGGACTTCGGCTGGACCGTGGCGCTGGACACCCAGGGCGGCGCGTTTTCGGCCACGCTGGTGGACCGCGGCGGTGTGATCGCGCTCTTCGGTTCCTGCACGCCTCCCTGAGGCCTGCCGTTCGGAGCGGGTGGATGGGACCAAAGTCCAATATGCCGCCCAGGCCCGACAGGCTAGCCTGCGGTAGCACCTTCGCAAACCAACGATAACGGAGCTTTCATGTTGAAAACCACAACGTGGCGGTTTTGCGTCCTGGCCGCCGCCCTCGGGGCGACCACGGCCGGGGCCGAAGAGATGATGGACGTCGAGAGCGCGCCGACCATGATCGGCCTCGGGATAGGCGCCGTCCCGCAATACCCAGGTTCAGAGGATATGGAGGGCGCCATAGCCCCGATTTTCCGCTACACCTTCTCCGGAAGGCGTTATGTCTCCTGGGTCGGAAGCCAGGGTTCGCTCAACCTCCTCGACAGCTACAACTTCCGCCTCGGGCCGGCGCTGGGCATCCGGCGGGGCCGGGACGAAGACGTGGATGATGAGGTTGTTGCCCGCATGCAAGAGATCGATCCCGACGCCGAAGCCGGCGTATTCGCCGAGTACGTGATTGGAAGCCCTTCGACGCCGCGCAATCGCCTTGTGCTAGGCGCGAGGTATCTAAGCTCGAGCGGCCGCGGACGCGGGATCGTCAACGCGCGCTGGTGGCAGCAGGTGGCGCCCCAATGGGATATCCATCTTGGAGTTGGCCTGACCGGTGCCGACAAGGACTACAACGACTACTACTTCGGCGTAAACAGCGGCAACCGCGGTACCTCCGGACTGCCCAGCTACACCGCTGGCAGCGGCGTGTATGAGTACTATTTCACCGCTGGCGCGGCGTGGTACCCCAATCGCAACTGGATCGGCCTGGCCGGCATCAAGCTTGGGGAGCTCTCCGGGGACGCAAAGGACAGTCCGATCGTACTTCGCGGCGACAAGGCACAGGCGAGCGCCTTCGTGGGTGCCGTATATCTCTGGCGTTAGGCGGTTAAGTTAACCTGAGGCGCGCCGCGCGCGCCTCAGGTTCGAGCACTTCTAGGGCGGGCCGCCGAAGCAGTCCGCGTTCGGCATCTGTCCACGGCAACTCTGCACTGGCGACGCGGTGGCGCCGGAGGCTGCCCCCTGAGCGCATCCCTGCAGGAAAACGATGGTTGCTACGATGATTCCAAGCCAGCTCAACCGTGGGGTGGTCATGAATTCCACTGTAAGGATTCGGGGGTACGCTACCGGCGGCCCGAGCTGCCGCTGCGACAGGAAGAGGGAGCGCATCTCCTTCGCCGTCATCGCCTTGGGTGGGGCAGCCGCGTGCCGCCGGAGCGCACCACCAAAGTAACAGTCGTCGCCGTGCGGCGCTATTGGACGAAAGACCCACAACAAGCCGCCTGTGGCGCTAAGGCGGTATAAGGCCGTTGCGAATGGCGTAACGGGTGAGTTCCGCTACGGTGTGAAGTCCGAGCTTTCGCATGATGTTTCTGCGGTGCACCTCGACCGTCGCAATGGAAATGGTCAGCGCCTTGGCGATGTCGGCGGAACGCATTCCTGCGGCAAGCCGGGTCAGAACCTCGCGCTCGCGGTGTCCCAGCCTTGTTATACGCAGATCGTCGCCCGCGTTGGCAGGCAAGCTCGCCAGGCCGGACGATAGGTAGATCTTGCCTTCGCAAACGGCGCGGATCGCGAGCAAAACCTCCTGGCTCGCGGCCGATTTCGCGACATAGCCCATCGCGCCTGCTTCCAGCATCCCATTCACCCACGCGCGCTCCGAATAGGCGGAGAGCGCAACGATCTTGACCGCGCTGGACAGCTCGCGCAGCGCACGTGCAACGGCGATGCCGTTCAGGTCGGGTAGCCCGATGTCCAGGAGGATTACATCGGGCATTTGCTCGCGCATGATGCCGATGGCCTCGGCACCGCTGCTCGCCTCGGCCACGATACGGATGTCGTTCTCGCGGCTCAAAACGGCAGCCAGGAGTTCGCGCATCATGCGCTGATCCTCCACGATGGCCACCTTGATGGTCATCTCGCCAACTCCCGTGTTGCCTTCGCTGCTTATTCCGTCGCTGCTATTTTTATTTATATTTGCACCGACTATAGCACCGGCGCCATCGGACAAAACGCTTATCTACTTGGTTGTGGAAACGTTGATCAACGAAGTTGAACCACGCGGTGACGAATCGCATCCGAGCGTGGCCGGAAATCTCTCGTTGGTATATTGGCCAAAAGTCCTACAAGGTTCGCGCCGCGTCAGGATTTTCCGGACAAGTACATCTCTTATGGGACAAGCGTGCGCGCGCCGCCCATCAGCCAATCCAAGGCTTCCTGATAGGACGTGAAGGCGGCGATGGTCAGACCCGCGTGCTGCGCACACGAAGCGAAGTATCTCAGCAGATCGAACCGCTCGACTGCGCAGACCACGGCGGTCCTATGGTTCGTCCGGTCGTGGTAGTTCCGCATATGCTGCGCCAGCGCCCATAGGTCCTCCGCAGGCAGGGGTTTTTCGACGCGGCGTGTATCGATCAGAAGCTCGAACTCCTCCAGGTGAGCGGTCGAGTCCAGGAGCTCGCTCAGCAGCCGCTTGCTCGACTCGAGATCGACGCTTCCTGCTGGCGTGACCCGGACGAAATCTTTGGCCTCTATGAAGGCGATCTTAGCGATCATCAGTTCTCAGCCGTGCGTCACGGAGTGCACGATGCGCAGCAGGGCGTCGACCTCGAAGGGCTTACGCAGCGTGGCATCGACGCCGATGAGCTCGGCGGCGAACAGATGCAATTTTGCGCGCAGCCGTCCCTCACCCGAGATCACCACCACCTTCGTATCGGGGAATTCTTCGCGGAAGCTCTCGATGGTTTCGAAGCCGTCGCGCTCCGGCATGACCAGATCGACGACCAGCACTTCAGCCGGCGCGAGGCGCTGGTGCTCCAGTGCTTCCGAGCCGTTGCGCGCCAGGCGGACCTCGTAGCCTGCCCGCTCCAGCGCGACCTTCAGCAGCGAGGCAAGCTCGCGGTTATCGTCCGCGACCAGGACGCGAGTCGGCAGCGCCATCATCGCGCGAGCTCGCTCAGCGCGCGTTCGAGGCGCTCCGGTGAAACCGGTTTGGTGAGATGGGCGTCGAAACCCGCGGCGGACTCGGCACCGCGAGCGCTCGCCCAGGCGTGCCCGGAGAGGGCGCAGAGCTTGACCCGATGCGCGCCAGTCGTCGCGCGCAACCGCCGCGCCAGCTCGTAGCCTTCCATGTCCGGAAGCTCGATGTCGACGAGGGCCACATCGGGAGCGGCCTGGGCCGCGAGCGCGAGCGCCGTGGCGCCATCGCGAGCGGCAGTCACATCGTAACCGCTCAACTCGAGCATAGCCTGCAGCATGTCGCGAGTATCGTCGTCGTCTTCCACCAGCAGGATCGTGCGCCCGGCGGGCACAACGGCCAGCGCCGCTGGGCGGCGCGACGCTTCCGCCGCCGCGAGCGTCACCGGCAGGCGCACGGTGAACACCGTGCCGCAGCCGGGTCCCTCGCTCATCGCCGAGACGCTGCCGCCGTGCATTTCGACCAGACTTTTCACCACTGCGAGGCCAAGGCCGACGCCGGCCTGGGAGGTGTTGTCCGCCTTGCGGCCGCGCACGAAGGGCGTAAAGATGAGTTGAGCGAATTCGTGCGTCAGGCCCTCGCCGGGATCGGACACCTGCAGCACAGCGTCGCCCGCCTCGCGCCGCACGCCGATTGCGATTTCCGTGCCGCGGGGGCTGAACTTGACCGCGTTCTGGACCAGGTTCGACAGGATCTGCTCCACGCGCACCGGGTCCGCCATGACCGACACCGGCTCGCAGGTCACCTTGATCGGACGAACATGCAGCGCGCGTGCGCTGTCCGCGAAATCCTCCACCAGCTGGTCGAGCCTGCAGACTTCGAGATTGAGCGCGGTCGCGCCCAGCCTCTGCCGGCTGATGTCGAGCAGATCCTCCATGAGGCTCGACATCTGCCTCGCGAGGCGATCGACGACGCTGCGAGCCTTGATCACTGCCGCGTCCTCTGCCGGGGAGTTCTTTAGGACATGCGCCGCCGCCATGAGCGCGGCAAGCGGGTTGCGCAGCTCGTGGCCGAGGACGGCGACGAACTCGTCCTTGAGCCGGTCGGCCTTGAGCATCGCGGCTTTCTCCCGCTCCACGAGCTCGTCTCGCTCGCGCACCGCGTCCGCGGCGGCGCGCAACGCGGCGTTCAGCGCACGGATCTCCTCCGGCCCGCCGGCCGGCGGCACCTCGGCGTGCTCGCCGCGCGCCACGGCCCGCGCCGCGTGCGTGAGCGATGCGATAGGACCCGTGATGCGGCGGCTGATGAACATGGCCGCCGGCAGGGCAAGGCCGAGCGCGCCGATACCGCCGAGCGAGAGAATCCAGGTGACCCGCTTCTCCAGACCCTGGACCACGCGAACGGGTATCCCGACCGCCAGCACCCAGCCGGTGAGCTGGGACCGCGTAAACGCGATATACCCCGGCTCGCCCTCGGCGGCTCCACGGGCAAGCCAGCCGGGCGCAGAGCCTGCAACCGCCTCGCTGAATACCGAGGGAACCGGTTCCCCGACCCGCTCCTTCGTCGGGGAGCTGGTGGCGACGACACGCTGGCCTGCGTCCATCAGCATGCCGGACCAGGATTCCGGAATGCGCTGCGCGTGAAGGAGCGCGGACAGCGACTGCGGAAACACGTCGGCCCCCAGCACATATTTCAGGCTGCCGCCCTCGAGCACAGGCACGCGCACCGCCAACCGCCAAGCCGAGTCGGCCATGCCACGAACCAGGTTTCCGACCGCGGGACGCTGCGTGCGCACCGCCTCTAGAAAGCTTTCTTCGTGGTTCTCGGACGCGTCCCGCGGCGTACCCGCCGCGGCGAGCACCTGTCCGGCAGCATCGGACAGGACCACGCGGCGCCAGTCGGGCCGCGTGGAGAGAAAGCGTCCGGCCGCGCCGGCGAATGCGCCGAAATCAGCGTCGCCGAGTCGCGCAAAGGCGAGCCCTTCCAGCGCGGCGATCCAGCTGCCGACCGCCGCGTCGCTCGCGGTCATGGCGGCCACCGTGCGCGCTTCAGCGCCGCGTCGCAAGGTGGCGAGCTCCCTCTGGACCAGCAGAACGCAAATCGCTGCGCCGAACAGCGCCACCGGCAGAAGCGTTGCGAGCGTCAGCAGAACCATCCAGGCTTGCAACCGCAGGGTCACGTCGGGATTTGAGCAACGCGCAGCGCAGCGCGCTATCGGACGAAGGTCCAATCGCGCGTCATTGCTCCGGGGCGCCGGGCAGCTCCACGTTGAAGCTGGTACCCTGGCCTGGAACTGCAGCCGCCCACAGCCGCCCACCGTGCGTGGACACGATCGAGCGCGAGATGTACAGGCCCAGACCCAGGCCCTGCGGCTTGGTGCTGTGGAAGGGCTTGAACAGCGTCTCGCGCATCCCGGGGCTGAGTCCAGGGCCGCGGTCTATGACGCAGAAGATCACGCTGTGCTTCCCGGGCGCCAGGGTGCGGAGGGTCAGCACGCGCTTCCCGCTGCTCGAATCCATCGCGTCGCAGGCATTGATGACGAGGTTGATCAGCACCTGCTTGAGCTGCACCGCATCGCCCTGGATGGCGGGGATCCCGGGCTGCAGGTCCATCGTGACGGTAATGCCGCGCGTACTGAAATCGCTGCGGCACAGCTCGAGCACTTCCAGCACCAGCGCGTTGGCGTCCACACGCTCCATCGTGCCCTCGCCGTTGCGGAAGAGCGTGCGCAGCCGCTCGATGAGCGTGCGCGCATGCCTCGCGGCGGTATCGATGTCGGACAGGGCTGCGCGCAGCTCGGCGGGGTCCGAGCGCCCCGCCTCGAGCCCGCGCCGCGCGGCGTCGGCGTTGCTCTGGATGGCGGTCAGGGGCTGCCCCAGTTCGTGGGAGAGAGCCCCGGATAGCCCGCCCACCATTGCCACCCGCGACAAGTGCGTGAGCTGGCGGGCTTGCTCGCGTGCCCGCCTTTCCACCAGGCGGCGCTCCCGGAGAACGACGGCGAGCATGAGCAGCGGCACCGTGGCCGACAGCAGGAATAGCTGCACGCCGCGTGCGCTTTCCTCCGGCGTTCCATTCGCGAACGGTCCGACCCCGTTCACCACCCCGCCGAGCGCAATGGCGGCGAGCATGAGGTTCGCCGTGCTAATTCCCAGAGGCCCGAAGCGGACTGCCGCCCAGAGGAGGAATGGCAGGGGCGCATACACCAGCGCCCCCGTCTGTGCCAAGGGGGGGTGGGCCCAGATGAAGGCCCACACGCCGGTCGCGACGAGACCCCCGTAAAGAAGCGCGGCTTCGACATAGCGCGTGGGCGGGGCGCGTGCCGCGTGCGGCGCCTCACTCAGCAGCGTGACCACGAATGGCACCAGCACCACTGCGCTCAGCATGTTGGCGTGGGAGCGCAAGCTCACGAGGTGCCAAAAATCGGGCGGCCCGTAGACGCGGCTGCCGATCACCCTAATCAGCGCCACGTCGAGGAATGAGGATAGGACCGGCCCCGCCATGGCGCCGAACGCGACGAAGGCGAGCACGGCCCGCAGCGAATCGAATCGAATGGGACCAAGCACCACCAGTGAGATGAGCAGCGCGCCGATGAGCGCTTCGGCGCAGTTCGAGACGAACCACCCCGCTACCATGGAAGGAAGCACGTTGCTCTGCAGCTCGGCGGCGAGATGCGCCGGCAGGGCAGCGGCGATGATCTTCGGCCAGGTGGACTTGCGTGCCACCAGAAACGCGGCGAGCAGCAGCGCATTCGGCAGCCAGACGATCGAGATCGGCACCGGTGTCGAAGCGACGACGAAGCCGAGCCGCGCGGTGCCGTAGTAGAGCGCGGCCACCAACAGCAACCCGCCGGCCGTCGCGATCCTCGGAACGATCAGACTTGGCAGGTGACTGAACGACCTGCTCAGTGTCCGCGACAAGGAAGCCCCTTCCTACAGCACCCGTCGTTGCAGATCGCCGCGCAATCCGACGCGCTCGATCGAGCCGGCTAGCTCGGCCAAGGAGCGCACCTCCATCTTCAGCTGCAGTCGCGCACGATGCACCTTGATTGTTTTCTCGGCAGCCCCGAGATCCGCGGCGATCTGCTTGTTGCGCCTGCCGAGCAGCAGATGCTCCAGGACTTCCTTCTCGCGCGGGGTGAGGCGGGCGTAGCATTTCGCCACGCGCTCTCTCTCGGCGCGGGCGAGCCGCAGGGCGCGCGAGCGCTGCAGCGCGGTTTCCACCGCAGCGAAGAGCTTCGCGCCGTCGAAGGGCTTGAGGAGGAAATCGACCGCACCCGCCTTCATCGCACGCACGCTGCTCGCCACGTCGCCTTGCGCGGTCATGAAAACGAGCGCCGCCGGGTGGGGCACTCGGGATAGCGCTTCCTGCAACTCGAGCCCGCCGAGGCCCGGCATGCACAGATCCAGCACGATGCAGCCGGGGGCATTGCAATCGGCCTGCGCGAGGAACAGCTCACCTGAGGAAAACGTGCGCACCTCGTAACCGCCCGATCGCAGCAGGCGTGCGACCGCCTCGAGGACGATCGGATCGTCGTCCACCACCCAGACATAGCGCTGTTCGAAGGCGGGGCCAACAACTTTTTCTTCTTGCTCGCGGCAGCTCAACATGCGGCATAGTTGTGTCCAAATGTAACAATCGTCAATACCGGCGGGAAGGTACAGCGTGCAGCCCGATTGGACCTGGGTGCACCACATCGGACCGGTGCACCAGTATGGGGTGTGACTAAGACGGCGGTATAAGCGGCCCGTGCCACTCGTGGCCGGGGCCTTCGAGGGGAACGGGCTGTCCGCACCCGCAAAGGTACGCCTTCAGCGTTCCCTCGCATTCGCTCACCTGCACCACCTCGGAGTCGAATTCGCCCTTCACCCGCAGCCAGTAGATGCCAGGCAGCGTAGGAAGCGAGCTGGACCAGCGTGAGTTCATTCGAGAGTCCCTGACTCCATGAGCATCGCGTGATCGTATTGAAAGCCGCTCTTCAGGCCTGCGAACTATGTCTCGTCGCCGTCGCTTCCTGAAGCAAATTCACGATCCGAACGGCCATCGTGCGTTGCCCTTTGGTCCTATTTACGCCTGCAGATGGGCGCTGCTTGAATGCAACATGCGTTTATCCGGATTGCTTTGCTTCTCCCGGCTTGCTCCTCGCCGCGATCCGCTCGTTACTCGTCTACTCCTGTGCGAGTGCCCCCACGGCCTCGGCGGGGGGCACCGATTCGCCGGCCGCGCCATTCCACGATGCGCAATTCGGCGCACCGCCCCCCTGACGTAGAAGGAATTAAATGAGAATCACACTCACCGCGTTGGTAGTGGTCCTGGCGCTTGGATCTGCCGTCGCAGCTCGCGCCGAATCGACTAAGGTCGTCGAGGCGAGGACCATGGAAGCTGTAGTGACCGTGACCAAGGTCGACGCGGCCGCCGGCACCGTGACAGTACAGGGGCCTAATGGTAACCACACCGTCCTCGCGGTTCCGGCCAATGCGCAGAACCTCGACAAGGTGCGCGAAGGCACGCGATTCAAGGTGCGCTTCCTCGAGGAGACGGTAGTCAGTCTGAGCTCGGCGGAAGCCGCTTCTTCGGCAGGCCAGGGCCGCGTCGTTCAGCTTGCGCCTAAGGGTGGGAATCCGGCTGGCACGCTGGCCAGGACTCTGGACATGAACGGACAAGTGGAGTCAGCCGACCCGGCGAATCTCCAGATCACGCTGCGCACCACGCAAGGCGAATCGCGCACCATGCGGGTCGCGCCGGACGTCAAGCTTATCGACGTCAAGCCGGGTGACCGGATCACCGTGTCCTATACGCAGGCACTCGCGACTTTCATGGCGTCCACGCCGCAGCCGGTTTCGGATCCAGCTCCCGCGCAGTAGAAAAGCGTCTCCCCTTTGGCGCGCAAGGCGACCCCCCAAGGAAGCCGACCGCGCCATTTTTTTTGTGATGTTCGACTTCCGTATTACGCGCGTTCATCGCTTGTCGCCAAGCCACCACGGTTCGCTTTTCTTCTTTGGTCATTCCCAACGCGATGTTCTAGCTCGTCGCCATATACCTCGCTCGGCTGCCGGGGGTGCACTTGATGGCAGCAGCACTTCCTGAAGAAATCAATCGCGCTACTGCTGCTTGGGTAGCTGTCCATCGCCTTCGTCACAGACAGTCCGTCCATAAGGGACTTGAAGAACACCCAGGTGCTTTCCGCGATTAGCACCAGAGCGCCCCACTTGGTAAGCAGCCACAGAACGTAACCAACGGTACGACCGATCCAAGCCATAGGATCACCCTCCTCAAGGAATCCCTAGTTCCGTCGTAGCGAAGCCTGGCGCTTGACGCGATGTATAAGGTTTATATAAGATTTGTACATGGCGAAGGCGAAGGTCAGCACCTTCTCGGCCAACGCGCGCGACCTTTCGATGCTCGAGGCGGTGGCGCGCTATCACGGCCTGAACAAGAGCGCGACCATCGCGAGCCTCGTGCGCAGGGAGTTCTGGCGGGTGT
>WUUC01047710.1_pt1 | contig 13043 bp, 12 predicted proteins | sample 6278441 | NCBI WGS metagenome assembly WUUC01 (sample SAMN13675441, study PRJNA597444) | soil metagenome | isolation source: soil | place: USA: Washington | collected 2017-10 | reverse complement strand
GCGCGCTGATCGTCACGCTTCCCTCGTGCGTGAACTTGAGCGCGTTGCTCAACAGGTTCAGCACGATCTGCTTCACCTTCTGGCGATCGCTCACGATCGGCCGCAGATCCCTCGGCAGATCGGTCTTCACCTCGAGCTTCGATCGCAGAATAATCGGCTCGAGCTCGGCCTTCACCTCGTTGACCAGCTCCGGAATGTTGAAGCGGGACAACTGCAGCGGCATCCGCCCGGCCTCGATCCGCGAGATGTCGAGAATCTCGTTGATGATGGTGAGCAGGTGCCGGCCGTTCGACTCGATCCGCGACAACTGCCGACGCGCCGCCGGCTCGAGCGGGCCCGCGACGCCCTGGAGGAGCATGGACGTGTAGCCGAGCATCGCGTTCAGCGGCGTGCGGAACTCGTGCGACATGTTGGCGAGGAACTGCGACTTCAGCTGCGACGCCTGTTCGAGCTCGATCGCCTGGCGGCGCAGCAGCTCGTTCTGCTGCGCGATGTCGGCGGTGGCCGCCTGCACCTTCCGCTCGAGCTCGTCGGACGCCTGCTTCAACTGCTCGTACAGCTTCGCTTTCTCGAGCGCCTCGCGCATGTCGTGCAGGATGGTGACGACCGCCGTGAGCTCGCCATGTTCGGAGAGAATCTTGCCGGCGATCGCCTCCACCGGCATCGGCTCGCCGGTGAGCGGATCGATGAGCCCGATCTCGCCCACGCGGCGCTGGTCCGCGCTCACCAGCATGCCGGCGATGAACGACGAGAAGTGCGCGTCGTTGGCCTGCACCCAGCGCTGCTCCACCGCACTGGCGCGCACCGGCATGGTGAAGAGCCGCTCGGCCGGCTCGTTCATGAGCGACGTCGCGCCGCCGGCATCGGTGACCACAATCGGATCGGCCACCGAGTCGATGATCAGGTTGAGCCGGTCGCTTTCCGCGCGCGCCTGTGCTTCCGCGACGCGAAGCCGCCGGTAGTTTTCCTCGATCTCCTCGCTTGCCCGCCGCAGGTCGCTGACGTTCCGGAGGATCGACACCACGCCGGTCCCGTGCCGCGGATCTTCGGTGACCGTGCTGAGCAGCTCGAACAGCAGATCCGAGCCGTCCACCGGGTTGACCAGCAGGAGCTCGCGCCGTGCCGCGCCCGTTTCCTCGATCGCCTTGCTCGAGAGCGCCGAGGAGAGCAGCATGTTGTTCATCCTCACTGCGCCCCTGCGGCCCTCGCTCTCCTCTTCCGACGCGGTGAACAGCGTGAGCGCGCGGCTGTTGGCGATGAGCAGCCGCCCCTCGGTGTCGGTGAGCAGAATCGGATCGGTGACGGCGTTCAGGATGCTGTAGAGGAGCGACCGTTCACGTCCCTGCTTGCGGTCCCCTTCGACCTGCGCGTGAAACCGCAGAATCTGATCGAGCTTCTGCGAAAACACGGTGATGAACCACTGCGCGTCGAGCGTGAGCTCGGCGTCGGCAGCCATGAGCAGCAGCCCGAACGCGCTGGCGTCGGCGGTGGTCGAGCCGAGCGGGACGGCGTGGAACGGGCGATCTTCGAGCGGCGTGGACGGGCGCCGGCGGCGCTCCGCTGCGGAGTGCGGCGGCGGGAAGTACGCGGGCCGCCGGTTGTTCAGCGCGGCCACCAGCGGATTGCTCCAGTCATCCACCGACACGGCAAAGGAGGCCGAGGAGCTCGGCGACAGTCCGTACGCGGCGAGCGTCAGCAGCATCTGCTCGCCGGCGGGGCGAACCAGGCAGAGCGACTGGGGGACGCCAAGCGCGTCGCCGAGCCACTGAAGGGCGTTGTGCGCCGTGTCCGCGAGCTCGGTGCGGTTGAGAAAGCCCTCGAGGAGCCGCAGGCGCGCCGAGAGGCCGACGGCGCTCGGAATGAGCATCGTCCTGCCGCGCGCAGCAGCCGCGCCGCCCGCGTCGCGCGCGCCGTTCGGCTTAACTGCGCGTCGCGGCCGTTCGGCGGCGGCGAACAGGGCGGGCGGCAGCGGCGCCACTGGAGAGCTGAGCTCTGAGTGCGGCGTTTTCCGCAATGACTTCCTCATACGGTTTCGTCTCGACGGCCGGACGGCTGGCAGGCGTGGACGCGCTCACCGCTTCCGAGTACTTCAAGTACGTATCGATCGACGCCACCACGACGCGGGCCTCCACCGTGATGAGGTCGATGCCGACCAGCGACACACGCACCCACGCATCGATCACGATCCCCTTGTCGAGGACGCGATCGAGGACGTCGATAAGACTTGTGCCGCCTGCGGCTCGTTCAACGGGCATGGTGTCTCCTATTCGAGCCTATTTCAACGATGCGGCGGCTCCTCGCCGCCGGGTGAGGAGCGCGAGCTTTCTTTCAAGCGCGCGAACGTCTTTCTTGAGCTGTTCGTTTTCGGCCGACAGCGCCTGCTTGCCCGGCGAGAGGTGATGATCGAACTTCCACCAGTCCATGCCGATCTGCTCGGCTTTGTCGATCGAGCAGATGAGCAGTCGGATGCGGATGGTGAGCAGTTCGACTTCGGCGAGCGACACTTTGATGTCGCCCGCGACGACCAGCCCCTTGTCGAGCACGCGGTCGAGGACATCGACGAGACCGGACGATCGTCCGTGCCCCTCCGTCAGTGGCGTCGGCATAAGTTGGGTATTCTACGGAATCCTCGGGACTCGCTTTCGGTTGTGCGTGGGGCGCACCTGAACTGGCCTATCTCAGCAACGCAAGTGCCACTCGATTTGGTTCCGGAATTGGTTGCAACGAACTTTAGCGTGCAGCAAAGCCCGACAGTGCCTCGCAGGCCCACGTATGCTTTCGTTACAGGGTTGCAACATGGCCCGGTCGATCGAGAATGCGATCGTCCGATCGTAACTCGTCGACCGGAAAGCCGTCGACGCCGAACCCATAGCGGGCCAGCCACATGCTCACGCCAGCCGCGCGCGCGGTTCGCAGATCGATAATCGAGTCGCCGACCAGAACAGTCTCGGAAAGCCCTGCCCCGGCTCGCGACGCAAGCTCCCGGAGCCCCGCCGGATCGGGCTTCCGTGGAAACGGCCCGTCGCCGCCGACCATCAGCAGCGCCGGAAAGAACCGATCCATATCGAGACCAGCGAGAATATCGCGCGCCGGCGCCAGCGGCTTGTTCGTGAGGACCGCCAGGGTCGCGCGACGCGCGAGCAGCGTCAGCGCGTCGACGATCCCTTCGTAGGGCCGGGTCCAGTGGAGCAGCCGGCTGTTGTAAATCGCGAGAAAGCGCTCGAGCGCGTCCGGCGGCGGCGCGCAGCCCGCGGCCGCAAATGCGCGCGCGACGAGCGTCGCCGCGCCATCGCCGACCATGCGGCCGACCGCTTCTTCGTCGAGCGTCGCGCACCCGTAGTGCGCCAGCACCGCGTTGGCCGAATCCGCCAGATCCCGACGGGAATCGACGAGCGTGCCATCAAGGTCGAACACGATGAGGCGAGGCGGCGGCGCGGTCACGGCACGGCAGTTCAACTCTTCGCGGAGTACTCTGCAAATGAGGTCGGCGTCTCCCACACGGTGACGCGGACGACTGGAAGCCCCTGGCCGTGGGCGTAGTCGAAGATGAGCCGTGCGATGCGTTCGACCGTCGGGTTGCTGTCCAGGAGGTAGATCGGCTCGCCGAGCTGCTGCAGCGGCTTCACGAGCGGGTCGTCCCGGCGCAGCACCATCTTGTGATCGAGCTCCCTGTCGACCCACCCTTTCACGATTCGCTTGATGTCGCTGAAATCGCACACCATGTTCCTGTTGTCGAGCTGATCGGTTCGCACCTCGATCTCGGCAATGGCGTTGTGGCCATGCGGGTGCTTGCAGATGCCGTCGTAGTCGAGCAGCCGATGACCGTAGCAGAAGTCGATTTGTTTGGTGACGGAGTACATTTGGTAAGTGGGTAACTTGGTAATTTCGTAATTGGAATTGACCAATCTAACAATTCACTTACCAAATTACCAACTTAACCATTTACGAGATGTCATCATCCCTAGCGCCGGCCCGAACTGCCGTCCTTCTCTCCGGTGGTCTCGACAGCGCCGTGCTGCTGGCGGAAGAAGCGGCGCGCGGAGAGGTCCATCCGATCTATGTGCGCGTGGGTCTTGCGTGGGAGGCGGCGGAGCGCTGCGCAGTTGACGCCTTCCTGGCGTCGGCGGCCGGCGAATGGCGCCTGAGGCCGCTCAAGGTTCTCACCGTGGACATGACGGACGTCTACCCGGCCGGGCACTGGGCCGTCCAGGGGCAGCCGCCGGCCTACCACACGCCCGACGAAGATGTGTACCTAGTGGGACGCAACGTGGTGCTGCTCGGAAAAGCCGGTGTGTACTGCGCAGGCGCCGAGGTGGACCGTCTCGTGCTCGGCACGCTCGGCGACAATCCGTTTCCCGATGCGACGCCGTCGTTCCGGTCGGCGATGGCCGCGGCACTGTCGCTGGGCCTGGCGCGGACCCTACAGATCGATGCGCCGTACGCGCACGTCAGCAAGCCGGAAGTGATTCGCCGCGGCGCGGCGATGGGCGTGCGGATGAACCTCACGATGTCGTGCATGAACCCGGAGGGAAAAGAAGGCCGTGAGGCTCGGCCTTCTTTCCCCCGCCACTGCGGCCTTTGCAGCAAGTGCCGCGAGCGGCATGAGGCTTTTGTCGACGCTGGTGTTGACGATCCGACCGATTACGCTGACAGACGGCACCTGAAAGGGTGAAATGTTCGACGTTCGATTTGGTGATTGTTGATTTATCGGCGATCGGAAAATGGATCGAAAATCGAAGATCACCAAATCGAAAATTTCACCGGCGGCGAAGAGTGATCGATCCGTCTCCCGTGTGCAGCCGCACGCCGCCGCCGCCGTCGCCAATGCGGCCGCGCAGGGTGTTCCGATCCAGCCGGCCGGTGACGTTCGACACAGTGACGTCCTGCACGAGGATGCGGCCGTCGCCGGTGCGCGCGTCGAGTTCTCCACCGAAACCGTCCGGCACCTCGAGCGTCACCGAGCCGTCTCCCGTCGATATGTCCCACGCACCGGCCGCGTTGCTGCCCGGCGCGGCAGTGATCGTCAGGCTGCCGTCGCCCGTCCGCGCGCGCAGGCGCGAAAGCCTGCCTTCGATCGTGACGCTGCCATCGCCAGTCGTGACGTCGAGATCGCCTTCGGAGCGCTCGACCCAAATCGAGCCGTCGCCGCTCTGCGCGTGCAATGTGCCGGCGAGCTCGCGGCCGCGAATGCTTCCGTCGCCCGAGCGCAGCTCGATACGTCCGTTCAGCCGCTCGGCCGCGATCGAACCGTCGCCGCTCGTCGCACGCACGTCGCTCGCGGCGGGCAGCGAGACGATCAGCCGCGCGCTGCGGCTGGCCGTCCATCCCCTGAAATCAGCGCCTGGCGCGCGCGCGTCAATCACAATGCGATCCCCGCTCTGCTCGGCGCGGACCTCGATCGAGGAGACCGCCTCTTTGTCGCGCCCCCGCTTCTCGACGACGACGAGGACGCCGGGCTGGTCCCACGACCGGATCTCGATGCCGCCGTCGAATGTGGAAAGCACGAGGTCCGGCTTGCCGCTCACCAAAAAGCGCTTTTCGTCGCGCTCGATATAGGCCAGGTCGGTAGCAACCAGGTCGGCGCAGCCGACGTTGGCCAGGAACAGAATGACGGCGGCGGCATGTTTCATACTGCGGTTAGACGGAGCACGGCGGGACTTCGTTCGTCTATCTGGATCAAATCCACCTGGATGTACGATCTTTCGCGCAGATCGTAGATCGTAGATTCCACCTCTATTCAGCCGCGCGCGAATACACCAACTGGCCGCCCACGTAGGTCTGGACCACCTGGAGCGTTGAATCGAGCACCGTCAGGTCGGCCACTGCGTCCTCGGCGAGGAGACCGTGGCCGACCAGCGATAGCTCGCGGGCCGGGGTGGTTGCACACATGACGGCTGCGTCCACGATGGAGATGCCCATGCGTTCCACCAGCATCCGAAAGGCTCGGTCCATCGTGAGCACGCTTCCGGCGAGCGTTCCCTCGGGCAGATAGGCCGCGTCCTGGCCGGCCCTGAGCGGACGCCCGCCGAGCCTGGCGGTACCGCCGACCGGCAGGCCTGATGCCCCGGTTCCGTCCGTAATCGCAAAGACGTGAGACGGTCCCTTCGCCGCAATCGCCGAGCGCACGACCGCTGGATGCACGTGGAACCCGTCGCAGACGAGCTCGGCGGCGACTTCGTCCGTCTGGAGCACGGCGCCGACGAGTCCCGGGGCGCGGTGCAGCAGCGGCGGCATGCGATTGAACAGGTGGGTGGCGTGCCGGGCGCCGGCGGCAATGCCGGCCACCGCCTCGTCATAAGTGGCCGACGAATGCCCCAGCGACACGCGATGGCCGCGGGCGACGAGCCAGGCGATGAGATCCAGCGCGCCGTCGAGCTCGGGCGCGATGGTGACGATGCCGACGTCCGGCGCGGCGCGCTCGATTTCGCGCAGGATGTCGGCGCCGTCGAAATCTACCCCTCCCGCCTCGCCTGGCCCTCGCTCCTCCCCTGCCCCTCCTATCCCTCCTGCCCTTCCTGTCCCTCCTGCCCGTCCCGCCCAACAATCCAGCGCCTTCTTCGGCGACCGCAGGCAGCCCGGCGGCTGCGCGCCCGCGTACTCCGGGTTGATGAAATTGCTTTCGAGATGCGCCGGCAGCACCCGCGCGCCGCGAACGGGCGGCGCCGCGCGCACGCGGCGAATCTGTTCCAGCACTCCTCTCAACGCCGCCGGAGCGCACGCAACCGTCGTCGGACAGAAAGCAGTGACGCCGTATCGCGCCAGGCCTGTCGCGATCGCCTCTATCGCGTCTCCGGGGTCGAGCGAGTCGACGCCGCCGACGCCGTGCACGTGGACATCGATGAAACCGGGCACGATGTAGTGCCCGTGATAAGCGAATGCGGGGGAGCTCTCCGCGGCGCCCGATTTGATCTCGGCGATGCGACCCCCGTCGATGACAAGCGTGCCGGGGGCGAGCAGGCGGTCAGGCAGCACCAGCGAGGCGCCTGACAGGACAATCATTGGCGCATGGCGAGCCGGGCGGCGCCAATGGCGGCAGCGTCGGGCCCGAGGGCGGCGGGAACGATACGCAGCGCCTCCGTCATCGGCGCAGGCAGACGGCGCGCCACCTCGGTGCGCACCGCGTCCAGCAGCAGGTCGGCTGAGGACGCCATGAAACCGCCGAGCACCAGAATCTGCGGGTCGGCGACGACCACGAGATTGGCCGCGGCCATTCCCAGATACTTCGCGGTGTCTCGCAGCACCGAGATGCAGACGCCGTCTCCGTCGCGCGCCGCGGCGAGCACGTGTTCGAGCGTCAGGTTCGAGAGATCTCCCGCGACGGCGTCCTCCGCACGCGAACGATCGCCTGCCTTGATCCGCCAGATGAGGCGACGCACGATCCCGGCGGCGGCAACCTCCGCTTCGAGGCAGCCGACCTTCCGGTAGTCTTCCCGTTCGACCGGGTTGAGGGCCAACCATGCGATTGCGGGGGCCCGGCCGCTGGCGCCGATGAGCGGCGCGCCTCCGCGCAGGATGCCGCCGATTGCGTGGTCCGCGGCGGCGAAGTAAACGACGTCTTTGGCGCCCTTCGCGGCGCCGCTCCAGGCCTCCGCAATGGCGGCGGCGGTGCCGGATGGGACCGGAGGGTCGTGCACCAGCGGCTCATCCAGCCGCGCGGCGAGCGCCTTCATCGCGGCTGCCGTCGTGGCCGCGTCGGGATGAACCGACGCGACGCCGACAGGGACGCCGGGGCGATGCCCCGCTTTGCCGAGGGCGGCGTAGGCGGCGGCGACGCGATCGGCGCTGTTTTCGGCCGCGCGCGCGCGCACCGCGCCCTCGTCCTCCACCGAGACAGCCACGGCGCCCGCGTCGAGAATCTCGAGACCGAGCGGCATCAGTCGCGTCCCCAGTCGGTCTGCACGTGCAGCTTCCGCCCCTCCAGGGGCAGCGCGACCGGCTCGGCCTCCTCGGGATTGAACAGCTGCGCATCCACGCGCTTGAGCAGCGACGACAGCTCGCGCTCGTTCGGCGCGTTCATCACGAGCACGCCTCCGCTCTGGGCCGGCGGGAACCTCCGGTCGTCGAGGTAGTCGCGATCCATCGTGACGAGGGTTCGCCGCAGCTGCTGCGCGAGCTGGTAGTGCTTGACGTCGGGCGCCCGTCGCAGCTCGTCTTCTTCCATCACAAAGAGAACGTCCCACCGAAGCGACATCCGCATGTACGAGACGAGCCCCGCAGGCACGTTGGCATCGGCGTAGATCCGCGGCCGCGGCGTGAGGCGCGTGACGTGCGGCGCGAGTTCCGAAAAGAGAGTGCCCATCTGGGTGCCAGGCCGGACGCCGGGGCCTACTTGGCCTCAGCGAGCCGCTTTTCCTGCGCGGCCTTCGCTTCGGTCACAAGCTCCGCGACGAGACGATCGCGGTGCTGCAGGAGCTCCTTTCTCTTCCTGCGGCCGTTCGGCGATCCAATCACGTACTCGCAGAACAGCGGGAACGCAATCGTCGAGTCGCAGTACGCGACGACCGTGTCCGGCAGGACGCCGGGATTCACCTTGCCCCAGCTCACGGCTTCCGCCGGCGTGGCGCCGGAAAGGCCGCCCCAGACCACCTGGTCGGTGGTGATCTGAATGAAGTAGTCGTTGCCGCCTTTCGGAATGCCGTACACCTCCCACAGCGTGGGCTGCGCCTGCAGGTAGAAATTCTTGGGCGAGCCGCCGCCGAGGATCACGCAGCCGTTCTGGCGCCCGGCGAGCACTATTGCGCAGACCTCGTTGACGTCCTTGTTCGGGTCGATCATGAAGCGCCCGCCGTTCATCAGCTCGTGGTACGCGATGTTCATCCCGATCGAGCTGTCGCCGGGCGACGAGGTGTAGATTGGCACTCCGGCGAGCGCCGCTCGCGCCACCACCGAGTGCTCCTCGCTCCCCGGGAACCGTTCGAGCAGATCGCGGCCCAGCCGGTAATGGAGCTCGGATGTTGCGATCGGCTCGTTCAGTCCAGACCTGGTGATGAAATCGCGGATGTAGGAATCGGTCTCGAGCAGGACGGTTGCCGGGAACAACACGTCGTAGATCCGAATGACGCCCTCTTCGTAGAGCTCGACATCGTTCAGGAACGGAGATCCGCGGCGCAGTGTGAAGTTCAGCGCGTAGTGCAGGTCGTGATACAGGTTGGCGCCCGTCGAGATGATGAAATCGACGAGGCCGCGGTCCATCAGCTCGATCAGGCAGCCGCCGAGTCCCGCCGGGGTCAACGCCCCGGCGACGGTGAGGCCGATCGTGGTGTCGTTCTCGGGCGCCAGCATCTTCTCCGCAAAGATCTGGCACGCTTCCGAGAGCCGTCCGGCGTTGAACGCCTGGAAGCCTTCATCGATCAGCCGGCGGACTTCGGGGCTGCCCGTCGGCCGGTAGTAACGAATCGGCTTGCCCGAGAGGAACTGCTTCCGGGAATGCCCGGGCGAACCGGGCGCGCGGTGCGGCAACAGGCGCTCCTTTTCTCAGACCCAGCCGAAAATAGCTTAACATCGCTGGTTATGGGTGGCGAGGCCGCATCGACGATCGGTGATGCCCCGTGGCTGTGGTGGGTCGCCGCCGCGCTCATCGCCCTGACGGCGCTCTTCGTCATCTGGATCTGGCGCAAAGGGCGGCCATTCTCCTCCGGCGACGTCTTCCGCGCGAGCCGCTGGAGCGCCGGTAATCGCCTGTTCCCCACGCAAGTGCTGATTACCCCGGCGAGCGTGGTGCACTACACGCCTGAATGGTTCGGCCGCCAGGAAAAGTCCATCCACATGGCGCATGTGGCGTCCGTCAAGATCGATACCAACCTGCTGTTCTCCGACGTCTTGATTGAAACGAGCGGCGGTTCCCATCCGATCGTGTGTCATGGCCACCGGAAGCGCGACGCGGTGCGGATGAAGGGACTAATCGAGCGGTATCAGACCGACTACTACCGGGGTGCCGGCCGCCCGGAGCCCACCCCTGTCGAGCCGGACCGGTCCCGCCGATAAACGTTACGCCGCACACAATGGACGATTTGACATTCAGCGCTCGCCGCGCCACTGCTGCTACCCAGGTCAAGACTGCCGAGCCCCCGGACGCGGATGCACGGTTTCGCACACTCGTGCAGTCGCCGCTTCGGGCCGGGATTCTCCGATACCTGAATTCACGACCCGCCGAAGCGTTCGACGTCGAGGCGCTGATGCAGACGTTCGGCCGGCTGCGGCTGGACGTGGAGAACTGCGTCCGCGAGCTGGCCGACTTCGGCGTCGCACGGATCCTTCCCGGCGATCCGCCCAGCTACATGGCCGAGCGGCCGGGGAACCCCGTCACCGCCGAACTGCTCGACCACTTTCTGGAGCGCCGCGCGGCCGTCAGCACCGAGGACCAGTCTCCATCGGTGCAGCGGTTCCGCGAGATGATCGGCCGCGACGAGAAGATGCTCATCGTGTTCGAGTGGATTCGAACGGCGGCGAAGTCCGACATCTCCGTCCTGATTCTCGGCCCGACCGGCTCGGGCAAGGAAGTCGTCGCGCGGATGATTCACGAGCTGAGCCGGCGGTCCGACGCGAAGTTCCAGGCCGTCAACACCGCCGCGCTCCCCGACACGCTCTTCGAATCCGAGATCTTCGGGTACGAAAAGGGCGCGTTCACCGGCGCGCACGACCGCAAGCCGGGACGGCTGGAGCTCGCCAACGGCGGCACGCTGTTCCTCGACGAGATCGGCGACATGGCGCTCATCGCGCAGGCCAAGCTGCTGCGCGTGCTCGAGGAACGCCGCTTCGAGCGGCTCGGCGGACAGAAGTCCATCTCGGTCGATTTCCGCCTCATTTCCGCCACCAACCGTCCGCTCGAGCAGTTCGTGCGCGACGGACGCTTCCGTGAAGATCTGTACTACCGCGTGAACGCCTTCGCGATTCGCCTGCCCTCGCTGCGCGAGCGGCAGGTGGACATCCCCGTGCTCGCGCAGCGCTTCCTCGCGCGCTATTGCGCCGCGCAGGGGCTTCCGCTCGACAGCAAGGGGTTCTCGCGGGAGGCGATCGACCTGCTCGTCAACTACCCGTGGCCCGGCAACATCCGGGAGCTCGAAAGCACGGTGTCGCGCGCTGCGCTGTCGGCTCCCGGCCGGAACATCCGGGCCACCGACATCGAGTTCCTCCACGCCACGACGCCGCTGGCGATCCCCTCGGGAGACCGCATGCCCTCGCTGGCCGAAGCCGAACGCTCGCACATCGTGAGGGTGCTCGAAGCGGTCCAGTGGAACAAGAAGGAAGCGGCGCGGGTGCTCGACATCAGCCGAGGCACGCTGTACCGGAAGATCGTCGAGTACAGCCTCGAGCCCGAATCGCGCCCGGGCAGCCGGCGCAGCCGCGAAGCGGAAGTCTGATCCACGACGGTTCATACGTTTCCCTGGGCTTTTTGCCACGGGTCGCAACCGATGGCGTTCTGGTCTATCATCCACCTCATCAGTCGGCTCCCCCAGCCGTCGCGGGCGCCCGGCCGAACTGCTGTCTGGGCTAGCCGATGAAAGACCTCCCGATCCCGGCGCGAATCTACGTGGGCGCGGTGCTCCTCGCCGGAGCCGCCGTCCTCGTGTTGAATCTCCCCGGCAGTTTTCCCCACTTCGGCCTGTTCGCCGCCCTGCTCGTGTTCTCGTCGGTGGCGTCGGCGCTGAAAGTCAGCCTGCCGCTGGCGACGAGCGGTTCGACAATGTCGGTGTCGTACGCGGTCGATTTCGCGTCGCTGCTGCTCCTCGGCGCCAACCCCACGATGATCGTGGCGGGAACGAGCGCCTGGAGCCAGTGCACCTTCCGGACGCAGCAGCGCTCGCCCGCGTATCGCACGCTGTTCAGCATGGCGTCGCTGGTGCTCACGGTGAAGGCGACAGGCCTCGCCTACGCCTGGCTGGGCGGGCCGCCGCCGGGCGTCCCCTTCAGCGCCATCAGCATCGCGAAGCCCCTGGTCGGCGCGGCCACGGTCTATTTCATCTGCAATACGGTCTTCGTGGCCACGGCGATCAGCCTCTCGACGCGGCAGTCGATTCTGCGCGTGTGGAACGAAAACTTTCTCTGGAGCGCGCCAAGCTATTTCGTCGGCGCGCTGGCGGCCGGCAGCGCCGCTTGGGTCGTCGATCGCGGCGGCTACTGGATGGCGTCGCTTGCCGCGGCGCCGCTCTACCTCACCTATCGCACGTATAAGGTGTATCTCGGGCGCATCCAGGACCAGCAGCGGCACGTCCAGCAGGTGTCGGACCTGCACCTGGCAACCATTGAAGCGCTTGCGCTCGCGATCGACGCCAAGGACCAGACAGCCCAGAGCCATATCCGCCGCGTACAGGTGTACGCCGCCGGCCTCGCGCGCGCGTTCGGCATGACAATGAACGAGATCCAGGGCGTGAAGACGGCGGCGCTGCTGCACGACATCGGAAAGCTCGCCGTGCCGGAGCACATCCTGTCCAAGCCGGGTCCGCTCACGCAGGAAGAGTTCCAGAAGATCCGGATTCATCCGCAGGTCGGCGCCGAAATCATCAGCGGCGTACCCTTTCCCTATCCTGTGGCGCCGCTCATCCTGAGCCACCACGAGCGGTGGGACGGCAAGGGCTATCCGGCCGGCTTGAAGGGGAGTGAAATTCCCCTTGGCGCCCGCATCCTGGCGGTCGTGGATTACTTCGACGCGCTCATGTCCGAGCGTCCGTACCACAAGGCGATGAACCTCGAGGCGGCGATCGGGCTGCTGCGACAGGAGAGCGGCAAGGCGCTCGACCCGCGGGTCGTCGAAACGTTCATCGAGATGTATCCGGCGCTCTCCGACGAGGCGGACGCGAGCCAGGAGCCCTCGCGCAAGCTGACGCGAGTCGCGGCGCACGCGCCCGCGGCGCAGCCGGCCGTGGGCCTGGTCAGTGAATCGCCGGCGCGCACGAACGTGTTCGAGGACATCGCGCTCGCTCATCGCGAGATCTATGCGCTGTACGAAATCGCGCAGGCGATGGGCAGCAGCCTCGGCGTGTCGGACACGATGGCGCTCATCTCGTCCAAGTTGAGCAACATCGTGCCGTTCTCGTGCTGCGCGC
>WUUC01128333.1_pt1 | contig 13046 bp, 8 predicted proteins | sample 6278441 | NCBI WGS metagenome assembly WUUC01 (sample SAMN13675441, study PRJNA597444) | soil metagenome | isolation source: soil | place: USA: Washington | collected 2017-10 | reverse complement strand
TCGGCTACACGCTCGCTTCCGTCAGCGACTGAACTCGCGCTTGCGTTCTCGAAGGAGCTTCTCGACGAGAGCAGCCCAGACGCCACCGACGACGTCCGGTGCGTGCGTCTCCTGCACGTACCGATAGGCGGCGTCGCCGGCGCGTTCCGCGGTCGTCGGATCCTCCAGGTAGCGACGACTGACCGCCTCCAGCTCGTCGATCGACCCATCCGCGACTGCGCCCAGCCCGTGGCGCGTGATGACGCCGTCGGGATCGACATGGAGCGAGAGGGTTGGGACGCCTCGCGCCCATCCCTCCAGGAACACGTTCGAGAAGCCCTCGGCCAGGGAGGTGCTCACCACTGCCAGGGCCCGGCGGTACAGTCCGAGAAGCTCGTCCCTGGGACGTGGAGGCACCAGCTCGACGTTGGGCAGCCGTGCCGCCCGCTCGCGTACGGACGCGGCGAGTTGCTCCCACCCGGTGCGCTCGCGAGCCACCATCACGTATCGCGCAGCTGGAAGGCGCTCCGCGAGGTCGAGGAGCGCATGCGGATCCTTGCTACCCAGGAACCCGCCGATCCAGAGGAACACGTCGCGCGACTCCGGCCGTGGATCGCCGAGCTCGCAGAAGCTCGAGATGACGTGCGTGCGCCGACCGAGCGAGCGGCGCGCGAGCTCCGCCTGGTGTTCGGTTTGGACCACGATTGCATGCGCGCAGCGCATCCCGATTCGAGCCTGCGTGCGCGCCGACCACGAGTCCAGCCCCCCTCCTTGTTGCCAGAGCAGCTCGGTATCACGAACGAATTCGGCGTCGTGCGAGGACGAGAAGACGAAGCGTCGCCCGGTGAGGCGCGCATAGACGCCGGCAAAGCCGGTCTCGATGCCCGCCGTGCGCTGGATGTACAGGCGCGCGTCGGATCGACGAAGGCCCTGCACGATCGCGAGCCGGCGTGAGATGCCGGGCTCGGCGTAGCTCGGAGGCAGGCGGAAGACCTCCACGCCTTCGGGCGTGCGCGAGATCTCGGCGTCCGCGACGACGTGACGAACCCGGAGCCCAGCCGACGCGAGCGCCCGGGCGATGTAGACAGACTGCAGCTCGGCGCCCCCGGGCAGCCCACCGCCGCCGTAGAACGGTCCAGCGTTTGCGGCATAGACGACGACGTCAACCGCCGGCATCGGTATTCACCCTCGTACGGCCTCCATCCGACGACTTCGGGATGACATTCGACGAGGTGGCTCGGGCGTGCGCGGACTACGTTGCGGACGGCTCCCTGCCCGGATCGCTGTGTGACGGCTCGCAGGTTCCGGCCAGTCCGGCGGACGGCCCAGTGATCGAACGCCTCTTCGACCCGTTCGCTCTCGCGCGAACTGCCGAGGCGGGATTCGATGCACGCGTCGCAGGCTACTGGGGCGGCGCACGGACGCGCGCGGTCACGCCACGCCGGGGGGCAGTAGCACTCGCAGGATCTGCAGGTACTCGCCGGCCACGACGCCAGGGTCGAACACCTCGACGCGTTTCCGATTGGCCAACCCCATCCGAGCGCGAAGCTCGGAATCACGAATCAGCTCGACGAGCGCGGACGAGAGGCCACTCACGTCTCGTGCCGAGACGAAGAGCGCATGCTCGCCCTCCACGAGATGATCGACTGCCCCCCGGATTCGTGTCGTGACGATCGGGAGTCCGGCGTCCATGGCCTCGGCCAGCACGGTCGGGAAGCCCTCGCTCCAGCTCGGCAGCACGAAGACGTCTGCCGCGGCGTAGGCGCGCAGGAGGTCCTCGCCTTCCAGATAACCGGCCATCGTCACCGACTCCCCCAGGCCGAGCTGCCGAATCCGGTTGCGCAGTGCCCCCTCGAGCTCGCCCTCCCCGACGATGACGAGCTTGCAGGCAACTCGACTGAGCACAGACGGCATCGCCTCGATGAGATCGAGCGCCCCTTTCTCCTTCAGCAGTCGCCCCACGAACAGGAGGGTCGGGGACTCGGGCGGCCGTCCACGCCCGCCCGAGTCGGGGAACGGCGCTCGCTCGTACGGGTTCTTGACCACGAATGCCCGCGTCGCCGGCCGGAAGGCCTGCAGCGCACGTTGCTCCTCACTCGAGAGCACGAGGACGCCGTCCGTCATCCGAAGCAGGAGAGCGGTCGCGAGCTTGAATGCGCCGCCGCCGGGCTGCACCAAGTGTGCCGCGCGACTGCCGTGCAGCTGCAAGAGCACGGGTCGACGCCGCCTCCTGAGGACGCGAGCTACGGCGATGTCGCGCAGGACCGTGCGCCAGTCGTGGGCGGTGTTGACGATGGCGACGTCGAACTCCACGCCCTGCACGGCGCGGCGTACGGACAGGACATCCTCGAGCGCCCGTCGAAGCTTCGTCACGCCGCGCTCGCGGTCGCTCGTCCTCCCCCAGTGATGCGTCACGACAGTGACACCGAGTGGGGCGAGCGCCGCCATAAGGCGAGCACTGAGCTTGGGGGCTGCGCCCCGGATGCCCTCGCGCTGAACGAGCATGAAGATTCGCATTGCGCCTACCACCCGTTTCACGCGCGGAGGACCAGATCACGCCATGTGGTTCCCCCGCGCGAGATCCTAACGCTGCGCCAAGCCTCCATCTACCCTTCGTCCGTCATGTGCGGCATCGCCGGATTCGTCGGACGCGCCGATGAGCGACTCATATCGGCGATGACGTCCACGCTCGCGCATCGTGGGCCGGACGGCGAAGGTACCCGCGTCTTTCTCGGCAGCGACAGCGTCCCGCCCGCCGCGCTCGGTCATCGCCGTCTCGCCATCATCGATCCCTCACCTCGCGGCGCGCAGCCCATGTCGTATGCGAACGCCCGCTACTGGGTGACCTACAACGGCGAGCTCTACAACTTCCGCGAGCTACGCATCGCGCTCGAGAGGGACGGTCTCCACTTCGAGTCGGACAGCGACACCGAGGTTCTCCTCGCGATGTACGCCCGCCACGGAGAGCGGATGCTCGACCACATGAACGGCATCTTCGCGCTTGCTATCTGGGACACGGAACGAGGCGAGCTCTTCATCGCGCGGGACCGGCTCGGAGTCAAACCGCTCTACTACGCGGAGAGCGACGGCGTCTTCTACTTCGCCTCGGAAGTGAAGGCCATCCTTCCCGCAATCGGAGGGCGGCGTCTCCGTCACGATGCGCTCGCCGACTACCTCACGTTCTTGTGGGTGCCTGACCCGGACACGATCTTCGAGGGGGTGTGGAAGCTCCCCGCGGGTTACTACGGCGTGTTTGCCGACGGCCGACTCCGCACTCGGCAGTACTGGGATGTGCCGCTGGAGCCCGAGGAGGGACCGGAGGAGCACTGGGCTCGGGAGCTACGGCGGACGGTTCAGGAGTCGGTCCGGAGGCAGATGGTCTCCGACGTTCCACTCGGCAGCTTCCTCTCCGGCGGCATCGACTCCAGCGCGATTGTCGCCGAAGCCAGCGCCATGGTCCCGCGTCTCACCACCTACACGGTGGGCTTCGCCGCCGAGGACCTCCCGTACGAGATCGCGCCCGACGACGTCCGCTACGCACGTGAGGTCGGGCGGCTCTTCGGCGTCGACTACCACGAGTCGACGCTGAGCGCGGACCTGGCCGAGCTTCTGCCGAAGCTGGTGTGGCATCTGGACGAGCCGATCGCAGATCCGGCCTGCATCACGACGTACCTCATCTGCTCCGCTGCGCGCGAGAACCTCGTCGTCATCTTGAGCGGCATGGGCGGCGACGAGGTGTTCGCCGGCTACTACCGACACCTCGCGGCGAAGATCGGGCGCTTCGCTGACCACGTGCCCACGGGCGTGCGCTCCAGGTTCCGACACCTGGTCGACGAGCACGTCGGCCTGGGGGCGCCGGGGCGGCTTCGCCGTCCGCGTCGGAATCTCAGGAAGCTCGCGCAGGGGATCGACGCCGACCCGATCGAGCGCTACTTCACGTACTGCTCCTATTACCGCCCGGACGAGCTTCGACGCGTCCTCGCGCCCGATGTTCGCGCCGAGCTCGGAGATCACGACCCGTTCCGCCACCACCGGCGGTATTTCGATCACACCGCAGACAAACACTGGCTGAACCGGCTCCTGTACGTCGACTTGAAGACGTTCCTGCCGAGCCTCAACCTCACGTACACCGACAAGATGAGCATGGCCGCATCCACCGAGGTCCGCGTGCCGCTGCTGGACGACGAAGTCCTCGCGCTGGCCGGCCGCATCCCACCGGAGCTGAAGCTGCGGAGGTTCAACCGCAAGCACATCTTCAAGAAGAGCATGGAGCCGGTCCTCCCGAGGTCGGTCATCAGGCGTCCCAAGGCCGGTTTCAGCGCGCCCATTCGATCCTGGCTCGTGGGTGATCTCGCCCCGCTACTCGACGAGGTGCTGTCGCCCGATCTGATCCGGCGTCGCGGGCTGCTCGATCCCGACGAGGTACAGCGGATCCGGAAGCTGAACGACGAGCGGCGCGGCGACTACGCGTTTCAGCTCTGGGCGTTCCTCACGATCGAGCTCTGGCAACAGGCATTTCTCGATCGGCCGGCGCTCGGGGTTGCCGCGTGAAGCAGGTAACTCAGCGAATCCGAGACGGCCACATCGAAGTGGTGAATGTGCCGACTCCGGAGCTCACGCCGGACACTGTTCTCGTCGACGTGCGCGCCAGCCTACTCAGCACCGGCACCGAGAGAGCAAAGGTGGAGACCGCCCGGAAGAGCCTCGTGGGGAAGGCCCGCGCCCGGCCGGATCAGGTACGCCAGGTCGTGGAGAAGGCGAGGCGAGACGGGCTCCGCGAGACGGTGGAGGCCGTCCGGCTCCGGCTCGACCAGCCCACGGCGCTCGGCTACTCGTCGGCAGGCGTCGTCATCTCTGTCGGCTCGCGCGTGCGTGGGGTCGTGCCCGGCGACCGCGTCGCATGCGGCGGAGCTGATCATGCCGTGCACGCTGAGGTCGACCGGGTGCCGGGCAACCTCTGCGTGCGGCTTCCCGAGGGGGTCTCGTTCGAGGCGGGTGCATTCGCCACGGTCGGTGCGGTCGCACTACACGGCGTGCGCCAGGCTGGGGTCTCGATCGGCGAGCGGGTCGCAGTCCTCGGGCTGGGGCTGATCGGCCAGCTCGCCGGACAGACCCTCCGCGCCGCAGGATGTCGTGTCCTGGGCGTCGATCTCTCGGGAGAGCTCGTCCAGCAGGCGCTCGCCACCGGCGCCGTCGACAAGGGCTGGCGGCGTGAAGCAGTTCCCGAGGACACAGGGGGCTTCGACGCCGTGGTGATCACCGCGGCGACGTCGTCGTCCGATCCGATCGAGCTCGCCGCACGCCTCTGCAGGGACCGCGGCCGGATCGTCATCGTGGGAGACGTCGGCCTCGAAGTCCCGCGCACGCTGTTCTACGAGAAGGAGCTCGAGCTTCGACTGTCGCGTTCCTATGGCCCCGGTCGGTACGACCGGGAGTACGAAGAACGCGGCCTCGACTACCCGATCGGCTACGTCCGCTGGACGGAGCGGCGCAACATGGAGGCGTTCCTCGAGCTGGTCGCTGCCGGAAAGGTCAACGTCGCACCGCTCATCTCAGAGCGAGTGCCACTCGAGCGAGCTGCCGACGCATACGAACGCATCGTCTCGGCCGAACGCTCGCCGCTCGGGATCGTGCTCGTATCCGAAGCTTCGATGCCGGCGACGGAGTCGGTCCGCCCGGAGCCGCGCGTGCCCAGAGCGTCGACAGCCGCTGGTGTTCTCGGCGCGGGGAGCTTCGCCGGCCGGATCCTGATTCCAGCGCTCCGTGACGCCGGCTTCACGCTCGGTGCGGTGGCAAGCGGCGGCGGGCTGTCCGCTCGTGCGGCGGCCGAGCGATTCGGGTTCGGCCGCGTCGCGACGACCGACGAGGTCATCGAGGATCCGTCACTCGGCGTGGTCGTCGTCGCCACGAGGCATTCGTCCCACGCAGACCTCGCGACCCGTGCGCTCCGCGCCGGCAAGGCGGTCTTCGTCGAGAAGCCACCCGCGCTCACGGAAGAGAGCCTCGCGGAGCTCGCGAGCGCTCGAAACGAAACCGGGCTTCCGCTGGGCGTTGGGTTCAACCGTCGCTTCGCCCCGCTTGCGCGCGAGCTTCGCGACTTCTTGCGCGCAGGAGACGGCCCTCTCGAGCTCCTCTACCGCGTCAATGCCGGCCGCCTCGACGACGGCCACTGGCTGAACGACCTGGACGAAGGGGGCGGCCGCCTGCTCGGCGAGGGATGTCACTTCGTCGACTTCGCCTGCTGGTTGGCCGGTGCGCTACCCGAGCGAGTGGATTGCACGCTTCGGGCGGAGCCGGATCAGCCGCTAGCCGCGGCCGCGAGCTTCGCCGTCTCGCTGACGTTCGCGGACGGCACGCTCGCGGCGATCCTCTACTCGTCCCACGGCGCGCCCTCCGCCGGCAAGGAGTATGTCGAGGCGCACTCGGCCGGGCGTTCGGCGATCCTCGACGACTTCCGCTCGCTGCGGATCTTCGGGAAGGGACGAGCTCGGCGAGCCGGCAACCGGAGCCGGGACAAGGGCCATCGAGCCCAGCTCGTTGCATTTCGCGACGGACTCGACGGAGGCACGGCCTTCGAGCCTCCCGATCCGCTTGCGACGATGGGGGTCACGCTGGCCGCGCTGCGCGCAGCCGAAGGCCACGCGTAAGCGCGACGCTGCGTTAGGCGGACGCGAGATCCATGACGACCGGCGCCGTCGGCTTAACGTCGACGAAGGTCCGCAGCCAGAGCTCGAGCTGAATGAGAGCCCACAGCTTGTTGGCGTGCTCGTACGCGCCGCTCTCGTGCTCGTCGATGATCCCCCGCACGCGGCTCTCGCGGAAGAACCCGCGGTCGATCGAGCGGGAATCAAGGAGGATCTCGCGCGGCACCTGTCTGAGCTCCGATCTGAACCACCGTCCGAGGGGGACGGCGAACCCCCACTTCGGCCTGTCGAGGATGCGCTCCGGCAGCCACGGGCGGAGCGCATCCTTGAACACCTTCTTCGTCACTCCCCCATCGAGCTTCCAGGCGCCCGGGAGGCTCGCGGCGAGCTCCATTAACTCGTGATCGAGGAGCGGCGAGCGCACCTCGAGGGAGTGCGCCATGCTGGCGATGTCCATCTTCACGAGCAGGTCCCCCGGTAGGTAGGTCTGCATGTCGACGTCGAGGAGCCGGTTGACCTCGTCCGTCGCGTCCGACTCCAGGTACGGAGTCGCAATGACCGAGGGAGCGGTTCTGCTCGTACCCAGTGACTCGCGGAACTCCGGCGTGTACAGGTCGAACCGATCCCGCTCGTCGAAGTAAGCGATCCACGTCGCGTACCGGTCGTGCGGCGCGAGCAGCGAGACGTAGGTCGCTCGTTCGAGTCTCGAGCGGAAGCCCTGCTCGGTCCCGTCGCGGCCCAGGATCCGCGCCACCTTTGCGAGTGCAGAGCGCGCGGGTCTCGGCAGCGGGAAGATGTGGTCGGCTCTCCGTCCGAGGTAGCGCGTGTACCCCGCGAAGCTCTCGTCGCCGCCGTCTCCGTTCAGGGCGACGGTGACGTGGCGTCGAGTGAGCTCGGACAGGTGGAAACTGGGGATCGCTGAGTGGTCGGCGAACGGCTCGCCGTAGTGCCAGACCAGGCGTGGGAGCATCTCGATCGCTTTCGGCTCGACGCGCAGCTCGTGATGATCCGTATCGAACAACGTCGCGATCTCGCGTGCGTGCTCCGTCTCGTCGTACCCTTCGGAGTCGAAGCCGATCGAGAACGTCTTCACGCGCCCGCCCTGTTTCGCCATTGCCGCCACGACGGCGCTCGAGTCGACGCCGCCGGAGAGAAAGGCACCGAGGGGGACGTCGCTTCGCAACCGCAGGGAGGTCGCCTCCAGCAACGACTCGCGGATCCGTTCATGCGCTTCCTGCCGATCGGCGATGTCTCCGGGCCGATACGAGAGCCGCCAGTACCGGTCGATCCGAACTCGACCCTCGTGCCAGAGGAGGATGTGCGCAGGGGGCAGCTTCCGGAGGGCGGCGAACGCGCTCAACGGGTGAGGCACGTACTGGAACTGAAGGAAGCTGTCGACGGCGTCGAAGTCGACGTCGCGTTCGATTGCCGGATCCTCGAGGATCGCTCTCGCTTCCGAGGCGAACCAGAGGGTGTCGCCCTTGATCGCGTAGAAGAGAGGCTTCTTGCCGACACGATCACGCGCGAGCAGAAGCTGCTGCCGCACGGTATCCCAGAGCGCGAACGCAAACATCCCGCGCAGCGAGCGCACGCAGTTGGCTCCATGCTCCTCGTACAGATGGACGATGACCTCGGTGTCCGTCTTCGTTGCGAACCGATGGCCGCGGCGTTCGAGCTCGACGCGCAGCGCCTGGTAGTTGTAGATCTCGCCGTTCTGGACGACGACGACAGACCGATCTTCGTTGTAGATCGGCTGATCCCCGGTGACGAGATCGATGACCCGCAGGCGCTGCACCCCCAGGCCCACCCCGTCTTCGACGAACACGCCGCGTGAGTCGGGGCCTCGGTGCTCGACCGCCGAGCACATGCGATCGAGCAGGAGACCGTCGACGGGACCACTGGCTGAAACCTTTCCTGCGATCCCGCACATCGGGCCGCGAAGCGTAGCGGCGGTCCGACGACCCGGCGACTCCAGGAACGAGAACTACTATGCGACACGTCATGAAGCACGTCGCAACCACCGATCGCTTCGCGTTCGGAGAGAACTGGAGCCGGTTCGCCCGCCTGCTGGATGAGTCGAGAATCATGGAGGCCGAGTCCTCCCTCAGCTCAATGCTCGGCGTCGACGATCTGGGAGGAAGAAGCTTCCTCGACGTCGGCTCGGGAAGCGGACTCTTCTCCTTGGCGGCCGCCCGCCTCGGGGCGGGACGGATCCATTCGTTCGACTACGACGCGGACAGCGTCGCCTGCACTGCTGCGGTCAGGGAGCGGTTCTTCGCCGACAAGGAAGACTGGCACGTCGAGCGGGGCGACGTCACGGACGGGGCGTACTGCGCTGGGCTCGGTTGTTTCGACGTTGTCTACTCCTGGGGCGTGCTCCATCACACCGGCGCGCTGTGGAGTGCCCTGGAGAACACCTGTGGGCTCGTCTCGCCGGGTGGCTTCCTTTTCGTTTCTATCTACAACGACCAGGGACGACGGAGCATCCGCTGGCGCAGAATCAAGCGCCGATACAACACCGTTCCGTCCTCGTTCCGAAAGCCGTACGCCGTTCTCGTCTCGGCGCCCCGGGAGATCTCGACGGCAGCACGCAGGCTGGTGCGCCGTCGCTTTCGCTCGTACGTCCGCTCGTGGAAGGAACCTGGCCCGCGAGGTATGAGCCGCTGGCACGACCTCCTGGACTGGGTCGGAGGCTATCCCTTCGAAGTCGCGAAGCCAGAGGAGGTCTTCCGCTTCTGTCGCGACCGCGGCTTCGAGTTGCGCGAACTGGCGACCGCAGGGGGCGGCCTCGCTTGCAACGAGTTCGTCTTCGCCCGGACGGGCGACGTTCGGACGCCCCTGCGCGCAGCGTGAACGTGCTGGGCAGGCGGCGTTTCCGACGTACTGGTGTCGTCGAGCACCGTCCCCTATCGTGAGACTCGTGGGGAGGTGGCGGTGCACGCAGACGCAGGGCTGAGCCCCGCGCGAGAGATCTCGCGGACGAGCCCGTCCGTCGTGCTCGGCGGGCCGCTGCTCGTTGTCGCCGTGATCGCGTTCAGCCTGTTCACAGGCTGGAACGTCGCGCGGGGAAGCGTGCTCCTATGGGTACCGCTGGCGCTCGTCGTCCTGGCGCTCTACTCCACCGTTCGACCGGATCTCCTCTTCGTGGGCTGGCTCGCCGTCGCACCGTTCATCCAGGAGAACGCTCGAGAGACGCCGATCGGGTGGGTGCTGACGAACGTCTTCTACGTGCTGCCCGTCGGTGTGCTGCTGATCCGCATGACGAGATCGAACAGCCTGGCCAGGCACATCCGCTGGTACGACGTGCTTCCAGCCGGCTACGTCTGCTTGATCATTCTTTCCTCAGCGATGGTGGACTCGCTACAGCTCCGCCAGCCGGGCTTCTACACCGAGATTCTTCACGCCGGCGTCTTCATCGGCCCTCCGATGTACTACATCTGCGCCTTCGGTCCACTCCAGCGACTCTCGCCGCGTAATGTGGGCGCCGCGATCCTAACGAGTTGCTCGCTCGTCGCCGGCCTGGGAATCTTCGAGCACTACACGCACTGGAACCTCTGGGGCATGGAACAGTTGCAGGATGGCCCCGGCGATCCGCTACGCATCGTCGTCACCCTGTCGAATCCTGCTGTGCTCGGAGCGTTCTACGGAGCGGGAATCGTCACAGCGACGGCCATTCTCGGTTGGGGCGGTCCGCGACTCCTTCGGCGCCTCTCGTTCGTCACGCTGACCTTGGCGCTTCCGGCTCTCTTCTTCACCTTTACCCGCGGAGGCGTCCTCGCAACTGTCTTGGTGACGGCGGTGCTTGTCGCGATGCGACCGCGCGTCCGAGTCGTCGCCGCAGCCCTGGCGATCCTCGCGATCTTCGTCGTATGGTTCAGCTGGGGCGAGATCTCGAGCAGCTCGCTCTACCAGCAGCGTGCTGCAAACACGTACAACATCCGAGGTCGGGAGGCTCAGGACAGAGCGGCTCTCCAACTCGCGGCCGAACGACCGCTCCTCGGCTGGGGATACGGGCAGTACGACGACGCCAAGAGCCGCAGCGCGTTGTACACCGGCCCCCTGTCCGAGTCTGTGTACGGATACACGAGTCACAACACGTTCTTGACGGTTCTCGTCGAACTCGGGATAGCCGGATTGGTCCTCGCTTTCCTGCCCTGGCTCATCGTGGTCTGGTCCACAATCCGGCGTTTCTCGTCCATGCTGTATCCGTCGTGGTACACGCGCAGCCTCCTCGCGATCATCGCGGTCGTCGTGCTCACGGCACAAACCACCGACATGCGGTTCTTCTCGTTCGTTCCCGGGCTGGCGTGGTGCGCGGTGGGGTTATTGCGCAGAGGACTGTGGGAACAGACGTCGCCTGCATGAGGACCGCCGTGTCGGTTCTCGCACGGGTTTTGCCGAACGACTGATCCAGCGCTCGAGTGCGTCGACTCCGCATCCTGTTCGTGTCGGCCACTCTGGGCGTCGGCGGAGCCGAGCGTCAATGGGCAGTGCTGATCCCCGAGCTCCGCAGGCGCGGGTTCGAGCCGTCGGTTCTAACCCTCTACGATCCGGGTTCGACCGCCCGGGAGCTGCGGCGTCAGCGCGTGACGATCGAAAGCGCCCGCATGACACGCCGAACCGACCTCCGCGGATTCGTCCATGCGATCGCACACGCGCGCGCCGGAGACGTTGTCGTCAGCCAGAGTTTCGCGGGTCAAGTGGTCGCCCACGCGATCGCCGTTCGCGCGCAGGTTCCACATGTCACGACCGAGCATCACGGCAGGGGTCTACGCCGGCGCATCCACGAACGCGCGGTTCTCCGTCTTCTCTCACCGCACATCGCGGCAGCCGTGGCCGTGAGCCCGTCCCAGGTCTCCGACCTCGTCGACCTCGGGTTCAGGCGCCAGCGGATTCGCGTCATACCGAACGGAATCGCAGAGCTCGTCCCCCGACGGTCGCGCGAGGAGGTCCGCCGGGAACTCGGCCTCCCTGGCGACGCGTTCGTCGCCATCCTCGCCGCAACGCTGCGGCCGGAGAAGCAGCCGCATGTGTTCGTGGAGGCAGTCGCGCGTGCGAGCACTGCGAACGGCCGCGTCCTAGGACTGATCGCGGGCACCGGCCCGGAGCTCTCGCGCATCGAGACCCTCGCGCGAGCCACGGGTGGCGTCGTGCGCGTGCTCGGGCAGCGGAGCGACATAGTCGACATCCTTGGTGCGGCGGACACCGTCTGCCTCTCGAGTGATACGGAGGCGCTCCCCATGGTGGTCCTCGAGGCGATGGCCTTGGGCAAGCCGGTCGTGTCAACCGACGTCGGCGGCATCCGTGATGCGGTCGAGCACGAGGAGACAGGCCTACTCGTTCGCGTACGAGATCCCGCAGAGCTCGCGAGCGCGCTCTTGCGCCTCGCTGAATCTCCAACTCTCGCGACGCGCCTCGGAGGACGCGCGAGACACCTTCAGGCGACGCGGTTCAGCTCGGATCGGATGGTTGACGACTACGCGCGACTCTTCGAGAGTCTCGCCGTTCGACCCTGATCGCATGAACGACGGCGTCCGCGATCTCGTCGGGCACGGAACGGTTCGTGAACATCGGCTGGACGCGCACGAGCCCGCGTAGATCAAGGACGAAGAGCTCGTCGGCGGATCGCACGATGGTCAGGCGGCCGGTGGCCTCGAGATGGCGGTCGACCTCGCCCGCGGCGCCACGGAACACGCTGACCGCGGGGATTCCGAGGTAGGCCGCCTCGCGCGTCATGGTGCCACCTCCCGAGATGACCACATCCACGGCCTTGAGGAGCGAGACGAACGGCACGGCGTCTCGAAGCACGATGGGCGGCACCGTCCACTCGATGGACTCCAGACTCTCGACCTGCCAGTCGTACCGGGGAGAGAAGATCACTGCGACGTTCGCGTCCCGTGCTAGGCGTCCGAGCGTCAGACCGCCCAGCGCGCTCGACTCCGCGCGATGGTAATGGCTCTCCTCGGCGGGCGGCCGGAAGAGGACACGAAGCAGGCTGGACCCCTCGAGCTCGGGGAACGTGTAGGCGGGGATCGACGCAACGTCGAGGTCCGCGAATGTGATGTCCTCCTTGATGCCATGGAATGGGATGAGCCGCGCCTGCGAGATACCGCGGGCTCGAAACGCCTCCGCCGAGATGACGTCGGGATGGACAACATAGGTACCGGACAGTCGGAAGACCGAAAGGTTGACGTACTCGTAGTCGCACACCGCGAACGACAGGATCCCGAGCGACCGCGCGGCGAGTGACGCCGAACGCGACACGGAGAGCACGGCATTCGGGCGAGGCCGTCCGCGGAGAATACGTCGCAGATCACGTACTCGTCGCAACGTCCCGGCGACCTTGGCCGCCCTCGAGGCGCCGAAGTGGCGCCCTACGGGCTCGAACTGCACGCCTCCGGCTCGGAGGAGGTCGAACGTCAT
>WUUC01014390.1_pt1 | contig 13046 bp, 11 predicted proteins | sample 6278441 | NCBI WGS metagenome assembly WUUC01 (sample SAMN13675441, study PRJNA597444) | soil metagenome | isolation source: soil | place: USA: Washington | collected 2017-10 | reverse complement strand
GCGGGCAGATCCTGAACGGGCCGATGGAGGTTCCCGGCGGGGACTGGATCGTGAACGCCATGGATCCGCAAGGCGCCGCGTTCGCACTTCACGCGCGGAAGGCACAGTAGCGAGCTGACGGATGCGGTGATTCTCCTTTGCGGCGACTGGTGAGTGTGGTAGGTTGCGGGCGCGAACGCCGCAAGCGGTTTTGACGTGCATCTCGCAATGAGAGAGCCACCACATGTCGAGGCGATTGATAGCGTGTGCAACGTTGCTGGTGTGCCCACTGCTTCTGCCGACCGCGACCCGCGCCAGACGAATGCGGTGATCTTCCGCACGCAGGTGATGGAAAAAATGAAGGAAAGCTGTTCGGCGAGTCCGAGCTCCTGTTGCTGGCCGATGAATTCCAGGCGCGTGCGGATCATCATCTCAAGCACCCCATGCTTTGACATGTGACCGCCGGACGCGCTGCTGCCGGCGCACGTTCGATCGTCTCGGAAAGAGAGGTCCTCCGATGAAGCGGATCCTGCTTGCCATCGGTGTGGTTCTGGCGGCGGTTCCACCGGGTGTGCAGGGACAATCCACGGCCGGCACCGCGTGGATCGCGCCTCGCACTCCGGATGGCCGTCCCGATCTTCAAGGCATCTGGACAACGCAGACGTTCACCCCGCTGCAGCGGCCCCAACGGTACGCAGGCCGGGAGTTCCTGACGGACGAGGAAGCGACCGAGCTGACGAAGCTGCTGACGCAGGCCGGCGTCGATCCGCTCGCCGCCGGCATCTTCGCGGCAAGCGACGAAGAGCGCGCCAAGCGGGTCCGCCAGACCGATCCGACGCACTACGACAACGCGACGTGGCTGACCACCGCGCGGCCCAAAGCGCTGTCCAGCCTGAGAACCTCGCTCATCGTCGATCCGCCCGACGGCCTCGTCCCGCCGTTGACCCCGCAAGCGCAGGAGCGTGCGGCTGCGCGGAGAGCGGCGGCAGGTTTCGACAGCTACGAGAACCGTCCGCTGCAGGAACGCTGCATCGTGTGGACACACGAGGGGCCGCCCATGATGCCGCCGCCCTACAACGACGTGTTGCAGATCATCCAGACGCCCGGATCGGTCGTGGTGTTCCGGGAGCTCGCGACGGCGCCACGCATCATCCCCACGGATGGTCGCGCGCACATTTCGGAACGCGTGCGGCTGTGGAACGGCGACTCGCGCGGCCGGTGGGAGGGCGACACCCTCGTCGTCGACACGACGAATTTCAACGACCGGACCGCGTTCCAGGGATCCAGCGCCGCCCTGCACGTCGTCGAGCGCTTCACGCGAGTGAGCGCCGACAAGATTCTCTACCGCTTCACGGTCGACGATCCGAACACGTGGACGAAACCGTGGACGGCCGAGATTCCGATGATGCAGGCCGAGGGTCCGCTCTACGAGTACGCCTGCCACGAAGGGAACTACGGGCTGGTGAACACGCTCAAGGGCGCCCGGTTCCTCGACAAGGAGGCTGCCGCAGAGGCCGCGCGGACTCCGCCGAAGTAAGGCGCCGCTAGGGCACGATCCTCAAGTAGTTCACGTTGGCCACACCGCTGGTTCCCGCTCCAGGGAAGACGAGACGGATGCGGCCGTGGCCGGCCTGCAGCGCGATCCCTTCCTTGCGGACCGTCCGCCACACCTGCCATCCGCCCGTGTTGGGCACGACGAGCGGGCCGGTCACATCCACGTCGTCGACCTCCACTCGCATCGAGCCGCCGCCGATCCCGCTCGACACGCGCAGCTCCAGCGCGTAGGTGCCGCTCGCGGCCACGTCTACCGTGTACTGCAGCCATTCGCCTGGGCGCGTCCAGCCGATGTTCCATCCGCCGCCCGAGTCTGTGGTCCCCTCGATGTCCACGTCCGTCTGTCGATAGGCGCCGCCGCGATTGCCGGCTGACACGTCGACGTACGCCGCCGATGCCGCTCCCTCGTCGAAGTTCTCCGCTTCGATTGTGCCGGGCAGCGTCACGGCAGTGCCGCCGTAGGGCTGCGTCGCCGGCGACCGTGTCAGCTGCAGCCGATTCACGTTGGCGACGCCGGCGACGGACCCATTCGCGTCGAAGACGAGCCTCAGCCTGCGCGTGCCGGCTTTCAGCGGCACATCGGGAACCGTAACCGCTCTCCACGCCTGCCAGCCACCGGTGTTCGGCACCTGGACGGCTCCCGTCACATCTGCGCTGTCCACCTCCAGATGCAACACGCCGCCCGACCCGGCCGAGGCGAGCCGAAGCGTCACGTCGTAGGGGCCATCTGAAGCGACGTCCACGGTGTACTGCAGCGACTCGCCGGGCCTCGTCCAGCCGACGTCGTGGCCGCCGCCCGCATCGGCAGTCCTCTCGATGTCCACGTCAGTCTGCCGATACACGCCGCCGCGATTTCCCGCTGTGGTGTCGACATACGCCGCCGGCGCGCCGCCCTCATCGAAGTGCTCCGCCTCGACGATGCCGGGTATGACAGCGGGAGTACCTCCAAACGGCGAGCCCGAGGGGGGCGGCGCTGGTGCGCCGGCGCCCTTCACGATCGAGAAGGAGTCGCGCCGCACGCCGGTACTGTCGAGGAATGTGGCGTCGAGCCGCTTGCCATCGACGTCGAGCACAACCGACCCGAGGATCGACTGCGACGTGTACATCGCCGGGTGATTGAGAGTGCCTCCGGAGACTTTTCCGGACGTGCCCGCAACCATGTACACCGCGCCCTCGTGCGGCGCCATCCAGTAGGTCGGCTTTTCGTAAACGCCGCCGGGCGCATCCTGGCGCCCGCTGCCGCCCTCTTTCTTCATCGCGGGGCTGAAGGTCGCCGAGCCGGCGTAGTGGCCGTCGATGAGGAACGACCGCTCGTACGCGTGGCTGTGGCCCGCGAGCACCAGGTCCACGCCGAAGTTCTCCAGAATCGGCAGCGCGTTCTGCCTCATCTGCACCAGCTCGATCTCGGCATCCGAGTTGTGGGATCCCTTTGAGTACGGCGGGTGATGAAAAAAGACGATCACCCAGGGCTGCGTGTTGGCCGCGAGGTCGCGCTGGAGCCACGTGAGCATCGGGCCGGCCGGCGACCGGCTCGATTCGAACGAATCCAGGCACACGAAGTGGATATTGGCGTAGTTGAACGAGTAGTACGCCTCGGTACCCGACTCCACGCCTCCAGCCTCGCCCGCTTTCGGCAGCGTGAACGCGTCGTAATACGGCCCCGTGTTCGTGGCCGCGTCGGACCCGTATCCATCGTGATTGCCGTAGGCGGGCCAGAGGACGCTCTTGCGGAGCATGGCCGGATAGGTGTTGAACACGGCTGCCTGGTACTCGTGCTCCAGTCCGTTGTTGTAGGCGTTGTCCCCCAGCATCAGCCAGAGATCCGTACGGCGCGAGCCGGTGAACGCCGCGTACGAGTCGCGCACCGCCCGGGCGTTCGCGTCGGCTGTGCCCGAATCGCCAATCACCCATACACGCACGGGCCGCTCCGTCCCAGCCACTGGAGACGTCCTGAAGTGGAACGTCGCGTCGCCGGCGATCGTCGTCGTGGGCGTTCCGATCGAGTAGTAATAGACGGTGTCCGGCACGAGCCCCGCCACGGGGACTTCGTGCTCGGTGCGCGCGGACGTCTCCTGGGCGGACCCGGAAACCACGCCCGGTGACGGCCCGAACTGCACGCGGCCGACGACGGGGGCGCTGGTCCGCCAGCGCACCACGATGCTCGTCGGCGTGCCGAGCTGGAGGTACGGACCGCGCGTCACGGTCGCCGACGAGCCGCCCAACAGCTCCAGATCGAAGCTGAGATCGCTGCTGGTCGGCTCCGACTGATGCATCTCGACGGCGACGACGTTCGAGCCGGCGACGAGCAGCGACGGGCTCACCACCGCGGAAACGATCGCCGATTCGTCCGCACCCACGACGGCCCCCGAAGCGGTCGTGGAATGGCCAATCGCGCCGGCCGGCATGTTCGAGCGAAACACTTCGGAGCCGTTCAAGTACACCGCCGCGCCGTCGTCCCGCAGGAGGCGGAGAGTGAGGCTGGCGAACTCCGATGGGTTCGCGACGGAAAACGTGCGCCGGAAGTAGGTAGTAACGTGCTTCGCCGTTGGGTCGCCGAAGTTCACGACAGTCGCTTCGTCGCCGTCTCCGTACCCGAGTTGGGCGCTGCCGGTGGCCCAGGCCGTGTCGTTGAAAGAGGAAGCGCGCCATGCCGTGCCCTGATTCGATCCATCGTCGAGGTACCGCCACGTGCTGCCGGCAGGAACCAGCGCGGAGGACTGTCCTCCGACCGGGATCGACGCCACAGACGCAAGAGCCAGAAACGCGACGAACGAAACGAAAGTACGCAACATGAACAAGTTACTCCGGAATATTGCCGGGGGCGCGAGACAGACCAGCCGCGGATGCATCTCACGCGCAAAAGCTGCGCGCCGTCCGTAGCGTCAGTTGTTGTCGAATTGGTCCGCGGGCACGGGACTGCCGGAACGGCCGTTGTGATGTGAGGTCTTTCGATTTTACGGGTGGGAGCCGTAGGTGTAAACGTCAGCGGTATGTGATCGAAGCGAGGCGGCCACCGTCCGGCTCGCGCGCCTGGCCGTTGATCACAGCCGCGCTACGGCGCGCTACCGTGCCACGTACAGCCAGTTCAGATTCCCGAACGCACCGGTGATCGGCTGCGCGCGGACCCTGCAGGGCGGACTTTCACCTGGAGCTTTCGGTAACGATGTGCCAGCAATGGAGCTTGCCGGTCCGAACCGCGATGTACAAGGCCGCAGATCCCTTGCGCCTGAGGCCGCGATACGGCTGAGCACAATGACACGCGATCACCCGACAATAGGCGCGAACGGTGGCCAGTCGGTCCGCGTGGAGCGGAGTGCGCCTGAGTTCTGGACGGGTCCTTGCTTGCGGTCCGGCGTGTGTTCAATGGGTGGCGCGCGCACGACCGTCGCGTGAGTCTTTTGGGACCGGCAGCGGGCAAATCGGTCATGGAGACCTGCCGGATTCGGGGGCTCCAGCCGTGGAACTGAATCCCGCGCAGAGAGGGGTTATGCAACTGGCCAACTCGCTGTCGACGGTGCCGGCCGCGGCCGCCGTCGCTCCCAGATCCAGTGCGGAGTATACGGGCCACAATCTGGTCTTCATCGTCGGCGCACCGAGGAGCGGCACCACGTGGCTGCAGCGGCTTCTCGCGGCGCATCCGCACATTCGGACAGGCCAGGAATCCAAGCTCTTTCGCTGGTATATCGGTCCGCAGCTGCGAATGTGGACGATGGAGACCCAGCGGGAACTGAATCCGGAAACATCCAACGGACGAGGCGGCACAGGGCTGTCGTGCTATTTCCGCGAAGAGGAATTTCTCTCCCTCCTGAGGGAGTACCTCTACTCGCTGTTGCGTCCGATGATCGACGGGCTTCGGGACGGTGAACTGTTTGTCGAAAAGACGCCCTCGCATGCCCTTTGCGTCCCCGAGATCAAGCGCCTGCTGCCTGAAAGTCGCATCATCCACATCCTTCGCGACCCGCGGGACGTTGTCGCGTCCCTGCTCGCCGTCTCACGCTCGTGGGGTGCCGCCTGGGCGCCCTATCGCGCGGCCGAGGCGGCCGCGCTCTGGGTCGACCACGTCAGGTCCGTCAGGAACGCGTCGCGGGAACTTCCCGCCGGAGACTTCTACGAGATCACCTACGAACAGCTTTCGAAGAACCCGCAGGACACGTTGAGCCAACTCGCACGTTTTCTCCGGATCGAGTGGAGTGCATCCGACATTCACAACGCGGTCGAAGGCAACAGACCCGAGACATCGAGCGGCACTCCCATCCCGCTCTATGGAGAAGTGGCCCGGCGGGTGGGTGACTTCGTCAAGGAACCGGCAGGCTTCGTGCGAACGGCGCGCGCCGGCGGCTGGAAATCGGACTTATCGCTGGTGCAGAAAGCGGCGGTTTGGCGTGTGTGCCGGAAACTGATGAAGGAAGTCGGGTACGCCTGACCGCTGAGGCACGCCGCTTGCTTTTCGCGCCGGCCAAGTTTCATCGACGGCTGGGGACACCATGAGCACCTCCCGGCGCGCCTTTCTGAGCCTCCTCTTCGCCGCGCTGATCGGCGGCTCCTTTTACGACATCGTTCGCGACGAGGAACACTGGCCCTTCTCCCAGTACCCGATGTTTCGCGGGGTCTGGAGGAGCCCGACGTTCAAGTGGCCGAGGGTGTTCGGGGTCACGGCCGACGGCCACGAGTGGCCGCTCCAGGAGGACCGTTATATTCAGCCATTCGACCAGTCGCGACTGGCGAGCGCGTTTCGGCGCGTCCTCCAGATGCCCGACGGCCAGAGTCGGCTCAACGAGGCGCTTTCCGAGCTCCTGGTGCGCTACGACCAGCTCGCCGCCGAGCGCGTCCACGACGGTCCTCCTCTGGCCGGGCTGCGCCTGTACGAACTCGAGTGGACCATCGATGCCGCCGCCACGAATGTCGCGCGGCCCGACCGGCGGCGTCTGCTCGGCGAGGTCGTACGGCGATGAACGCGTGGATGCGGTTCTGGTTTGCGCCGGGGCCGGCATCAACGCTCGGCGTGTGCCGCGTGCTGTTCTTCCTCGGCATGTGGCTGTGGCACTTCCCACGCGACTATGCGTCGTGGGCGTCGTTCTCCGACGTCTTCTGGATGCCCATCTTTCTGTTCTATCGATTGGGCATCCCGTTGCTGCCGATCGAGGCGCTCGACGTGATGCAGATCGTGTGGAAGGCCTCTCTCGTGCTCGGCGCGATCGGCCTGTTCACGCGCGCGTCCACGATCGTGGCATTCGTGCTCGGTGTTTATCTCCTCGGCCTGCCTCACAACTTCGGCGACACGCAGCACCACGACGCGCTGGTGGTGTTCGTGCTCGGTGCGCTCGTGTTCTCGCGCGCCGGCGACGCGTGGTCGATCGACGCGCTCATCGCGGCTCGACGCGGCCGGGCGGCTCGACCCGCGGATAGCGGTGAGTACACCTGGCCGATCCGATTCGTCTGGGTGGCAATGGCGCTGATCTTCTTTGCGGCCGGCACCTCAAAGCTCCGCTTCTCAGGTCTCGAGTGGGCCTTCTCGGACAACCTGGCCCTGCTCCTCCGGCGGCAGCACTATCACATTTCACACGGCCAACCGCTCGTCTCCTGGGGCCTCGCCGTGGCTGCCCATCCATCGCTGGTGCAGGCCATGGCAGCCGGGTCGCTCGCCGTGGAGACCCTGTTCCCGCTGGCGCTGTTCAGCCGCACCGCCCGGCAGCTACTCGTTCCGGCGGCATTCCTGTTCGTCGTCGGGATTCGCGTGTTGATGGGTCCGACCTTCGAGCTGTACATGGCCGGCTTCGCGTTCTGGGTTCCGTGGCACCGGGTCGGAGCGGCAGTCAGGTCGCTCTCCGGTGGGAGATCACGCCTAGTGCAGGCGGATGTTCCAGAAATGCCGCAACCTGTATAGGGCGCACCGGGCGCTCGCCGGGCCCCTCCGAATCCGGCGCCTGTGCCACGATGAACCACCGCACCTGGTATTCACGGCGCCGACCGGCGGGTGACCGATCAACGTGAGACAGCCTGACCGTGGCGCCTTTCCTGTGGCCGATGATCACGACGTCCGCAACCAGTCGGGACAGCGCGGTGGGGACCCTGCCAGGCGACACGCGTGCCCGGGCACGCACCTTGCGACGAGGCACGACTCACCACGGGAGGTCGCAGGGTTGGCTCATGGACGCTACATTAGTACCCAACCGTTTCCATTAGTTCCCAACGGCGTCCATTTCTGCCTGCGCAATTCCGGGTGCGAGTCGGTCTATGCACGCTCTGATCCTCCTTCACGTTGTTTCCTGTCGGCCGTGGTGTCAATACGACACTGATGTCGCCGACGAGTGAAGCGGTGCCGGGCTTACGGCGGGTTTCGGCCATGGCTGTCTCCGAGTCTCTAGCCGGATGGCACGGGCGCGTCGACTACAGCGCCCAACAAGCTCTCGCGGATCGTTGCAGCGCGTTCGTTGCGTGTGCGTTGGGCGCCATGTCTCTCGGCTATCTGTGGACCGACTTCACGTACGACGAGGCGGTGTACTTGCGGCTCGCACGAACGATCGCGGAAACTGGACTGCCTCTCCGGCGCGATTCCGCGGACTTCAGCCGCTTCCCGCTGTTCGGGAACAGCCCGCCACTTGTCCCGTACGTCGCGGCCATCAGCCAGGCCCTGTTTCCTGGCAACGAGGTACCGGCGCGGCTCGTTCACGTCGGCATGTTCGTACTGCCTACCTACGCCCTGGTCTGGTGGACCGCCCGCGTGAAATTCGGCGCGTGGGCGGCTTTGGCAAGTCTGCTGGCGCTGCTCACGAGCGGCAGCTACATGCGTGCGACGAGCCGGGTGCTGCTGGACGTTCCCTTGGGACTGCTGGCATTTGCGGGACTCGTGGCGTTTTACCACGCGGCATGCTCCCCCGTGCGTGCCCGGGCCTATTCAGTGGCGGCGGCGCTCGCCCTGGGTCTAGCGGTCGTGACGAAATATCAAGCCGTGTGCGTCGCGGCGGCAATCACCGCGTACGTCGCCTACACAGTCGCAACACGAGGATTCGCCGGCCTCCGGCCAATGCTTCTGCCGCTTTCGGTGATGGCGATGAGCGGAGCCGCCGCCACGATGACGCTGGTCTGGTTCTTCTGGGCCTTCGGTGGCGTCGAGACGGTGACGGGCACGCTGATGCGGAATCTGGGCCGCATCACTCCTGCATCGATAGGGACGGTAGAGCTCCTGCGGGCGGTGTTGGAAACGGCCCGCGAGTGTCTACGAACGCTTGGCGGACCAGTCTTGCTGCTGGCGGCTTTCACTGTATGTGCCGAGCATCGACACCGCGGTTTGGTAGTCCTTCTCGGGAGTTATGTCGCGGCCACTATCGCCTTCAACCTCACCGTATTCCGGCTGCCGGGAGCAGGCGAAAACTACCTCCACAGCGCCGTTCCTGCGCTGGCGCTCCTCGCCGGAACAGGCGCTGCGCGCATTGTCCAACTCGCCGCAACGACGACGATGTGCACGCTGATGGCATTGGCAGTGATCGCGATCCAGATTGCCGGTTCTCCTTTATCACCATACCAGCCGCCTGGGCGTAACGGTTCGCGTGTCGCCGCAGCGTACATTGCGGCACATAGTCCGCCCGGAGCGGGCGTTCTGGCCGAGACGCTTGCAATCGAGTTCTATTCTGGTCGTCCGGTTCGAGCGATCGGCTTGTTTTCGAGGAGCCTCCTGCTGCGTGCGCTCGACGGAACGAGCAAAGACGGCATATCCTTCGTGGTGATTGACGCCGCCGGGCCGCCAAGGAACGTGGACGCGGTACGTCAGGAATGGGACGCCTTGCTCGCGAACCACTTCGAGCTCGTTCCCGCCGGGGCTCCAGGCCTTCACGTCTACAGCCGTCGAACGCCGTGACCGACGACTGTCTTCGATGAGTTGATCGCTCAGATGCTGGTGTTGGAAGGATTCAAGGCACATCACACTGATTGCGCTCAGGGGTGAAGCGGGATCGGTTCGAGGGGGTTTGAGGAGTGGCTATTAGCGGTGCTCTTGAGAGGTGGCACGGGCTGCGCGTCGACAACCCCGCGCAGCGCGTTCTCGCGTATCGCTGCAGCGCGCTCGTCGCGTGTGCCCTGGGTGCGGTGTCTCTGGCGTATCTCTGGACCGACCCGACGTACGACGAGGCGGTGTACCTGCAACTCGCGCGAACGATCGCCGAACGTGGATTGCCTCTCCGGCGCGTGTACGAAGACTTCAGCCAGTTCCGACTGTTCGAGAACAGCCCGCCACTCGTTTTGTACCTGACTTCCATCAGCCAGAGGCTCTTTCCTGGCGACGATCTGCCGGCCCGTCTGCTCCATGTCGCCGCCTTCGTATTGCCTACATACGCCACGGTGTGGTGGTTCGCGCGCGCGAAGTTCGGGGCATGGGCCGGTTGCGCGAGTCTTGCGGTGCTGCTTGCAACCCCGAGCTACATGCGGGCGACGAGCCATGTGCTCCTCAACGTCCCGCTCGGTCTGCTGGCGTGTGTGTGCCTGCTCGCCTTTTATCAGGCATCGTGCTCGTCGAACCGGCGATGGTCCTGGTCGCTGGTGGTCGCACTCACCACGGTCCTGGCTGTCTGGACAAAGTATCAGGCGGTGTGCGTCGCTGCGGCGATCATCCCGTACGTGGCGTACACGTTCGCAACGCGGGGCTTCGCCGGAGCCCGATCGATCCTCCTGCCGCTGTCCGCCATGATCGTCGGCGGGGCGACCGCGGTGATCGCTCTGGTCTGGTTCTTCTGGGCGTTTGGCGGCGGGGAAACGCTGGCAGCCACGCTGACGTGGAACGCCGGTCGCCTCAACCCTGTATCGATGTCGATGTTCGACATCGCGTGGGCGACGGTGGCGACGGCTCGGGAATGCGAAAGCACGCTTGGCGGCGCAGTTCTGCTGCTCGGCACGTTCACGCTTTGCGCCGAGGCGCGGCACCGCGGCCTCCTCGTGATCCTGGCAAGCTACGTAGCCGCAACCATTGCGTTCAACCTGACGTTGTTCCGTCTTCCAGGAGCAGGTACGTCGTACCTTCATAGCGCCGTCCCGGCGCTGGCGCTGCTCGCGGGTCCAGGCGCTGCGCGACTCCTTGAAGGCGCCACGTCAACGACATTGCGCGCTCTGCTGGCGCTGGCGGCGATCGCCATTCAGATCGCTGGTGCCCCGCCAGGACAATACGCCCCGCCCCGCCCCAACGGATCGCATGCTGCCGCAACGTATATTGCCGCCCACAGCGCTCCGGACGCGGGGGTGCTCGCCGAGACGGTCGCCATCGAATTCTATTCTGGTCGTCCGGTTCGAGCGCTGGGGAATACCTTTCCCAGGGAACTGGTCCTGTCGTCGCTCGAGGGAAAGAGCGCCGACGACATTTCCTTCGTCGTCGTCGACGCCCGAGCGGCGCCGAAGAACCTCGATGCGCTCCGTCGGGAATGGGACCGCCTGCTGGCGAAACACTTCGAGCTCGTCCCTGCTGGAGCTCCAGGCCTGCACGTCTACCGGCGCCGCCCGTCGTGAGCGAGGCAGCGGTCCAGTCGCGGTTGTCCGACCCCACCTGGCCGGCAGTCCGCGAGATATCTGACGCAGGCTGTAGCTTTTACAGCGTCAGCCTCCCGCAAGACACCTGCGACAGGGATGTAAGTACGTGTATATTAGCGGCTTACAGCGTGGCCAGCAGGGATCGTCATGGCTCAGATGCTGCAGTCGACAGCTCCGCAATGGACCGTATAACGATGGGAACGTCGGCCGGACATCCGCGGCGCGTCCTGGTCGTCGAAGACGATGCCGATCTGCGAGAGTTGATGGCGCAGATGCTGGTGTTGGAAGGCTACGAGGCTCGGGTCGCGGTCAATGGCCTCGACGGGCTGCGGCAGGCGCAGGCATTTCAGCCGCACGTGATCGTGCTCGACCTCATGATGCCGGTCATGGACGGATGGACCTTTCGAATCCAGCAGAAACTGGACCGCGAGATCGCATCCATTCCAGTCGTTGTCCTGTCCGCCGCCCCGCCCGACCGACTCGCCAACCTGCTGGACCCGCAAGCTGTGATTCAGAAGCCGTGCAACTACGATCACCTCCTTGCCGCCGTGCGCGAATACAGCTCGCCGCACGAGCGCGCGGACCACGCGACGCCGACAACACACTGAAACAGCAGGTCAGCGGAACTTTGCGGCGAGCCGCTGCTGGATGTCGTCCGCCTGCTGGCTCGCGCGGAATTCGATCACGCGAGCATCGGCGAGCCCGCGCGCGCAAAAGGGATCCTCGCGGACGATGGCTTCGATCTGCTGCCGATCCTTGCCGACGGCCAGAATGATCCCGCCGTCACGCGGAATCTTCCTGCCCGAGACGAGGAAGTGTCCCGACGCGTAATACTTCTTCAGAAATTTCACATGCGCCGCCATGTGAGCATCGATCTCGGACAAGGCAACTCTGTACGTCAGCTCGATCACGAACATGGCGGTGCGATCATACGTATCACCGACGAAATCACAGGCGCTGCCAGACCCACTGGCGGCGATCGGGGCCTCGCGCTTCCTGTCTGCGATCCACGCCGGATCGCCGCTCCGGCGAGAATTCGATCAACGACCAGCCGTCCTGCTGCCGCGCGGTGACGAGATCGGTTTCCTGCCGAATCAAAGAGGCGATGTCGGGAAAGAAATACGCGTCGATGCCCGCTCCCGGGCGATCTTCGATCAGCCAGAATCCACACTCGGTTCGTTCGCGGTGCAGGGACAGCCGTTGATCCTGACGGGCTAACGTCCAGACGACCTCGATCGGCTCGATGCTCATGGCGGAGGGATCCGGCAATGCTCTCTAGAACATGACTTTCACGGCCAGCTGCATCACACAAGGATCGCCCGCCGATGTAATCGTACCGAACGCCGCTGAGCCGACCGTGGTATTCGGCGCCCCAAGCGGCGCGGTGTTGGTCGCGTTGAAGAGCTCTGCACGCAGTTCCAGTGCGGTGCTCCCGGACAACGGCACGCGACGGATGAGGGCGAGGTCCAGATTACGATAGCTCGGCCCTCGCACCGGGTTGCGCGAGCTCGTGCCGATGGTGAACGGCGGCGCCGCCTCGAAGGCGCTCGTGTTGAACCAGCGGCTGACCGATCGTTGCTCGGCCGGCAGATCCGGGTCGCCTGTCAGGTTCGGCCGCTGGGTGCCGAAACCCGCGAACGCGTTGTTGTTCGTCGTCTGCCCGATGGCGAGCGGAACACCTGATTGAAGCGTCAGCACGCCGGTGAGCGTCCAGTCGTTCACGAGGGCGCCCAGGGCGCCGGACGCCCGGTCCGGGCGGTTCCCGCCCCACGGAATCTCCCACAATGGACTCGATTCGCATTGAACTGGTTCTAGATGTGTCCACGCAGCCCGCGTCGGCGCTTAGCGAAGGACATCGATCCGCTCGTCGTTCGACATGCTCACCAGGAGCCGAGTCGTCCACGGCTGACCCGAAGTGATACGATTTGGCTCAGATTTCGACCGGAAAGGAGTCGGATGGCGCTCCTCACCATGAGAGCGGCGGCCGGGCGGCTCGGCGTCGC
>WUUC01004001.1_pt1 | contig 13049 bp, 8 predicted proteins | sample 6278441 | NCBI WGS metagenome assembly WUUC01 (sample SAMN13675441, study PRJNA597444) | soil metagenome | isolation source: soil | place: USA: Washington | collected 2017-10 | reverse complement strand
GATCAGCACTTGATGTTCGATGGTTTGAATCTCAGAGACGTCCATGCGATCCCGTTTCAATTGGCAGAAGGTGCGGGCCGCCGAGGCGGCGCGAGGATAGTAGGGGGCCTGTTGCGCCCGGCGCAACACTCCTACCGAGCCCGCTGTGGGCACCGTGCACGCCCGAGCTCGGCGGAGCCAGGCGGGAGATTGCGCACGATCCGCTCAATTACCGTGCAAGCGGATCTGAGGCCGGGCAGCGGCAGCTCCTAAACCTGGAGCTCGCGCCGGTCGTCCTCTCGAGCACTGATCCCGGGCGTATCGGCAGCGACGAGCTGTCTGGCCTGGGCTCCTTCGAGGTAGCGCCATCGCTCAGCTGGACAAATTCATTCAGACCCTGTTCGCGCGCCAAGCGTCCACCTTGTCGTTGGCGGCGGGTAAACCGCCCACGCTGCTGATCAACGGGCGCCCGGCGCACGTCATGGATCAACGGCCGACGGCGGCCCAGGTCAGGCGCCTGGTGGCGGAGGTGACGCCGGCGTCCCTGCAGGGCGAGCTGCGCGGGCCCGGCCGTGGCAAGTTCAGCTACGTCGCCGACGGCTGCAAGAGCGTGGACGTGGTGGTCAGCGAGTGGAATGGCGACACGCTGGTCTTGATCACTCCGTCAGCGAGCGGGGTTCCGTCCCCCAGCATGCTGCTGGAGCTGAACGCCGAGGAGTCGCCGGCCATGAACGCTGCCAGTGCGCCGGGTAAGCCCGGGGCGCTGGACTACTCCGCGCCGCTGCCGGCGCCCCCGGAGACGAGCCGCGGCCACGGCAGCCCTCCGGGTGCGGCGGTCGCGGGACCGCGTTCGTCCGCGGCGCGCCAGGCGAGCGTGGCCATCGATGCCAGTCGCCCCATCGACCGGTTATTCCATCGGCTGGTGGCGGAAGGCGCGTCGGACCTGCACCTCAGCTCCGGCGAGACACCGATGATCCGCAAGGACGGCGACATGAGGCGCCTGTCCGGCGAGGCAGCCCTGGACGCCGAGCAGCTGTTCGCGCTGCTGCTTCCGATCATCCCAGAGGGCAACCTGGTGCAGTTCGAAGCGGAGAACGACACGGACTTCGCCTACGCGATCGAGGGCCTGGCGCGCTTCCGAGCCAACATCTTTCGCGATCGACGCGGCGCCGGCGCTGTCTTCCGCACCATTCCGGCGACGATCATCTCCTCTGAAAAGCTCGGGCTCTCCAGCGCCATCACCGACCTGTGCCGGCTGCACAAGGGGCTGGTGCTCGTGACCGGGCCAACGGGCAGCGGTAAATCGACCACTTTGTGCGCCATGGTCGACCTGATCAATCGCACGCGCAGCGGCCACATCATCACCATCGAGGACCCGATCGAGTTCGTGCACGAGAACAAGCAGTGTCTGATCAATCAGCGCGAGATCGGCCACCACACGGGCTCCTTCAAACGCGCCCTGCGCGCGGCGCTGCGCGAAGACCCGGACGTGGTCCTGGTCGGGGAAATGCGCGATCTGGAGACGATCGCGATCGCGATCGAGACGGCGGAGACCGGTCATTTGGTCTTTGGCACGCTGCACACGACGACCGCGTATTCGACCATCGATCGCATCATCGACCAGTATCCCCCCGATCAGCAGGAGCAGATCCGCGTCATGCTCAGCGAGTCCCTCAAGGGGGTGGTCAGTCAGACGCTATGCAAGAAGATCGGCGGCGGTCGGGTGGCGGCCCTGGAAATTCTGCTGGTCAACCCGGCGGTCTCGAACCTGATCCGCGAGGGCAAGACGTTCCAGATCCCGTCCATCATGCAGACCGCCAAAAACGTGGGCATGAAGCTCCTGAACGAGGCGCTGCTGGAGCTCGTGGCGGACAAGTTGGTGACCCCGGACGAGGCCATGAACAAGGCGGTGGATCGGACGGGGCTGGCGATGCAGCTCAAGGCGCGCGATCTGGTCTGACACTAGTCGTCGAGCCGCGGGAGCCGCCGCGCGCCGGGCTCTAGCGATCGGGCTCGCCGCGCGCCCAGGCCAGGGCCCGCAGCAGCAACGGCAGCTGCGCCGCGATGACCTTCTCCGCGGCCACCTCCGCCTCGAAAAATTCGGCGCGATCGACCTCCGGAAAGCGCGCGAGCTGACCCGAGCGCGGCGGCCATTCCAGCTCGAACGTGCTGCTCTGCAAGGTGGCCGGATCCCACTCGCCGGAGAAAGCCCAGGCGTGCACCGTCTTGCCGCCTGCCTGCTTGACGTGCCCGAGCGCGTGCAGCGGGGTCGGCCGAGGATCGAAGCCCAGCTCCTCACGGAACTCCCGCAGCGCGGCCGCTTCCAGCGTCTCGCCCGGCTCGCTGAGGCCCTTGGGGATGCTCCAGACCCCCGCGTCCCGCCGCTTGAAGAACGGGCCGCCAGGGTGCACCAGAAGCACGCGTGCCCGCGCGTCGACCATGACCAGGCCCGCGCTAACCTTGGCCATCCACACCTGCCCCTCGCTCCGGGCTCTGGCGCTCCGCCAGCACGAAATGCTCGATGTTGCCCTTGGGACCCGGCAGCGACGAATCACACGAGCCGAGCAGCCTGAAACCCTGTCGCGCGACCTCCGCCAGTACCTGCTCGATGATCTGCTGGCGCAGCGTGGGGTCCTTGATCACGCCCCGGTGCTGCCGCGCCAGCTCGCGGCCCGCTTCGAATTGGGGCTTGATCATCGCCAGCAGCCGCCCGCCGGGGGCGAGCAGGGACGCGACCGCCGGTAACAACTTGTCGAGCCCGATGAAGGAGGCGTCGAGCACGGCCCCCAGGATCGGCTCCGGGAAGTCGGCGGGGCTCAGATGCCGCGCGTTGGTCGACTCGCGGTTGATGATGCGCGGGTCCTGTCTCAATTTCTCGGCGAGCTGCCCCCGCCCCACGTCGATGGCGTACACCTTGACCGCGCCATGCTGCAGTAGGCAATCGGTGAAGCCTCCCGTTGAAGCGCCGATGTCCAGCCAGACCTGGCCCGTCACGTCGACGCCGAGCTCGCGCAGCGCGCCCTCCAGCTTGATGCCCCCGCGCGAGACGTAGCGTGGCAGCTCGCGCAGGCTGAGCGGCGTGTCCGGGGCCAGGGCGGTGCCCGGCTTGTCCAGCCGCCGCTCTCCGGAGAACACGCGCCCCGCCAGGATGCAGCCCACCGCGACGTTGCGCGAGGGGGCGAGACCCCGCTCGACCAGCAAGGTGTCGAGCCGTGTTTTTTCCTGGCGGGTCACGGCAGGATCTCGGGGCACGAGGTACGGGTAGGGGGAAGCCGAAGCTCGCGCCGGGTTCCGACCCCCGTAAAGGAAATACCGAGTGAAAGCGGCGCGAGTGGCTGGGGTTCGACGCGAGCCTCACGTGCCGGGGCCGTGGCGAAACCCGGCAGGGCCTTGGAGCACGAAGCACTGGACCCGCGAGCAGGAGGAGGAAATGGCACGAGACAGGCCGAGTGTGGCAGATTTTTGGAGCCCGGGTGCGGAGAGGTGCCAGACTGCCGTCCGAGTACATGAAAGCCGCGATCGTCTTCGACATCGACAACACCCTCACTCCACCTCGCGAGGCGCTGGAGGAAGACATGGCACGCCGGCTCGGCCAGCTGAAATGGCCGTTCGCGCTGGCGGCGGGGAGCGATCGCGAGCTCCTGATGAGCCAGTTCTTCGAGCCCTTGCACGGCTACGGCTATCAGGGCGAGTTCGACGCCTTCCTGTGCAATGGGGCGAGCCGCTTTCGCTGCAGCGCCGGCCGAGAGCTGCAGGTCGTCGCCACCGATGAGTTCTCGCTGCGGGCTCACCTCGGCGACGCCGCGTTTGCCGCTCTGAAGGCGCTGCTCGCGGAGCTGCTGTCCGATCGACGCTTCGCCTTGCCCGCGTCCCTGGACGTGCTCGGTGAGCGGATCGTGGACCGAGGCGCGATGATCAATCTGGCGCCCTCGGGGCGTCTGAAGGGAGCGCTCTCGGAAGCGGAGCGCCAGGGTCGGGACCGCTTCGTGGCTTTTGACCTGGAGACGAGCTATCGAGCCCGGCTCTTGCCCGTGCTGCGCGAGACGATCGACAGCCGCCTCCCCGGCAATGATTTGCAGCTTACGTTGGGCGGCCAGACCTCGTTCGACATCGTGGTGCGCGGCCGTGACAAGAGCTTCGCCGTCCGGAGCTTGTTGAATGAAGGCATGACCCGGGTCACGTACGTGGGCGACGCACTTTTTCCCGGAGGGAACGACGCCGCCGTGCGGGACTTCGTCGCGGCCTGGCCCGGCGGCAACTGTCCTGTGGACGTGATCCAGGTCAGAGACCACCGCGAGACCGCGGAGCTCATGGATAGCTGGTCGCGCGCTGACGCTCCGCGCTGAGAGCACGCGAGCGGCGCGCCGAGCCCCAGTTGCTCGGCAGCCAGTTGCGCGGCAGCCAGTGCTCGGCAGCCAGCGATCAGCCCGTCTCAACCGGCCGCGTGCGCTCACTCTCCGGGCGCACGCGAGCATGCTGCCCGGGCGTTAGTTGAGATCGAGCGCGTGCGCTCCCAGCTCCTCGAAGGAGGCATACTCGAGCGCTCGCTCGTGGGTGCTCGCGAGGAAAACGGGCGGAGCGCACCCGGCGTCGAGCGCTTCCTTCCAGCGCGCGGCGCAGAGGCACCAACGATCACCCGGCTTTAGACCGGGAAAGCCGGCCTGCGGCGCGGGGGTGCTCAGATCATTTCCGTTCGCACGACTGAAGGCCAGAAACTCCTGGGTCATGCGGGCGCAGACCACGTGCGCGCCGACGTCCTCGGGGTGGGTGTTGCAGCAACCATCCCGGAAGAACCCTGTCTTGGGCCGCTGACTGCAGGGTTCGAGCGGACGACCCAGCACGCTCCGACCCGGCGGCACCTCGGGGGTCCGGGACGACGACGGGTCAGCTTGGGGCCTGCGTGAGCTCATGGGGCCATTTTCAAGCACCTCCTGCCCGAATGGCAAGCATCGCTCGGGAGCTTTTCCGGAAAGGCGCGCTACCGGCTGTGGCAGACGCCGACCGCGTCCAAAGTTCAATAAGCATGGGCACCATTTCTGCCACGTCTGACAGCCACAAAAGCCCCACATGTGACGATTAGCACCAGCGGTGGCGCGGAGCCTGAAGGCTCGGCTCGACTTGCTTTGGCCTGTTTCCGCTTTCCAGACAGCGCCTTGACCCAGGTGAGCCTGGATCTTTTGCGCGCGATTCGAGCGACCCGCACATGAGTCACGCCACCTGGGTACTGGCGCAATTGTTGCTCTCCGACCCCCACACACATGCAGCGTTTTGACGGAGATGGGTCCCTCGTTAACGCGGGGGAAGATCAATTGCACATGTCGCGGACCCCTTCGCTGGGCGAAGCCGATCCAGCCAGCGCCGATCCAGCCAGCGTCGATCCAACCCGCGCCGAATCAGCCACCGCCGACCGAGCCACCTCGGACAGCGGGGTTCGCCGGATCGCGGACTCGGAGCGACCGGCTGCGGCGCCCGAGGAAATGGGCGACCCGGGCCTGTACGTCGTGGGGGTCGGCGCCTCCGCGGGAGGTCTGGATGCGCTGGAACAGTTCTTCGCTGCCATGCCGGAGGACACCGGCATGGCCTTCGTGGTGATCCAGCACCTCTCGCCCGACTTCAAGAGTGTGATGGACGAGCTCCTGGCGCGCCGGACCAGGATACCGGTGCTCCTGGTCGAAGACGGCATGCGGGTCGAGAGGAACCGTATCTACCTGATCCCACCCAAGAAGGAGATGATCATCTCCGCGGGCAAGTTGCTCTTGAGCGACAAGGGCGCCTCGCAGGAATTGACGCTGCCGATCGACATCTTCTTTCGGTCCCTGGCCGAGGACGTAGGACAGCGCGCGATCGGCATCGTCCTTTCGGGGGCCGGCAGCGACGGCGCCCGCGGCATCAAGGACATTCACGACGCGGGCGGGCTCGTGTTCTGTCAGGACGAAAGCACCGCCTATTTCGACGGCATGCCGCGCAGCGCGCGGGAGACCGGGATCGTGGACTACATCCTGCCACCGGCGCACATGCCGCGGATGCTGCTGGAGCACGCCCAGAACCCTCAGAGCCGCGCCCAGGCGGAGTCTCTGGTCGGAAACCCGAGCCGACCCTACGGCGTATCGGCGGCGCTGCGCTTCCTGCAGAACGCCTACGGCATCGACTTCGCGCACTATAAACCGTCGACGGTGGTGCGCCGCATCGAGCGCCGCCTGCAACTCACGCAATCAGCGACGCTGGAGAGCTACGTCGAGAAGCTGGCCAACGACACCGCCGAGCTCGACGATCTATTCCACGACCTCCTGATCGGCGTCACGCGGTTCTTCCGGGATGAGGGCGCCTTCGAGCGGCTCGAGACCAGCATCATCCCGGAGTTGGTCGAACGCACGCGATCGAGCGAGGAGTTGCGCATCTGGGTGGCAGGCTGTGCCACGGGCGAGGAGGCCTATTCCATCGCCATTTTGTTTCAGGAAGAGCTGCGGAAGACGAACCTGCGCATGCGGCTAAAGATCCTGGCGACAGACCTGCACCGGGGCTCGCTGGATTTCGCGAGTCGTGGCCTGTACACCGAGGACCGCGTGGCCGGTGTGCGGCCGGCGCTGCTCGAGCGCTACTTCGACCGGCGCGGGCCGAGCTATCAGGTCTCGCCCGAGCTGCGCCAGTGCATGGTGTTTGCACCGCACAACGTGATCAAGGACGCCCCTTTCACGCGCCTCGATCTGGTGACGTGCCGCAACCTGCTCATCTACCTCCAGCCCCTCGCGCAGAAGAAGGTGCTCAGCTTGCTGCACTTCGCGCTCAAGCGGCACGGCATCCTGATGTTGGGCCCGAGTGAGCACGTGGGCCCCCTGGTCGATGACTTCGAGGCGCTCGACGTCCACTGGCGCATCTACCGGAAGCACCGCGACGTGCGCGTGATGAACAACGATCTCACGCGCCTCGCTCCACCCACACGCGCGCTCAGCACGCAGGCGGGTGAGCCACGCACCGGGACGTTGGGGGGTTACCCGCTCACGCAGCTGATCGGCGTGTATGACGCGCTGCTCGACGAGCACATGCCGCCGAGCCTGCTCGTGAACGAGCGGCGCGAGCTGGTGCATGCGTTCTCCGGCGCTAGCCGTTACCTCAAGGTCAAGGAGGGGCGTCCCTCCAGCGATCTGCTGGACATGATCGGTCCCGACCTGAAGATGGTGGTGACCGGCGCAATCCAGCGTGCCATGAAAGAGCGCGCCCCCGTCACTTACAACGGGCTGCGGCTGCACGTCGGCGGCGTGGAACGGTCGCACCGTCTACTGGTCAAGCCGGTCAGCGCCGCCGGGACACACGTCGGTCACGTGCTCATCACCATAGATCCGTTGGACGAGACGGCGGCGAACGCGGTGACGCCGCGACAATCTGAGCTCGATCTGAGCGAAGTGTCACGCGACCAGCTGGGCTCCCTGGAAGAGGAGCTGCGGCGCACCAAGGAGAGCTTGCAGGCCACCATCGAGGAGCTCGAGACCTCGAATGAGGAGTTGCAGGCCACGAACGAAGAGCTGCTCGCTTCGAACGAGGAGCTGCAGAGCACCAATGAAGAGCTGCAGAGCGTCAACGAGGAGCTCTACACGGTCAACGCCGAGTACCAGAAAAAAATTGGCGAGCTGACCGAGCTCACCAACGACATGGATAACTTGCTCGCAAGCATCCAGGTCGGCACCATTTTTCTGGATCAGGAGCTGTGCATCCGCAAGTTCACGCCGCTGATCGCGGAGGTCTTCAAGCTCTTGCCCCAGGACGTTGGCCGCCCCATCGTGGGCTTCAGCAGCAGCCTGAATCACAGCCGCCTGATGGAAGACCTGGGCGAGGTGCTGCGTTCGGAGCGCGCCATAGAACGCGAGGTGTGTGATCGCAACGGGAACTGGTTTTTCCTGCGCATCCTGCCGTATCGGATGCGCGGAGCCGTCAACGGCGTGGTGCTGACCTTGATCGACATCAGCCCGCTCAAGGCCGCCGAGAACGCGGTGTTCCGTGAACGTTACCTGCTAGATAGCCTCATGGACAGCGTGCCGGACGCTATCTATTTCAAGGATGTCGCGGGCCGGTTTGTGCGCGTCAACCAGGCCATGGCGAGCTGGCTCAGGCTGCGCGACGCGGGGGACGCCGCCGGCCGGCGTGCGGCAGATTTTCTTCCGGAATCGCAGGCCCGCGCGCTGGAGCTGCCGGACGAGCGCGCCCTCGCGGGCGAAGCACACGAGTATCGACAGGAGCAATACACGAGCTCGAGCGGAGAGACCGCCTGGTTCATGAGCACGCGCCAACCGTTGCGCGATCGCGATGGCAATATCGTGGGTATGCTGGCGGTCGCTCGTGACATCAGCGAGCAGAAGCGCAGCGAGGATGAGATACGGCTGGCGGTCAAGCGCCGGGACGAGTTTCTTGCCATGTTGTCGCACGAGCTGCGTAATCCACTCTCCGCCATCGTGAACGCTGGCGTGCTGTTGCACGCGACGGAGCCCTCCGCGTCGACCCGCGCCAAGAGCCTGCAGGTGATCGAGCGCCAGTCGCGCCAGATGACGCGGCTACTTGACGATCTGCTGGAGGTCAGCCGCATCACCCAGAACAAGATCGAGCTCCGCAAGCAGGTCATCGACGCTCGTACGGTGGTAAATGAGGCGCTGGTGGCGTTGCGAGAGAAGTTCGCGAGCCGGGGCATCGAGCTCCAGGTCGAGCTGGGGGACGCTGCGGTGTTGGTTGAAGCCGATCCCGCGCGGCTGCAGCAGATCGTGGTGAACCTGCTGGACAACGCGGCGAAGTACACTGCCGCGCGGTATATGGCGGAGCTGGATGCGCGCGGTGGCGCGGTGGCGTCCCGGACGCTCACGTCCACACGTGACGCTGCAGAGCGAAAGGAGGAGCCCGCGCTCGGGGGCGGTAGGGCCGTGCTGGAGCTCCGTTGCGAAGGAGGAGATGCGGTGTTGTGCATCAGCGACAACGGCGTCGGCATCGATCAGGCGCTGCTCGAAACCGTGTTCGAGCCCTTCGTGCAGGGCACGACCACGATCCATCGCACCGAGGGCGGGATGGGCGTGGGGTTGAGCGTGGTGCGCTCACTGGTTGCCATGCACGCAGGCACGATCATCGCCGAGAGTGGGGGGCACCACCAGGGCAGCCGCTTCACTGTCCGCCTCCCGCTGGCGACCGGCCGTGTGAGCACGCCGCAGCCCCGGCGCAGCGTCCCCTGGCCGACCGGCAAGCGCGTGGTGGTGATCGAGGACAACCCCGATGGTGCCGAAATGCTGGGCCTGTTATTGGAGCACGCCGGCTACGAAGTCTTTACCGCCGAGGACGGGAAGAGCGGGATCGAGCTGATCGAGCGCGTGAATCCGGACGTCGCTCTCGTGGACATCGGCTTGCCGGTGATGGACGGTTTTGAGCTGGCCCGCTGGGCGCGCTCCCAACCCAAGTATCAGAGCCTGTATCTGTTGGCGCTCACCGGCTATGGCCAAGCGGCCGATCGCGCTGCCGCGCTGGAAGCGGGTTTTGACGAACATTTGGTCAAGCCGGTGGATGCGGAGGAGCTACGGCGCGTGATGCAGACCCGGGAAAGGGAGCTCAGCCCCCAATAGCCCGTTGGCATGCCTTCTAGGGCCGGCGTCCCGATTCGCCGGCTCGGTTTGGTGCAGGGCCTGCTCAGGCGCCGTCCTCTCATTCAGCGGCCACCGAACGCCCGCCACCCGGATCGCTGGTAACCAGCGTCAGGTGATCATGGTGCGGTGGCGTGACCGTTGGAATGAGCCGCGAGGCGTAAGCTCCGCTGCGGCTGGCTCACCGAGCTGACCAGCTGGAACGTCAAGCTCTGCGCGACGCGCAGTCCCAGCGCCGGCGCGTGCCGAACGATGTCCGCGAGCGCGACGATGCCCAGCGCGTGCCCATGGCCGTCGACGATGGGCAGGCGACGGACTCGATGACGACTCATCAGCTCCGCCGCGTCCGCCACGCTCTGTTCCAGCCTGCACGTATGCACAGCCTGCGTCATCACGTCGGCGACACGGATTTTCCAGGGTGGCAGCCCCTGCGTGTAAGCGGCCATGCAGATGTCCCGGTCCGTGATGATGCCACACAGTTTGTCCTGGGCGTCCAGGACCGGCACGGCGCCGCAGTCCACGTCCCACATGATTTGAGCGGGCCCGTTCAGGGTGTCGTGGACCCTGCAACAGCGCAGGTTCTGCGTCATTATGGAGCGGATCGGGAGCTGCGCCTTGCCGTTGCGGGAATGCCTGACCAGAAAATCCGAAAAGCTCCGCGTCAGCCGCCTGGTCCTACCTGCAGCGGTGTGCATTGCTTGGTCGATGCTTCGGTCGACCCGCTGCTCCAGATTTTCGATGCTCGTCTCCAGCTCGTCTCGTTTGTCTCGAGCCTGCGCCGCCAATAGGTTCAGTTGGAGCCGCGCCTCGTCTCCCACCGCGGTGATTTCCTCCAGCGCGGCCTTCAGAGCACGCAGTCGCATTTGTCGATCGGCCATTATATTCTCCTCGGCTCCGCGTATGAGTCGTGGACGCTTCTGACGCCCTCGTGCGGATGGCGGCCTCCCTGCAGTTTACGGACCAGGGGGCGCAATCTAGCTTTCTGCAGGGGTCTTCCGACCGGCTCGGGGTCGGTGCGCGCCGGGTTGTCACAATGGGATTTGATGCGACAGCGTCGTGTCGCGAGCCAGCGACTTGCTGCGCTTCCGGCCGCGATCTTCACCCTACGGGTGTCCGGTATTCGCGCGGCAATGCCTTGCCATTTGGGCCTGGCGGCTTAAGTTCAGCGGTGCGCTCGAGGCGCTGTGGACACCGACGGATGTTCAGAAGCCCGTGTGCGGCTCTCCCCAAGAGCGGGGCCGTATAGCCCAAACGCACAGGCCCGCACAGTCAGCCACGGGACGGTCGTCGTCCCTGCGCACGCTCGCGCGGGGTCAACTGCTCGAGAGGTCATGGACGAACACGACAATCAGATCACCGACGTAGCGGCGGCGAGTGGAACGCGCCTGATCAGCGACCCCGGCAGCCGCGGTGAGCGACACACGCTCGGATCGAGCCCACGGCGTTCGGTCCGGCGTGGCAGCACGCCTGCTCATCGGAGCCGACCGGGCCTCGCCGCAGCGCCAGAGAGCAGCTTGCGCGCCCGGCTCGGACGGAGCGGAGAGGACGAGCTGGTGCGTCGCATCGCTGACGCTCGGCACGACGCGCTGGTGCTGGCGCTACAGTCGGAACCCGTGGCTCGCGAGCTCAACAGGCTCGACTGGCAGTTGCAGCATGGCGAGCGCACTCCGGCACAAGTCATGGGAGCTGCGCCGGAGGGGTCGGCACGGCCATTGGACGCTACGGCCTTCTCCTCCTGGTGTGAGCAAGTAGCTGGGGTGAAGCAGACCATCAATGTCAGCCTGGCCAGGGCCAATGCTCGCGGAGTGCCCCTGGCGCGGGAGGCATCGGAGACCTGGCCGAGCGCCATTCGGCGTCAGGTGGGTCAGCAGCGGGAGGCGCTGGCAACGCTGGTACGCGAGATGCCGTTGAGCGAGGCCACGGTCAGCCGCTTGCTCGCTGCCGCCAAGCCGCTGCTCGCCATCGAGACCGCCAGGGAGCCTACAACTCGCCTGGCGCAGCTGACGGCGCTGGACCTGCTCCAGCGCTTTCGCCGAGCCGAGCGCCAGCTGCGTGGCGCGGAGGCGGAGTTCATCCAGGCCAACCAGGGCCTGGTGGCGATCGTGGTCAAACGTTATCTCGGCGTGGGGCTGAGCTACTCGGACCTGATGCAGGAAGGAAACATCGGGCTGCTCAGGGCGGTGGAGAAGTTTGACTACCGACGCGGCTGCCGGTTCAGCACCTACGCCACCTGGTGGATCCGCCAGGCCGTGCGCCGCGCGCTCGCCAATCAGGCGCGCACGATCCGCTTGCCCGTTCATGCCGCCGATGCGCGCTATGCGCTCCGGCAGGCCTCGAACAAAATGGAGGTGCGGCTCGGACGTGCGGCGTCTAGTGGCGAGCTCGCGGAGCAAACAGGGCTGGCGCCGGCCACGGTCCGCAAGCTCATGAACCTGGTGAGCGAACCCGTGAGTCTGGAGGCGCCGCGCGGCGAGGACGGGGAGACGTGCCTGTACGACTCGCTCAGCGACCCGGGCGCGCTGGACCCCGCCGAGCAGGCGCACGATCGGCTGCTCAAGGCGCAACTGGGTCGGCTCGTCACGGTGCTCAGCCCGCGCGAGGAGCGCATGGTGCGCTTGCGGTTTGGCCTGGATGGGCGGGACGAGCGCACGCTCGACGAGATCGGGCTCGAATTTAGCGTAACGCGCGAGCGGGTGCGCCAACTCCTGCAGCGGGCCCTGACGAAGCTTCGGGAAGCGGCCAGCGCCGACCTGGTCAGCACCGATCTGGTCAGCACCGCTTCCTGAGGGAGCGCGGCACCCTCAGGCGTTCCGCCGCCGGAGACGCGCGTTGATTTCAGGCGCTCCCGTATGCACAGTCCGTCGGCCATGAGCTTCGTTCCGAGCGCAGCGACACCCGCTAACATCTCCGCGCGCGCGCGTTGGTTCGTCGTGCACGAGGCCGGGTTGGTCGTGCGCATGCAGGAGCCAGGCGCGGAGCTGCTCTCGCAGGCCGACGTGCGCGCGCTCGGTCTGGACCCGAGCCAGGCGCAGTATCTCGGGCAGCTTTCCGGGGAAGACTGCTTCGTGCTGCCAGCCGGCGCCTTCACGCCCGCGCCGCCTTATGCGGCTCAGGGCCTGCGTGCCCTGTATGGGCAGCTCGACGACGTGACGCTCTCGGTAGCCGGGCGAGCCGTGCAGATCGCCCATTTCACGGCCACGCATCGCTACTGCAGCCGCTGCGGTGAGCCCACGCTTCGGGATCCGGTCGAGCGTTGCGTGCGCTGCGCGGCCTGCGAGCTCACCTCTTACCCGCGCATCACGCCCGCCATCATCGTGCTGGTGCGGCGCGGGGACGAGGCGCTGTTGGCCCGCTCCGCCCGCTTCGCGAGCGGCTTTTACAGCACGCTCGCGGGCTTCGTCGAACCGGGTGAGTCGCTCGAACAAACCCTGAAGCGAGAGGTCTTCGAAGAGGTGGGGATCG
>WUUC01129007.1_pt1 | contig 13052 bp, 10 predicted proteins | sample 6278441 | NCBI WGS metagenome assembly WUUC01 (sample SAMN13675441, study PRJNA597444) | soil metagenome | isolation source: soil | place: USA: Washington | collected 2017-10 | reverse complement strand
TGAAGCGCACGAGTTCTCCGGCTGTCTGCGTGTTGTAGAGCGGGCGCGTGCCTGCCGCGTCGCGGAAGTTGGCGAAGTCGCGCGAGAGCAGGTAGGCGGCGAAATCTTTGTAGCCGCGTGGGAGTTGTGGCGCGTTGGCATTGAACTCGCGCCAGAGATGAATGCCGCGATTGAAAGTGTAATTCGCTTCTAGGACGAACCCGCGCGCGAGTTCGCGCTCGAAGCCGACGTTGGCTTGATAGCTTTCGGGGATGCGCAAGCCGGGATCGAGTCGGCGCGTGAAGTTGAAATTTAACCCAATAAGTGGCATTTTCTGCCACTTATTGGGTTAAACTCATCGAATTTAATAGTCATTGCTATATAATCCCTATAATTTGTGTAGAAGCAGTCTCATAAATACCCGCTGCCGTTCCGAACGTCAGATTTATTGGACTTACGAGATGGCTTCTAAATTCTAGCAAGCACACTCATTCCTGCAAGAGCAGTTATCCACATGCATACCTATCTCACTTTAAAAAAGCAATCAGACTGTCCAAGCCCGATAACTTGAAGGAGGCTCCTATCAACATCACCAGTAAAACTCTGATGAGCCACTTGAGCAATTTGATAGTCTCCGGCGGCATGTTGCGCTTCCGGGAGTAAAGAACATTATATATCGCGGCGTAAACCGGGATAATTACAGCGGCAGCAAGAATCCATTGGGTGTAACCCCAGTTAATAGCAACATTCAACTCTGTCATGGTGCGCTCCGTAACCTACACCTGCCCCGTGAGGCAAGCAGGCGTAAATGAACCAACCAGCCGTCGGCGAATACACCTACGGCACCCGTACTTTGCGGTTGATTAACGGAGGCTGCTTTGATTGATTGATCCGCAGCCTCTTAGGCTACGAGACTATTAGGATGGAGGGACTGTGGAATGATCTGAAGGGGGGTATGAAGAGCTTTGAAGATGCAGTTCCGCTTGAGTTGAACGCGAAGAGCGTTCCAAACAAGCAGCCACCATACTTCATTTGCAAGCCTAGAAAGAGCGGCGTCTTTCAGCTCTCTTACAGCAGAAATGAACAGATCGCTTGCAAAAGCCGGGGACTCCTTCATTTCCGCCAAGCGAGCCGTCACCCATTCCACGAATTGGCTCTCTGACGAGAAATGAGGAAGCGCCCCACTGCGACTCAGACTATCGTAAAGTCGCCGTAGATCAGTTCCTTCTTGTGGTATCCAAATTACCATATACGACTCCAATTTTCCCCTTATAGGGGAATGTACATCATCTCATGTACTCCTTTTACAGTCAAGTAATTGAACGTGTTAAACACCCCGGTTCAGCATCTTCTCTTCATCTCCCCCTGCTATTTAACAAGCATACGGCTGGCCCGCACTTCTCTACTAACCCAAGTTGCTAGAAGCAGTCTTATAAATACACGCTGCCGTTCACGAACCTTCGTCATATCATCGCGGGTTTTTATGAAACCGCTTCTAAAAACAAGATGTGGGATAATCGAAAAAGTCTTAAACAGGTTATCAGCAGTTCAATCTCTTACGCTTATATAGGAATTTCAAATATCGCGCTGCTATATCTCTATATAACTCAGGGAAACGTGCTCTAATTCTTTCGTAGGAAAACCCTGTGCGTCTCGCTATTTCATATCTTGATATGGGTGGAGATTCTTCAAGCACCGCTCGCAGGGTGTTTCCCACTTCCAGCCATCGCTTCTCTCTACCCTCGACGTGCCGTTTGGAAAGGGAGCGATAAAGGTCTGGGAACATTTTCTTTAGTGTATGATGGCTACAACATAGTTCTCTCGCAACTTCGGTTGGAGAGGGATACTTTTTAGATTTTAGAGCTGTTTTAAGAGCACGCTTTCTCGTCCTTCTTATCTGAGATTTCTGTCGTTCTAGGTAAGCCGCATAACGGTTAATAACCGCTTTACTTAAACGTGGGAAATACTTGCTTGCAGGCCAAGTGCGCCTACCCATGCGTATCAATACCTGTTCGAGTGATGGCGGCGGAAACTCTTTGAGCGCATCTCTCAAGATCACTTCGGCTTGGACGCGATCCATAACTGTGTATCTATTCCGGGGTCTCCGACTTGCCGATGAAAGCACTGTGACTGACTGTTGGGATGATTTATCCGTAATATCTTTAGGAAGTATCGTGCCAGTTAGGAAACTCAATAACGAAACCTTACTCTGAAAGCAAACTCGTAGAAGGCTGCTAAGTTGTGGGCAGCTATTTCTGCGCCAATATGTAATTGTAGACGAAGCAATCTTCAACATCCGAGCCGGATCAGCAGGCTTGCCACCAGCTACTCGCTCTACACAAATGTCTATAGAGTTCGAGATAGATTCTCTAAAAAGTTTGCCATCTAAGCTAGGCGCAGCAGCGAGCAGTTCGCCAATCATAGCAGTAACCCACGCTTGCCATTCAAATTCGTCATCAGCCAAACTCTCTTCGGGGGATTTTTTTTTATTTGCGGTCTCACCGAGCCATCGTTTACATAAAAAGCAGAACCCTGCTTGTGCATTACTGGCTAAGGGATATGACTGACGGTTACACCACGGGCATATTTGCTTGAGGATGCGGCGGTGACGATAGCAGGCAGTGACGGCTTGGAAGCACCACATGAGAGGCTCGTATATGGGGCGACCGGCTTGCCTTTCTTCTTCATAGCATGTAGGGCACCACACACGATTCGGTCGAAGAAGTCCCTGAGGTGATAAGACCTCTTTCCAAGTCAGCATTGTCAAAAAAGATAGATCAGAACGCATCGTTAATAACTCCAACACTCTAACCCACTCATAAGCGCTAGGGGCTACGCTGTTGAATGAAGGAGTTAAGTTAAGGATGCCCCGATAGCCTAGGATGTTACTGCTTCCCCTCTTAAGAACTTTTTTATTTTGATACCTACCTACCAGCGGTACTATCTCATACCAGCACAATTTACTTACTGTTACGTTATGGGCTTCGGCCAGACGGATGATATAGCTTGTGAGACTCTCAACCGACGCTGTTCCTAATCCTATCGGCTCGATGCAATAGAGGCGACTACGCGGAGGAATTTGAGGCGGCTCCAAGTATAACAACCCATTATCGCGTGCCTCATCACGCGACATTTTTCTTCCTTCCTTCTCCTACCTTATCGCGTTTAGGCTTCCGCTCAACTCTCTTTACTTTCTTTGCTCCTTTCTTACTTTTGGATGTTGATGAGATGACATCATTCTTCGGATTTTTCGCTACACTATTTGCAGCCCCATCCTGACTTTCCGGCTCTCTATATTTACTACCTTGGAGCATTCGCAGTTTTATGAGCGAGCGTTTGTTTTCGTGTTGTTCCAACATGGTCTCGCCATCAACAATCTCTGAAGAAATTTTGTCTAGTACGTCTATCGGTGGCTCATTTCTTTCGAGAGTTCTGCGAGTGAGTGTTTTTTCGCCATTTTCCATAGCCGCTCCGAGCGCATCTGTAAACCACACCTTTAAAAGGCCAACACAGCCGAGACATGTATCAAAGCAGTAGTCTAAATCTTTACTAAAGTCAGGCATCACTTTGAATGGCATGAGTGCCGTAAGATTTACTACCGCTCTAGCAAATTCTTCAATATCGGCATTGTTATCGGGCCGATACCGGCTGAAATGAACAGTCACCGCCCGGCTTCCCAATTGGCCGTTGGCGTTACGGAGTTTGAGTAAATCGTAAGTGCCGAAAAGTACGTGCATTGCCTTACTAAGACTTGCTACCGATTTAATGATTTCCAATTGGGCAAGGTACATTTTAGAGTACGGCACTAGCGTAAGATGTTGCGCCTCATCCACGCAGAAGACGCGCAGATGCCTCTCCCTCGCGGCCCCCTCGAAAGCGCGCCGCAACATTGTTATCGTCCTGCTGTCACGAGAACCGCCTCTCGTAAATTTCTCCCTATCAAAATGGGCATCTCCGTATGTCGTCTTGTGCTCGATGAGAGGCTCATTTATAGCTTCCAAACAGCCGACCCAATGATCCTTCCAGTCATACCCGCGATGATAGGGAGAGGTTGCCATCCATGCGACCGGAATACAGCCGGGGTCATTGCGCATTTTATCCATTGACTCATTTAATAGATTGTTGACGACGTATTCGAGCACCGTCGTCTTACCGATGCGAGTAGGCCCCACTACGAAAATGAAGCCCTCTCCAGCACGGTGGCGGATGGCACTTACTATCTCGTCGGCAACGGATTCCATTTTCTCGTGAACTATCTTGCGCGCGTGGAAAAACTCTAATCTCTCTATCCATGGCCGCTTGAGAAGTTTCTGAGGGAACTTGGCTTGGTAACTCATCCCTTATATATCTCCAATGAGCCTAAGTTGCTGAGGTCAATGCCTGAGAACAATGATGTGCCTGATTGCAGATTCCCCCCTTCGGTTGGCTGCTGCATGGTCGGTTCTATACGTACATCAGTCCCCTCGCCACTCTCGCCGGAACTACCATTGATAACCCTGAGCACCAAGTCATTCTCAGCTTGCTTTTTGCGCACCAGCCGCAACCGTTCAGACTGCGCTCTCTCCGTCTCTTGATCGATGCGGTGCTTTAGGGCACGCTGCACAGCCCTGTCCGCTAATCCGCGTGAGTGCCGAGTGTTACGCATCCTCTTTTCCTCACTCATAATCCTCTGCTCGCGTTCCGTGCGCCCCTCCAACTCACGGCGGGCATCGGTTAAACACTTTGCCCATTTATCTTTCAGGTATACGTAGCCGATGGCGTAATTGAAGGGGTCATATCGCACCTTTAGATTCTGTCCCTCAAACTCAGCCTTATCCAGTTCGTTACACCGATAGTATTCGCTGTTGATCTTAACGCCTCGCCCAATAACATTTTTTGCCGTTCCTTTATTGGTGGTCGGCATAGTAAGGATTTTAAAATTTTCGTCATACCGTATCAGCCGATGGCGACGCAGCCCTGTCAGTCTCAAGGCTGAGAAGTAGGCATCACGTGGCGACTGCTTCAGTGTCCAGTGCTCCTCCGTATCGTAGCGGTTGAAACCCCAATCGCAGAGGGTGTCGTAAGCAGGGCCGAGCGACCACACCGCGAGCCTTTTAGGGTCATTCTCTTTTGTTATCTGCCTAACATTCCGCGTTATTTGAGTGTTGCCGACTAGATTGTGTATAAGCTGTGTATGTACCGTATTAAACAGGCGCTCGCTTACGGAACCGAACCTCGGCTCGGCTCCGGGGCGCGTCTTAATGGTGATCTCGAATGCTGCGGCTAGCGTCTCAAAGTAAATGCCGTGGAAATCTCCTCCTCCATCAACTACGATGGTCTGTGGTAGGCGACCGTAGCGGCGAACGCAGTCTCTTATGACCATCATATTGGAACGATAGCTTGGAGGGTCATAACTAAGATAGATACCCACTATCCTCCTAGAGTAGGCATCAACCATAAAAGTAACCCAAGGCCGACCAAAGCTTTCCCCGTCGTGAGGATCAAGTAACTCTATATCGAGTTCCGTATGGTCAATGTGACAAATCTCGAACGGGCGGTCTCCGTGTCGAGGCGTGTCCAAATCTAACCAGTAGTAAAAAGGTTTTTTGGCATAGGCGGCCCTGTGTCCCATACGTTTATGCGTTTGCAGATATTGGGGCCGCTTTTTAACATACCGAACAAAAGTCTTGTAGCTGGGATATTTGATGCTCTGAGATTCGCAGCTAATAATTACGTCGCCCCATATAACGTACATACCTTTTTGCTCAATCGTCTCGTATTTGTTCTCAATCGTGTCCAGCATAATCTTTCGAGCGTCAGGATGAAGACGCTCCGTTTTACTGTTACCACGTAGATGCCATCCGGGTAGTAGACCCACGAGGCCGTTACCATAGGCACGCTCAGATGACTGGTATCTTGATTTCCATCGGGCGAGGGTTCGTGGCTTAATCTCCACAGGGAGAGGCCGCTTATCTAAATGACATAAGACAATTTTTAGACGGCGATTTGCCTCCATCTTTCTGTTCTCATTTGCATCATTCAATATCTCCTTCCACCTCGAATCGGGATCAGTGTCAGGGTCGGCACAGATTCCCTGTATATCCCCCTTCTTAACTAAGTTCTCGAATTGTGAAAAAGTTAGACACGGCTCTGCCCCATTTTCACCTTCAAAGTAAATTTTTGTCCTTCCGATGGCGACGATACTCAAAATGGAATCATTTAAGAGGACACGCACGCCCTCTTTAACCTCAATGAAGTTGCCCTTTGGCTCCAAAATGCGACTGGTCTGACGGCTGTTCTTGCGCACCAATTCGCTATCTGAATAAACCCAGACCCTATCTGGCTCCGCTAGCGGCTCGGTTCTTAGGTCTACAAAGATATTAGCTTGCGCGATCAAGGTATAAATATCGTCGGCGGTGCCGCCCGCCTCTATTACCCGTTCCAGTAAATCCGCTAGTAAAATACCCGTCTCATTAGTCACTAAAGAGACTATTATCTCGCGTTGCTCATCAGGTACGCGCGGGGTGTCTTCGCTGAGGTAGTCTTCCATGAATACGGTGTTACGCGTGTGAACGCTGTCTATCTCAGCGGACGAAACCACCCTATACCTGAAGCCAAAGCAGGCTGCATACCTTTCCCCCGGAGGGCATCTCCACTGTTTATCCTTCCCAAGGTAGTATCTGTGGGGCTGGGCGTTAGCTAGCTTTATCAACTCTTCTTCCGTCTTACACTCGACGAACTCCGCGTGAGTCGTGCGTATCACGAAGAAGTCAGGCGTGTGCATCGAATTCACATTTCTGTTGTTTCTATTTTTGTACTCAAGTTTGAAGGTGACAGGTTGATCCCAGAACTCTAGTACGTCTTCTTGGTGATACTCCATGTCTAAAATCCACGGCAGTTCGCATGTATGACTTTCAAACTGAATTACACATCCCATTTTTCTGCTTGGGTAGCGGCCTCTTACATTACTCCTTCCACCGCGCACTAGGCGCACCGGCTCTGAGCTTCTTATTCGTTTGACTAATTCACAAGCTTCTCTGCTCCAATTAAGGCTCAAACACAGATGTTCAAATTCTTCTTCACTCAACATGGTAAACCTCCTCTAGTCTCACATGACTAGGTAAGAATCCTCTGAGATTGAAGCGCCTGACGGCGCTGTGAATATGGTTCTCAATCAAAATGTATAAGCCACGATTAAGACCCGCACATTAGTAGCGAGAAAATAAATGGGTTGACAGTTAGATTGAGGCCGCTAAAACGTTACTCGGCTTCGGACACACGAAGGCCCGACTCGCTTTAAGGCAAGTTGCCATATTGACCTGAGCAAGAGGGCTGCAACTGTTGCGCTCCGGTCTTTTGTTTTTGGGTCTAAGTACCTATAGGCTTGTTATTCTTTAGCATTAGTCCATAACTTTGTCGAGCTTTATTTCGCTTCTGAAAATCTGCAAAATGTTGATACCAAAGGAGATTCGTTTCCGGTTGTTGGTAAGTTAAGGCTTATATGTCTTTGAAACTAAGGGAGTTTAATGAGTGATTAGTAAGCTAATTATTACAGAAATTTGTTTAAGTTTTTTTCAGAGCGATGGTGAATTTGATTCGAAGAGGGGTGAGTTTTTCAATGGCATTATTGTTGGTCAAAGCAGGGGTGCATGTAGATTGGCTCGAACTTCTCTAACATCTTCCCAAGCCCTGCGAGGGAATAAAAGGGTTCACTTATAGTCAGAGCAGCGCATGAAGGGCATCTACCAACTAAGGTCACTACTGGCTGATGTTCCTGCGGCTTAGAGGCTGGAAACTCTAATGCGACAAAGCGTAAATCTTCCACTTCAGCCTCAACACACCCTCCGTTGAGGCTGAAGATGATGTCATCTCTTTCCCCTATGATTCTATGTAACTCTGCCCTGAGGCGCTCCACACGGCGCGCTTGTTCCTCCGAGGTTCTCAGCGTTGCCGCCCATGCCTCACTTCCTACCATGAGCTGTTCATAGTGCCAGACAGCGATTGCTGCCGTGCGCAACTCTGGTGTCTTCCGACCGTCCGAATCCACGACGTTCATGGCATTCTCGACAAATAGACTCGCACCAGAATAAGGAGAATGACTAAGGCTAAGAGAGAATAAAGTAGGATGTGAATGAATCTTCTGCGCCTGCGTTCTCTCGCAAGGACTCCAAGGGTGTATCCGCTCGCCTCGATGTCGCCCTGTGAGGTGATGCGTAGAAACACACTCTTACTCCTTTGACTGTTGTAAGAGATAAGGTATATGACGGCGATAGGCCAAAGCAGGAGCAGAGTAATAAAGAAGAATATATAGCTAAACTTTTCAGGGTGAATAGTGAGGGTAATCGCACCTTCGGATTGAGAAGTTATGATAAAACCTGCACGCCGGTAAGGTTCTGCTGACTGTTCTAGCAATGAGAGCCTGTGAATGTCCATTACACAATCACCTTATGTATTGGCACAGTCGCCCGATATAGCGGGCGCGCTGCATCTCTGGTATTTTGATTGATAGCATCCTTAATAACAGCCCTTAGATAAGGACATATATCCAAGAACGCAGATATGCTTCGCGCACCTAGTCCTTACTGCTAAGTGATGCGCAATAGGGAGTTCATCAATAGACTCCCGGCGCATTCTAGGTTGTATGCTCGGAGGTGTGCAAATACACACCACAGAAACAACAAGATACCTATATTGTGTCGTCCCGGCAAGTGTACGCCGCCTACAGGAGGGATTTCCTGATGGGCAGGCGGCGGCGGGAGCGACCACAGCACCTCGCAGAGAAATTGCGTCAGGTCAGGGAAAGATTAGGTCTGTCGCAGGCAGAGATGATCCGTGCGATGGGACTAAATGATCGCCTTACTAAATCTGAAATTTCGGCTTTCGAGCGTGGAACTCACGAACCGAGTTTGTTGGTTCTTTTAGCCTATTGTGAAGCCGCTAATATCTACTTGGAGGCATTGGTAAAAGACACTGTTAATTTACCCATGAGGCTTCCAGCGGTGAAGAAGCATGAAGGAATCTCGAAACTTGGCTCAAAATGAAGCTGCCAAGTGTTCTTATAACTTAGCGCACGAATCAGCTACTTATAGGAACCCTAATCGTAGAAAACGATTCTAGGATTATGAATCTTTAAATGTGTCACCACTCAGCTCAACAAGGACTTCGTGCCGTATTTTTGAGTATGCTTCGGACTGACATGGTATGGATAGCTGAGACCTAACGGTTGCGTAATCCGGGTACAGCCCGTCTCTCAGTAATTGCTTACAAATTGACTTTATTTCCGCTCTAACCTCTACTCTCCTCTGTGCATCTCTTTCACGACGAGCAACCGCAAACCTGTTTGAAATCGCTTTAGTCAATTCCGGGAATTTACTATGAAGTGTCGCTCTGGCTACTCCGGCCTCTCGTGAGACCTCTGGCATAGACGGAGGGGGGGTTCTTGTGAGAGCAACCTTCAACTGCTTTTCAAGCGCGATATTATCCAGAAACCTCTTGCCATATCCCCTATACCTTTCAACAATCCGCTGGCTTTGGATGGGAAACCTTTTACGAAGAGTGGTGATCGAGGCTCCCACGCCGAGACGCCGGGAAACTTCTTTAAGTGGCGGAGGAGGATGTTCCTTCAGCGCAGCACGGAGCACTTCTAAAATTCTTTCAGTGCTGAGTGCCGGTCGGTAGTAAGCCTCTGCCCTCTCAGCTATTTGAGTTGCCAATTCACGAAACTTCTTTCTGAGCGTATCCCTAGTACATTTCAATTCTTTGGCAATCTTCGTGAGCGACGCGGGCGGGTCTTCACTTAACGCGCCGCACAACCGCCGCTCTACGCGCATCACGCTTTCCCTATTACTCCAGTCTATAGGCAGGGGCACATCACTGCTTTCTCTTATCTCACCCCCATAGTTCGCCTGTCGCTTTTTGGGGGCGAGCATGTCGTCTTCATAATCTGCTCTTCTGTTCTTATCATCCCGCAACAGGTCAAGCGGTGATATTTTCAAGGCAAGGCACGTCTTCAGCAGGAGAAATAAGCTGGGTGTCTGCGCCCCTTTAAGCCAGCAGCTTATGGTTTGTTTATCTGCTGGCAGGTGAGTCTGAGATAGCACGCCTCTCCCCATAAATATGCTTCCGATGTATCTCTGTAAGTTTTTAGTGAAGTTCACCGTTACCGCATGAGAGAGTAAAGTAGGGGCGGCAGCAAGCAATTTTCCTACTTCTTCGGCGACCGCCAACTCTTCTCCTGTAAGTGCTACAAACTTACGCGTATTAAACGGTGAAATGTTGCTTAACGGGTGCCCAAGCCAGCTTTGGCATCGCCCGCAGAATCCCGGTCGGACGCGGTGGCTAAGTATTAGCTGTTGCTTACCGCAGTATGGACATCTGCTCTCTAACCGTCGTTTATGTCTAATACAGGCTGTCACGCACTGAATACTCCAAGAGAGTTGGTCATACACATCAGTCTCTTGGATAATGCACTCTTCATAACAAGCGGGACACCACGCCCGCTCCTTCCGGGTCAGTTCTTTTGAAGAGATCGCTCCAAACCACGGAAGCATTGTCGTGAATCGGATGTCAGTGCGTAGGGTCAGCCCCTCTAACACCTTGACCAGATCAGCAGCTATGACACCTAACCCGTTTGTGGCTTTAGCGAAGGTTGCGAAGCTCACACGCAGATTGATTGCTCCGGGCTTATTGATGAGAGCAGCAATCTCCCTTGAAAATAAATAATAAAGTGTTGATGAATGCTTTTCAGCTAAGCGAGCCATGTACCCAGAGAAGCTCTCGACATATGGCGTACCTATACCGCAAGGCTCTAAGTTGTACAATCGACTTCGAGGAGGAATATCTAGCGTATTAATGTTCTCTCGCTGATGGTCTATAACGTTAAGCACTTTTCTACCCCTCAACTTGATGCCTCAAATCTAATGCCTTTCCACCGACCTTTGATGAGTTTTTTCGCAACGTGGATGTGTATTTACACACCACCAGAAGACAAAATACTAAGATTAGGTTGTCACAGCAAGCGCGTCTCCCTATCTTTTCAACCCAATCCTGTCAGAAACTCGACAAAGAAAATATTCGTCAGATGACAGTAAAGATAGGAATTTGCTAATGTCCATTCAGTAAGGAAGCTTGTTTCGAGTTAGCTCAATTCAACAAAAACACCATTAGCGCATTGCTGGTGTAAAAAGTTTGAAGGTGTCTTTATGGCGAGCAAAACGTTTGAAATTTTTAAGACTCTTGAAGATCGTGAAAAGTGGGATAAGCATCTTGAACACGTTGACGCGATAGAAGAATTTACCACTGAACAAAAAGAGAAGATTAAAGAAGGAATTTCGTATTTGAGAAGGCCGGAGGTGTTAGGGGAAGCATTTATAACACGCGCTCTAAAGAGCGGGCACCCCATGTTTTACTACTTCAGGAATAACGTGCCGTGGACACGCAAATGGTTGGCTCGTTTCGCCGGGGCTATGAGAGATTTGCAAGGCGCGCACGGTTTTACTGAGTGCGTGAAAGAACAGATTAAAGATGCCGGGAAATTTAGGGAGCGGGAGTCCGTCTTAGAAATTGCTTACAAGTTCTATAACGTCGGGTTCGAGGTCTCCTTTGACCCTACTGTGATGGTTTCTAAGCCGCGTGGCTTCACTGGACGCCTTGTGCCGATTGAAGCTGTACCTGATTTGAAAATAGTTGATAAAGAGACCGGAGAAGAGATATTCGTTGAAGTGTCAGAGCTTGGAGAGAGTGACATATCAAAGCAGTCCGACCGCACCCATAACACAGTCTTCGATGTCTTGGTCGCCGGGGCTTTATGGGAAGAAGCCCTTTACCCACGAGCACGCATTAAGCGGATTCTTGAAAATGACGAATTGAAACAATTAGTAGTGCAGTTGAGAGAGTTGATTGCGGAGGTAAGACGTACTGGCCGGGTTCAATATTTGATTAATGACTATATTGAAGTGTGTTTAGCACCCAAACATGAAAAAGACATTCCAGATCAGTGGGGGAAAGAAAGAGGCATTACGGATATTCCTATCGAGGGGCCGTCAATTCCGCTGCAAGACCCGTTCAGGACTAAAAGGATTATTCGCAAGGAACAGGCACAGCTACCGAACGATAAGCCGGGTATAGTCGTGATACACACGGATTGGACTCTACTGTTTCACGCGCACGAAATTAGGGCGATTGTGTCTAATCTTGAAGAGGTATTGCGCGACATCCCGAAGCTGGCATGTGCCATCGTGTCTTGTGCCTATGATAGTGGTGACGAGAGAGAGTACGCAGGCTCCGACGGACAACACACGGCTATAAGGCGGGTCACAAAGGTTGGATATACAGAACAGACTGTCATTTCTCTTAATCCCGCATGTCCTTTCCCCTTGCCGACCTCTACTTTTGATAAGGTTCGTGGTGCTTTTATCTCGGGTTGATTAAGGCTTTGCACATTTATTCATGTAACCTGAATATTTGTGAAAAACCTCAGTGTAAGGTAACAAGAAATGAGTAAGTTGCTCCATGATCCCATTACGCTCACAGACATCGAGGAGTATCTCGCGAATTATGCTGACTTCACTTTTGAACTACGTGTGCTAAAGGAATTGACGGGCCTAAATCTCCAGTGTCAGCACGGGGGCACGTATGATGATCCGGTAACGGGCAAGAGCCGCGAGTTTGACATCCGGGCGCTGTCTATAAGGACTCGTCCCTATAAGTCGCAGCGGATGCTTATCAGGCTTCATTTGAGTGTCGAATGTAAGAACCTCCATGATAACTTCCCTTTGGTTCTGCACTGCCTGAAGCGTAAAAAGAACGAGAGCTATAACGAACTCATATACACATCCGACCCCGAAAAGAGATACGAGTCCGGCTCAATGGCGGGGGCGCTTGAGAGTAACGCTAAAAGCATAAGGGCGGTGAAATTAACTCTGTACCCTGAAGGAGAGTACGTCGCCAAGTCAGCAGATCAAATCGGGCGGCGCAGTGATCGAACCATAATCGCTAACGACGGCAGCGTTTTCGAGAAGATCAGTCAAGCGATTAATTCTTCCAGAGACCTGATCTCGGCGGCGGACGATCTCGATGCAAATGAGAAAACAGAG
>WUUC01073720.1_pt1 | contig 13056 bp, 16 predicted proteins | sample 6278441 | NCBI WGS metagenome assembly WUUC01 (sample SAMN13675441, study PRJNA597444) | soil metagenome | isolation source: soil | place: USA: Washington | collected 2017-10 | reverse complement strand
TTCGTGCAGCCCATGCACGAGGGCGATGGCTATTACGTCGAATGCGTGAACTGCAAGGTCTACCGCGCATCGCGCCGCGCGTTCCGGCACCTCGAGTACTTGCGGTGGCGGCAGGAACGCGAGGGCTTAGTGCGCCTGGCCGGGCTGGCTGCGGCTCTGCGCCGGGGTCAACCGGGTGTCGTTCGTCTCGAATACGACACGTGGGAATCGCTGATCGACCTGTCACAGGACGGCCTCGACGTCGCCATGAGCTGACACAGGCACATCTCGTGCATAGATGCTCTCTGGAGCCTGCTGGACAATCATGCTCAGCGGGCAGACGAGGTGCTCTGTATGCGATCACGATCTGTTTGCTCAATGTCAGGCGCTACTCTCATGGGTCTTGCGGTCGGCGTCGCGGCCGGGTTGACCGCGGGCTTACTCGCGGCTCCGATGCGCGGCACCGACATGCGCGCGTCACTTCGTGAGCGTGCCACCGACGGCGGCGCGCGGCTGCAATCGCTCGCAGGTTCGTATCGAAGCTGGGCCCAGGACACACTCGACCGCGCGATGATGCTGTTTGACGAAGGCCGTCGGGCGTTCAATACCAGCAGGTATTCGCCATCCGCGCCGCCAGTCCTTACCGCGACGCTCGGCGAAATCGCGCAGATGCATTCCGGTGAACCGTTGACCGCAGAGAGGCTGTCATGAGTGATACGTGGGCAGGTGTTCTGGCTATCTCAGTGGCCGTGATGGCGCTGGTGCAGGTGGCCTATCTCGTGGGCTTTGCCATCGCCGCCAAGCGCATGATGGCAATGGTGCAAAGTACGCAACAGCAGGTAGAAGCGCTTGCCGCTGATGTGAAGTTGCGGGTCGGCGCGGTCACCGACCGCGTGAATGCCGTCGCCGACGATGTGCGCGGTGTGACGGCGCGGGTGCAGCAAGTGGCGACCAGCGTGTCTGACGGTGTGCATCGTGTGGAACAGACCGTGCGCACCGCCACCAATAAGGTGTCGGCCACGATCGATCAGGTCCCCGGACCCGTGAAGAAGGGCGTCCCGGCTGGCTTAGCGGTGCTCGCCGCGCTTCGCACCGTGCAGCAAGTGCGCGCACGCATGAAGGAACGCGAAGCAACGCAGGCTCCCTATGTGAATCCTGATATCTACGTCTCAACGTAGTCGTATAGACCTGGCCGCACGAGGACGCGGGTGTTGAATTCTTTCAATGCCCGCTTCGTCTTCCCTCGCGTCTCACCTTGATCCGAATAGATACTGTGCGCTAATCGCGAGCCGGTGAAAGCCTGGAAAATTCGCGCCCGCGCTCAGTCGCACCTTTACCCCAGGCGCAACAAGCACCGCCACCGCGCCCTCCAAACCACCCATCGGCAGATACTCCGCTACCGGCAAGTGATCGAAGATGTCCCGCGCTTCGATGATCTCGGATTCGGACTGGATGCCGATCGTGGTCACACCGGTGACGGGATTGACGGTGATTTGCAAATGCTCTTGCGTCTGCTCTGCCTGCCCGCGAACACGCCCGAAGCCGCCTGAGATGACCGCGCCAATCTGCACGCGCCCGGCGATTGTGCCGAAGGGAAAGAAGCGATGAAATTGCAAGCCGGTGAGCGTGGCGTCAGTGGTTCGCTGAATGGTCCCACGCGCACATACATTCGGTTGGCCCGGACGAGCGAGACATTTCGTGTTCTCGTCGAGCAATGTCGATCCGTTATCGACGCGGCGCTTGATGTACGACGCGCCCCACTCGCCGCCGAGATGCCGGCCGCGAACGATGCCAATATGAAAATCGCTGCCGGTCATCTCGATGCTGCGCTCCATCGAGTCTTCGAGAAAGTCGAGGAACTGCCACTGCGGTACGAACGTTCCGGACACGCCCCACGAATTGGCGTTTGCGCCGTAAGGAGGCAGCTTGACCTGCGCGTGCGCCGGCACGGCGAGGACGGCGGCGATGACCGCAGTCAGGGTCAGGTGACGAATGTTCATCGCGGCGTCGCCGGCCAAATCACCAGATCCTGCGCCGCGGCGCCGACAGGATTGGCGTATAGGTTGTAGACCACTGCAAAGGCGTGCGCGTCGACCATTCCTTCTGGCCCCGTATATCCGATGAAATGATCGAAGACGCCCAGCGCATGGGCCAGCACGTGCTCGGCGTACGCCGACGCGTATCGTCCCTCTTTCACATCGTCACAATTGGGGCTGCCAAGGTGGATCGTGTATGTGCCGATGAGCGCGCTCGCTGCGTCCCAGCGAACGGCGAACGTGTTCGAGTCGGTACCTGCCGGCGCGTCGGTCACGTGGCCGCATCCCGGCGAGTTGTCTGCGTCCTTGGCGCTGCCTTCGACAAACACGATACCGTTGGTGGGTGTCGTCGAGGAGCGGGTGAACCGGATCACACCGCCCGACCATTGTTCGTAACGGTCCACCGCCAACTCTGCGCGCGCGATGTTGTTGGTGTGGACCGCAATGGGTCCGCGCCAACGTGTCAGTCGGCCGCGATTGCCGCTCGTCGGGTGGTTTAAATTGGTGGCGATCACTTGCTGACGGACCTCATCACTGGTCCAGACCGTCGGCGTGGTCGGCGTTTCGGTACAGCCTGCGCTAATCAAGCACAGCGTCAGTGCCACGAAATACTTCATTGAACATCGAGAGTACACCGCCTCGGCGCATCTCCAATGCCCTCGGCGGCGTGGCCGCGTTTTTGCGACTCTTGGCGATTGGTTACGTTGTGTCCACAGCATCCGGCTTATGAACCTGGTTCGAACTCAGCGCTTTGCGCGCATGATCACGTTCAGCGTGATTGCCATCGTGATTGGTCTGGTGCTCGTCTCGGGGGCGGTGTTGAAGCAAACCCCGGCCCCAGCCCCCCTTCTTTTTGGCGTCGACTTGCAGTCGGTCGCATACGCGAACAAGAAGGGTGTGCCGCTGGGCCTCGGGTCGTTTTGGGTAGGGTCCTGGAGTGCGAAGCAAGGGTGGGGCTACGCCGAAGGGCAACTGCGCGCGGCGAAGCAGAACGGCGTCACGCCTGTCGTCCACTGGTGGTACTGGGGCGATGACATCAGCCCGGCCTGCATCGAGCAGGGCTGCCATGATGGTCGTCAAAACGTCCAGAAGGACAAGGCGACGTGGTTTCGGCTTGCCGAAGAATTGTCACGCATCATCGAACGCGAGATGGGTGATCGCGAAACGATCGTCGTGCTCGAGAGCGAATTCAATAAGGGCGGCACCGAAGATATGGAAGCGTTCGACGGTTACCTGGCGCAACAAGCCGCTCTTTTTCACAGTCGGGGCAACGTCAAAGTCGTGCTCGGTTTTGGCAGTTGGGGGCAGCCGCAGTGGTCTCGATTCGATCGCGCTGCCGCCGCTTCGGACTACATCGGTTTGCAACTCCTGCGCTCGTCAGTCCGTGATGCGGACAGCTATTTGGCGGCCATCGAGACGTTGCTGTCGGGCGCGCGCCATATTCAGAAAGCGTTCAAAAAGCCATCATTCGTTGTCGATCTGGCGCTCTCGTCTTACCCCGCCGCCAGCTACGAGTCACGCCAGGCGAGCGTCGTAAAAGAACTATTCACACGAATGCCGGAATTGAAAGCCGCGGGGGTGCGCGCCGTCGTCTACCGCATGTTCGCCGATGATGCGAAGTTTGATCGGAGCAACTACCACGGCGTGGCCGAACGCCATTGGGGGTTCGTGCGCTCCGACGGCAGTGAAAAACCGGCGTTCGCCGCTTTTGCGGCCGGTGTCCGACAGGAGCGCGGACGTCTCGGCGCCGACAGCGAATGATGAGCTACAGTTTGCCGCCACGCGGAAACACGTTGACCTAGTAACCCGCGCACTGCCAAGTTGTAGACGACGAATATCAAGACGGATTACAAAAGCGTCGCGGAAGGGCCGGGTGTCCCGCACTTCCGCTGGCGTCTGTCTTGCTTTGGGCTGGACGAGGCAATCTACATGGTCGATTTCGAGCGGTGGACAAACATGGCGGACCGCCGTCCTGTAATGACGCCAGCGGTCGCCGACGCTGCGCAGCCTGGCGCGGACGAGGTCGTGCCGCGCGTGCTCGTCATCGATGACGACCCCGAAATACACCGCTTGTTACGCGCCCGTCTTGAGGCGCGTGGCTATGACGTCCACTCCTCGGAGAGTGGCGAAGACGGCCTTGCCAAGATTCGCGAAGTGTCGCCTGACTTGATTTTTCTCGACGTGGCGATGTCAGGCATGACCGGTATCGATGTGCTGGACTTCATCCGCTCGCAGCGTGTCGACGTGGCCGTCATCCTGACCACGGCATACAGCTCGGAACAGGTCGCGATTGCGGCCCTGCGCCACGGCGCCGACGACTATTTGCGCAAGCCGTTCGATCGCGGCGAATTTCAAGCGGCCCTCGATCGCACCCTCGCGCGGCTCACCATGTCGCGGCAGATCAAGTTGTTGCGCAAGGAACTCGAGAAAAAACAAATGCAGCTGGCGCAGGAACTGGCGCGCGCCGCTGCCGTGCAATCAGAATTGCTGCCGATCGATCAACCACCGTTGCCCGGTTTTGAGATCGGCGCTCGATGCCTGCCCGCACGTGCTGTGGGCGGTGATTTTTACGACTGGCAACAGTTGCCGCTCGGCACGCTCAGCCTCACGGTTGGCGATGTCATGGGCAAAGGGATGTCGGCGGCGTTGCTGATGGCTACGGTGCGCGCGGTCATTCGCGCCATGGTGTCGCATCACGGTCCGGCCGACGCCGTGCAGCACACGGCCACATCGCTCGACAGCGATCTGGCACGCTCCGGGTCGTTCGTAACGCTCTTTCATGCGCAGCTCAATACCACCACCTCCGAGCTTCGCTATGTCGACGCGGGTCACGGTCAGGCTTTCCTGCGTCGTGTCAACGGCACCATCGAATCGCTCGTGCCGTATGGTTTGCCGATCGGTGTGCTTTCCACCGAGATGTACACCGAAGGCAGCGTGACACTCGATCCCGGTGACGTGCTGGTGATCTACAGCGACGGCCTCAGCGAAGCGCGTCCCGAACTGTTCCGCGACCAGAACACCGTCGCCAGTCAGGTCGATGTCACCAACACCGCCAGCACAATCGCGCAACGGCTGGTCGAAATGGCGACGTCGAATGGGCCGCTTCCGGACGATTTGACAGTCGTCGTTCTGCGTCGCACGCCCGAAGCGCAAAGTGCCGCCGCCTGATATGGCCATGGCGCAGCAAACCACCGAGCGTCGGGCAGCCAACCTTGAGCAACTGCGGCACGATCTCCTCAACCCGGTGCACGTCATGCTCGGCACGACCTCGGTCATGTTGGAAACCGAGCTCACCGACTTTCAGCGGACCTGCGTACGGGCACTGCAATCGTCGGCGCAAAAGCTTCTCGAGATCGCCGATAATCTGCAGGCTTACGAAGGCAGCCCGCTCGCCGAAGGACGTGCACGGCTTGCGGATTTGTGCTCGATAGCTGCGGCGCGCATCGGCAAGCCCTTCGATCGCGAACGTCTGATCGGCACCATCGAACAAGTTGCCGGACGTCGGCCGCTCAAAATCCTGCTGGTCGATGATGCGGCCGAAGTCGCGGTGCTGGTCCGGGCCTTTCTCAGCAACACGCCGTGGGAAGTGGACGTTGTCGGTGACGGCGAGCGCGCGGTGGCACGCGCCACCACGGAGCGATACGACCTGCTGCTGATGGACATCGATCTGCCCGGCATCGATGGGGCGACAGCCGCTCACGCCATTCGCGCCGCGGATTTGGCGCGCGGTGTCGCGCCGACGCCGATTGTCGCGCTCACCGCATTCGATCACGATCGCTCGGATCAGCCGCAACGTGCGGCGCCGGACGAAGATGTCGTCCATCTCGCGGATCCGGAGATCGCTCCGCTGGTCCCCGAATTCCTCAACAACCGCCGCGCCGATGTCACAGCGTTTCGGGAGGCGTTGTCGCAGCAGGAATTCGGACGGATTCAATCGTGTGCCCACAAGATGAAGGGCACGGGCCGAGGCTATGGGTTTTCGGCAATCAGCCGGATTGGCGAGGAGCTTGAACTCGCGGCGCACCGGTTGGATACGGCACGCATCACGACTCTTGTGGATGAGCTTGAAGCGTACTTGTCCCGGGTGAAAATCGTTTCTTAAGCTGGCGTGTGGATTGCAAAATCCCTTGCGGCTGGGCTGTCGCGTGCGCCGGAGTGCCCGGTCTCGCACAGTCGATGATATTGGGAGAGGGCAAATGCTAACAGCGGTGACGCGGGCACACGTAATCGCGCTTGCCATCATGACGATGGCGGTCGCGGCGTGCTCGAGTAATCCGACCGAGAAATACATCGAGAACGGCGTACCCGTCGAAGACGGTTTCGTCGCCGCCGCCGCATCTGGCGACAAGGGGGCGGTCGAGGCCTTCATTGCCGGTGGACTGGCGGTCGACTCGCGCGATCAACATGGCTCGACCCCGCTCATGGGCGCGGCCGGATCGGGACGCGAGGAAATGGTCGAAGCGCTCATTAAGCGAGGCGCGGACGTAAATCTCGCCAAACCAGACGGCTGGAACGCACTCATCGCGGCCTCGCAGGCGGGCAGCGTCGACAGCGTCCGCATGCTGCTCGACGCCGGAGCCAACCCCAATGCCGGCAATGGCGACGGCTTCACCGCGTTGATGGCCGCGGCTCAGGCCGGCGAAGACGAAGTGGTCGGCGCGTTGTTGAACAAAGACGCAAAGGTCAACGCCGCCAATCGCGATGGCTGGACCGCCCTGATGGCTGCCATTGAATCCAACGATGAAGACATCGTCCAGGCGCTGCTGGAAAAGGGCGCCAACCCCAACATGAACAACACCGATGGCTGGACACCGTTGATGGCGGCGGCCAAGAGCGGCAACGCTGATATGGTACGGGCACTGATCGCCGCCGGTGCCGATCCCAATGCACGCAACGTGGATGGCTGGACGGCGCTGATGGCGGCGGCCGAGACCGGCGACGACGAAGCGGCGAAAGCGCTTCTCGACGGCAAGGCCAACGTCAATGCAATGTCGAACGATGGTTGGACGGCGCTAATGGGCGCGGCCGACGGCGGTCACGAAGATCTCGTGCGATTGATGCTCGAACGCGGCGCCAATCCGTCGATTACGAATCACGATAAAGCGACCGCGGCGAATTATGCCGAGCGCCGTGGCCACACCGAAATCGTCGATCTGTTCAAAAAGGGCTCGAGCGCGAAAGCGCAATGAGCGGAGGCGGTGTTATGCAGATTGACGTTGCGAAAGATAACGGCACGACAATCGTTCGACCCAATGGCGACCGCCTCGACATCGAGGTCGCCGGAGATTTTCGCGCCATGCTTCTGTCGCTCATCGAACAGGGCAACCGGCACCTCGTCGTCGACTTGAACGACGTGACGTTCATCGACAGTTCCGGCCTGGGTGCCCTGGTCTCGGCGCTGAAGACGCTCAAGCGTACGAATGGCCCCGGTGATGTTCGCCTCGCGCGCGTGCAGCCGCCGGTTGTGTCGCTGCTCGAGATCATCCGGCTCAATCGCGTCTTTACGAGCTATCCGAGCGTCGAACAGGCGATTCAGAGTTTTCAGTAGCCCGCCGCGGTGAGGTTGTTGGTGCCTTACATGGCCACACTGACCGTTCCTAATCGTGTCGAATCCGTTCGGCCAGCGACCGCCTTTCTCGTCCAGGCGGCGCGCTCGCTCAAGGTGCCCAAGGCGGCCGAACCGGTGTTTGAAGTCGCGGTCAGTGAGGCGGTGACCAATGCGATTCGTCACGGCCACACCCCCGGCGGCACCATCACGTGCGACATCCAACTGAACGGGAGCCAGCTGACGCTTCGGATCATCGACGGCGGCACGGGGTTCGAAGTGCCCAAGCCCCGGATGCCGGTCGAGTCAACCGAGGACGTGCAAGCGTTGCCCGAGCGGGGTTATGGCCTCCCCATAATTCAGTCAGTGTTTCCAATTGTGAGGGTGATCCAAGTCGACGGTCGCTTTGGCCTCGAATTAGGCCTTAATTACTGACTTTCGCTTTTGGCTCGCGGGTTGCAGTCCGTTCAGCAGGACTTTGGACGCCATGCTGCACGGACTGAAACGCACATTTGCCGCAGTCGCCGTAACTTCACTGCTGGTTCTGTCTGGCTATGCCGAAAGCCCGACGGATCGCTATCTGTTCAGTGGCGCTTCGCCAGCAGACGGTCTGGTGAGCGCGGTCGCGGCCGGTGACGTCGAAGCCACCACAGCATTTTTGACACAAGGCGTGCCGGTGGACGCGCGCGACCGCAGCGGCCTGACGCCGCTCGTGGCCGCCATCGCGAGCAAACATCCCGATCTTGCGACCGCGTTGATCGAGCGCGGCGCAGACGTCAACGCTCCCAAGCCGGATGGCTGGACGCCCCTCATGGCCGCGGCGCAAGCCGGCGACATGTCCCTGGTGACTCGGTTGCTCGAGAGCGGGGTCGATCCGGCAGCAACGCTTCCCAGCGGTTACACGACTTTAATGGCGGCAGTTGAATCGGGCGATGTCGAACTGGTTGCAGCGGTGATTGACAAAGGCGCCGACCCAAATCAGGCCGATCGTACTGGGTGGACACCGTTGATGTCGGCGGCCAGCCGCGGCATGCCCGACGTCGTGCGCGAGTTGCTCGCCGCTGGCGCCGACCCCGATACCAAGAATAAGGATTCGTGGAACGCGCTCTTTGCTGCCGTCCAGAAAGGCAACGAAGAAGTCGTGCAGTCGCTCATCGAAGGACTCGCCGACGTCGACGCCGCGGGCCCGGGTGGCCAGACTGTGTTGGTCCGGGCAATGGTGAAGGGCGATAAGTGGATGATCGACACGTTAAAGCAGCACAACGCGTCCACTACCGCCGATGTCGAACCGATGGAAATGGGCCCGCAGCCGCTCGTACCTACGAGCCCGCAATAGCGGGAGTCTTCCCCACCACTGCCACGATCTCGTCGAGCGCCCGCGCCAGGACCGCGCTCACCTGATCACGCTCGTCGCTGCTCAGCCCAGTCAGCAGACTGTGCATCTCCGTTGTGCGACTGCGTAGAAGCAGCGTCAGGTGATAGCGGCGCGTGTCGTCCAGAAAGCGGTCGCGCGCAATCTCCATGTCGTTAACCTTCCCCCGTCTCCTTCGGCGCGAGCGCTAATCCGTCATCCTGCCGGCGTACGATTACCGTCGAACCTGCGGCAAGATCGCCAAACAACAGCAGCTCGGACAGTGGCTTCTTGATCGTCCGTTCTACCAGGCGCGCCATCGGCCGCGCGCCGAACGCGCGATCGAACCCTTTTTCGGCCAACCAGAGGCGAGCCTCCGGCGTCAGCTCGATGGTGATATTGCGATCGCTCACAAGCGCGCGCAATTCATCGACGTGCTTGTCCACGACGCGCTCGATCTCCTTTGCGCCCAGCGCATTGAAGTGCACGATGGCATCGAGCCGATTGCGGAACTCCGGCGCGAACATCCGTTCGAGAACACCAACAGATTTGGTGCCCGACACGGCGTCGCTGAATCCTGGACGCCGGCCGGTCAAATCGCGCGCGCCGGCGTTGGTCGTCATGATCAGAATCACGTGACGAAAATCCGCTTTGCGGCCATGCGTATCGGTGAGCGTGGCGTGGTCCATCACCTGCAGCAGGATGGAGAACAAGTCGGGATGCGCTTTTTCAATTTCGTCGAGCAGGAGCACCGCATGCGGCGCCTTGCGAATCGCGTCGATCAACAAACCGCCTTCCTCGAATCCGACGTAACCGGGCGGCGCGCCAATCAACCGGGACACCGTGTGCTTTTCCATGTACTCGGACATGTCGTAGCGCAGGAACTGCACCTTCAGCACGCGGGCGAGTTGCCGCGCCAGCTCCGTCTTGCCCACGCCCGTGGGCCCGGCAAAAAGGAAGTTGCCAATCGGTTTGTCTGCCGCGCGTAACCCCGATCGCGAAAGCTTGATCGCTGAGGCGACCTCTTCGATCGCCTGATCCTGTCCGTAAATAGCGCTGCGGAGCTCAGTCTCGAGGCTCTGCAACGCCAGCTTGTCATCGCTGGACACCGCCTGAACCGGCACACGCGCCATACGGGCGACAATGTGCTCCACTTCGGATACGCCAATCACGCCCACTCGCAGGTCCGCGGGACGAAGCTTCTGCGCCGCGCCAGCCTCGTCCAGGACATCGATCGCTTTGTCGGGCAGGTGCAGGTCCTTGAGGTGACGGATGGAGAGGGTAACAGCCGACTGGATCGCTTCATCCGAATAAGTGACGCCGTGATGCTTGGCGTAATGCTCTTTCAGCCCCTGCAGAATGGCGACGGTTTCGCTTTCGCTCGGTTCGAGCACTTCGATCTTTTGAAACCGCCGCGATAGTGCACGGTCCTTATCGAACGACTGCTTGACGTCGGCAAATGTCGTCGAGCCGATGCAGCGCAGCGCCCCAGACGCGAGTGCCGGCTTGAGCAGGTTGCCCGCGTCCATGGTGCCGCCCGAGGCCGAGCCCGCGCCGATCAGCGTGTGAATCTCGTCGATGAAGAGGATGGCGTTCTCTTCCTTGCCCAGCCGATCCAGCACCTGCTTGACGCGTTCTTCGAAATCGCCGCGATAGCGGGTGCCGGCGATCAACGACCCGAGGTCGAGTGCGAAGACGCGCGCGCTCAGCAGCGATTCAGGCACGTCACCGCGCTGGATACGAAGCGCAAGTCCCTCCGCGAGCGCGGTCTTTCCCACTCCGGGCTCGCCCACGAGCAAAGGATTGTTTTTGCGTCGTCGCGATAAGACCTGCACCATCCGCTCGACTTCCGCGTCACGCCCAATCAGTGGATCGATTTCACCGCGTGCCGCTTTGTCGACCAGATCGGTGGCAAAGGCCTCGAGCGGATCGCGCGGGCCACCCTCTTCGGTCTCGGCTCGCTTGCTGGTTGTGGGGTCTGGCTGCCCGCCATGGGAAATCACGCGCAACAAGGCCAATCGATCGACGCCTTGCTTGCGCAGAAAGTAGGAGGCGTGGCTATCTTCTTCCTGCAGCAGAAATACCAGCAACGCACCGCTATCGACTTGCTGTGCACTGGACGAGGCGGCATGGACAACGGCGCGTTCAACCACGCGATCAAATCCGATTGTCGATTCGGGTTTGATGGATTTCTTGCCTGGAACCGGCGAGAACGACTTGTTTAACACTTCGTCCAGGTCCCGTCCGAGCTGCGCCAAATCCACGCTGCAGGTGGCAAGTAACTGCCGTGCCTGCGGATCTTCGATCAGCGCGTACAACAGGTGTTCGAGACCGACGAGATCATGACGACGATCTGCCGCCATGCGGAAGGCGCGTCGAATGCTTTCGAGGGTTTCAGGGGCGAACGGAACAGGGGTGCGGCTCATGCGCGTTGCTCCTCCGGCTCCGGCTCCATCGTCACCAGCAACGGGTATTCGTGTTGCTCCGCGAGCCTTCGCGTGGAGTTGACCTTCGTTTCGGCGACATCGCGGGTGTATATGCCAGCCACGCCGAGCCCGGATTGATGGACCCGCAGCATGATGGCAAACGCTTCCGCTTGCGCCTTATTAAAAACAGTTTCGAGAATCCACACGACAAACTCCTGCGTCGTGTAGTCGTCGTTGTGCAACAGAACGCGCCACATGACAGGGCGCTGCAGCCGTTCTTCGGCTCGGGTTTCCGTTAGTACGGATTCCCGTGGGGACGCTCCAGGCACACTTCCATTGTAGGGGAACGGGCGGGGCCAAAGACAAAAGACAAAAGGCGAAACACGAAACGGAAATCGCGAAAGACGAAAGACGAAAGACGAAAGACGAAACACAAAAACGAAAGGCGAAAGGGCGAATCAGGCTCGAATTTCCGCCATTAGCGCCAGGACATTGCCTTCGGAGTCGTGAAAGAAAGCCATCCAGAGCTCATGGTCGGGCATACGCGCGATGAGGTGCGGCTCGCCTTCGAAGGTCACACCCCGAGCGGCGAGGTCAGCGTAGCTGGCGTGAATGTCGCTCACTTTGAAATAGAGCACCGACCCCGGGTGATCGAATTCTGGGCGTTCGGGCTTCGACAACATCAGGCGGACGCCGCCACAATCGAAGAACGACATGTGCCCGGCGCGAAACAACAATTTGATCTGCAGCGTGTCGGCGTAAAACGTCGTCGCGCGCTCGATATCGCGGGCGTTCATCGAAATCTGGCCAAGGGGACCAAGCATCACTGCGCTCCCATCGAGAGAAGGTACTCGACGACGGGCTTCGCTGGCGGGCCGCCGGCGTGTGCATGGCGCAGCAACGTGATCCCGTGCGGTCCTTTGGATTGCACCAGGCCAGGCCATTTGGTGACCGTCGCCCGAACGAGCTCGAGTTGGCCGAGCATAGCCGCCACGAAGATGTCGAGCCGGGCGCCCTGCGCGATGAGGAATTCGGCGATCTCACGATTGCCCATATGACCGGCCCCGCCAATCGCGGTCTCGAAGTCGCCGCCGCCCCAATCCCACGCCGCATTGAGCAACGCCGGCTCTTCGGCAAGCATCGTTTTGGTGCCGGCCAGGTCGCTGTGCCCCTTGCGCACGAACTCGTTGACCAATGTCGATGCGAGGGCCGGCGGCCGTTGCGGCACGGGCCGTTGCGGCACGGGCTGTTGCGAACCTGTCGGTGCCGGCGACGCCGCTTGCAGCAAAACCAGCCCGCTCGCCGTGGTCGAGAAGAAGTCACGTCTCGTCATCATCATCGCCTCCGTGCCCAAAAGTGCCGGTGCGGACGTCACTTTGCCATGCGTCGCGCGTGAGCAGGTTGCGAGTTCTATGTCAGTTTGCAAGTCGAGCGCACGCAATGTGTTGCGGCGACGTATTAGCGCGGCAAGACGCACCCTGGGATGGTGAAGCGGGCGCCTCTCGTCCTATATTGATTGCGTGCGAAGGCGCTTTGGATTGTTCGAGTTCGATTCGCGAACCGGCGAGTTGCGGCGCGAGGGACAGATCGTCAAGCTGTCGCCGCAGCCGGCACGTGTCTTGGCGTTGCTGCTCGAACGACCGGGCGAAGTGGTGCTGCGCGACGAGTTGCGGACTCACCTGTGGGGCGGCGACACGTTCGTCGACTTCGAGCGCGGCC
>WUUC01025119.1_pt1 | contig 13056 bp, 8 predicted proteins | sample 6278441 | NCBI WGS metagenome assembly WUUC01 (sample SAMN13675441, study PRJNA597444) | soil metagenome | isolation source: soil | place: USA: Washington | collected 2017-10 | reverse complement strand
GGCCGCCGGCGACCTGGACAATGATGGCGACATCGACCTTTTAAGAACAGGTGGTCATCAGTACTTTCTTAACGATGGCTATCTGAATTACAGCACAACTGCTTTTTCCGTGGGTACAGCAGTGTACATGGACCTTGCCGACCTTGACGGGGACGGTGACCTGGACGCGCTGGCAGGAATCTCAAGTACTACCTTGCGCTGGCATCCCAACGATCTGACCACTGTTGCTGCGAACTTCGCTGCAGAACGAACGATCGGTACATTTCCCAGTGGCCAGGCACGTTGGATTGTCACTGCCGACCTCGATGGCGACGCAGATCTGGATGTGATAGCAGCAAGTCCATCAACGAACGCATTGTGGTGGTTCAGGAACAGGCTGAACGAAGCGAGTGCAAATTTTACCTTTGGCTCCGTCTCCGACGCACTCGGTGGTCCGTCGATCGTGAAGGCAGGCGACTTCAACGGCGACGGGAAAATCGACCTGGTCGCGATATCCAACGTGGATAACAAACTCACCTGGTTCAGCAACAATGCCGCAGCGCTTCCACCACCAACGATTACCAGCTTCACGCCAACAACCGGACCGGTAGGCACAACTGTAACAATCACTGGCACCAACTTCAGCTTGTCGCCATCGGGAAACACGGTGCGATTTAACGGTACACAAGCAGTCGCTACAGCAAGTACAGCAACATCGATCACCACGACGGTACCTGCGGGCGCTACTACCGGAACAATCACTGTAACTGTGGGCGCAAACACCGCGACAAGTGCCGGTACTTTTACAGTCACCGGACCGGCGGTCCAAATCACGGACGTCGATCCATTGCATGGTTGGGAAGGGCTCACGGTTATTCTCACCGGCACAGGTTTCAGTACAACACCGGCAACCAATATCGTTGACTTCAATGGGGTGGCGGCAATCGTCACCGCGAGCACGAGTACAACTATCACGACATCCGTACCGGTTGGGGCTGTTACCGGACCAATTACCGTACGGGTGAATAGTGACGGCAACACAACGGATTTTGATTTCATTGTCACACCGCCACCACCAACAATAATTAGTTTTGCGCCTGGTTCAGGTCCGGTCGGCATCCAGGTGATCATTACCGGAACCAATTTCGGTTCCACACCTTCAGAGAACCTAGTCATGTTCAATGGCACGGTGGCCGACGTAACGGCAAGCAGCACAACTTCCATCACCACTATTGTGCCCGTCGGGGCCACCACCGGTTTGATAACGGTCGGAGTAGGCTTGAACAATGCAACGAGTGCCGATGACTTTGATGTAACCGGTGCGCCATTGCCAACGATCACAAGTTTCAATCCTATTGAGGGCCATGTGGGCTCGGTTGTAACCATCACCGGAACTAATTTCAGCGCTACACCAGGGAGTAACGTCGTTGAATTCAATGGGTTTACCGCGGTTGTTACCGCCAGCACTCACACCTCGATCACGACAACAGTACCAGCTGGCGCCACCACAGGACCTATCACAGTAACGGTTTCCGGTAACACCGCGACCAGTGCCACAGATTTCACAGTAACGGTGCCTGTGCTCATTGTTGACAGTCAGCCCGAGCCCGCTCATGAATGTGCCGGGACGAATGCCACTTTCAGCGTAACAGCATCAGGCGACAACGGCATTACTTATCAATGGCAATCAGCAACCACTAACGCAGGACCATTCGGCAACGTCTCCAATGGCAGCGAATACTCCGGCGCCACGACGAACATGCTGACGGTGAATACGACAGGCGGTTTCGGCGCTCTTTTTTATCGATGTGAAATCGGTAGTGCACTGGCAGCAACCATATATTCCGATGCCGCCGAGCTCACCGTACAGACAGTTACGCCACCAACGACGCAGGGGGATCACGCGTGCCCGCAGAATGCCATCACGCTTACGGCAGCGGGAGGAAGTAACGGACAGTACCGCTGGTATACGGTCGCAACAGGCGGAACACCGATCGCCGGCGAGGTCAACAACACATACACAACGCCAGCTATCGCGGCCACAACTCTCTATTACGTTTCGCTACTGGATGGAAGTTGCGAAAGCACCCGCACCCCGGTAGCAGCAACGATCGATGTTTGTCAACCACCGGTGATTACACCGGAGACACTTACCACACAAATCGGCGGCATTGTGTCGATCAATCTGATTCCACTTATTACTACGGCCAATCTCGACTTGTCAACTTTACAGATTGTGACGCAACCCGGCAGCGGTGCAATTGCCACAATTAATGATGGTGTACTGACGATCGATTACACCGGAAATGGATTTACGGGAACAGAAACAATCACCATCGAAGCGTGCGACATAAACGGGCATTGTGCACAGCAAGCGCTCGATATTACTGTGGCCGGTGACGTGGTTGTTTTCAACGCGGTTTCCCCTGACGGGCAGAACCCCATATTCCGCCTTCAGTACATCGAACTGCTGCCCGACACGAGGGTGAACACGGTAACGATATTCAATCGATGGGGAGACGAAGTGTTCTCCATCTCCGACTACAACAACAATGACCGCGTCTTCAAAGGATTCTCGAACAGCGGCAACAAACTGCCGTCGGGCACTTATTATTATAGCGTACAATTTGAAGGCAGCCGCAAGAGTCTTGCCGGGTTTCTGGAACTGAGATATTAACAGCCATGATCAACACACGACCAATTGTACTAGTCTTCCTGACCTTGCTGATCGCGGTGACGGTAAATGCACAACGTGATCCGTTGTATGCACAATATGCCAACAATCCATTTGTGATCAATCCCGCCTATGCCGGATTGAATAACAATCTGAACGTTGCATTGAGTTATCGCAATCAATGGAACGGTCTGGAGGGCAGCCCAAAGACGATCAATGTGAATGGCCGCATGCCGTTAATTTATGATAAGATGGGAGCGGGTGTCATGGTTATATCGGACCAGATGGGCGCTACCACCGTTACGGAAGCGTTGGCGATTTATAGCTACCAGATTCATATGACCAGCACAACGATCCTGTCTTTCGGAGTGCAAGCCGGCGTTGCCAACTTCCATGTCGATAATTCGAAGGTTACTGCTTATGACAATACCGACCCGCTGTTCCAGGGTACTTACAACGAGGCAAAGCCCGGACTCGGCTTTGGTGCTGTACTGAAAGGCGACCGTTTTCTTGTCGGCGTTTCCGTACCCCGTATGCTTAAAAGTGGTTTCTCTGCTCAAGGCGCGCAGTATTCGCTATACACGCAGCACTACTACGTTAGTGGATCGTATGACTTTACTCTAACCGAACATCTTCGGTTCAAGCCGTCGACGCTGCTCAAGTGGGTAAAGGGTGCACCGTTGTCGATGGATCTGAACGCGTCATTGCTGATCAAAAACAACTACCAGGTTGGGCTTTTGACGAGGAACTTCAACACATTTGGACTCCTTACACAGGCATTGATCAAAGACGTGTTCGTCGTGGGTTACGTTTTCGAGTTACCAATAGGGCCAGCTGCCGACGTGAATTTTTCAACACACGAGATCATGGTGGGTTTGCGGCTAAGTGTATTGAAATTTCATGAGCGATCCGTGGGACTGTAAGTCTACAGGAATTCAGACTTCTCGTTCCATTATGCCTTGGGCAATTGAGATCTGTTCAGCGAACTCAGGGTCGATCGATTCGAAATGAAAAAAGCCCGTTTCAATTATTGGACTATTTTCAATTAGCCAACGAACGAGATGGTTTCTTGACTGACTGTCGAGTGCTCTGAATGCGCTTTTCCTATTGTCAAGATCATTAAAATGGTTGTACAGAAAATTGACATAATTTCTAAAACTGTTATTCTCAAAACTTATCACCCAACTCGCGAGCAAGGGATTTACCTCTCCGAGTAATTCATGGATTAAAATAAATTGCCTTTCGTGAAAATGTGTATCGTTGTTTATGTCGTCGATCCACCATGCCACCAGGAAAGCCCGGATCTCATTTTGTTCGTCGGGAGGCCATGTGTTCCAGTCTTCAAAGGTAAAAAGAGTGTATATAAATGGAATAAGGCCATTGCTCTCATTTTCTTGAGGTCTTTTATAATCAAGGGATCTTATTTACGCAGGTCGGGTTGAAGTTTAGTGTTTAAGTAGTGCTATTTTTGATCTCCTATGAGAAGTCCATCTCACATCGTCTTACTGCTTTTGTTGATCGGCTGGCCCGGCTCTGCCCAGGACATGGCGAGCAACAATCGTGTTCGGACCGTAGATAGCATAGCCTTAAATAAAAAAATAGATAGTCTTTTTGTTGTGTATACAAATGACACCTCACCCGGATGTGCTATTACTGTATTTGACAACGGGAAGGTACTCGCGAAAAGAGCTTTTGGAACGAGCAGTATCGAGCACACCGTTCCCTTCACACACAGCACCGTTGTTCGCATACCCTATTCGGAAGCAAGGGAATTTATTTCCATTGCGGCTGTGTTGATGGAAAACGACGGCCTTTTGAAGCTGAACGACAAAGTGAGAACATACTTTCCGCTATTGCCCGCATGGGCGGAGGCCGTTACGCTTTGGGATCTGTTGAATCATGGCAGTGGTTTCGTTGATGAATGGGCAACCTTGTTATTGAGTCAGAACAGCATGTCCAATCGTTTCGAAACATCCCAGTTCCTGAAACTACTGTATACCCAACCAGAGCCGGAAATAGAACCCGGAAAAGGATACATGTACAGCAATTCCGATTTTGGACTGTTGCGCCTCATTATGGAAAAGGCATCGGGAAAAACTCTTCCTGAATTCATGAAGCAGCGGGTATTCGATCCGTTGACAATGAGCGACAGCCAGATGCAGAATAGTCCGCTGGATGTTGTTGCCCGAAAGGCAGATATGTACCAGCGATCCGGCGCTGAAAGCTATGTTCATGGAAATGTTCAAAAAACGTCTCCCGGCGGAAATTACTTTATACTTGCTTCTGCCGACGACCTTGAACGATGGGCGACAGCGATGAACGATCCATCGTCTGAGGTACACAAAGCCGCCGGCCTTCTTTTGCGAAACGTGCGAACGATCCCCGGTAAGGAAAATCACCATATAAACGGGTACACGGTTAACACAATAAAAAATTTTGAAGTAATTCGTCACGAAGGCGTGAACGGGTATAACTATCTCACGCGCGTACCCTCCAAAGGGCTCGCCGTGGTTACATTGGGAAACATTGATGGCGACGGTTTCAGCGCGGAAAACAAGGCAATTGTTGACTACCTCATGAAAGTGCCGCCACCAATTTATCCTAAGCTAAAAACGAAACGCGTTTCCATCGCTAAAGAAGCGCTGAAGAAGTATGAAGGCAACTATCGTTGGCTTGGCCAGGTTTCATGGGAAGGTCCACTTCAAACACGGGAGTTCAGCATTTTTTTTGTCGCGGATGGTAAGCTGAAAGTAAAATATACAGGCGATTATGTTATCGAGCTTATACCGGTCGGCAAGGACGTCTTTTACTATAACGAAGGGTTTGGTCTTCAGCTCGAGTTTAAGCAGTCGACGCCGGGAGCGCCACTGAGAGTGGTAGCAACGTTCGACGATGGCTTTCCAGGTGTAACTATGGAACGGGATGAGTCAACGTCGTGGCGTCCGTCAAAAGAAATGCTGGCAGGATTCACCGGCAGGTATCATAGCAAGCACCTTGACTACTACTGGAATTTCGAATTGGACGCAGCTGGAGAGCTATGGCTTAAGCGCGCCAACCTGCCTGACATTAAAGTTGAGCCCGATGGACTTAATCAGTTCCACCACCTGGTGGAAAAGTATCCCGGTGTAGCCTCTGATTCGTGGATACTCTTTGACAAGGACAATCAAGGACGAGTGACGGGCTTTATGGTATGGTCAGGAAGGGTTATGCATCATCGTTTTTTGATTGTCCATTAGGTTGCGATGAAATATTTGGAACCCTTTCAGATCGATTTTAAATATTCAACCAGGTCCGCTTTTTCTGCTTCGGTCAATTCGAGCTTTTTGAAGGTGTTGTAATGATTTACAATTATTCCGACCTTAAACTTTTTACCGGGTTTAACATCGCGGCTTTTATTGCCCGGAAGCTGACCGTTAGTAGAGTAATCATCAGGGAACCAATGCACGACATGGCGAATATCCACCACGGGATAGTTGTTCGGTAGTCATAATTCTGCAGCCAGCTGTTCAAGTAGTAGTATGCGAGCGGAATGGAGATCATACACGAGAGAACCACAAGTATGATAAATTCACGTGAGAGCATTTGCCACAAGTTGGCTACGGAAGCACCCATTACCTTCCGGATGCCGATCTCTTTCGTGCGACGTTCAGCTACAAATGACGCCAGTCCGAACAGACCGAGACATGAAATTGCAACGGCAATCACCGCAAAGAACAACGCCAGTTTGCCGATGCGTTTTTCGTTGCCGAACTTTCTGTCGTACTCTGCATCGACGAACGTTGCACTAAAGGGGAATGTCGGATTGTATTTCTTGAAGACAGCTTCGGTTTTGGCCAACGCATCGTGAATGTTCACTTCGGGGTCTATCCGTATCAGCGCAACGTTGGTTTTATTTGTTGAAACATGGAAGAGCGATGGTTGTACCGGGTTGTAGGGTGATTGCACAAGCAGATCTTTGACAACTCCAATCACCGTGAATGGCTTACGTTTCCACCGGATAGTTTTTCCGATGGGATCTTCGAATCCAATGAATTTTGCTGCAGATTCATTCAGAATAAACGCCGACGAATCGGAAGCGAAATCCCGTGAGAAATCCCTTCCTTCTTTGATCTCCCATCCAATCGCTTTTCCATATTCATGATTGACAGCGTTGTTCGGAAAGTGGACGGTTTGGGCAGGATCTTTTCCTTCCCAATTGAAGGCCGCGTTTATTGCCCGAACGTCAGTAATAGGGCTACCCGACTGAGCCATTTCTATGATGGTGCCGTCGTTTTGTAACTCACTGCGAATTGCTTCGAAATGTTTTTTTCTCTCCGGGTTAAGCTCCACACTGATCAATCCATCACGGCTATAACCCACAGGTCTGTTTTGTGCGTACTGGATTTGTTTGTAGACCACCAGCGTGCCAATGATCAAAGTAATTGAAATGGTGAATTGGATGATTACTAATGCTTTGCGTGGAAGAGCGCCGTGGGCGCCGGTCATGAAAGCGCCTTTTAATACTTTCACTGGCTGAAATGAAGAGAGGAACATGGCAGGGTAGAGGCCGGCGATCAATCCGGTAAGAATGCTGAATCCAAGACATGCAAACCAAAGGACCGGTTGTGATAATGGCATCGAGATCTTCTTGGCAGCAATTTCATTGAAGCTGGGGAGAATCAGGGCTGCTATAAGGAGCGCCAGGAGAAATGCACAAACAGAAACCATTACCGACTCGGTGAAGAATTGCATGATGAGCTGGCTTCGTGCCGAGCCGATCGATTTCCTGATACCAACTTCTTTCGATCGCTTTTCTGACTGTGCAGTACTGAGGTTCATGAAATTGATACAGGCCAGCAACAACACAAATACACCGGCAATGCCAAAGAGCCAGACATTTTCAATTTGTCCACCACTGTCGACTCCATTTTTGAAAGAGGAATACAAGTGCCATTTAGCCATGGGATGAAGGATGACAACAGGATTATAACGTTTTCCTGATTCAGATACATGGTTGATCATGACATCACTCACCTTTGCAGAGACTTTTTGTATATCAGTATTGTCTGCGATCTGTACGAAAATCTGGCAGATGTTATTTGCCCAGGGGTCAGGCATTTCATTGATCCATGTATTTTCGCTCATGAACAGCTCCCAGGACATAATGAACTTGAGATCGTTGAATGTGCTGTTAGCAGCTATGTCTTCATAAACGCCGGCCACCTGAACGTCTGTGCGATCATCTAATCGCATGGTCTTACCAATCGGATTTTCGCTTCCGAAGTAGCTCTTCGCCACAGATTCAGAGAGTAGAATGGAGTTCATGTTTTTCAGGCCGTCCCTGGAGCCGGCTATCATTTCGAGGCTGAGCATGTCGGCAACCTGTGGATCAAAATAATTTCCGGTGGGCTGGAATATCTTGTCCCCGTATGACAACATGTAAGCATCGGTCCAACGGGCATGGATCACGTATTTGAAATCACCACCGTAAGTATTACGTAACTCGTCGCCGAGGACGACGGGGTTCGATCGGCTGGTGGCGATCTGGTTATTGGCGGACTCGAGGTGCATCACTTGTGCGATGCGGTCGTGATTGGAATGAGAAGAGTCAAAGGTAAGCTCATCATACATCCAAAGACCGATCAGTATGGCGACGGTCATACCGAGGGCAAATCCACCTGTGTTGATAATGGAGTACCCTTTGTTTTTCAGAAGGTTTCTCCAGCCGATTTTGAAATAAGTCTTGAACATACTAGTGGTGTTTAGATTTTGATATCGCCTCTTTGGCCGGATGATACCCGGCCGGAACAGGAGAAGTACATCGACGAGAAATCCTAAGTCTGCTTTTCTTTTACCTGATTCATTCACGCGCTTGTAATAAACCTCGAGCAAGTCGCCTTCGATATAGTCCACGATACCCGGGTGGCAATACCATCGAAAAAGTTTGACGAATACACGTGGCGGAAATGGATCCTGCTTCTTCATATCCTTCTAGTATGACAACTTTGCCTGGAAAACCCTCTTGGGAATGGCGTCCCAGAACTGGTCCCGGATAGATTTAGAATACGTGACAGCCTTTTTACCCAACGCCGTAATTTCGAAGAATCGTTTGGGCCGGCCGACGCGATCTGGCGTTGACTCCCCAGTGTACGACCTGAGATATCCTTTATCTTCCATACGAGTAAGAGCGGCATGAATTGCACCCATGCTAATAGTCCGTCCAAGCCTGGACTGCATTTCCTGCTGGATGGAAACGCCGTATGCCTCGTTGTTAAGGATTCCGATGGTCATGATGACCAGTTCTTCAAATTCGCCGAGCTGGTATTTCTTCAATTTGCTGGTATTTTTTCTAAATGTAGGACAATTATGCAACAAATCAACGAGGTTCGATCTGGCAGCTTGATTTTCAACCTGTCGGGGAGCAACTAAGGCGCCCAGCGTAATTTTGATGTAAGGTTATATCCGTTGTAGCACCCGCTGCTGATAACGATTATTGTACATTGCCCTATCCTCACTAACCCGGGTTGTTTTGACGGGACTATTGTTCTTCTGGATCTCTTTCTGTGTCGCTTTCCGCCACGTCATAAATCGTTTCAACAACAATGCTTATATATGAAAACAATTATCCGAACGCTTCTGCTTGGAATTATCTGTATTAGCGCCGTTACAGTAAACGCGCAATCTAAAACAGCTCCGGCGTGGTCGGCCAAATTCAAAAGCCCTGTCAACTGGCAACGGGTCCATTCACTCGGTTACCTGATCGTGAGCACGAACGACGGCCTTTACGGAGTAAATCCCGCCGACGGAAAGATCATCTGGGAGAACAAGAGCTACCCCGCTCTGAATCCAGACTGGGTTCAGGAAGTAGAAGGCACAGAGTTTGTCGCCATTTCTTTTCTCACAGAAAAGAGTTCGACAATTCCCATGCAAGCTATTTTAGAAGTGGTTGGAGGAAGAGTGCTGTTTGATTCCCAAAAGGAACAGATAGGCGTCTTAAGCCGCCACGTTCTGCCGTTGTCAGGAAGGCTGTTGGTGATCGGGGCACGACCGAATACCTTATCCGCTTCCCTTTTTATGTATGATATCGCATCGGCCAAACAGCTTTGGTCGAATGACGACTTGTTCAAAGCAGACCAGGATACAAAAGGATTTTTAGGAAAGCTTCAGGCCATGGGACAGCAGTTGAGCAACCTTCAATCGCTCACGAGCGAGCCCGTTGAGCTGCCGGATCAAACTATGATCATCACACATGCGAACTATGTGATTAGATTGAGTTCGGGCGACGGCAAAGTACTTTGGAAGAACAGTATCCAGCCCTCCAAACGTGGTCAGGTATATTTTTCAGACTACAAAAAGAATATCGTCTTTGTTGCAACGGAAGTTGAATCAGCGACCGGGTCGGGATTTACGACCACGTCTTCCGCCAATAAAAACGAGCCCCAAAAGTTTTATACTAACCTTTATTACGCATTTGATCTTGCTTCCGGCAATCCGCTATGGAAGGACCCAGCGAAAGAGAATGATAAGCTGAACCAGGTGATCATGCACGAGAAAGGCATGATCATCTGCCCGCTTTCGTCGCAGAAACCAACCATCAACCTGGTGGATTATGGAACCGGGAAAACAATGTGGGGTAACAAGGGTAAGGGCGTGAAGGCGCAAGGAAGCGTGGTGTCATACATTCCTACTGAAAAGGGTATATTGATCACGACAGCTTTCGATAATGCCTGGAACAACAAAGCGGAGGAGTATTACCTCAACCTGCTCGACCCCAATACAGGTACACTTAAATTCGAGAAGGCTGTGAAGCTCAAAGGCGACCTTGTACGCTCCGAGCTTTTGCCTCAAGGACTGCTGTTCATCACAACACGCGAGGTGAATATTCTCGATACCAACACCGGCAACCTTTTGTGGACCAATTCCATCGAGGCGGGTGTACCGCTCACGGGAGATAAGGTACGTCCCTTTCCAACAGGCTCGATGGGCGACAAACTATACGTATTTTCTCCAAAAGAAAGTGGCTTGTTTGAGATCGACAAAACCAACGGTACGTTTAGGCAAATTACAGCCGCGAAGGTAGAGTTTGCCGGTAAGGAGCTGCCTAAGGCGATCGACGTTGTGAGCGATGGGGTGCTGCTCTATTCGGATCAGAATGTGATGAAATTCGGCTTCGATGGCCTGCTGAAGTATAGCAAATACTATCCGGCGCCTCGTCAGCCCGCGCTTATGCGTGCCTTACTGATTGCCGAAGCAGTCCGCGCGGCATATATAGGCGCGGCCGCCTCGGCATATTCCGCCGCGTTTGCACAGGCGTCTGCGCAAACGACAGATCCCGCAGGCAAAGCAGTGGGCCAGCAATTGTCTCAAGGCTTTGCGCAATTGGGTAATGCAGGTTTCGCGTACTCATCGCTCGCGATGAAGGAATTCAAAGCGCGTTATAAAGCGTCGCAGAACGCACCGAACTTTATAATGATGATGACAACCCAGGAGAAGAAGGGCAATCAACTGATCCAGGTGAATAAGGCAAATGGCGAAATTACGAGAGCGGTGGACATCAAGAACGACAAGGAACCGGAGTACGACGTAGACCAGATCTTCAATTACGTTTACTACCGACCGACACCTTCGGAAATAGTCTGTTACAAGTTGTAGTGTTTTCACCAAAGGGCCTGCAAGGGCCCTTTTCCTTTTCTGATAATCGTCCCATGCCATCATCACTTCACCCAGCCTCAGTTTTAAAGTGTCACACTCCGTCAAGGCTCATGTTGAGTATTGCAATTAGTTTTCTCATGGTGTTTGACGTGGAGATGATCACTTGCCTGTCTTGGCAACAAGGAGGTCATTGACATCAAGCCAGTGGATGAAGGCTTAAACCATTGATTGCTGGTTCGGTCAGGATTCCGAGACCAAAGCCATGACCGCCATTTTGATAGAGGTGAAATTCGACAGGGCGACCCGCTTTGAACCACGAATCAATTACACCGAATTGGCCTCGGAACAGAAAGTCATCGGTCGCAATTACATTAAACATTGGCGGAGCATTTTTGGGCACTTCGACTGGACCCATCCCACCATAGATTGGACCTATGAAATGTAGCTTCATGGATTTTGAATTGAGTGTGCAGTGCATGGTCAGGCCTGCACCCGCTGAAAATCCAATCATCCCCAACCGGGTGGTGTCCAGATTCCATTCTTTGGCCGGGCTGACAATTATCGCATAGGCCGCTTCGGCATCCTGCAGCTGATTGGTCAAGTCCATACGTGGTGGACTTGCAGGAGGCGCATCTTTCCGCTTCAGAAGCAGGTCGCGGTGCGGGAAACGGCCGGTTCATGAACTCCTTAAAAAGGCATTCGTAACAAACAACGATTCTCTACAGCGCTGTGTAGAGCACGCCACCGTACATTTCACAAGGTTCGTAATGGTCGCAACGAAGCATCTTTAACCCTGGTCACAATATTTGTGGGGGGAAAGGTGTTCGAGTTCCCATTACAAATTAAACCCAAAATTTTATGAGAAAAGTTATTTACTCCATGCTCATCGCATTTGGATTATCAGCTTGCGTTGAGAGCAACGTCGAAAGTCCATCAAAATCCTTCCCTTCTGCAGAGGCCCTAACCGCGGTGGAAACGTTGACGACGAAGCACGTCAAATCTCTGCTCTAAAGAAGAACCCCATCACGCAGGAAGAGTTCGATTCGATTATCGCAAACACACCGGAGGGTCAGCCGATTGTGATCAAGCGCCGGTCCGGCACTGCTCTTTCGATAGGCAATCCAAACTACGCCAATTATCACCCCGAACTTCTCACGTTTGAATTTGTGGAGTGTGAGTTTGAATATGGCATTTACGTCTTCAGGACATTTCAAGCAATTATGAATATAAAAAGATGCGTGATGCAAAGTGTTAGTCTTGAAACAGGCGGGGTAGTTCAGGTGATGGAGATCAGGCGCTCGAAGATCGGATCAATGCGAACGATTGATGGCTCGCACGTTGACGGGCTTTCACTTTATAACAGTAAAATAGGTTCGATCTTGAACGATAGCGGTGGAGATTCGCAATGCTTTCGAACGATTGGCTTTTACTAAAGGTGATGGTGATTCGCAAAGGATAAAAAAGAAGCCTGTCGAGAGACGGGCTTTTTGTGGTTGGATGTTTGTGATAACTGGCTTATTACCTTAGAAGGCAAATTGGGGTGTTTTTTACCCGTGCTGGTTCAGCCCGCACCGTTAATAATCCAGTGGTTGGATGAATGCTGCTGTCAAGCCTTCTTTAAGAGAAAGTTTCGAAGTATGCTTATATGAAATATCTAGCCGGTGGTAAATTCCTCCTAAAAAGACAACAGTCATCTGAACCAGTACCTCAAGTCTCTCCTTATTGCTACCAGGGCAAACCTTGATTTCTCATGTGTTATTGGATATATTTGG
>WUUC01005795.1_pt1 | contig 13056 bp, 14 predicted proteins | sample 6278441 | NCBI WGS metagenome assembly WUUC01 (sample SAMN13675441, study PRJNA597444) | soil metagenome | isolation source: soil | place: USA: Washington | collected 2017-10 | reverse complement strand
CCTCGACCAGCGCCCGGCCGAGACCAGAATTGGCGCCCGTCACGATGATGTTCATATGATCTGGCCCTCCACAAACAGCTTGTGAGACTGGAACACAGGGATCCCAAGTTGCTGGTACATCACCACCACGTTGACCCGATCATCGACTGCGAACAGAATGCGTGCCCCAGCCTTCCGGTAACGCTCCACCACCTCTGCTTTCAGGACGGACGATGGCCGACTGTCGTGCTGCGGACGCATCGCGAGATCATAGTTGCCGATGCCCTGCCCCGCCAACCAATGGTTAGTATCGGCTCGCCAAGCCTCTGTGCGTCCGGTATTGATGAGAAGCTTGATGTGGCCAGAGAAGGCCAGCATGGCCTTGGCCACCGTGATCTCCGCGTGGCGTGGCGGATCCTCCCGGCAACGCGAGTGAAACGCCTCGTAATCCGGGAGAAGCGGCACCCGCGCGCTGCAGTCGCAGAGACAACCGTCCAGATCAAAGATCACGAAGGAATGACGGCCAATCTCCGCGCGAGCCGCGCGCAAGTCTCGCTCCAGCCAGCTGACCCGCTGCTGGTCGTTGGCGATGCTCATGGCTGCGCCTCCGCTCGAAGCTCCTTGTGAATGCGACGGATCTGGTGGAGAGGGAGAGGTTGCTGGAACGGAAAACCATAGGCGCTGGCGGTGATCGGGTTGTACACGTGCTTCTTCACTGGGCAATCCTTCACCGGGTAGCTCGGGAAGATGCAGGTGCCGTTGGTAGCACATTCGGCGTGGAGCACATCGGCCCACGGATGGACGTTGAGCACCTCGTCTCGGATCGCACGGAACACGTTCTGAAACTCGCCCTGAGCCTTCACACAAAGGCGCTTGCGCGCCATTTCGTGAAGGGTGCGGAGGTTCGCTTTGAAGATGATGTTGGTGGCGATGTTGGTCGGAAGGATGCCGCGCGCGTCCTGCTTGTTGACTCCGTCCTGGAGCAGCCGCTGATAGCGGATGTTGATGTTCTGCATCGCCTCAATCCATTCCTCCAGCCGCTCCGGACTGTCGATGGACGGACCCGTGATGTACTCGAATCCGGTCATGTCCACCGCTCGCTGCGCCTGCTGCGCGAAGCTCGTGCCCACGCGATGTCGGACCAGCTGGTGCGTGAAGGCTCGCGAGACTACGCTGATGGCGAAGATGTAGTCCACAAATTCCCACGAGCTTTGAATGGTGCCTTGCATGTAGCGCCATTCCTCCATCAACTTCTCCTCTGGCCACGTGAGCACTTCCTTGTAGCCCACACCTGTCATCGACAGCCGAGTGTTCTTGGTGAACACGAGGACTGCAAGAGCATTGGGCGTCGTCTCCAGCAATTGGACTTCCATTCTCTTATTCTCCGATCATCCATGAGTAGCGGTTGCGTTCCTGAATCAACTTCCGGATCACCGATATATCCTTCACCAGATCATCAAGCAAGATCTGTCTCCATGTCGCGAAGCGTCCGAGGGAATAGATGCCATAGCGGTCAGTTGCCCCGAGGATGAACGCGCGCCGTTCCGACTCGTCTGCGTACGGCACGAGCTTGCCATATCGCTGCTCCACACGATTGGCCTCACCAGGATGATGATCAAACTCGCGGATGCCGAAGTCTTGGAGCACTCGGATGACGTCCACCGCCCAATTATCGGCAGGGTCCGCCATGTACTCGACAATGAGGAGATCCCCGGTCAAGCTCGCCCGGTAATATGGCTCATCATCAGGGTAGTAGATGGTCTGGTAAACGTCCACCACCGGAAGGTTGAGCCGTACCCGAACGGACCAAACGTGGTACGACTCAAACTCATCACCGTGGTTCCAGCCAAGGAGCTTCATGAGGATGGGCATGGCCATCGTTGAGATCACGGGTCCAGCTTCTGCCATGGCCAGGAGCATGGGTAGGTCCACACGCTGGCCACACCGGACCTTCGCCCCTCCCGCGAGCCTGCTAACGAGGTCATGTGGCGCTATCCACCTTTCCGCTGGCTCTAGCGCGATGAGCGAGCGGGGCAGCACCCGACCAGTGACCTTCAGGGAGTAGCGGTTGGACTCTTGGATGCTGGGTCCGTCCTTTGGGCCCAGCACCAATCCGTCCGTCTTGTAGGCTTTGTGGACGGTCACCCGCTTGAAGGGAATGCCGGTGGCGTCTGCGACTGCGGAGGAACGAAAGCGGAGAAGGGCACCGTGGTTGTTGGGAAGCTCGGCCTGAGCCTCAAACACTTCGGGCTGGTAGCCGCGAAGGACATTCGCAGCTACCAGCCCGGCCAGACCCGCGCCTATGACGGAGAGGCGCGTCTGTGACCCCTCGCCTACTTGGCGCGGAGAGTGCCCAGCTTGATCATGGTGTCGATGTCGCCCTTGATCGCGCCAGCCTTGATGGCGTCCTCGAAGGTCACGCCGTCCTTGATCTTGGAGAGGGACACTGCCCGGCGCGAGCCCTCGCGCATCCTCGTGAGCGTCTCGCTGTCCTTCACCCGGTACAGCTTCTTGCCCGCCAGCGCGCTCACGCGGGTGGGAGGCGTCGGTGCGCCCTTCTTGCCCTTCGCGGCCGGTGCCGCCTTGGACGCTTTGCCCGCCTTGCCCTTGGGCGCGGGTGCTTCCTTCGCCGCGCGTGCCGCCTTGGTCTTGCCCGACTTGCCCTTGGGGGTCGCGGTCTCGGTGGTGCTCGTCTCGTCTGCCATGTTCGGAGTCTCCTTGGGGGTTTTGTTGCTCGGGTTGAAGGCAGCTGCCCGTGCCTTCTCGGGTATCAACGTCACCAGCGCTTCTCTGAGGTCCGACACTCCGCGCATCCCGCTGGGCTCCTTGCCCGGCTTGAACCCGGAGAGCTTCGCCCAGAGCACGCTCAGGTTGCTTCCCGTCATCACACTCAGCGACTTCGTGGTGATGGTCGTCAGAACGTACCGAGGACCCGCCGTGGTCAGCGCGTCTGCTGCTCGCTTCGCCTCCGCGAGATCCGCATAACGCTCCACGATGGGGGTCGCTGGCGTTGGGAAGTGGATGAGGTAGCTCATGGTCTAATTCTCCGGTTCCAGGTTCGGCGCCCTCGTGGCGCTCAGAGTGTGAGGTACCAAGGTAACTAGTCATGGGCCACTCCGCTAGTGCTAGGAAGATCGTACCACGAATTGCCTTGCGGCGCAACAAGATGAAGAGCCTTCCGGGCGCGAGTCACGCCCACGTAGAACACGCGGTGCTCCGGATCCGCTTCCACCGCCATGGCCTCCGCCGTGCGCCATGAGATGTCGGTCCTGAGTGCCACGTTGTCAGCCTCCGCGCCCTTCACGCCGTGGATCGTCTCAATGCGGATGCGAGACTCAGCGATGAAGGTTCCTCGCATCATGCATGCGAGATAGTACTCACACCTGTCACGAGGTATCGCGCTGAACACTCGGTGCCAAGGTTGCATGTTGTCGAGGAAGTCGCGCACGTGGTACGTTTGAAACTCCTTCAGCGATGGTCGTGGCCTCTCCGCGAGCGCACAAAATGCTCGGATGGTCTTGGCCGGTGCGACTGACTCCCTGTGGCCTGCCATCCAGGTCCAGTTGAGTATCGCCTCACGCTCCTCTGGCTTGATCGCATCGCCCTCGCGCGTCGTGTACGGGAGACCTTGGGAGCGGACATGCGCCTCCCAGTCTGCCAAGAGATAGCCGTTGCGGGCGAGCAGCAACCAACTCTCGTGACGATTGATCCAAATGTCGCCAGGCGCTTGATGCCATTCGATGACGCCATCATCCCCATCGCGAGCTTTGAAGTTTTTCTCGTACCGGGCAGAGATGCGACGCGCAATCTGCTGGCTGTAGGCGTGGATGTTGGGAGGTAGCCGATGTGATACCGGGAGAACTTCGCGCGCCGCGTCCAACGAGAGGAAACGCTTGGTGTCTGCTCCGGCCCAGTAGTAAATCGACTGGTCATCATCTCCACCCACATACACTCGCTCGGCTCGCGAGAACGCACGCTCAACGAGCTTCCATTGTGACATGGTCAGGTCCTGCGCTTCATCGATGATGGCGACCTTGACGTCAATCGGCTCGCCCTCCGCGATGTAGGTCAGGATCATGTCGCTGAAGTCGAGCTTGGCCACAGAGCCTTTGAACGAGCGCAATGCGTCATCGAAACGTTTCACCTCGTGCCAGGTGAAGCCCTCTCCCAGCAGCTGGAAGGAATCCGGGAGAGACATCATGGTGGTCGCAGCGTAGTCTACAACACGCAGCATCTTATCGCCACGACTCGCATTGCCCGCATATCGCTCCAGCGTTGCACGGTTGCGCTCATTGATCGGCTCGCCCACAATGCGGGCAAACTCTTTCCAGTCTCCCCGGTCCATCACCTCGTCTCGCGTCAGGCCCAGGCATTGGTAGGCCAACGAATGGATCGTGCGGAACCACGTGAGCCTGTCTTCAGGCATCCCGATGGCCTTGGCTCGCTCGCGCGCCTCCGTGGCCGCAGCACGCGTGAAGGCCACAAATGCGATACGCTCCGGAGGCGTGCCGCTCGCCAACTCCTCTGTGACCAGCTGTAGCAGGCGAGTCGTCTTGCCGCAACCAGGTCCTCCCAGGACCAGCGAGAGCTTGCTCATAGGAACCACCACAGCAATAGGTCCAGAGCAATCAACGGCATCAGGACACGGTAGATGAACTGTCGTTCAGTCATGGTGCCCCCGACACAATCGTCAGTCGCTCGCTCGCGCGCGTGACCGCCGTATATAGCCACTGCCACCGGAGATCACCCCGGCCAAAAGCATCGTCCCACAGCGTTACATCTTCCCATTCGGATCCCTGTGATTTGTGAACTGTGATCGCATAGGCCCAGTCGAGCGCAAGCAGGTGGCGATTGCTGCTTGGGCTCCAATCCTCACCTAGCTTTTTGTTCCAGTACATCCGGAAGGGAACAGGGTCCATTGGAGTCGGCAGCAGCCGTCTCCCCTCATACTCCAGTTCAATCATGTAGCTGTCATCAAACGCATCGTAGTCCGGAGCAGCGAGAGAGCGACAGACCACTCCGTTCAGCACGCCCAACTCGTGATCATTTCGCAGCACCACCAGCGGCTCTCCGTTCTCCGGGAGAGGAGACTTGAAGCCGAGGTAATGACGCACAGCGCGATTGATCGCGCGCCGCGTCTCATTCTTGCCGCAGAGGATCATGCTACCGCGTCTCGCGCACTCAGTCGCGAAGGTATGGCCGTCAATCTCGGAACGTCTCAGGTGCCGGATCGCTCCCCAATCGCCATAGGGAACCATGCGACGTTCCCGGATGGCCGTAGCCGCTCGTACAATCGGGTTGTCGTGCGCCTGGCGATGGATCTCGGTCAACAGGAAGTCTGGTTCATTGCTGGTGAAGTATCCCTGGCCGTATACCGGGGGCAGCTGCGCAGGATCTCCGATGACCAGAATGCGCTTACCAAACGACAGCGCGTCCTCGCCCAACCTCTTGTCCACCATCGAACATTCGTCCAAGATGAGCAACGAGGCGTCCTTCATGATGCTGTTCGGGTTGAGGGCGAAGCGTGGCCCACGCGTGCGCTCTCGCTCCTGCGCAATTTCTCGCTCAAGATAGTGAGCACGATTGGTCAGGAAGTCCAACTCAATGGATTCAGTCTTACCACTCTCCTTGATCAAGGCAATCTTACGATCCGCGTCAGACTTCTCCGCAACCAACTCGCGGAGGCGTGAGCGATCCGCGTCAGCAACGTCATAGAGAATGCTGTGGAGCGTGCGCGCCTCCGGACAGCCCTTCCTCCGGAGCACACTGGCAGCCTTTCCGGTAAATGCCGCAAACAGCACGAGGCCGCCAATCATCTCGGCAAAGTAGCGCGCCAGAGTCGTCTTGCCTGTGCCTGCGTAGCCCGCGAGAAAGAACACGCGGTCAGCCATCGGATCACGCATCCAAGCTCGCACCGCGTCCAGCGCCTCCAGTTGCTGCGCTGACCAGCCGCTACCCGGTACAGTCGATGTCGTACTTGGCATATTCATCATTGAGCTCAGCAATCTCTTGCAGGTATTGTCTATACATCGACAGCTTCAATTCTCTCATTCTTCCCAACACCGTGCTTCGAGTCACCCACCTTCGAGCGCCACCTTGCTCCCTCGCCTCACGCCTCTCAATCCAGAGCATCTCACGCACATCTCTGAACGACAGGCCGAGACGAAACTCATGATAAGGCAGCGGCTCCATTCAGCGCCTTCAACCTCGCCTCGAACACAAAGCGGTTCAAGTCGATGCTGACTGGGATCTCCGGTGGCCACGGCTGACGCCAGACGTCCAGCTGCGCGATCTGTTCCGCGAAACGTATCGCGTCAAGCATAGTCATGCAAATGTCGCCAATCCGTTGTCCGCTGCGCAGATGCGTCACCGAATAGCAGACAGGTCCTTGTGGCCAAATGCCCAGCACGCCGTTGGACAGCCCTTCAACCGCGAGCCTCCCGGTTTTGGTCTGTATCACAAAGTGCGCAATCTCCCATTTCATACTTCCCTTGCCTCCTCTTCAATTGTGGGCACTGAGAAGTCTTCATCTTGCTCAGCAAAGGATGGAATGCTCCAAACGTTGATGCCGCGCCCCTTGATGTTCATGAACTCTGTTTCGGCACCGCGAGCCTTCAGCCAAAGCCACAGCATCCGGGGAGCGACACGCAGCCCTTGCTTGGCGAGGAATTGCTGAAAATGCGGAGCATGGAAGTATGTGCGACCGTTCTCCACATATGGCTTCCTCATCAACAACTCCTCGCGCGAGCGGGCGCGAGATTGACTCATGCAATACTGTTCGAGGAATGTCCACACCTGGCCGCTCGGCCGCGCGTCCTCAGGCACATCGATGGTCTCGCAACCTTCGAGCTTATCACGTACCAGCTTGGCCCACTCGGCAGGCTTGATCGGCTGTGGCCACTTGTTCAACTCCTCAATCGCGCGCGTATGGAACCGTGCCTGATCCTTCAACTCCACAGTCGTCAATTCTATGCGCGCACCGTTGACGTCCCAGATCCAAGTCACAGGATCCGTGTTCAACTTGATGAGCGAGCCGAACACCACGCCAGGGTCATTGTCGCCTCCGCTGACGCCAAACTCTTGCTTGAGGCAGACCTGCTTGTTGCAGTGATCGCAGATGGGCTGGTCGTTACATTTGAATTCATATGCCTTGCGATTGACAGAGCGAGCAATGTCAGCTACTTCCTTGTGGCCCAGCGGAGGTTGGACCATCGACTGATTGTACTCGTCTAAATGGTCCTCCCAATCATCCTTGTAACGTTTGCGGAGGTAGACGCCTATGTTGAACAATCCGTTGTTGCGTTGACCCTTCGGGATGCCGCCACGCCGCTCCAGCGTCTTGAGGCAAGGTGGTCCGTTGAAGAACAACGAGACCTGCTCATGATGAACGACTTGGGTGGTTTCAAGTTGCGCTGCGGTGACCGCAATCTGGTCGGCATATTCGAGGAACGCTTTGGCCGACAATTGCTGCTTTCCCAGCACGCAATACCGCTCGGTTTTCTCGGCATAAAAGTACGGCATGTTGATCCAGTTGCCGATGTCCGAGAGACCCGCGAGGCGCGTCTGTTTGGGGAACACTTCGGTGCCGCTGTGACCCAACTCTACTGACCACTCCATCAATTTGTCGCGCACCAACTCGGCTGGCACATCCTCGCGGCAGAACAAGTATATGTGCGCGCCACCGCTCTTGCTACGGCAAACGGCCAGGGGAAGCTCTAACGCTTCCACCTTCGCATAGAGGGCAAAGTGATCAATATCGTCATACACATCGATGTCGAGTGCACCAAAGCGAACTGTAGAGTCATCACGAATGGGAACGATGCCGAGACCCTGCTTGCCGCTGAGATGCAATGACCACTTCTCGACTGTGGGCTCCTCTCGAACGGTCTGGGCCTCGCCTAGAAACTTCTCACCCTTGGTCGCCTTTCCTTTGAGACGATATATACCGTGAGCGCGTGTGAGCCCTGCGAACCGTTCCGCAAATCTTTCCGCGAGGTCATTCATTTGCTCTCATCTATAGAGAACTGGAAGGGACGGACTGTGGCGACGTTCGCCGCAGCCCGTCCCTCCATCTGGCCCTAGAACTTGCCCGGATTGCCAGGCGACGCAGCCTGCGCGTCCACCTCGGCATCTTCCTCGGTCTCCGGCGCTTGCGAGTCGTATGCGACCTTGACCTTGTTGGCCAGGATCAGCGCGCGCAACTCCTTGGCGCCGACATAGTACTCATCATCCGGCGCGAGTCGCGAGCGTTCCGCCGCAGTCGCACCTTCCTCGTGCTGCTCTGCGAAGCGGATGTCCCACCCGTACCACGTGCCCTTCGGGTTGGACTGTCCCTTGGTCTTGAGACGGAAGGCATGCGCGAACATCGGAGGCGTGACCCGCTCTCCGCTCTCTCCGCGCAGTTGGATCGCGCGCATGGACGTCATCCAGCGCTTGTACTGCTTGATCTGTGTCGAGGCGAAAGCGATCATGGCCGGATTGGCGCTGCCGTCATCGTCCACAGCGAGACCGTACACATAGAAGGTCTCCACCAGGTCGTTGCCGTCTGGCGACTCCAACTTGCCAAACGCCTGGCCGCGCCGCGCCTCCTGGATCATCGGCTCTTCTGGCGCGTGTAGGCCCTTGAAGCCGCCACCGGAATCGCGCGGAGTCCATTCCACGAATTTGTGATCACGGTGGAGCGGGATGATCATGATGCCCTCGTCACCCGCATACAGGTCCTGCGTCACCGTGTTGATGATCATTCCGGCCTTGGCGCCAGGAATGTAGCCGGGGAGAGTTTCGTCCACGGCAGGCGAGCCCTTCTGGAGAATGGCCAAGAAGGGGATGAGGAGATCCTCACCGGTGATGCCCTCGAAGCCCTGTGCCAAGTCGTCTGCGTCGTACACGTTCTGCGCGAGTGCGCCCGGAGCCGTGCGCTTGGCCACTTCTTTCCCCGGCTCCTTGTCCTTGCCCTGCTGCTGCTTGCCCATATGTGCTATCCTTCCCTTGGAAGAATCGGCACGCCTGGTTTAACGTCCGGCATGCCTTCAAGACGCTCGCGACGTTTGCGCGAGATTCCATATCTGAAACGGCGCTCACCTTTCGGTCCACGCCATTGCGCTAGGTTCAGCTTACACAGTCGCATGCCGATGCTCTCATCAATCCACATCCATTCGTTGGGATGGGCGCGCAAGATTGCGTGCGCATTGTCCAAAGCTTGGCGAGAGAATCGCACATCACTTCCCAGGCGCGTTGATCTTGGCGACGTTGCGCACAAACACGCCGAACAATTCCTGCGGGAAGTCCTCCCCAGCCTCCATCTGTCCACGCACCCACGCGCGTAGCGTCTGGCTATGGACCCCTTCCTTGGACTTGACATCGTCATTCTTGTAGACGCGGGAGAGCCAGCGGAAGGCTCGGAAGGCTTTGTCATCGGTGCCGGCGCCAAATGTGAGAATGACGTCACGTTTGATGAGGGCACCGTGACCGTTCTCCCTGAGCCAGTCGTACGCTTCCTCAGAGCGGTCCTTGCTGATGGCGGCGTAGTAGTCGGTGGCGATTGTGACCCTGCGGCCGTCCCTCAGCTTGAACTCCTCCATGCCGGCAGCTTCCATCGCTTCAGGCAGGTCGCTCTCCGCGAGCTTGCGGAATCTGTCCTTGGCTTCTTTGAGCTTCTCCTCCAAGTCCAGGATCTCGTTTTCCACTCCCACCATCGTGTTCGCCAATTCTGTAATTCTTCTCAAGTCGCTCATCGTGCGCGGCCTCCATTGCCGCTAAGGGGTTGCGCGTTGAGGTCCAACTTCACCACATCATACGCGCGGTTGCCTCGGTTCCACTGTAGACACTTCGCGCGTCCATCGTTGATCTCCAGCGCGAGTGTAACCGCGAGCGCCATCGCGGTCCAGTCGCCCGTCATCAACAGATAGTCCTCGTCACAGAAGTCAGCGAGACGTTCCCGCAACATCCACAACACCTCGCTCTCTTTGCCGCACATCGTGGAGCGTGTGTCCGACCAGTCCAACAGGAACACAGTCTGGCCAAACTCCTCAGCCGGGGAGAGATCGAACCGCGCGGCAGGCCGTCCGTGCCGCATCTCCATCGGCTCTTGCACCACATATACCTTACTCATAGCGGGAACCGTCCTTTGCGTAAGTCGCCCAGCACGAGCCTCCCAACATCTTCCTTCTCTACATAACTCTTGAGGATCACTTCGTCCACAGTTCCTCTTGCCACCAAATCGGTATACAACACGCTGTGTTGCTGACCGATTCGGTGGCAACGATCCTCGCTCTGGAAGCGAGGCTCAAAGCCTCGATAGTGGCTGTAGTAGACAACTGACTTTCCTTCCACGAGCGTGTAGCCGCGTCCGCCTGCTGCGGGCGAGGCGACCAGGATGCGCGCATCACCCTTCTGCCACTTCTCCAGGTTCTCCTTGCGGGTGCTCTTGTCCACCGCGCCATCGAAGCGTACTGCGTGCTGACCGGGACCACGCCCCATCGCATCCATGATGATATCCGCGTCTATCCTGTAGCGGACCCAGACAATCATCTTGCCAGGCGTCTTGTCGATGACGTCACGCAACTGTTCGAGGCGCGGCTGTGGTCCAGGTATGACTCGCTCTGGCTCGGCATCCTCCGTTGCAGCATCAGTCGGAACGTAGCCAGAGGCAATCTGCTGGAGCCGCGTCAATCGCACAATGGTAAGCTCGGCGGTCACCTCCGCGCCATCGTTGAACTCTGTGACCCAATCCTCGCGAAGCTCGTCATACATTCGCTGCTGCTCCCTCGACATCTCAAAGTAGCGGCGCGCATAGACCTTGGGAGGGAGACCGAGAATGTCCTTGGTCACTCGGAAGCAATGCTGGGACACAATGCGCTGGAGTTGGTCCAGGTTGCGGAATCCCTTCAGCACCGGAACAGCTGGCCGGTTCTTGCCGTGATAGAACACATGCTCATATTCGGCATAAGTCGCCTTGAAGCTCGCGACGTTCGAGCCGACAATATGAGGAGAGAGGAACGCCAACTGCGCGTACAAGTCCAGTGGGCTCTCTGGATCCGGGAAGCCGGAGAGGATGCGCCGATATGGTGCCAAACGGCCAAGCGCACGGATGCGCTTAGTACGCTTCGCACCAGGTGTGCGAATGTCGGTGCTCTCGTCCACGACCATCAGGCATTTAAAGCGTTGAAGAAAAAACTTCAATGCTTTGAAACCTCCCTCTGTGAGCACAGCTTCGATGTTGATGGCAAGAATGGGAAAGGAGTCAGTGGGGTTGATGAACTCGCGCCAGGCCTTCTGGAAGCGTTGTGTGCTGGCTCGCGGTGACGACCACTCGAAGGCTCGCCAGGGTACCGGATCCGGCATATGTGTTGGCACCTGGTCAATGATCCAGGCGCTGTGCACGCCGCTGGGAGCGATGATGACCATGCCGCTGATCTTGCCCGAGAGGCGCAGGAATGCGGCAGTGTCGATTGTGACCTTGGACTTGCCGGTGCCTGGCTCCATGAACAGACCCGCATATGGACGGTCTGCGCTGAAGCGTAGCGCCTCGCGTTGGTGCTCGTATGGAACTGTCTTGTATGGAAACTCTCCCTCAGCCATCCTTCACTTCTCCAATTCTAGTGGGGCCATCGCGCCGCACCCGCCGTGACCTAGCAGCACCCCCAAGGCGACTGTCAAGTCAGAGCGATGGCGAGCACGGCGCGATACCCGTCTGTGGATTCTAGTGCTTCATTCTGCGACTCCTCACAGGCTCGAAAACGGACGAGGGACGGACGGTAACTGCCCACCTCTCCCAAGGAAAGCCCGGCCTATTGCCTATATAAGCGATGTCCCGTGATACATTTGCAGAAGTGACAATTTGAGCGCACCGTCGGTAACGTGATTTTGTCATATTGGATAGGGTCTAAATGTAATATTTGCAAACACCACAGATACCCACGGACGGGACGTAATAGGCCAGGGCGCTCGCTCGCGCGCGTAGGAGCCGAACGGCACACAGGGAGGCGCGTAGAGCCAAGTCGCCTCTCCGGCCTCCCTCCGATACCTACGCGCCGTGCTTTTTAGCTCTCAACCCTATTGCTGGCCACCGTTCATAGCTTCGAGCGCCTGCCAGGTCCGGATCCCAACGATGCCATCCGGCTTCAGCCCGGCACGGGTCTGGAACTCAGTCACGGCCGTATGTGTGATGGGACCGAAGAATCCGGTGTGGTGCTCCTCCGGTAGCTCCAGCATCTTCTGAAGCTCGACCACCCAGTTGCGCATCGCCTGTGGCGCGTCCTTCCCTCCGGAGCCACGGCGCAGAGTCGGATGTACGACTGTGACCGGGGGAACAGAGGACGCGCGCCGAGCCGCAACAGCAACTGTCGCGTTGTAGACGAGATCCCCTGGACACTCGGTCTGCACCGAGTCGCGATGACCGAGGTACTTGTGGTCAGGGATCAGGTGCCCAGCTTCGATGCCGTCAATGCGAAGCTCGTTGAGCGCCTGAACCATCTCCGCGCTGGGAGCTTCCTTGGTGCCGTCCAGTAGCAGGCAGCAAGCATACGCAGACGAGTTATGGCCCTTGGTGTGCGCACCGATGCGACCCCAGCCGGTGCCCTCGTACAGCCGTGCGGAGGGAGCGAGCAGGAATGTGTAGCCGACACGCGGGTTGGCCTCCGTCAGATCGCTCGCGTGATACTTCTCGATGCGCCTGACTTCCTTCTTCTCCGCTTCGAGCGTGGAGTCACGAGTCAGCTTGGCGGCACCGCTGTGGTGAACGTAAAAGGCAATCTTGCGACCTGATGTCGGATTGCCCGCGCCGTGCGCAGCACCCCACGAGGACCTGCCAATGAATTCCATTTTACGCAGCCTCTCTCCGTATCTCAGTTGCGAGACAAACCTCACCATCCTCCCTCATCAGCCGCGCCATGTCCTCGAAGCTGATTGTGAAGCCTCCCAGCCAGCCCCAGCCGCGACCCCATGAGTTCTTGCAGCGTAGCGTTTCCTTCTTCACATTCACGCCGTCCACCTTGTATGCGTGTCCGCCGAGCAACTTGCCCTCGACTTTCACGCGACCGAGCAACGAGGGACGGTCCATCGACTCGTACCAATTGG
>WUUC01227029.1_pt1 | contig 13061 bp, 12 predicted proteins | sample 6278441 | NCBI WGS metagenome assembly WUUC01 (sample SAMN13675441, study PRJNA597444) | soil metagenome | isolation source: soil | place: USA: Washington | collected 2017-10 | reverse complement strand
TCGCTTCGCCTTTGGGGCCATATTGATCCGAAAGCTTCGCCAGCTTCCAGATCATTGGTACATTCTTGCTGAAATTTTCTATTCCGAAACGAACGACATAGTCCTTCAGCAGGGGATAGAGCTTCTCGTTGTCACTTGCATTATCGGCTTTCTGAATGGCCTTGATCTTATCGGCATTGTAGAAATATCCGACTTTGTTGAGATTGGGGAAATCAAATATGCCAGACTGTCCGTAAGTAGTTACGGAGTCGTTAAGTTGTATGACGCCTCCTTTTTTAAATTTCTGACGCTCTTTCTGAGCGTAGAGATCCGTCCCGTCGAGGAAAAATAGGGCGAAGAAGGCGTAAAAAACTACGTTAGCGCCAATTTTCACAGATGGTGCGATCGTTCGCCTATTCGAAAGTTGCCGTAAATTTGGTAGATAACCAAAGAACTTCCGCCAGATGGGGTTTAGGGGCATCTTCTGGCATCGTGATTGACCATAAACCATTCTCCTACAAATGCGTTGTGGGGTATCAGAATTTACGTCAATTTGGCATTACTAAATCATGTTTAGACCCATCGGCCCCAACGTGCAAGAAGATTCAGATGAGCTGGTTCAGTTGATCAGTCCTGAACAGGAAAGCGATCTGAAACAGGAAGACCTGCCGTCGGAGATCTCGATCCTTCCCATAAAGAATACGGTTTTGTTTCCCGGCGTAGTGATCCCCATCACGGTCACGCGTCAGAAGTCCATACGTCTTATTAAAAAGGCGTATCAGGGAAACCGTATCATCGGTGTACTTGCTCAAAAGAACAAACAGACGGAAGAGCCCGCTACCGAAGACCTGTACCGCGCCGGCACGATCGCGAGGATCATAAAGATGCTCGTCCTTCCCGACGGGAACACGACGATCATCATCCAGGGCAAGAACCGCTTCACCGTTAACGAGTTTATCCAGGAGGAGCCTTACCTCACCGCCAGTTTCGATCTCCAGATCGAACCGCAGAGCAGCATGCAGGGAAAGGAAATGGAAGCACTCGTGCAATCTTTGAAAGATGCGGCTTCGAAAATACTGAAGCTGAATCCCGATATTCCCCAGGAAGCACAGGTGGCTCTCGATAATATATCGAGCACTTCATTCCTCATTCATTTCCTGGCATCGAACCTGAACGTTGATGTATCGGATAAACAGAAGATACTCGAGACCAGCAATATCACCGACAGAGGAACAACGCTCCTCCAGCACATGCTGAAGGAGATCCAGATGCTCGAGATCAAGCACGAGATCCAGAAGAAAGTACATACCGATATCGATCAGCAGCAGCGTGATTATTTCCTTCGTCAACAGATAAAGGTTCTGCAAGACGAGTTGGGCTATGATGGACCAGACAAGGAGATCGAAAAGCTCCGCAAGCGCGGTACGGAGAAAAAATGGCCGAAGCATGCGCTGGAGCATTTCAATAAAGAGCTCGATAAGCTGCAGCGCGTCAATCCCCAGGCCGCGGAGTTTCCGGTGGCTATGAACTATGTCGAGTTCATGCTCGACATACCGTGGAACGAATACACTGAGGACAATTTCGATCTGAAGCGTGCGAAGAAGATCCTGGACCACGATCACTTCGGATTGGAGAAGGTCAAGAACCGGATACTCGAATATCTGGCGGTCTTGAAACTGAAAAGAGACATGAAGGGACCGATCCTTTGTCTTTATGGTCCTCCTGGCGTCGGCAAGACTTCTCTGGGTAAGTCCATCGCCAAGTCACTGAAGCGTCAGTACGTACGGATGTCGCTCGGTGGTGTTCACGATGAAGCCGAGATCCGCGGGCATCGCAAGACCTACATCGGCGCCATGCCTGGCAAGATCCTTCAGAACATCAAGAAGGCGAAGTCGTCTAATCCTGTGTTTATTCTCGACGAGATCGACAAGGTGCGTTCCGATTTCAGGGGCGATCCTTCATCAGCTTTGCTGGAAGTACTGGATCCCGAACAAAACAACACATTTGGCGATAACTACCTGGAGATAGAGTATGATCTTTCGAAGGTTTTATTTATTGCGACGGCTAACTCGCTCGACACCATCAACCCGGCCCTTCGCGACCGGATGGAGATCATAGAGGTGACGGGCTATACTGTGGAAGAAAAATTGCAGATAGCCATACACCACCTGGTTCCGAAGCAGGTTGCCGAGCATGGTCTGAAGGTATCGCAGGCGAAGTTTGCCAAGGATGCCCTGTTAAAGATCATAGAAGGCTACACCCGCGAGTCGGGCGTACGCAGCCTGGAAAGGAAGATCGGCTCGGTGGTAAGAAGTATCGCCAAGTCGGTGGCTCTCGAAGAGGACTCGCCGTCCACGATCCGTGTGGATTATGTGGTGAAAGTACTCGGTGTGGAGGTGTTCGACGAGGAGATGTACCAGGATAACAGCCACGCCGGGGTGGTCACAGGGTTGGCCTGGACCCAGGTTGGAGGTGACATACTTTTTGTGGAGTCGAGTGTAAACAGGGGTAAGGGCGTTCTCACGTTGTCGGGGCAACTTGGCGATGTGATGAAAGAGTCGGCCGTAGCGGCGTTGTCGTACCTGAAGTCGAATGCGGAGTCACTGGGTATCGATCACCGGGTGTTCCAGCAGTACGACCTTCATGTGCACGTGCCGGCGGGTGCTGTGCCGAAGGACGGGCCGTCGGCAGGCATAACGATGCTTACATCGCTTGCGTCGATCTTTACACAGCGTAAAGTAAAGACCAAGCTCGCGATGACGGGTGAGATCACGTTGCGCGGAAAGGTTTTGCCAGTCGGCGGTATCAAGGAAAAGATACTGGCGGCGAAGCGAGGCGGAATAAAAGAGATTGTGCTGAGCTCGAAAAACAGAAAAGATATTAGCGAAATTGAGAAGCGGTACATCAAAGGTCTTGTTTTTCATTATGTGGATAATGTCGATGAGGTGCTGAAGGTTGCCTTGACCCGTGATAAGGTCAAAAAGCCTTTGCTGTTTGTGTTAGAATCTCCCGCTCCCGCCACAAATCATAATAATCCAATTTTCTTAAAGTAATGGATCAGAAATTTTTAACACCGAGGCAAATCGTAGCGGAACTCGATAAGTACATTGTAGGTCAGTACGAAGCGAAAAGGAATGTAGCCATTGCACTGAGAAACCGCTGGCGGCGAATGAACGTCCAGGCGGATCTCCGTGGTGAGATCGTCCCCAACAACATACTGATGATCGGGGCGACGGGAGTGGGAAAGACCGAGATTGCCCGCAGGCTGGCGAAGCTGGCCGATGCTCCCTTTGTAAAAGTGGAGGCTTCGAAGTTCACTGAAGTTGGCTACGTCGGCCGCGACGTCGAAAGCATGGTGCGCGACCTGGTCGAGCAGTCTGTCAGCATCGTAAAAGCCAGGAAGCGCGACGAAGTGAAAGAGAAAGCATCACAGGCTGTTGAAGAAGTCATTCTCGATGCCCTTATTCCACCGCTTCGCGCGGGCGCGCCAAGGCCGGCCATCAGCAACTCCGGAGATCAACAGCAGCAACCTGCCAGCGACGAAGAGCTGAATGAGCGCACGCGACAGCATTTCCGTGATAAGATCCGCAATGGTGAAATGGAGGATCGCAAGATCGATATCAATATCAAGAACGCCGGGTCGCCCAATGTAGGGATGATCGGGGCAGGCATGATGGATGAAGTGTCGATGATGAACCTCCAGGAAATGCTCAACGGGATGATGCCCAAAAAGCAAAAGAAAAGGAAGGTGACCGTTTCCGAAGCCCGCCGGCTTCTTCTCGAGGAAGAAGTTTTGAAGCTTATCGATATGGACGAAGTGAAAGAGGAGGCGCTTCGCCGTGCCGAGGATTCCGGTATCATATTTATTGACGAGATCGACAAGATCGCGTCCGGTGGAAAGAAGGGTGGAGGCGGACCCGACGTAAGCCGCGAGGGCGTGCAGCGCGACCTTCTGCCGATCGTCGAGGGCAGCACAGTGAACACGAAGTACGGTGCTATCAATACCGATCACGTCTTGTTTATTGCAGCCGGCGCATTTCACGTCGCGAAGCCATCCGACCTCATCCCCGAATTGCAAGGGCGTTTCCCGATCCGCGTGGAGCTGGATAACCTGACCAAGGATGATTTCATCAGGATCCTGAGTGAGCCGAAGAACGCGCTGACCAAACAATACCACGCGTTGTTCGAATCCGAGGGAGTTTCGATCACATTCGAGCAGGATGCCATCGACGAGATCGCACAGACTGCATTCCACATCAATGCGGAGCTCGAGAACATCGGTGCCCGCCGTCTACATACCGTAATGAGCAAACTGCTGAATGAGTTCTTGTTCGACGTTCCCGATAAGCTTTCGGCCCCCGCATCAATTTTAGTGACGAAAGAAATGGTGAGAGAGAAGCTGACTGCGTTGGTCAAGAACAAGGACCTGAGCGAGTACATCCTTTGAGAGGTAAGCCGGTAGCAGCCGTATTGGTATTGTTGCTGATCTCTCTTCAGCTGGAAGCCCAGCATTCCACCGATTCGTTACGCGGTAAGTACATAAAAAAGTACCCCGATCATTTTTTTATCTGGCCGGTGATCAAGCGCCGGTCACTGTCTTTCGACATATCGAGTGAGCAGCAGCCCGGCGATAACCTCAGTTTCCGCCCTAACAACGCCTACAGTATCGGCATCGGCGCATACCTGTTTGATGTTTCCGCCGAAGTCAGTCTTTCGGTTCCGATAGACGAGAAGAGCAGCAGCAGGTTTGGTACATCGGAAGCCCGGGACCTTTCGGCCAGCTTACTCGGAAGTAATTGGGGTATCGATGCTTTTGTTCAACGATACGAGCGTTTTTACCTTCAGAATCCTTTGCCGGCAATTCCAGCCAACCAGCCCTATCCGCTCCGGCCGGATATACGGATGACGAATTTCGGGGTCAGCGGAATAAACATTTTCAACAGGCACAGGTTCTCGCTGTGGTCGGCCTATAATTTTTCGGAGCGTCAGCTCAAGAGCCGTGGGTCTGCGCTCATCGCATGGACGATAAGCAAGGTCAACCTTTCGGCGGATTCGGTAGTGCTGTCTCCGCGCTACCTTACAAGACTCAATACAACTACGAATTTCAGCACCGTACGTTATGCGACGTTGGGAGTGGCGCCAGGGTATTCATACAGCATTATCTGGAGAAGGATGTTCGTCAATGCCTCCCTGGCGGTCGGCCCGGCGCATCACTGGGTTTATTATGTGAGCAGCGATGGCGTGGTGCATTATGACATTGCTATCAACACTTTTGTGGATGGACGTGTGGCGTTGGGTTATAACAGCGACCGTTGGTTTGGCGGTATCACGTTTGTGAGCCGTGCGCGCGCGGTGAAGTTCGAAGAGATCACGCTGGACACACAGAGTCAGTCCTTTCGTATGGTTGTGGGTTATAGAATTCCTGAGAGGGGCTTGTTGAAAAAGACGTGGAAGGAGTTTTTTCCGGAGAATTGGAGGCGATATCTGTAGTAGAAATATCTTTTAGTCCTTGATGTAAGGAAAACCGTACGTAATACGGGCGGTTGATTTGACTTTGGCTGTATTAGTGGGATACATTGCGAGAGTTAAATTTTTTTAGATATGGAAACGTTATTATCTGATCTTTTCTCTACTCTTCCTCAAGACATAGCAAGGAATTTTTTCTTTATCGTTGCATCGATTTATTTCGCCATCAAGCTTACCCGATTCTATGCCAGACATGAGAAGCTGGAGGAAAAAGTTGATGATTTTAAGTCAAGTGTAGACCGTCGGTTCGAGCTGGTGGATACGCGATTTGATAAAATTGATGAGAAGTTTGAGAAGCTTGAGGAGAAGATCGATACTCGATTCGAGAAGCTTGAGGAGAAGATCGATACTCGATTCGAAAAGCTCGAGGAGAAATTCGACAAACTTACCCTCTACCTTATCGACAACAAGCCCGACAACCTTCGCAAAACCAAATAACTATTTCCTCTTAGGATAATCAAAAAACTCCATCTCCCCGCAACCCCATTTTATCTCACTCCATCTGCTAATATCCAGTTTGCAACAAACAACACCCGTCGTCGGAATATTATCTATATCCTCTTCCACCAGGTTGTTCACAAATCCCGTCATCCCCGGGTTGTGACCAAAGATCATCACCACTTCATTTTCCACCGGCTGATCTTTAAGATTTTTTAACACATTCAGTATCATTCCTTCACCGGCATGGTACAAATCTTTCGAGGTCTGTATTCTTTCCACCGGAAAACCCAAAATATCTGCGAATACCCGGCAGGTGGTCAATGCCCGCACAGCAGGGCTCGACACCATCGCATTTATCGGTATCTCCTTTTTTTTGAATCTCTTTGCCATTCGCGGCGCATCCCTTTCGCCCCGTTCATTCAACGGCCGGTTGAAATCGGTCAGCTCCGGGTCGTCCCAGCTCGACTTGGCGTGACGTATGACAATCAGTGTTTTCATAAGTAGCCTGTTAATTTAGCAACACTCAACTTATTCTATATTTGCGGCCAATGGCAGACCGACCGCTTGGTAAGAGGATCAAGTACGGAGCTCTTTACTGGCTCGTGAAGTCCCTCATTTTTACAGCCAACGTTTTTCCCCGCCGTTGGTGGCTCGGGTTCTGCGGTTTTCTCGGCAAGATCGCCTACAACGTCGTCGGCGATGCACGCGACAAAACGATCGTCAACCTGGGTTTTGCATACAGTGGCGAAAAATCTTCCCGCGACATCCTCAAGATGAGCAAGGAAGTGTTCAAGATGCTCGGCCGCAACGGAGGTGAGATCCTCCGGGCGATCAAGATCCGGACCCTCGACGAGTTGAACCGGATACTGGTCACGCACGGCATCGAGAACTACTACGTGGCCCGCGAAAAAGGGAAGGGAGTGATCTTTCTCACCTGTCACCTGGGCGCATTCGATCTCCAGATCACCAACATGGCCCTACGAGGACTAAAGCCTAACGTCATCGGCACTCCTTTGAAAGACGAACGCTTGAACGAGCTGTTGTTCAACTATCGCAATGCCTACGGAGCCGTCGCTATCGAAAGGGGTAAGGAGACTCTAAGACTTATCAAGGCTCTGAAAACCGGCGGCTCGGTAGCGATCCTCATCGATCAGGATACGAAAGTGAAGAGCCGTTTCGTGAATTTTTTTGGAACACCGGCCGCCACACCGGTCGGTGCAGCGATACTGGCGATCAAGACCGGCGCCGCAGTCGTTCCAACCTACGTCTATCTCGACGAAACCGACTGGAAGCAGCACATGTACATCCTTCCTGAGATGCCCACCGTAATTACCGGCGATGACGAAAAAGACATGGTGGAGAACACAAGGATCTACACGAAGTTCATCGAGGACACGATCCGAAGGTACCCGACACAGTGGGTGTGGATGCACGAACGATGGAAGACCAGGCCGGGTGAAGAGGTCGTATAATTCCTACTTGACCAGTTTCTTGTACCGGATACGGTGCGGCTGATCGTCTCCCAAACGTTTCCGCTTGTTCTCTTCGTATTCACTGAAAGTTCCTTCGAACCAGAATACCTGCGAGTCTCCTTCGAAGGAAAGAATATGTGTGCATACGCGGTCGAGGAACCAACGGTCGTGGGAAATGATCACGGCACATCCCGCAAAGTTTTCCAAGGCTTCTTCCAGAGACCGGAGTGTATTGATATCGAGATCGTTGGTCGGTTCATCAAGCAGCAACAGGTTTCCTCCCTGCTTCAGTGCGATCGCCAGGTGAGCACGATTGCGCATACCGCCCGAAAGCTCCTTCACTTTTTTCTGCTGATCCGTTCCGCCGAAATTGAACTTGCTGACGTAAGCCCGCGCGTTGTACTGTTTGCCGCCAAGGTCGATGAGCTCGTTGCCGCCGGTGATCGCTTCAAACACCGTGTCTTCCGGTTTCAGGTCGTCATGCTCCTGGTCGACGTAAGCGATCTTCACGGTTTCTCCGACTTTGAAATTGCCGCCATCCGGTTTCTCTTTCCCGATGATCATTTTAAACAAGGTGGTCTTACCGGCACCGTTCGGGCCGATGATACCGACGATCCCCGCGGGGGGCAGGGAGAACGTAAGGTCCTCGTAAAGCAGCTTGTCTCCGTAAGCTTTTGCCACACCCTGCGCTTCGATCACGAGGTTGCCCAGTCGCGGGCCGGGTGGTATGAAGATCTCCAGTTTTTCTTCTCTTTCTTTGACTTCCTGGGTCAGCAGTTTTTCATATGCGCCAAGGCGGGCCTTGCCCTTTGCGTGACGTCCTTTCGGATTCATCCGGACCCAGTCGAGCTCGCGCTCCAGGGCTTTCTGCCGCTTGCTCTCGCTTTTCTCTTCCTGGGCCAGTCGTTTCTGCTTCTGGTCGAGCCATGATGAGTAATTCCCTTTCCAGGGAATGCCTTCACCGCGGTCGAGCTCAAGGATCCAGCCAGCCACGTTGTCCAGAAAATAACGGTCGTGGGTAACGGCGATGATGGTGCCCTTATACTGGCGGAGGTGTTCTTCCAGCCAGAGCACCGACTCGGCGTCGAGGTGGTTGGTAGGTTCGTCGAGGAGGAGGACGTCGGGCTCCTGGAGGAGTAACCGGCATAGGGCCACGCGCCGCTTTTCGCCTCCTGATAGGTGCGCCACGTTAGAGTCGGGGGGAGGGCAGCGCAGGGCATCCATGGCGCGCTCGAGTTTGTGGTCGAGCTCCCATGCGCCTACAGCATCGAGTTTCTCCTGGACAGCGCCCTGCTTGGCGATCAGTTTTTCCATCGCATCGGGATCTTCCATGATGGCAGCGTCACCGAACTTTTCATTGATGGCTTCGAATTCCTTGAGGAGGGCGACGGTTTCGTGAACGCCTTCCTCCACGATCTCCTTGACGGTCTTTGTCTTATCGAGCTCAGGCTCCTGCTCGAGCAGGCCGACCGTGTAGCCAAGGTCGGAGACGACTTCGCCCTGGTATTCCTTGTCGATACCGGCGATAATCCGCAGGAGCGACGACTTACCGGAGCCATTGAGACCCAGTACGCCGATCTTGGCGCCGTAGAAGAATGAGAGATAAATGTTCTTAAGTACCTGCTTACTGGGAGGATAGATCTTGTTCACCCCCGTCATCGAGAAAATTATTTTTTCGTCGCTCATGACACTACCGTTGTAAAATGCGAGGCGCAATATGGGCAAAATAACGCACAGGTAAAGGCGTTATCGGCATGGTTACTTACCGCGAGGGACTATCATAAAGGTCAAAATTGATCGCCTGTCAGGGGGTTTCGCCAAACAACCGCGATAGAATTCCCCAGGGTGTTTGATTTCTTCAATTAAATTTTATTTTTGCGGAAAATTAAAGGGGAAGATTAGAACATTATGTATTGGACACTCGAACTAGCCTCCTACCTGGAGGACGCACCCTGGCCTGCCACTAAAGATGAGTTGATCGACTTTTCCATCCGTTCCGGAGCCCCCCTGGAAGTTGTTGAGAACCTCCAGGAACTGGAAGACGACGGCCAACCCTACGAGAGCATCGAGGAGATCTGGCCCGATTACCCCACCAAGGAAGATTTCTTCTTCAACGAAGACGAATATTGAGGCTAGGCGAACGCCTGACCTAAAACTGACATAAAAGATAATCCGAAGGCTGAACGCACCGTTCAGCCTTTTTCATTTACGGGCGCTCAGCAGCGCGGAGGCGATAACGAGGTCTTCGGGTGTGGTGATCTTGATATTTTCATAGCTGCCTTCGAAGAGGGAGATCACGTGACCGGCTTTCTCGGCGACGCTTGCATCGTCGGTCAGGCTGGGGTCCTCTTTGGTGTCGTAAGCTTTCCTGATCAGAGCAACGTCGAACGTCTGGGGTGTTTGAATGATTCGAAAGCGGGAGCGATCGGCAGCGCGGGTGTTGTCCTGCATCGTCTTGGCGAAGCCAGCTACGCCGGAGCGAGGGTCGGTCATCCGGATCGATTCTTTGAGGTGCACGGCGGCGACGGCGGACCGGTGAACGGCGGCCAGGCGGAATGATGCTCCGATGATGTCTTCGCTGATGAGGGGGCGAACGCCGTCGTGGATGGCGACCAGTCCGTCGCCGTCTATTTTTTGAAGTCCGCGTTTTACGGATTGGAATCTGGTGTCGCCGCCGGTCTGAAGGACGATGGGGGTATTGAAGTGATGTTTGTTCGACAGCCCGGCCCAGGTGTTCATGTCGTCTTCCGGTAGCACCAATATGATTTTGATTTGTCTGGAATACCTGACAAATGCATTCAAAGTATGGATGATGATCGGTACACCGTTCAGCTCAAGGAACTGTTTGGGTAAGGAACTTTTTATCCTCGTCCCCTTGCCGCCGGCAACGATGATAGCGTATTCTGCAGGGTTCAAATGCGATTCAATTCTGATAAAATTAAGTAAACGTTTACAAACGGATGTAAACGTTTACGATACGATTAAGGCAAGTGTGTTCAACGTACTTCGGGGTACGTATGGAAAAGCACGACTTGCCTCCCCTGGATAAATTAAAGGAAAGAATGAGGTTTGGAACCGAGATGGTCCGAGTGGGGGTCATTTTCCTATTAACAGTTGGAGGGGGCGTGGTCTCGTTGATATTGGAAGGTCCGGACCGCGGAAGTGAGATTGTGTTCCTGGGTTTTGGAATGATTCTGTTAGGTATAGCGATAAAACTTACCGTAAGCACTTTTTTGGAAGTTAGAAGGCTTATTTATTAAGTATATGGAAAAACTTGGAGAGATATTGAGTTGGATTGCAATTTTCGAGGTCGGCCTCGGATTTATGACGGTACTCGGCGTAATGTCGTGGGTGCAGTACGATGGATACAAGAGTGACAAAAAGAGGAAAAAAGAAAAGGCCCCATAAGGGCCTATCACATTATCACCTAAAACACTGATCAAATAATCAGCATCGCATCTCCATAAGTCAAAAACTTATACTTCTCCTTCTTCGCCGTCTGATACGCCTGCATGATCAGGTCATAACCACCGAACGCGCATGCCATCATCATAAGCGTCGATTCCGGCTGATGAAAGTTGGTGATCATTCCGCTGCAGATCTTGAAATCATACGGAGGGAAAATGAACTTGTCCGTCCATCCCTCGCGCTCCTTCAGCCTGTTCGTCGCAGACACCGCCGACTCCAGCGCACGCATCGTCGTTGTTCCGATCGCACACACACGACTCTTATTGTCCAACGCCTCATTCACCATCTTCACTGCCTCCGGACCAACAATGAAATTCTCCGAATCCATTTTGTGCTTCGTCAGATCTTCCACGTCCACCGGCCTGAATGTTCCCAGACCAATGTGCAGCGTAACAAACGTCATATCCACACCCTTGATCTGCAGTCTCTTCATCAGCTGACGGGTAAAATGCAATCCCGCAGTCGGTGCCGATACCGCGCCTTTATGCTTCGCATAGATCGTCTGGAAACGGTCCTTGTCTTCCGGCTTTACCTTACGCTTGATGTACTTCGGCAGGGGAGTCTCTCCCAGGGTTTCGACCACACGGCTGAAAGCGTCCGAATCACCATCGAAAAGGAAACGGATCGTACGTCCACGTGAGGTCGTATTGTCGATCACCTCCGCCACCAGGTCGCCATCTCCGAAATAAAGCTTGTTACCCACACGGATCTTCCGCGCCGGATCCACCAGTACATCCCACAGATGCATGTCCGCGTTGAGCTCACGTAACAGGAACACCTCGATCTTCGCACCGGTCTTCTCCTTGCGACCGTACAAACGTGCCGGGAACACCATCGTGTCATTACCCACCATCACATCGCCTTCATCAAAATAACTGACGAGGTCTTTGAAAACCTTGTGCTCGATTTTTCCGGTAGCCCTATGAATTACCATCAACCGCGATTCGTCACGGTTTTCAGCAGGTTCGAGGGCAATAAGATTGTTGGGGAGGTCGAATTTGAACTCTGATAACTTCATAAGCTTACGGGCTTTGATCCGCCTATTCGCGACGGATTGCAAAATTTTAAGGTTGCAAAAATAATCAATGCGGCCCGAAATACAAGCAGCCCGGCGGGCAACGGCGGATTTTACAAAGTCAACCGTAACAAAGCGGGGCCCGCTGCGTCATATTGGGAGCTATTTCATGTAATTTCGTAACCAAATAACTGTTGTCCAGCGTTTAACCACCCATGCTATTCCTTCGCCTAATCGCCGAAAGCTTCCAGTTCGCCTGGTCGGCACTGAAAGCTAACCTGCTCCGGACCATCCTCTCACTTCTGGGCGTAACGGTCGGCATCTTTGCCATTATCGCGGTTTTTACCCTGGTCGACTCACTGGAGAAGAACATTAAGGATAGCTTCAATTTTCTCGGTACCGGTGTGATCTACGTCGACAAGTGGCCGTACATCGCAGACAACGGCGGCGAATTCAAATGGTGGGAGTTCCTTCGCAGGCCAACTCCCAGCTATGCCGAATACAAAGCTCTGCAAGCCAACCTCAAGAACAACAAAGCCATTTGTATCCTCGCCCGGCGAAGCAACCAGGTTCTCCGAACTGGCGCAAACAGCATCGGGCAGATCAGCCTGATCGGCGGCAGCGAAGGCTATGAAAATATCTATGAAGTAAACGTCGAATCCGGTCGCTATTTCACCAACGCCGAAGTACTAGGCGGCCGTAAGGTCACCGTACTCGGTTACGAAGTGGCGCACGCCCTGTTTCCCGGAACCGACCCTATCGGACAAGAAGTCAAGATCAAAAATCTCAAATACAAGATCGTCGGAGTAGTAAAGAAAGAAGGCCAGAGTTTCCTGGGCTTTCCAAGTATGGACTTTGTAGCGCTCATCCCTTATCAATCGTTCCGCGCACTCTACCAGACCGGCACCGGCCGTTGGAACGAGATCGGATCCAGCATCGGCATTAAAGGGCACGAAACCGACTTCGGACTGGTCGAGCTGGAAAATGAAGCCAAAGGTTTTATCAGGGCCCGCCGGGGACTCAGGCCCGGCGAGAAAGATAATTTTGCGCTGAATCGTCCCGAAGCCATTGCCAAAGCCATCGGCAGCCTGTTCGATGTAGTTGGAATCGCCGGATGGATCATCGGTGGTTTCTCTATTCTCATTGGCGGGTTCGGCATC
>WUUC01086383.1_pt1 | contig 13064 bp, 5 predicted proteins | sample 6278441 | NCBI WGS metagenome assembly WUUC01 (sample SAMN13675441, study PRJNA597444) | soil metagenome | isolation source: soil | place: USA: Washington | collected 2017-10 | reverse complement strand
GAGTGCTCGTCGTCGGCTCGGGCCACTCCGCGGTCGGCAGCTTGATCGCGCTATCCGAGCTCGCGATCTTGCAAGCGCAGACCAGCATCGTATGGGCGATCCGCAGCGACAATCTCGAGAAGATCTTCGGCGGTGGCGCCAAGGACGGCTTGCCGGAACGCGGCAACCTCGGCGCGACGCTGCGGCAGCTGATCGACACCCGCAAGCTCGAGCTCGTGCCCAGCTTTCGGATCGAAGCGGTCCGTCGAAAGCTCGATCAACTCGAGGTCAGCGGAACCGACAAAAATGGCGTGCAACGAAGCGTCGCCGGCGTCGACGAAATCATCGTGGCCACTGGCACGCGACCGGATCTGAGCTTGGCGCGCGAGCTGAGGCTAAAGCTCGATGCGTGGCTCGAGAGCACCGAGCAACTCGCGCCGCTGATCGATCCCAACCTCCACAGCTGCGGAAGCGTGCCGCCGCACGGACATCGCGAGCTGGCGCACCCGGAGCCCGGCTACTACGCGATCGGCGCCAAGAGCTATGGGCGCGCACCGAACTTTCTGCTCGCGACTGGCTACGAACAAGCGCGCTCCGTGGTCGCGGCGCTTGCCGGTGACATGGCTGCTGCCGACCAGGTGCAGCTGGTGTTGCCCGAGACCGGCGTGTGCGTGACAGACTTCGCCGCGCCCGTCGGCGCAGGTTGCTGCCCCGCGCCGTCGAAACCCGCAGCCGCAGGCGGTTGCTGCCCGCCTGCAACGAAGCCGGTTGTGAAATCCGGTTGCGGTTAAGCGGTGAGCACGCGCATGCGAGCTAGCTCGCTCGCCGTGGGCCTCGGATGCGCGCAGCTCATCGCGTGGGGCGTCCTCTACTATTCCATCACCGTGCTCGCTGAGCCGATGCGGCTCGAGCTCGGCCTTTCGAAGAACGAAGTATTCGGCAGCTTCACGGGCGCGCTGATCGTCGCCGGGCTCATGGCCCCGTGGGCCGGCCGCATCTTGGACCGATTCGGCGGCCGCACCGTGTTGCTTGCGAGCGCGTTGCTCGGGGCCTCGAGCTTCGTCGTGCTCGCACGCGCTGGCTCCTTGCGCGAGCTCGCCGTGGGTTGGGCGATGGCCGGAGCCGCGATGTCGATCGGTCTATACGACGCGTGCTTCGCCGCGATCGGACAGCTCGAACGCAGCAGCTATCGCGCAGTCGTCACGAGCGTGACGCTGATCGCGGGCTTTGCCAGCACAGTCTCGTGGCCGCTGTCGAGCCATTTGCTGCATGCGACCGGTTGGCGAGGCGTCTGCAACGTGTACGCGCTCGCGCTGCTGCTCTGCGCTGCGATCTATTTGGTCGTGTTGCCAAGGCATGAGGCCTCCCCCCCTTCACCGCGCGAAGAGCCGCGACCATCACGCGCGAGCGCGCCCATCGATGCCACGACGCGCTCTCGGGCGCGCCTGCTGGCCTACGCGTTCGCCGGCGCAGCGCTGATCGGCGGATCGATGAGCGCCCATGTGGTGGGCGTCTTGCGAGCGCTCGACGTACCGGACGCTCGCGCAATCTGGATCGCCTCGTCGATCGGCGCGTTGCAGGTATTCGGCCGCGTCGTCGATCTGTTCGTGGGAGCGCGCCGAACGGGCCTCCAGCTCGGGCTCTTCACGTTCGCTACGCTGGCAGTTGCGATGGCGATGCTCGCCGCCGCGGGGCCGATGCCGTCGTTGGTTTACGGATTCGCGCTCCTGTACGGCGTGGCCAACGGCCTGCTCACGATCGCCAAGGCCACGATTCCGGTCGAGCTGTTCGGGTTCGAAAAGATCGGAATACGGCTCGGAACCTTCAGCGCGCCCTCGCTCGTAACCCGCGCCATCGCGCCCCTGCTGTTCGCTGCGGCGATGAGCGCAGGCGGTGTAGCGATCGCTCTGGACGCAGCGCTCTGTGTCGGCGGCGCTTCGCTGGGCGCATACATCATCGCGACCCGAAATCGCAGCGAACATGTTGCATCTCGTCCCTGATCTACCGCGCGCTCTCGCGGCGCTCGCGCCGTGCTCAGGCCAGGCGGCAAGCTCGTCGTGCCCACGTTCTGACATGACGAGACGGTGCTCTTCGCGGGTGGCATCGAGAATCATCGGACTCACAGGCCAGCTTCCTACATCGGACTTCGCACGGACCCAAAGCACCGAGCTGAAACAAGGCCGCTCTGGCCGACTGGCCTAGGGGTTTTTGCCAGCTATGTTCCAAGGGGGCCAGCTGATGGGGCGTAGTTGATGTGTCAGGGCACGGACGAGCAGAGGGGGACGAGCAGCTCGAGTGGCGCTTTGCGCGTCGGGCTCGCGGCAGTCTTGCTGCTCGCAGCAGCCTGCGGCACGAGCGGCCAAGACCGCGGCCCCCGGCTGGCCGCAAGGCCCGCGGACACGCTGCGCGCGATGACCGCGGGCCAGGCGACGAGCCCGAGCCCGATGTGCCGCAAGCTGCTGCGCTCGGCGCAACGCACCCTGCCGATGCGCCAGCGCGCGCTCACCCAGCGTTACCTGAACGATCTGCAGGACTATGAGCTCGGCTTCACGCGCAAGACCGCCACCGCGTCGATCCGCCGCATCGCCGCGGGCCTGACCGCGCTGCGCGACGAGCGGCTGCACGCAGCGTTGTTCCAAGGCGCACCAACGCTCTATCAGCCGAGCGTCCCGCACGACTTCCCCGCGCGGGTCGAGGCGTGGTCGCGCACGATCAAGCCGTTCAGCGTGCCCGGTACCTCGGCCGGCTTGGACGCGCCCGATGGCGACTACGACTTCGTGATGAAGGAGCTGGTCGCGATCCTCTATTTGTTCCGCGACGACCCGACGCTGCTCAGCGACGAGGCGGCGTGGAACATCGTGGCGCGCGGCCTCAAGCCGTACGCGACCAGCGCCGCGCCATCGCACCTCACCTTCGACATCCGCGTGCCGATCCTGAGCGATGACACGTTGCGCTATCCCGAGACCGAAAATCACGTGCTCATGGCGCTGTCGTCGATCCTGTTGACGCGCGGCTACATCGCAGACAACCCGCGCAACGATCCGCGGGTGCGCGCGCTCGCAGAGCTCGACCCGCAGCTGATCGACGAAGCCTCATACGAAGAGCCGCTCCTGCACGCTGCCGCTCGCGTCCTGCACGACGGCTTCTTCGAGACGAACGCGCGGCCGTACCAAGCGCTCAGCGTGCACGCGCTCTTGAACCTCGAGGCGTTCGCGCACAACGCCGCGCTTCGCACCGGGGCGCACAACGCGCTCGACTACCTCGCGACCGTGTTCGCGTTCCAATCGCTCGAGCAGAAGCGCTTCGGCCCGTACCGCCGCAGCGCCGGCTACGCCGATCGCATCGGCATGTACGACAACGACGGCGTGATCTTCATGATGGGCGTGCTCGCCGGCGGCTACGCCTGGCCGGAGGACTTCCGCGGCACGGGCAACGCCATCGGGCACGCGCTCTGGGCGTCGCTCATGCCCTATCGCCTGCCCGATGCGGTGCAAGAGCTGATGCTGCACAAGCACACCGGCTATTGGGCGCGCATGCACTCGCGCTTCGGCGCGCGCGACTACGAGATCGGCAAGCCCGGGCGCTACCTGACGAACGAGGACAGTAAGGCCGGCCGCGGCCCGCTCGAGGCGCTGCCGGAGCTGTACTTCGTGACCCAGCGCTTCCTGAACGCCGCGGGCGGCCGCTTCAATCGCTTGCCGGTCAGCGGCGACACGTTCAAGCGGCGGCACGGTGTCCAAGACCTCGACTTCCTCGCGCGACCGCACGCGCTGATCCCGCGCGGCCACCTCGATCAGTGGACGGATCTGAACGCGATGGCCGGCGAGGCGATGCTCATGCAAGGCAGCCAGCGCTACTGGCGCAGCGACAACAGCGGCACGTACAAGAGCTTCTCCTACGGCTACAACGCCCGGCCCGGGCGCGACGTGCATCTGCGCTATCCGATGCGCTATCCGGATGCTTGGGAGCGCTTCGTGTATAGCGAGCGTGATCAAAAAGACTGGAGCCCCGGCCCGAAGAGCCGCGCACAGTTCCGCTTCATCGACCTCTCGAAGGTCGAGCCGTACGGCTTCTACATAGTCATGGCGCGCGTGAGTAAGAACGCGTTCGACCCCACGTACCGCGAGACCAGCCGCGGCTTCTGGGAAGTCGTACCGAAAGAGCGCTTCGCGAGCGTGAGCGAGCTGAAGGACGCGACGCTGCGCGCGAACCCCGCCTCGTTCTTCACCAACGACATCTCCGGACCACACAAGTACTACCGCTACCGCATGACCACCGGCGAGCTGCTCGAGCTGAACGACACGCTGGGCAGCAGCGCCGAGCACTGCGAGAACGCGATTCGAAGGCTTTGGACGCCTGCCCGCGACGGCCGCGGCGACGAAGCGCTGCCGCTCGCCGACGTGATGTTCGACCGCTGCGACCACGCGGCGATCGAGCGAACGCCTCTGCTCGACGTGCGCGAGGTCGACGCCGACTATCAGTTCACCGGCCGCAAGCTCGCCTACGCGGGCGGCGACGGCCAGCTGATCGTGGACAACCCGTACGTCGGCGCGACGCTGTGGCTCGACTCGAGCGAGCACGACCGCCCGGTCCGAACCGCGGGCGACCTCGGCACGACCTTCTAACGAACGAAGCTTTAGGCCTTGATCGGTTGCGACGACCCGCGCGAGCCCGGCGGCCCCGCGAGCGTCTGCCGCACGGCCCGCGCCAGCGCATCGGGCGTGAACGGCTTCTGGATGAACGACACCGCGGACTCGAGCACGCCATGGCGCATCGTCGCGTCGTCGGTGTAGCCCGACATGAACAGCACGCGCATCCGCGGCCGCTCGCTCGCGAGGTGCTCAGCGAGCAGCCTCCCGCCCATCTCCGGCATCACCACGTCGGTCAGCAGGAGATCGATGCCCGAGGAGAACGACGCGGCCGCCGCGATCGCGTCCGATGGCCTACCCGCTTCGATCACGTCGTAGCCGAACTGGCGCAGCACCTTCGCGCACAGCGCTCGCACTTGGTCGTCGTCCTCGACCAAGAGCAAGGTCTCGTCGCCCTTCAGCGCGTCTTCGAGCTCGTGCGGCCGCATCGCGAACGGCGCATCCGCCTCGTCCGTGATCGGCAAATACACCTCGAATGTCGCGCCTTGGCCGACCGCGCTCTTCACCGCGAGCGCACCGCCGCTCTGCTTCACGATCCCGAACACCGTCGACAGGCCCAGGCCCGTACCCTTGCCGCGCTCCTTGGTCGTGAAGAACGGCTCGAAGATCCGCGCGATCGTCTCCTCGTCCATGCCGACGCCGGTATCGCTCACCGCGACGCGCACGTGGGGGCCCGGCGTCGGCGGCAGCAGGCTGCGCGGCACGTCGCCGACGTTGCTGGTCACGATCTTCAGCTGGCCGCCGGTCGGCATCGCGTCGCGCGCATTGACGACCAAGTTCATGATCACTTGCTCGAGCTGGCTCGGATCCGCCTTCACCTTAGCCACATCGGGCGCGACATCGATCGCCAGCACGATGTCCTCGCCGAGCACTCGCGACAGCATGCGCTCCATGCCTCGCACGACGTCGTTGAGGTTGAGCACCTTGGGCTGCAGAACTTGCTGGCGGCTGAACGCGAGCAGCTGGCGCGTGAGCGCGGCGGCGCGCAGGCCAGCCTTGCGGATCTCCTCGATCTCGGCGCGGGCTCGATCGCCCGCCGACAGCCGCAAGAGGGCGAGATCCGACGAGCTGATCACGACGCTCAGCAAATTGTTGAAGTCGTGCGCCACGCCGCCTGCGAGGCGCCCGACGGCTTCCATCTTCTGCGCGTGGCGCAGCTGCTCTTCGGCGTGCTTGAGCGCTTGCTCTGCGCGCTCGCGCTCGTCCATCTCGCGCCGCAGTTGCTCGGCGCGCCGTGCGACCTCGCGCTCGAGCTCGTCGTGCGCGTTCTGCAGCACGATCTCGGCGCGCTTGCGCTCGGTGATGTCGACCGAGATGCCGAGCAGGTGCTCCGGCTCACCATCGGGACCGAGCAGCGGAATCTTGCGCGTATGCAGGTAGCGGGTGCCGCGCGGCGTCTCGATCGGCTCCTCGGGGATGTCCTCGAGCTTCTTGCCGGCGAGCACGTTGCGATCCTTGGCGACGAAGAATGCGGCCTGCTCCGGGGGAAAAAAGTCGTAGTCGGTCTTGCCGAGCAGCGAGCTGCGCGAGAGGCCGAGCAGCTCCTCGCCGGCGCGATTAAAGCGCTCGAAGCGCAGCGCTTCGGCGTCTTTCACGAACACCATGGCCGGCATGTGCTCGATGATCGAGTCGAGGAACTGCGTGAGCCGGCCCTGACCGGCTTCGGCGCGACGCAGCGCGCTGATGTCGTCGATTAGGATCGCGACGGTGCGTTCGTTGACGATGGAGCCGCGCAGCTCGAACGTGGCGAGCACGCCGCTGCTCGCGCGGCAAGAAACCTCGTAACGCTCGCCCGCTTCGCCACGCCGCGTGGCCAGCGCCAGCGCCGTGAAGCGCTCGGCCAGCTCAGGGCGCAGCGCATTCAGATCATTGAAGCTCTGCGCCGCGCTCAGCTCGACCGCGAGCAAAGTCAGCGCAGCGCGATTGGCGTGCAGCACGCGTACGGGCTCATCCGGGGCGGCCGTGCCCAGCTCGAGCACGATCACGCCTTGCGAGACCTGCTCGAATACATCGCGGAAGATGTTGGATGGCTCGGTCAAGGTTCCCCATTACCTGCGGCGTTCGACAGCGCCAAGCATCGACTGCGGCCCGTCAACAAAGGCTCGGGGTCCCCGTACTGCCCGCGCCTGCTTCCTCTTAATAGAGTTGCCGTCTCCCCTGGCAACCGCCCGGGAGGCTACCACGCGATCATTGGCGAGCTAGCCCAGCTTCGACCCCGCCCCCTGCCTCGCCCTTGCGTGAACACTCGTTCACGAAAGCTCGAGATTTCGGGCGTTTTTCTGGGGCTGCTGGCGCATGAATCCGCGCCGGATGCGCTAGCGTCCGCGGCCATGCAGAGCCTCGCCGCTGCGCTGCGCCGCGCCCTCCATCCAGACGTCGCGCTCGGCTTTCTGGTCGCGTGCGTGGTCGCCATGATGGTGGTGCCGCTGCCTACGGGTCTGCTCGATGTGCTGATCGCGAGCAACCTCGCGCTATCGGTGCTGCTCTTGCTCGTGGCGCTATCGGTGCGCGACGGAGCCGGCTTCACGTCGATGCCGACACTGCTGCTGATGACCACGTTGTACCGGCTCGCGCTCAATGTGTCGTCGACGCGGCTGATCCTGCTGCAAGCTGATGCCGGCGACATCATCGCGGCGTTCGGCGACTTCGTGGTGCGCGGCGATTATGCGGTCGGCGCGGCCGTGTTCCTCGTGCTCACGATCGTGCAGTACGTGGTCGTGGCGCGCGGCGCCGAGCGGGTCGCCGAGGTCGGCGCGCGGTTCTCGCTCGACGCGCTGCCCGGTAAGCAAATGGCGATCGACGCCGACGTACGCAGCGGTGGGCTCTCACCAGCGCGCGCCCGCGAGCGCCGGCAAGCGCTCGAGCAAGAGAGCCGGTTCTACGGTGCGATGGACGGCGCGATGAAGTTCGTGAAGGGCGACGCCATCGCCGGGATCGCCATCGCGTTCGTGAGCTTCAGCGCGGGCACCGCGATCGGCGCGCTGCGCGACGGCCTGCCGCTCGCCGAGAGCTTGCGCCTTTATGGCTTACTCACCATCGGCGACGCGCTGGTCAGCCAGATCCCATCTCTGCTGGTCGCGACCAGCGCCGGCCTCATCGTCACGCGCGTCGCTTCGAACGACGAGCAGAGCTCGCTCGGCGGCGACCTGGGGCGGCAGCTGCTCGGCAACCCGCGCGTGCTGTGGACTGGCGCGCTGCTCTTCGCGGTGCTGATGGCGATCCCCGGGCTGCCCGCCGCGCCGTTCGCGATGCTCGCAGGTGTGCTCGGCTTGATCGGCGTGCAAGCGAACGGGCGCAAGCCACCGAGTGGCGCGCTGCAGGGGACGGCCGATGGGCCCGAACCGCTGCGCATCGAGCTCGGCGCTGAGCTTGCCCGCGAGCTGCTCAGCGGCAGTACGCTCCGTACGGCGCTCGACGCCGCGGTCGCACGCTCGCGTGAGTCGCTCGGCATCCCGCTCGGCTCGATCGCTACGCGCGACCGCTCCGAGCTCGCAGCTCGCGAGTACCGCGTGGTCCTCGCAGGCGCGGTCGTCGAGCGCGCCACGGCGCCCGCGAGCGACGCAGCGCCCGCGATCGCGATCAGCGCCCAGCGCGCCATCCACCGTCACGCCGCGGTCTTGCTCGGTGTCGACGAGACGCAAGCGCTGCTCGACGGCGCCGCACAGCACACTCCGGTGCTGGTCCAACACGTGGTGCCCGAGACGCTCTCCTTGCGCGCGCTCGCTCAGCTGCTGCAGCGCTTGCTCTCGGAGGGCGTGCACCTCAAGCCGCTGCGACCCGTGCTCGAGGCCATCGCGACCGAAGGCAGCCAGGGTACGCAAGGCACAGCGCTGGTCGAACGTGTGCGCGCGCGCTTGGCTCGCCAGATCACCGAGGCACACGCGCCGAGCGGCACGCTGAGCGCGCACGCGATCGATCCCGTCATCGAAGAAGCGCTGCGCGACGCCGTGCAAGGCACAGGCGACGGTGCATACCTCGCGCTCGCACCGGATCTCGCGATCGAGATCGTCGCGAGCATCCGCCGCGCGTTGGATCGCTCGAGCGGGCGTGAGGCGCAGCAGCCCGTGCTGCTCACGCAACCCGATGTGCGCCGCTGGCTGCGCAGCCTGATCGAGCACGAGCTCCCCGACGTGGCGGTGCTCAGCTACTCCGAGCTCGCGCCCGATGCGCGCGTCGAGCAGCGAGCGCCGGTGCGCGTCGCGACGAGCGGCAGCTGAGCGCTGCTGCAATTATCCGATTGCGTCTCACCACGTCACGCCGGGAAACGCGCGTTGTCACGTCGCGACCAGGTCGATATCCCTGTCATATCGGCACATTGCAGGCACGTGCCTTGCTTTGCTCACCGTTCGGTATCGTCTTCTAGGGCGCTGTGCAGGTCGCATCGCCCGCACTGCGAGTGAACGCGATCAGAGACGCGCACGCGCGCCGCGGTCGGCGATGCGTCCGCAAGTGGTGCCTTGTGGCCATGCTGGCTCGACCGGTACGAAGGCTTCCTACCGCTCTGACGCGGAGAACCGAGACTCATCATGTTGAACGTTCGCAGTTGGACCCACCTCTCGTTGCTGTGCGCGATGCTCGCGATCGGCGCATGGAGCTGCGCCTCGGAAGAGCCGAGCGGTGGCCGCCGGGGCGGTCAGAGCGGCATGGGTGCAGGCGCGACTGGGTACAACCCAGTCGGCGGTAGCGGCGCAATCAGCGGTAGCGGCAGTCCGATCGGCGGCAGCGGCGGCGGGCTCGCAGGAGCGAGCGGCGTCGGGGTGGCGGGTAACGGCGGCAGCGGCGACGAATGCGCCAGTGCCTCGATCTACGTCTCCAACAACACGCCCCAGATCATGTTCGTGATCGATGGCTCGGGCAGCATGTGCGAGAGCTTTGGTGGCTCGACGCGCTGGAATTCGCTGCGCGCCGCGCTGCTCGCGGCGGACACCGGCCTTATCCCGCGGCTGCAAGCGACCGCCGAGTTCGGCCTGCTCGTTTACGACGGCACGATCGATCCCTTCCTAGCGATCGGCGCGATCGGGACGCCCAGCCCGCAATGCGCGGGCATGTACCTCGAGCAAAAAGCGATGGGCGAGTGCCCGGGCCTGGTATCGGTACCCGTGGCGCTCAACAACTCGCCCGCGATCGACATGGCTTACCCTATGACCGAGCTAGGGGGCTCGACGCCGACCGACAAGGCGATGAACCGCGCGATCGATGACCTGATCGCGATTCGGCCGACGAACCCCGATGCGACGGTGAAGCCGCAGTACGTGATCCTGGCGACCGACGGCGCGCCGAACGACATCTGCGTGGGCGGCGTGGGCGGCGACGGCATGGCCCAGAAGCAAGGCGTGATCGCCGCCGTGGACCGCGGCGCGATGAACAGCATCAGCACGTTCGTCGTGAGCTTGGCCGGCGGCGACGCCAACCTTCAGACCCACCTCGACGAGGTCGCGCGGCACGGCGATCCGATGAACATGATGGCCCGCACGTACACGCCCGAGTCGCCCGAGGAGCTGGTCACGCAGCTCGCGGCTCTCGTAGGCGGCGCTGTCGGATGCGACATCACCCTGAACGGCATGGTCCAAGCCGGCCGAGAGTGTTCCGGCACGGTGACGATGAACGGGGTCGAGCTGCCGTGCTGCGCGGACGGCATGTGCGCGGGCGACCCGCCGACAGGATGGCGCTTGAAGGACCCGAGCACGATCGAGCTGGTCGGCAATACGTGCCTCGACTTCTTGACCGCGTCGTCGGCCCAGCTCACCGCGGGCTTCCCGTGTGGCGTTTTCGTCGTCCAATAGCTCGTCTGCAAACCGAGTGTTCGATCGCGCGAGCGGCTCGGTGGTCGAGCCGCGCACCTTCGCGCAGAGACGAACGCGACGCGTCATGTAGACTTGCGCGTCATGAAGCTGGGACCTGGTGTTTCTCGTGATGGGCGGTCGGTCGCTCTCCCAACCCTCCTTGCCGTGGCCGCTCTCGCTGCGCCCCTGTCTGCATCGGCGCAGCAGAACAACCTGGTAGTCACCAGTGGTACGCGGACGATCAACGCTGCGGACCTTCGCGCATACGACCATATCTGCATCACCGGCACTGCGCGCGTCACGGTGATCCCGTACGACGACGATAAAGGCATCGAGGGCAACCTCCAGCTCACCGCCGGTAGCGTCTACGTCGCGGCTGGCGCGACGGTCACTGCCCGCGGTCTCGGCTATCAAGCGCAGAAGTGCGGCGCGGGCGACGCGCGTACGCCGGAGGGCGGCGGCCGCGGTGGGTGCGATGTCCAAGACTCCGGAGGCGGTGGCGCGCACTTCGGCCGCGGCGGACGCGGCACGATCGACTCGCCCACGCAGTTCCCGCGCGACTTCGAGGACGACTGCGATCACACATGGGATGAGGGCGACAACGCGTGCGACAGCCTCGCGAGTTGCGGCAACCCGGGCCCTACCGTGGCTGGCCAGCCGTACTTTCACAGCATCTACGATGCGGATTTCGGCGCCGCAGGCGGCGATAAGGGTTGCCGCGACGACCACGGCGCGAACGACGAACCCGATGATTTCGGAAATGTCGTCGGCGGCGATGGCGGAGGGCGCGTAGCGCTCGTTGGCCTCGCTCATCTCTATGACGACGGCGACGCGAACCCGGCCAATGACGCCGCAACGTGCGGCGTGAACCTGTTGCCCGGCCAGGTACGGATCGACGGCCGCATCGACGCGAGCGGCAAGCGCGGCTGCGGCGACGGCAATGACTCGGGCGGCGGCGGTGCCGGCGGCACGATCTTGATCGTCGGCGAGGATGTCACGATCGGTCCGGCCGCATCGTTTCTGGCGAACGGCGCGCTCGGCGGCGACACCCGCTCGGCCGCAGCTGGCCAGCCCAACAACACGGACTGCACCGGCTTCCAATCGAGTGGCACGTGCGACGACTGCGGCGGCGGCGGCGGCGGCGGCATCATCAGCATCCTCTCGGTGAGTTCCGATATCCATCCGCGCGCGACGTTCAACGTCAGCGGCGCGGAAGGCGGAACGTGCGATGAGTGCAAAGGCGAGGCAGGTGGCGGCGCGGGCGAGCTGCAGATCGACGGCGCGTATGTCGGCGAGCTGTGCGACGGCTGGGACAACGACTTCGACGGCGAGACCGACGAGGATACGGGCACGCAAGTCTGCGGCCTCGGCATGTGCGCGATGTCGATGCCGGCGTGCCTGACGGGCGACGAGCCGGGCGAAGGTGAGCCGCGCAGGTGTGAGCCGTCGCTGTCGACCACTCCCGGGGGCCCCATGCACCCGAGCTGCCTGGAGGATCCGCGCGGCGCGAAGCCGCGCATCGCGGTCATCCTCGACACCTCGGCATCGATGCTGCTCTCCCTCGAGGGCTACCCAACGTTCGGCGACGGCAGCCAGGATCGCCCGGGCCTCGATGTCGACGACGACGGCGAGCCGAATGACTCGCGCTTGTACTTGGCGCGTACGTCGCTCGCGGAGGTGATGAGCGCGTACCCCGAGATCGACTTTGCGTTTGCGCGCTACCACCAGGACCAAGCGCTCGCGCGCAACTGCCAGACCGCGACGTGGTTCGAGTGCCAAAGCCTAATCGCGACCTATGACAACCCGACCGACAACGTCTCCGTGATGCCGGTGCCGATGCCGGCGCCGGCGATGTGCTCGGTCGATATCAACGACATGGACTCGGTGCCGGTGCTGCAGCTGCCGAACGACGGCACGCCCGCGAACACGGAGTGCATCAACTACGCGGGCTCGTGCGGCTCGCCGCGCCGCGGTGCGGATATCTTGAGCGGCTTCGGCATGCCCGTGCGCGACATCGTGCGCTGGCTCGACGGCAAAGAGTCGAACGACACGACCGACCTGGCGGTCATGACGCCGGGCAACGTGTGCGACCACGCGAACGGCGGCGACTGCGAGGTGCGCGGCTCGGGCCCGACCCCGCTCGCCGGATCGCTCGAGTCGGCCGAGGACTACATCGTTCCGATCCGCACGACCGACGCGGCCAAGGAGTGCCGCAGCTACGCGATCATCCTCGTCACCGACGGCGCGGAGAGCTGCAACGGCGATCCCGTGGCCGCGGCGGATCGCTTGCATGATACCCAGGCGATCGACACGCACGTCGTCGCGGTCAGCGTGTTGCCCGAGGAAGAAGCCTCGCTCAACGCAATCGCAGCGGCGGGAGGCACAGGCACGGCGACGTTCGTGACCGCGCCCGAGCAGCTCGTCCCAGCGCTAACCTCGATCATCGCCGGCTCGATCCGGCTCGAGCAGTGCAACAACGAGGACGACGACTGCGACACGTTCGTCGACGAAGGCTTGTCCAAGTACTGCGACAAGCCGAACGGCATCGAGGACACCGAGCTGTGCGAAGAGCCGGCCGAGACGCTGTGCGACGGTGAGGACGACGACTGCGACGGCAGCATCGACGAAGGCGTCCTGAACGCGTGCGGCGCGT
>WUUC01089333.1_pt1 | contig 13065 bp, 6 predicted proteins | sample 6278441 | NCBI WGS metagenome assembly WUUC01 (sample SAMN13675441, study PRJNA597444) | soil metagenome | isolation source: soil | place: USA: Washington | collected 2017-10 | reverse complement strand
GCATGCGCGTGCGCACGATCGAGCACGATCGCGAGCAGGCGCGCCTGCGCATGATCGTCGCCGGCTTCGGCGCCTGGCAGTCGCTGCGCGACGAGCGCGGCCTGCACGTGCTCGAACGCGGCGACGCGAACCCGGCCGAACGACAGCGCCTGCGCGTGCGCGTGACTCCCGACGGCGTCGCCGGCTTCGCCGCCGAAGCCGATATCGAATCGCGCCTGTGCCGGCGCTATCAGGAACAGCCCACCCCGCTGGTGCGCGACGCGGTGCGCGGCTGGCGCAGCGGCCGGCTGGATCGCGTGCTCGGCGGGGATTTCGATCTGATGGTGTGAGGCCGGACGCGCGCCGCGATGCGGCGCGAAAAGCATCGTCCGGCAGATCACCGTCCCCGGCGGAAACTGCAGCGGCAGGTTGCGCCGCCGCGCCAACTCGGGTGAGTCCCGTAGCGCGCTACAGGCAGTGAGCGTGTCGCGGGATCACATTGGCCGCGGCATTTCGCTGCGATGTGACCATCGCTGCGCAGGCTGAACATACGCATCCGCATGTCCGTCGCTGCGGTCGTTCTGTGTTTGTCATCACGCGGTGATCGCGCATTACCACATTTGCGCGTCTTCTGCAGGCGGGCTATGTGTCGCGGTTGAGTCGCGCCGCATCGCTTGACCGAGCCAGCCGGCAATCCATTCGTTTCGACAGGAATTTCCATGAGCTTGATATCCCGGAGCTCGGCGCGCCTACCTGCCGTCGTTGCTTTTTTCGCGCTGTGCGCCGTGATCTTCGCCCTTCCGGCGCAGGCGTTCGACTTGCAGCCGATGACGCACGAGGAGGCACTGGACGTCTGCGCGTCGTCCGGCGTCAACACCGACCCGTGGCTGCAGGGCATTGCCATCGCGCAACCGGGACGCTGGTGGAACGCGCGGCGCTACGGCACCGGCTGGGATCTGGTCTACAGCGACGACCGCAGCAAGCTCAAGGCGTTCATCTACACCTTCAACGAGTTCGGTCATTCGACGTGGCTGGCCACGGACATGATCAAGATCGAGGAAGCCGGGGATACCTGGAACGCGACGGTCTATCAGTACACGAAGGCAACCAACGGTGCGGTCACCAAGGCGGCGATGGGTGAAGTGCACTTGCGTTTCTTCCGCGACGACCCCTCGCGGCTCGGCGCGCGCTGGAAGTGGAACCGGATTCCGGACGGCCTCATGCCGGGCGGTGGGCTGAACGAATGCCTCAGCGACATGACGCGCCTGAATCCGACGTTCTACGCGGGTTCCGCGGCGCCTGCGGTCACGAAGGAGTTCTCCGAGAAGGATCTCGCAACCGATCCGGTCGGCACGACGGTGCTCTCCGGCTACTGGAACGGCTCGACCTCGATCCCGCAGGACGTCGACGAAATTCCCGGCGTGGTCATGACGATCATGCAGGTGTCGCTGGGAGATGACCGCGGCAAGTTCGGCGAGGCCGCGGTCAAGCTTATGTACAACGGCGGCAGCACGCATTTCGGCCAGCCCATCTTCGTGCAGGCACAGCGCACGACGCTGGTTCCGGCGTTACCGCTGTCCAGCGACACGTTCAATCTTTATTTCCACTACGGTACGGGCTACCCGAACGGCTACGCCGTCAACGACTGCATCTACAACGCCGCGCAGCCGAATGCGTGCAACAACAATCAGCGCGTCGGTACGTATACGCGCTATTTCAAGCCCGAGACGAACTACCTCTCGGCCCATACGACGTTCACGATCGAGGCCGCGCAACTCAACGCGACGACCGGCGCGGTACCCAACGCGCCGCTGCCCGCGACCGGCACCAAGGTGCCGGCCTATCTCTCATCCGGCACCAGCGGCGGCACGGTGACGCGCACCGCGCGACTGCAGGAAATTTCGGTCAACCAGTACACCTGCCAGGCGCCGACCGGCGGTGCGTGCTCGCTCTGGGTGAACTGGGCCGGCAACGGCATCGGCAAGCCGTGGAAGCGCGACCTGTCGACCCTGATGTATTCGGCGGCGCCGCTGGCCACGGAAGATTTCGGCATCGTCGAGCAGGTGCTGCAGCACGGCGAACGCGCGCAGTTCGAATTGTGGCAAGGCACGCCCGGCATGCCCGGCGGCGTGCTGCTGGATCGCACGCCGGAAGTGCGCGCGGTCGGCCCGGCGCCGAGCACGAATGGACCGATCGACGTGCCGCCGGCACCGGTCATCACGAATGCGGGCGACCTGCCCGCGAACGACGCGAGTGTCGGCACGCTGGCCGGCGAGCCGGGCGTCGACGGCGGTGCCGCCACGTATCTCGTACCGATCGAGGTGCCGCCGGGCCGCAATGGCCTGCAGCCCAGCGTGGCACTGAGCTACAGCAGCCGCGGTGGCAATGGCGCGGCCGGCCTCGGCTGGAGTCTGAGCGCCGGCGGTTCGATCGCGCGTTGCGGCCGCACGCCGGCCCAGGATGGCGAGACGCGCGGCGTGCGGCTCGACGACAGTGACCGCCTGTGTCTCGACGGCCGGCGTCTCGTGGCGACCAGCGGCAGCTACGGTGCCGTCGATACGCTTTACGGCACCGAGATCGACAGTTTCACGCGCGTAAAACAGACCGCAGCACCGCTGAACGCTGGCGGCGTGTGCTTCAGCGTGGACTACAAGGACGGCCGCAAGGCGACCTTCGGCTGCGCGCCGACCGGTTCTTACTGCGGCGGCGCGGTGCCGCGCGTGCGTCCCAAGGACAAGTCGCTCGAAAGCAGCTGGCTGCTGAGCCGGGTCGAGGACCGCAATGGCAACCTGATGGACTACTGTTACCGCGAATTCGGCCCCGTCAACAGCGGTGAAATCCTGCTCGACCAGATCCGCTATACCGGATCGACGCAGGCCGGCGCGGCTGCCGCGCGCATTCCGACCCGCAGCGTGAAGTTCGACTACCTGCCGCGCCCGACCGGCGGCACAGCCAACGACCAGAGCTCCTCCGGCATCGCCGGCGGCATGCTGTCGCAAACCCAGAGACTTGTGGCTATTTCCACCTTTTCGCCCGATGCCTCGTTGCCGGCGCGGCTCTACAAGCTGCGATACGACGACCCGATATTTTCCGGCAAGGACTACAGCAACTACAGCGGACGCAGCCTGCTGCGTCGCATCATCGAATGCGGCTACGAAGCCAACGGCACGGAAGTGTGCCGCGAGCCCACCGAGTTCACGTGGTCTGACGGCAACTGGGAATTCATCAGCCGCAAGTTCGCCGTCCCGGCTACCAGCGCTCACGCGTCATCGCCGATGCCGCCGCCGGTCTGGCAGGAAGGCAACCAGCGCGCCGTCGCTCCCGACTACAAGCGCCAGTCAGTGGCGCAGATCGGTGATCTCGACGGCGACGGCACGCGCGAAATGCTCATCGGTACGAACTGGTACGTGGGCCGGGACCGGATCTACGAGGCGCAGATCGCGAAGGTTACGGCCGACCGGGTCACACAGGGCATCGTGACGCTGTCGGACTATCCCTGGGATGAGTCCGCCGATATCGACGGCGACGGCACTGCCGAACTCGTTGGCAGGGATAAGATATACAAGTGGAACAGGGGACGCGGCGCGGCGATCTGCGACAACGGCACGACCAGCTGTACCGGTGCCGCCAGCAGCTATTTCCAGACTGTTACGACCAACCTGCCCGCCGGCGAACATGACTTCATCCGCAGCGTCGTCGACTTCAACGGCGACGGCGCTCCCGATGTGCTGATGAGCATGAACGCCGACAGCGCGTGCGATTTCGGCAGCGGCGGCGGCACCAAAAAGTCGGCGAAAGCGGGCGTCGAACCGCCGGGCGGCTTTGCGCCGCTGTGCCTGTTCCTGAACACGCGTCCCGGTCCGATCGGCGTCGGCACGACGGCGTTCAATTTCGCCGCGCCGCTGCAGATCGCCTTGCTGTATGCCGGCACCGTCAACGAGTCGGTACAGCACGTCACCGACTTCGACGGCGACGGAACCTCCGACATCGTCGTCGGCGACGCCAACGGCGTGCAACGCCTTTTCCTCGGCCAGCTCAACGGTGGCGCACTGACCTATGCGGAGCGGCTGCCGTCGACGCTGGGTTTCCGCTCTTACACGAAAAACCTGCGTTGGATGGACGTCAACGGCGACAGCCTCGACGACATCGTCATCGCCGACGTCCCGGGCGGCGCGGCGCAGTGCCTCAATGGTCATTGCTTCGCGAGTTGGGTACTGCAGATCAACAAGGGCGGCTCGCTGGGGCCGCAGATCTATCCGGCCAGCCCCGTCGGCATGCTGAGCCCTGGACTGAGCATCGATACGGTCGGCAGCCAGTGGCAGCTGCGCTATTTCAGCAAGATGATCCAGACCGACATCGATTCGGACGGGCGACCGGACCTGCTCTATCCGGCGCAGTTCGCTGCGCGCATGTGCTTCGGCGCGTTCCTGACCAACAACCAGTTCCTGACGCCGCGTCCGCCGAAGGATTGCCCCGATGGCATGACTTGCGATGCCGACGTCTGCGCCGCGCCGCCACCGGAAGACGGCACGACCTACGTGGCCCATCCGGGCGGCGCACCGACCTGGGCGGACGCGTTCAAGAGCGGCCTTGGCGAAGTCGACCCCAGCGTCTACCGCTACAACGCGATCCGCTTCGTGCAGACCGGACCGGACTCGTTCCGCATCCAGGTCGATCCCACGTCCGTGATCGCCGGCGCCTCGCGGCTCGGTGGCCAGCGCGGCCGTGCCGATGACTACTATGGTGATGGCCTTGCCGACGTGGCGGCGGAAGTCAGCTGTCCGCTGCGGCCGACGCAGAATTTCCCGGTCAATGTATGCCGGCTCGCCTATGGCGCGATGCCGGGCGGCGGACTGGCCGGTCCCGGCAGTCCGACCAGCTACCTCGATTCGGCGCAGACGATACCGCTCGGCACCATCGTCGATAACAACAACGGCACTTTCGTCCTGAACGAGAACCACGGCGACGGCGCGCGCACGAACCTCGCGCCGATGCTGCCGGATCTCATGACCAAGGTGGTGAACGGCTTCGGCGACCAGACCTATTGGGACTATCACCCGCTGTCGAGCGACGCCGGACGCGTCAGCGGCAATGGCTTTCCGTTCTATACCCTCGACGCAGATTACGTGGATAGCCGGCACTATCTGTTTCGCTCGTCCATGCCGGTGGTGTCCACGATGAGCCGGTCCAACGGCGTATCGACCGGCAGCCTCTCGCACTGGGGCAGCCGCAGCCAGCAGTACGCCTACGAAGGCGCGATGATGAACGCGGCGGGGCGCGGCTTTCAGGGCTTCCGCAAGATCACTCACCAGAACATCGGGCCATCGACGCGCGTCGTGCGCACGGCGACGACCTATCACCAGAAATTCCCGCTGACGGGCCGCGTCGAGCGCATCGAGGCCTCGGTGCCCGGCCTCGCGCTTCCCGGCGGGCGCCTTACGCTGCAGACCTTCGATTGGCGCTGCGACCGCAGCAATGTCGGCCTTGCATGTCCTGGCCAGGACGGGAGCGCGACGACGCCCGGCCAGATTCACTGGCCGTTCCTCAATTTCGATGTCAAGCGCAGCTATGACCTGAATTCGGCGCAATCGGGCGTACAGTTGCCGACCGGCCGCGTCGAGACGTTCTACTACGACCCGACCACGATGGCCTCGGGCTGGACTGCCGAAGGCAATCCGCGTTACCAGCGCACGACAAGCATGGACGGCAACGGTACCGCCGACGGCGACAAGTATTTCCTTGCCGCGCGTGTCGCCACGACCGTCAATCACTACGATACCTCGCAGTTTGGCCAATGGTGGCTGGACAAGCTCGAACACTCGACCACGACGACGAGCGTCAGCTATCACCCGCGCACCGGCGGCGCGCCAGTCATGGACCTGACGTCCAAGGAAGTCAGGACCAGCTTCGCCTGGAACGGCGAACGTAACCTGATTTCCAAGACCACGACCGACACGGCAACGAACACGGCGTCGCAGACCACGCTGACCTACCCGTTGCCGAACCGCGGCCTGCCGACGCAGATCGCCGTCAGCGGCAGCGGCGTCGACGCCACGCGTCAAACGCTGTTCGAGTACACCACGGACGGCTACTTCGCCGCGAGTTCGACCGGCGTGCTCAGTGTCAGGGACGCTGCGCTCAACCACACGACGAGCGTGCTCGTGCGTGCGAGCGACGGCCGCGAAACCCGCGTCACCGACCGCAACGGCATCCGCCACGACAACATCTACGACGCGTTCGGCCGCGTGACGGCGCAGAGTTACTTTCGCCGCGGTGGCGTGGTGCCGCTGCAGCCGACCGCGTTCTCGTCGCTGCAGCGCTGTGCGCTGAGCTGTACCGGCAGCGGTGAAGAAATGGCGGTCTACTACGAAACCCAGGTGCGTGACGGCGCGCCGACGCGGCGCGCGTGGTACGACATGCTGGGCCGCGAGATCAAACAGTCCACGCGCGGCTTTGACGGACGCTGGGTCAACGTGGTCACCAAGTACCACAACACGGGCTCCGTGGAGTCGACCTCGGCGCCGTATTTCGACGGCGAGACGCCGCTGCTGACCCAGTACACCTACGACCGCAGTGCCCGCGTGCTCAGCAAGCGCCAGCCGATGGCCGAACTCGATCCGGTCCACGGCGACGTCATCAGCACGTATGCCTATACCGGTCTGCGCAGCGACGTGTCGGTCTATCCGAGCGTGGCAAACGCCTGCAACCTGGCGCCGAATCTCTGCTTCAGCATGAAGCGCCACTACAACATCCTCGGACAGCTCATGCGTACCGAGGACGCGCTGGCCGGAATCTATCCGCCGCCGTCGATGGGCGGGATCACCGACTACTGGTTCAACCCGGGCGGCATGGCCGCCGCGATCCGCGACGGCAAGGGCAATGTGACCACGGCGGAGTACAACGCGCTGGGCCACCGCGTGAAGTCGAACAGTCCCGACCAGGGACTATGGACGTTCGCCTACAACGGCCTCGGCGAACTGCTGCTCCAGACCGACGCGCGCGGTGTGGAAACCCGCATCACGCAGCGCGATGCGTTCGGCCGCGTGCTGCAGCAGCGCCGCGAGCGTCCCGCCGGCGTGCTGGCCGGACTGGCCGACGAGAAGTTCCTCGACACCTGGCAGTACGACAGCGGCGGCGCCAAGGGCGCGCTCGCGCTGGTGGAGCGCCGGCGCAGCGTTGCCGGCAGTCCCGACGGCACCGCGCCGGTCTGGGCGGAAAACTATCTATACGAAGCGGATTCCGCGCGTTTGTATACACGCACGACGAAGATCGCGCAGGGTACGCCGGACCTGCTGTCGATGGCCTACGAGTACCGCTACGAGCCGTACTACGGCACGCTCAACGCCGTCACTTATCCGAACTCGCCCAAGCCACTGACGGTATGGCGCCGGCATTCGCGCTACGGCGCACTGACCAGCCTCACCGACGCGCGCCTGATGACACCGCTGTGGTCGATGAGCCAGGCCGACGCCTACGGCAGTCCGACCGCGGAGCAGTTCGGCTACGCGCTGTACGGCTACTCGGCCTACAGCCGCGCCACCGGGCAGACACTGACGCGGCGCTGGCGCCCCTACGAGATGCCGACCTTCACGGACGATCTCGACCGGCTGACCTATTCCTACGACTCGCTCGGCAACGTGACCGCCCAGGAACGCCGCTGGCGTCAGTACGACCGGTCCGTCGCGACCTCCGAACGCCTGCTGCCGCAAGGCAACACCGGCGGCAACGGCACCATCGGCTGGTATGGCAGGACGATCGAGCGCCTCGAGTACGACAAGCTGCAGCGCCTGACGCGCCTGTATCCGACGCGCACCCGATGGAGCAATGCCCAGCCCGCCGACGAAGCCCTGCCGACGGTCAACTATGCGTACGACGCCGTGGGCAACTTCACGCTCAAGTCGGACTACGCCGACAGCTTCGTCTACGGACCGGCCAACGGCTGCGGCCCGAACGCCGTGGTCAGCGCGGCGCAGTCCAACGAGGGATCGCCGCTGGTCCGCAACTACACCTGCGACGCCAACGGCAACCAGCTGTCGGAGACGAACTGGGAAACGCGCCACGTCGTCTATGACGGCGACAACCTGCCGACCACGATCACGCACGACGATGTCTGGAACCCCGCGTATACCGTCGACTATGCCTACGCGCCGGGCGGCAGCCGCTATCGCCGCGTCGGACCGGGCACGACGTATTTCGGTGCCGACGGCTACGAGTACGCGGCCGACAGCACGAACGCTGTCTCGCGGCGCATCGAACTGGGTCCGGTGGTGTATACGCAGCACCGCATCGGCGGCGTGGAAAAGCCGTCCAAGGTCGGCTATCAGCTGCGCGACCGCCTCGGCTCGACCATCGCCATCGCCAACCGCTGGGGACATTTCAACGACAGCGACAACGGCGGGCCGCCGACGGTCAACGGCGACACCTACTACAACAACAGCATGGACGAAGGCCGCACGCGCCGCTCCTACGACCCGTTCGGCAATCCGCGCCGCCTGACCCTCGACGCGTTCAACCCGGTGCCGTTCCTGTATTACGGCGCGCGCACGCTGCGCGGGTTCGGCGGTCACGAGCACATCGACCGCACCGGCCTGATCCACATGAACGGCCGGATCTTCGACCATCGCCTCGGCCGTTTCCTCAGTGTGGATCCGCTGGTGCAGGCTCCGGCCAGCAGCCAGTCGCTGAATCCGTACAGCTATGTGCTGAACAACCCGCTGGCCGGCACCGACCCGACCGGCTTCGCCTCGTGCTGGGAAGAAGGCGACTGCAAGGACCTCGGTCCGGCGCGCCAGGCCTTCACGAGCAACGCGGAGTTCGCGTTTGGCGGCCAGGCGATCCAGGGCGGCGGCCCGATGGGCAACGGCCACCTGAAGGATCCGCTCGCCATGTCGCCGCAGGAATACCATGCGGCCATCTACCGCGAGGCGGTCCAGTCGGGGGCGATCGGCCAGCGTTCGAATTTCAGCTTCAACGCCACCGTGGGCAAGCCCGGCCAGGAGACCGACCGCGGCACTTGGCAGGAAGGCTACGTCATCCATCCGGACAGCGACAAGACGACGACCTACTGGGGCGTCAACGATCGCCTCGAACGCAACAACCGACTCGCGCTGGCCGATGCCCTGGTCGCGGCGGACGGCCGTGCGCTCGTCGGCATGCAGGGCAAGTTGGCGGCGGTCGGCGCGGGCTGCGCGATCACCGCCGGCGGCTGCGCGGCGTACGGCCTGTACGGCGTCAAGCAGGACCTCAATGCGGGCAACAACAAGATGGCCGCCGTCGGCTTGGTGTTCACCGTGGCCGGCGCCGGCCCCGTCGCGGCGGAATTCCGCTCACTGCGTACGGCGACGGCGGATCTGCGCGCGGGTAGTGCGGCCAGGGCGGAAACACGCAGTTGCTCCGGCGGCGCCTGTGGACTCGACACGAAGTGTTTCGTGGCGGGAACCCTGGTCATGACCGACGGCGGGCTCAAGCCCATCGAGCAGATTCAGCCCGGCGACAAGGTCGCGGCGCGCGACGACGTCAACGGCATGACCGCGTGGAAGCCAGTCGTGCGGCTGTTCCGCAACAGCGGCAAGCCGATCGTGAATGTGCATCTGCGCGGCGCCGACGGCGTCCTCGAAACCATTGGCGCGACGCTCGACCATCCGTTCCGGCTGCAGGGCGGAGACTGGACGGCTGCCGCCGATCTGCGGCCGGGCGATCGGGTCGAGCAACTCGAAGGCCAGACCCTCGTCGTCGACTCGGTGCAGCGCGCCGCCGGCTTGCACGACACGTACAACTTCGAAGTGGCGGATTTCCATAGCTACTTCGTTGGGCAAAGCAAGGCGTGGGTGCACAACGCTTGCATGTATGATCCGGCGCGGGAAGAACACATATTCCGAATCGATGACGGCCACGTCAAACCCGCGGACGACGCCACCAAGCAGGCTTACATCGAGTTGTTCGAGCGCGTCGGCAGCAATCCGGCGAACTTGCGTCCCGACGCCGTAAGTACTGGCCTCATGGCGGCCGGCGCGGCGCGCAATGGCGTGCAGGGATTCACTCAGGTCATGGAGACCGGTGAACAAATCTGGGTTTTGGTAAGAGGTGGAAAAATACAGAATGCCGGCGTCAATCCTCCTGGGCAACATCGATAAACACTCATGACCAACACCTACCGAACGGCAGAACAGTGGGAAGCGCATGCGAGAGACTACGAGGTCGCGTTACGCGAGCATCCCGACGACATTGAGGTGTGGATGAATCTGACCACTCTCTATTGGCAGGCGACCGACCCCGGCGTTTCTGCGGGCAATGGCATGTCTGTCGATTTCTTTAAGTTCTCCGCCGATCGTCTGTCAGCACTGCTGGAAATAGGTCGCGAGCGCTTCGCTGGAATGCCGCAGGCGGAATTCTGGACGCGCTTTATCGAATGGGCCGAATACGGCCGGCCGCTCGAGGTCGCCGAATGCCGGGAATGGCTGGCGCGCGCACCGCAGTTCAAAGATCCTGCGCTGTACATTCTCATGGCCACGCCGGGCGCCCCCTGCGACGGTGATATTGCGCAGCTGCTGGCCGAATGTCGCGGGCAGGACACCAAGCGCGCCCACTATATCGTGTCGGTCATCGAGGCTAGGGCGGAAAGAAATAGCTGGCTCAAAAAGCCGTCAAGCTGATGTGGCATGAAAGCAGAACTCAAATCTTTGGATTCTCCGGATGTGATCTGGAAGGCTTCATTCCGGATAAGCCTGATTGTTTCTCCTTCCTGCTGCAGGTCGGCATCGGGTCAGCCGGTACCGAGGAGGCTGATATCTTCGATCTCGAGGTCTGCACGCAGGCCTGGCTCGTACAGCAGCATCAGCGCGATGGCGAAGCGCCGTATCGATTTGGCACGGAACTCATGATCGTGCTCGCCTACGATCTCGCGGTGATCCGCGGCGCGCTGCAGTATTACTGCGAACGCTGTACTGGCGAGAGCTGGGACAAGATCGTGCCAAAGCTGTCCCGCATCGCTGCCTGGGAGTTCGACGGGCATCGCTGACGGGCGACAGCGGGCTCGAGGATGGTCTCTCCGATCCCACCATACTGCGGCGGCTGAACGAACTCCTGTATCGGATCGCGAACAAGCAGGTAGAGGTTCTGGCGGCCAGCACGCCAGTGAATGAAGCGGTCATGGAATGCTGGAGTCAATCTTGCCAGAGGGCATCGATAAACACCCATGACCAACACCTACCAAACGGCAGAACAGTGGGAAGCGCACGCGAGCGACTACGAGATCGCGTTGCGCGAGCGCCCCGACGACATCGAGGTGTGGATGAATCTGACCACCCTCTATTGGCAAGCGATCGACCCTGGCATTGCCGCGGGCTCCGGCTTTTCCGGGGGGTTCTTCACGCTCTCTGCCGACCGTCTCTCAGCGCTATTGGCAGATGGACGCGAGCGCTTTGCAGGACGCGCGGCGGCAGAATTCTGGACGCGTTTTATCGAGTGGGCCGAATATGGCCGGCCGCTCGAGGTCGCCGAATGCCGGGAATGGCTGGCGCGCGAGCCGCAGTTCAAGGATCCGGCGCTGTTTGGTTTTATGACCACATCGGACGCGCTGTTCGACAAGGACATCGCGCAGCTCCTTACCGAATGCCGCGGAAAGGAGACGGTACGCGCTGCGTATCTCATCTCCGTTATCGAATCTGGTATGCGGCGCAAACGCCAGCTCACAAAACCGTCAAGCTAATACAGCGTGAACGTCGAACTCGAATGTCTACTGCGACTATGAGGCCCTTCTAATGGAACTTACGGAGGAAGAGCGTTTTGCAGTGACCATGCTGTTTCGCGGGCGCAGCAACTTCGAGCTGGCGGTGTTGGACGGCTTGAAAAAAGATCAAGTTTCCGAACGAAAATTTACGGGAGTCGGGTACTTATCGACGATTCTTCTTAGTGTCGATTTGCCCCCACTAACAGGAAAACTTCTGTGGAATTTTAATTTTGACCACCAATTTTTCGATTATGGCGGATCTTTCATCGCTTATTGCGAATTACCAAATATTGTTGAACTTGAAGCTGTTCACGATGGAAGCTGGCCGGCCGTATTTTCGCCGGACTTGTTTTCCGAGAGATGATCCTCGAAGAGTTGAGGTCTATCCCGGCAAGCTCGAGAACCCCATGTCGACGGGGACCCGCCAGGGAGTAAAACCGTCATGGAGTGCGAGGGATATGGCCGATAACGGTGTGAAGGCCCGGCGGCTGACTGCGGTCGAATGGGAAGCGCAGGCGAGCGAGTATGAGCGCGTCTTGCGCGAGCGCCCCCGACGACGTCGAAACGTGGATGAATCTGACCGCCCTCTATTGGCGAGCGACCGACTACGGCGTTTCTGTGGGCATAGGCATGACGGGAGATTTTTTCGCGTTCTCCGCCGATCGTCTGTCAGCGTTGCTGGCGATGGGTCGCGAGCGCTTCGCCGGAATGCCGCAGGCGGAATTCTGGACGCGCTACATCGAATGGGCCGAGTACCGCCGACCGCTCGAGATCGCCGAATGCCGGGAATGGCTAGCACGCGCGCCGCAGTTCAAAGATCCTGCGCTGTACATTTTCATGGTCACGCCGGGCGCGCCCCGCGACGGTGACATTGCGCAGCTGCTGGCCGAATGCCGCGGGCAGGACACCAAGCGCGCCCATTACATCGTGTCGGTCATCGAATCTGGTATGCCGAGCGATGATCAGATCACACAACCGCGGGGTTGATGCGAAATCAAAGCCGAACTCAAATGGCTGGATCTCCAGATGTGAATCTGGAAACCTTCATGCCGTGTTTTCGCCTGACTTGTTTTCTGAGAGATGACTGACGTGAAGCAGCTCGGTGCCGGTCGGCGCGCGGATCTGTATCTCCGTTCACACTGTCCATTCCGTTTCCAGCGCCGTCACCCGCAGACGCGATTGCGTCCGCCGCGCTTGGCTTCGTAGAGCTGCGCGTCGGCCAGCGAGACGAGACGCTCGTGGTGGACCGCGTCTTCGCGTGCGGCCAGACCGATGCTGATGGTGATATGCAGCCCCGGCGCAAAGTCCGAGCAGTCGCACTGTTCCACCGCGGCGCGCAGCCGCTCGGCGAGGACGCG
>WUUC01193399.1_pt1 | contig 13070 bp, 16 predicted proteins | sample 6278441 | NCBI WGS metagenome assembly WUUC01 (sample SAMN13675441, study PRJNA597444) | soil metagenome | isolation source: soil | place: USA: Washington | collected 2017-10 | reverse complement strand
GAGCCTGTCGGCCTTGACTTCGTTCAAACTGTGGTCGCCGCGTATGAGGAGTGCGCACAGCGAGTTTTCGCTTTCGACGATCAGGGTTTTGATCGTTTTTTCGGCGGGCACTTCGAAAAAAAACGCGACGTCGGCAATAGTTTTCACGTTCGGCGTCGCCACTTTCTTCAGCTCTTCGCTCGCCTGTGCGCGCGGGCCGCGTGGCGCGAGCGCTTCCGCAAGTTCAACGTTCGCCGCATAGTCCGAGCCAGGGCAGAACGCGATCGCGTCTTCTCCGGAATCTGCGAGCACGTGAAACTCGTGAGAACCCGTGCCGCCTATCGCGCCGGTGTCTGCGGCAACCGCGCGAAACTTCAAACCGAGCCGCGAAAAGATGCGCGAATATGTTGTGTGCATCAGACGGTAGGTCTCGTCCAGGCTCGCTTTATCTGCGTGAAAAGAATACGCGTCCTTCATCATGAATTCTCTCGCGCGCATAACGCCGAAGCGCGGACGGATCTCGTCACGGAACTTGGTCTGGATTTGATAGAGATTCACCGGCAGTTGACGATAGCTGCGAATCTCAGTTCTCGCGATATCGGTAATGACTTCCTCGTGCGTCGGACCGAAACAGAAATCGCGTTGATGCCGGTCCTTTATCCGCAGAAGCTCCGGGCCGTAGAATTCCCAGCGACCCGATTCCTGCCACAGCTCAGCGGGCTGAACGGCCGGCATGAGTAGCTCGATTGCGCCGCTGCGGTTCATCTCTTCGCGCACGATCGCTTCGACTTTGCGGAGCACGCGCAAGCCCAGCGGCATCCACGTGTAAAGACCGGAAGCGAGTTTTCTGATGAGACCCGCTCGCAGCATGAGCTTGTGGCTGATGAGCTCGGCGTCCGACGGAGCTTCCTTCAGCGTCGAGATAAAAAACTCTGAAGCGCGCACCAAAATGACTAGCGAGGGTTGTACGGCAAGCTGAGATCGTAGAGCCGGACGCTTTCGTCATCCGACGCGGAGGCGATGTAGCGACCGTCCGGGCTGAAGCGGATCATTGCGCCGCAGAGATCGTGCGCTTGATAGCGTCGTTCCAAGCTCAGGCGTTCGACGTTCCACACGCGGATCGCCGAGTCGGTGTGCCGCCCGAGGCTGACCAAGCGCGATCCATCCGGGCTCACATCGAGAGAAGCAATCAATCCGTTGTGCTCGCTCGCGATCGTGGTTCTCGACAGGCTTTCCAGTTCCCACATGAAAAGTCGAAACCATCCGCCGGCAAAGAGTCGTTTGCCATCTGGCGAAAAGCGCAGGTCATGAGCGCTTTCGCCAGACGTTTGCACTTCTTTAAGCTTGTGCATGGAAGAGGTGTACAAAGTCACGCGTCCTCCGTCCTGCGCGATTGCAAGTACACCATCATGCGCGGTCATCGCAACGACACGCGCAGGTTCCCGATAAGCGCGAAACAGCGCCAAGTCAGCGGGACGCCAATTACGCACGCCGTCCTCATGGCCGCTCACGATCAGATCAGGGAGCGAAGTCAGTGATGTGACCGGCGAGCTTGCTCGGGTCGCAACGATGCCTAAGTTTCGCAGATCCCACAAGACGAGTCGCCCGTCGTCGCCCCCGCTCAGCAGGCGATCGCGCCCGATGAAATGAAGCGCTCTGACGCTATCGCGATGGCCATTCAGCGTTGCAACCCTTGCGGGCGGCTCGACCTGCCACAGCGCGATTTCGCCTTTGAGACCTCCGCTCGCGAGAAGCGCGCCGTCGGCGCTGAATGCGAGCGTAGTTGCGCCGAAGGCGTGAGCCTGGTCGAAGCGATGGGTCGGCAACTCGGCCTTCATGAGATTGCTGCACGCAGCGAGCGCGAGCAGCAAAGCGATGCCGGCTTTCACTGGAATCGAAAATGTGGAAAAATTTCAATGATTTTACCGAATCGACGCCGTGACATGATAGACCGCGACGGCTACCGGCCCAACGTCGGCATCATTATCTGCAACGCGAAAAGCGAAGTGTTCTGGGGAAAGCGCTGCCGGCAGCACGCGTGGCAGTTTCCACAAGGCGGGATCAAACCCGGCGAAACACCGGAACAAGCGATGTATCGCGAACTCCTCGAAGAAGTCGGGCTGCAGCCGCGGCACGTCGAAATTCTGGGACGCACGCGCGACTGGCTGCGGTACGATGTTCCGGCGCACTGGATTCGGCGCGAATGGAACGGGCACTATCGCGGACAAAAGCAGATCTGGTATCTCGTCAAATTGATCGGGCGAGATTGCGACGTGTGTCTGCGCGCGAGTACTCATCCCGAGTTCGACGCGTGGCGCTGGAGCGATTACTGGATCCCGCTCGAATCGGTGGTCGATTTCAAGCGCGACGTCTACCAAAAGGCATTGAACGAGCTTGCCCGCTTTCTCTTCCGCCACCCCGCCAAACGGCGGCGTGCGACGGAAAAAAACGCGGCCGCTGTATCGCATGGAAAGAGACTACGCCCCGCTGCCTCTGACCCAGCTTGAGCCGGGGGCGGCATATCAAAGACCCGCCAAGCCGCCAGCGGTGACGCTGAATTCACCAGCGCTCGACGTCATGACCGACTTTCGCCAAACCGAGGCGGTCACGATTCATTCGCAGGCGACGATCGACGACGCGAACCAGAAAATGATCGAGCACGGTGTGCGTTTGCTGCTGGTCGTCGACGGCTTTTTGACGGGCGTTGTGACAGCGGCCGATATTCTCGGCGAGAAGCCGGTACGGCTGATGCAAGCGCGAGGAATCAGGAGGAAAGAGATCGTTGTCGATGATCTCATGACCAGGGCCGATGAGCTCGATGCGATCCTGTTCGAGTCTTTGCTTGGCGCCAAAGTCGGGCATGTGGTGACGACGCTGCGGCGAGCTGGTAGACAGCACGCGCTCATCGTCGAACCCGACCCGCAGCGCAAGCGTCAAGTCGTTCGCGGTCTCTTCTCTGCTTCGCAGATCGCGCGACAATTGGGTGTTCCGGTTCATACCACGGAAGTCGCCCGTACCTTTTCCGAGATCGAAGCAACGCTCACGCGCTGAACGCTGCGCTCTTTGACGCTCTTTTCACGCGGTGCTATATTTTTTTCCCCACCTAGAGTTCGTCTAAATCGTTCAGGAGCCCAATGCAACTCAAAGGATCTCAGACAGAACAAAGCTTGAAAGCCGCATTCGCCAGTGAATCGCAGGCGAATCGGCGCTATTTGTATTTCGCCGCGAAGGCTGACGTCGAAGGCCAGAACGACGTCGCCGCTGTTTTCCGCTCGACCGCAGAAGGTGAAACCGGGCACGCGCACGGCCACCTGGAGTACCTGGAGACCTGTGGCGATCCTGCGACCGAGCTGCCCTTTGGCCCAAGCCGCCTCAATCTTCAATCGGCGATCGCCGGTGAAACTCACGAGTACACCAACATGTATCCGGGAATGGCCAAGACCGCGCGAGAGGAAGGCTTCGAAGAGATCGCCGACTGGTTCGAGACGCTCGCCAAAGCAGAGCGTTCGCACGCTAACCGCTTTCAGAGGGCGCTCGACGCATTGATGGACTGACAGGAGAAGGATGATCGTTCACTTTCATCCTTCATCCCGTATTCTTCCTTCATGAAGTGACCGTCCGAGAAGGTAATCTCGAGGCGCCAAAGCGCCACGCGCTCGACTGGCGCAACCCCGATTTTTATAACGAGGGGTTGGTCATGGCTGAGTTACACCGCGTGTACGAGGTCTGCCATGGCTGTTGTCGCTGCTTCAATCTGTGCACTGCTTTTCCGACGCTGTTTGATCTCATCGACGAAGGAAAAACCGGAGAGCTCGACGCAATCGACAAACAGGACTACTGGAAAGTGGTCGACCAGTGCTACTTGTGCGACATGTGCTTCATGACCAAGTGCCCTTACGTTCCACCGCATCCGCTGAACGTCGACTTCCCGCACCTGATGCTTCGGGCAAAAGCTGTCAAATTCAAAAAAGGCGAATTTACTTTTCGCGACAAGATGCTTTCCAGCACCGACGCAATGGGAAAGCTCGCTTCCATCCCGGTCGTCGTGCACATGGTCAACGCGGTGAACAAATCGCCTGCTGCGCGAAAGGCAATGGAGCGATCGCTGGCGATTCACCGCGATCGCAAGCTGCCCGAATACACGAGCAGAACGTTCCGTCGCAACGCTAAGCCGCCTGAGAAATGGCCCGTTAAGGATGGTGCGCGAACGCTGGGCAAGGTTGCGATATTCTCAACCTGCTATGTGAATTACAACGAGCCGGGAATGGGCCATGACCTGGTAAGCATTCTGGAGCACAACGAAATTCCATATCGGCTGATAAAGCACGAAGCTTGTTGCGGCATGCCAAAACTGGAGCTCGGCGATATTGACTCGGTTGCGAAGTTGAAAGACAAGAACATTCCGCTGCTCGCGGAGCTCGCCAAGGCAGGATACGCGATCCTCGCGCCCATCCCATCATGCAGCCTCATGTTCAAACAGGAGATTCCGCTTCTTTTCGACGACATCGACGTGCGAAGCGTTGCCGATGCAATGTTCGATCCATTCGAATATTTTTACTTGCGGCACCGCGATGGGCTGCTCAAAACAGATTTCAAACAATCGCTGGGAACGATCTCGTATCACATTCCCTGCCACCTACGCGTGCAGAATTTAGGTCAGAAGACACGCGACGTTCTGCAGCTCGCTCCAGGAACGAAGGTCAACACCGTCGAGCGCTGCTCGGGGCACGATGGAACGTGGGGACTCAAGCGGGAATATTTCGAAAACTCGATGAAGATCGCCAAGCCGGTATGCAGACAAATGGGCGCGTTCAAGCCGGATTACATCAGTTCCGATTGTCCGATCGCCGCAAGGCAGATCGAACAGGGGATGGATCAATCGCCTGCACGCAAAGAGCATCCGTTATCGTTATTGAAGACCGCTTACGGGTTGTAAAGAAATGCCGAAAATCACCGTCGAAAGTTTGATGCCGCTTGAAACGTACGCGAGGCGCCGCGCGGTTTTCCGCGCCGAGGTCATCGCGCACAAAAAGAACCGCACGCTCCACCTCGGAGAGCATGTGACGCTGCTCTTCGAGGATGAGCTGACGATGCGCTATCAAGTGCAGGAAATGCTGCGCGCCGAGAAGATATTCGAAGAGCCGGGAATCCAGGATGAATTGGATGCGTACAACCCGCTTATCCCAGACGGCAACAACTGGAAAGCAACGATGCTTATTGAATATTCCGATCTGGCCGAGCGTAAGGCGATGCTCGCGAAATTGATCGGTATCGAAGACCGCGTCTGGATTCACGTCGAGGATTTTTCGCGTGTATACGCGATCGCCGACGAAGATCTGGACCGCGACAACGACGAGAAAACGGCTTCGGTGCACTTCCTGCGCTTCGAACTGACGCCCGAGATGATCAAAGCGCTGCAGTCAGGGGCGCATCTGCGTGCAGGAGTCGACCATCCCAATTATGTCGGCGTAAACGAAGGCGTGAGCGAAGACGTGCGCCGATCGCTGATTATGGATCTCACCCCGTAGTATGCTCGAGCGGCACTTGCTCAGCATGGCTCGCGAGCGGCTGCGATCGCTGCCCGTCGAAGTCGTTCTCTGGAACGGCGAAACAATTTGCGGCGCTGAACCTCGGGTCACTCTCACGATAGGCTCTCCTTCGGTGCTGAAGACGTTGACGCGCCCGACGGTGGGCGAACTCGCCAAAGCCTACGTTTCCCAAGAGCTCGACTTTTCAGGAAGCGTTTCCGAAGTGATCGCGCTTGCGGAAAAGCTTTCAGGGGAAGATCCAGCCGTGACACCGCGCCGCCACCGGCGTCTGTTTCATGGAAAGCGATCCGACCGCGCTGCGATCAGCAGCCACTATGACGTCGGTAACGATTTCTTCGCGCTTTGGCTGGATCGCAACCGAGTCTACTCGTGTGCATATTTTCGTCACCCCGACGATACGCTGGACGCCGCGCAGGAGCAGAAGCTCGACCATATCTGCCGCAAGCTGCTCCTCAAACCCGGAGAGCGATTTCTCGACATCGGTTGCGGCTGGGGCGCGCTGATCTTCCGGGCGGTCGAGCACTACGGAGCGCATGCCGTCGGCATCACGCTCAGCAAAGAGCAGTTTGCATTTGTGCAATCCGAAATCGAGCGGCGAGGCTTGCATGGTCGATGCGAAGTCAAGCTTCTCGATTATCGCGAGCTCGATGGATCGCTGTCGTTCGACAAGATTGCCAGCGTCGGAATGTTGGAGCACGTCGGACGCGCGAACTTCTCCGAATACTGCAAGAAGATGTTCGCGCTGCTCAAGCCAGGCGGTTTAGTCATGAACCATGGCATCACCGCTGCGCGAGCCGATAGCTACGGACTGGGAAGCGGCATCGCCGAATTCATCGATGAATACGTCTTTCCCGGGGGAGAGCTGCTGCACGTCTCGGAAGTAGTTCGAGAGATGGCAGAGGGCGGGCTTGAATTGCGCGACGGCGAATGCCTGCGTCCGCACTACGCGAAGACTCTATCGCACTGGGTGGAACGGCTGGAGAGCAATGCCGGACGAGCCCGCGAGCTCGTTGGAGAAAAAAAATACCGCGTTTGGAGAGTTTACATGGCGGGTTCCGCGCACGCGTTCAGCCGCGGATGGCTGTCAATCTATCAGCTACTCGCGGGTAAACCGTTCGCGGACGGTTCGTTGCCGATGCCGCTCACCCGAGATCACGTTTACTCCGCGCGGTAGCGGCCGTCGCCCCAGGCGAGCACTTCAACTCTTACTGGCGCGATTCCATCTTCGACGAAGTTGAGCTTTTTTGCCGCGCCGAACGAAACATCGATGATCCGACCCTGATCCTGATACCTCGTAGTCGGGCCCCGGTCGACGATGCGTAAGCGCACCGCTTTGTCGTTTTCCAGATTCGTAACACGAACGACGGTGCCGAACGGGTAAGTCGGATGCGCGGCGACAAGCTCGGTCATATCGAAGATTTCTCCGCTCGCGGTACGCAGACCGTGGAAGTCATCGGCGTAGAACGACGCTTTCCCGATCCGGCTTTCGATTGCTGTTGCGGCAAACGCCGGCGTCGCTCCAAGGAGCAATGCGGCGAAAATGAGCGCTCGCGTCCTCATCGCGCCAGACCTCGCTCGCCGCGCAGCGCGAGCCACCGCAGAATATCTTCGCGGCGTACGAGCCCCCGCACTCGTCCATTCTCAACGACCGGGAGTTGATTGACTCCACGGCTGGTGAGCGTGCTCAACGCCTCGCTGGTATCTTCTCCGGGCCCGATATGCGCAAGGTTGCTCGCTGGAGTCATGATGTCCGCGACACGCGTGTGCGCCCACGCATCTCGGTTGGTCTTGCGCACGTCCTCCAGGCAGACGAGACCGACGAGCTTGCCGTCGTCGACGACCGGATACGCGCGTTGATCGCTGTGAAGCAGATGTTCATCGACTAGCTGGCTCACCGTCATCCCGGACGTTACCGAAGTGAACTGCGACTGCATGACGCGCGAAACTGGCACATCGTCCAGCGATTCACGTACCAAGAGTTGCCGATAACTCATGAATGCGGCCTGGTTGAGGAACCAACCGATGAACGCCAACCAAAGTCCGCTCAGCAATCCGGTACCGAAAACAGGAACCCGCACGCCGAGCATCATCGCAATTCCGATCGCAATCAGCGTCCAGGCGAAAAATTGACCCAGCCGCGACGCCCACCGCGTTGCGATTTTCAGATCCCCGGTGATTCTCCAGGCGACCGCACGCAACACCCGCCCGCCGTCGAGCGGAAACCCGGGAACAAGATTGAACAGCCCGAGAACGATGTTGATCGGTCCAAGCCAGAGGCAAAGCGTCGCAAGAGGTCCCATGCGCGAAAGCGTTTCTTCCGGCGCGTTGGGATCGAAGCTGTCTCCACCTAGCGCGAGAGCACCGACAAACAGGAACAGTCCTCCGAGCAGCAAGCTTACAATCGGTCCGGCGATAGCCATCCAAAGCTCGGCTCGCCAAGTGTGAGGTTCACGCTCTAGATGCGCCATTCCCCCGAAGATAAATAGCGTGATCCGGCGGATCTCTATGCCCATCGCGCGACCGACGAGTGCATGTGAAAGCTCATGCACGAAGACCGAAGCAAAAAACAAAACTGCCGCCGCGAGTGCCGTCATCCATATGAGCAAAGCGCTCCATTCCGGATGCCATGCCGGAAAAAGACCCGCTCCGAGGCTGAACGTGACGAGGAAGAAAATGATCGCCAGGCTCCAGTCGATAAGAACCTCGATACCCGCGACACTGCCAAGACGTATTGCGCTTCGCATAGTTACTTTAAGGGATTGTTCCCTATAACCGACGCAGCTTTCGTGCCACCGGTATTCACGAGTAAGTGTGTATGACTCCACGGGATTGATGCCATCCCTCGTACACGAGCTTGTAAAACTTACAGGGCCAGGCGAAAACTACGAGAAAACCACCTCGGGGCGACGATGACTTCGAGCACGACCTCCGCTTTGACCTCTATCTGGCCGGGTTCAATCGGAGTCGCGGTGTCGCGCGCTTCGGCGAGCGCCATGTTTCTGCGCAGCGGCATCACGATGGGCGACTGAATTTCCGAAACTGAGAGCACGCTCACGACCTTCAGCGATAGAGATGCAGCGAGCGTCTCCGCTTTCACTCTCGCATTGTCCGCGGCTTCGCGTAGCGCCGCGTTCCGTGTCGCGTCTTCATCTTTCAACGAGGTCTGGAGATTTTCAATGTTATTCGCGCCTGCCTGCGTTGCGGCATCGATCAACTTTCCAACGTCATCAAGCTTTGGCGTGGTTATGCGGACGATGTTCGCTGCGGTATAACCCGTGAGTTCGGGCTTGCCGCCTTCCTTCGGATAGCGATAACTCGGGAGTGACTGAGTAACTCACTGTCTTGATCATGCTATGCGTGCCGAGCACATTCCTCAGTTGGCCGATCATTTTTTCGGTGCGCTGCGAGTTCTGCGCGCTCGCAACCGCGGCCGCTTTTGCTTCAGTGACAACGCCAATATCGATCTCGGCCTGATCCGGCACCGCGAGGATCACCGCCTGTCCGGTTACCCGGACGGAGGGCTGCTGGTGAAGATTGTCGTGCGCGTGCGCAACAGGGACGAAGAGCAGTATCGGAAGAATGATGCGCAACACGCTATAGCAATACCAAGTTGTCGCGATGAATGAGCTCTGGCTCGTCGACATAGCCCAGGATCGTCTCGATATCGCCGCTCGGTCTACGCATAATGCGCCGCGTCTCCTGCGCGCTGTAGTTGACGAGCCCGCGCGCAATCTCCCGGCCGCCACTATCTTCGCACGCGACGAGCTCTCCCCGCTCGAAGCTTCCCTTGACTTCTGTCACGCCCACAGGAAGCAAACTCTTGCCTTGCTGCGTCAGCGCGGCGGTGGCTCCCGCATCGAGAACTAAAGCGCCGCGCGATTGCAATTGGTCGGCGAGCCATTTTTTGCGCGCTGCGATTGGCAGCTTTGCCGCAGTAAGCCAAGTTCCCAGTCTCTCTCCCTGACTAAGCCGAACGAGCACGTCGCGCTCTCGGCCGGAAGCGATAATCGTATGCGTGCCGCTGCGAGCGGCTCGCTTCGCCGCAAGCACCTTTGTCGCCATCCCGCCTCTTCCCAAGGCGCTCCCTGTCCCGCCGGCAATCACTTCCAATTGTGGATCGTCGGCCCGCGCTTCCCGTAGCAGTTCAGCGTCTGCATCGCGACGGGGATCCGCGGAGAACAGGCCGGATTGATCGGTCAAAATGATGAGCGCATCAGCCTCGATGAGATTCGCGACCAGCGCAGCGAGCGTATCGTTATCACCGAATCGGATCTCATCGGTCACGACGGTGTCGTTCTCGTTGATGATCGGGATGACCTTGAGCTTTAGCAAGGTGCGCAAAGTCGAACGCGCATTCAGATAACGCTTGCGATCCGACAGATCTTCGTGCGTAAGCAGTATCTGCGCCGTGCGCAGCCCATGGTCGCGAAAGCGCGATTCGTACGCCTGCACTAATCCCATTTGCCCGACCGAAGCTGCCGCCTGCAATTCGTGCAAGGCATGCGGACGCTTTTTCCACGAGAGACGCTGCATTCCCTCCACGATTGCGCCGGAAGATACGAGCAGAACCTCTTTGCCAAGCGCGACGAGCCTCGCGATTTGTGCAGCCCACGCGGCAATCGCATCATGGTCGAGGCCAGCGCCATCGCGAGTGACGAGGCTGCTTCCCACCTTGACGACGAAGCGATTTGCGTGAGACAGCGAATTCATCTTTGCTCGAGATGCGACATCACGGCGTACACGAGCTCTCGACATCCTTCACCAGTCAGCGCCGATATCGGGAACGCCGTGCCACCCAGCTTCTCTTTGATCTGCTCCAGCTGCGCGTTCCGCGTCGATACGTCGAGCATGTCGATCTTGTTCAACACCAGCCAGCGCGGTTTTTCGAATAGCGATCGATCGTATTTTTGAAGCTCCGACGCGACGGTGCGCGCTTCCGCAACGGGATCGCGGCCGAACAGCCCGGCCGCAGCGTCGACAATATGAAGGAGCAGTTTGGTGCGCGCAAGGTGCCGCAGAAACTGATGCCCCAATCCGGCTCCCTGAGACGCGCCTTCGATGAGCCCGGGGATGTCGGCCATGACGAAGCTCTTCATCTCATCTACTCGTACGACGCCGAGGTACGGTCGCATCGTCGTGAATGGATAATCGGCAACTTTCGGGCGTGCCGCAGAAAGACGGCGCATCAAAGTCGACTTGCCGGCATTCGGCATTCCGAGCAAGCCGACGTCGGCGAGCAGCTTCAATTCGAGTTTCAGATTGCGCTGTTCTCCGAGAGCGCCTTTGGTGAACTGACGCGGAGCGCGATTGGTGGAAGATTTAAAATGAAGGTTGCCCAGCCCGCCGCTCCCGCCCTTCGCGAGCAGCGTGCGCTGATGAGGTTCAGCGAGATCGGCGATAACGTCCTCGGTGAAAGCATCGCTGATCACGGTACCGACGGGAACACGCAGCACGATATCTTCGCCGCTCTTACCGGAGCAATCCGAGCCCTGTCCTCGTTCGCCGTCTCTTGCGCGGAAAATTTTGCTGTAGCGATAGTCGATGAGCGTGTTGATATTGTCATCCGCGACCGCGTAGATGCTGCCTCCGCGTCCGCCGTCACCACCATCGGGCCCCCCGCGGGGCACATACTTCTCTCTTCTGAAATGCGCCGCACCGTCGCCGCCCTTGCCGGCGATCACTTCGATGACCGCTTCGTCGATGAATTTCATGAGGGAATGCTTTGCTGCAAGACAGTACGCGCAAAGTGAGGGCGCAACAAAAAAGCCCTATTCAGCAATAGGGCTTCTTGTTGCTCGAAAAGCGTCAGGCCGCTTCGATACTTACGACTTTCTGCTGTCTCGCTCCGCGGCTCGCAAACTTCACTTTGCCGGAAATCAGTGCAAACAAAGTATGGTCCTTGCCGATCCCTACGTTCTTGCCGGCGTGAAATTGCGTGCCGCGCTGACGGACGATGATGCTGCCGGCAGGGACGCTTTCTCCGCCGAAGCGTTTCACTCCCAGCCGCTTCGATTGCGAGTCGCGTCCGTTCCGAGAACTGCCGCCTGCCTTTTTATGTGCCATTGCTCAACCGATGCTGTCGATGCGAAGTTCGGTATAGCTTTGCCTATGCCCCTGCGTCCTGCGAGAATTCTTTCGCCGGCGCATTTTGAAAGCTCTGACTTTCTCGCCGCGGCCGTGTGCGACAACGGTCGCCCTTATCTTCGCGCCATCGATTAGCGGCGCTCCGGCTTTGAAGTCGGTGCCGTCGCTCGTGAAAAGAACATCGCTGAGCTCGAGCTCAGCGCCCACGTCGGCGCCGATGCGCTCGATCTTTATCTTCTCGCCCGGCGTAACGCGGTACTGTTTGCCGCCGCTTCGAATGATCGCGTACATGCTGCGTCCAAAAAAAGAGGTGCGAGTTTACCGCATGCGAGTTGAACGCGTCAAAGCGGTATACTTCCGCGACCATGCGTATCGCCGCGTTAAATGATCTCATCGCGAACGACCTAAAGGCGGTAGATGAGGTCATCCGCAGCAGCCTTTATTCCGACGTCTCGCTCGTTCGCCAGGTCGCCGAATACACGATCAGCGCCGGCGGCAAGCGGCTTCGTCCGGCGCTCGTCATCCTGGCAAGCAAAATGTTCGGCTATCGCGGAACGCAGCATTACGATCTGGCGGCAATCGTCGAATTCATCCACACCGCGACACTGCTGCACGACGATGTCGTCGATGCCTCCGAATTGCGCCGTGGGCGAGCATCGGCGAACTCGCTTTTCGGTAACGCTGCCGCGGTACTCGTCGGAGATTTCGTTTACTCGCGCGCGTTCCAGCTCATGGTGAGCGTCAACAACATGCGCGTCCTCGATGTTCTTGCAAACGCAACTAACACCATCGCCGAAGGAGAGGTTCTGCAACTCGTCAGTTGCCACACTGCCGAACTCGATTCCGAAAGCTATCTCAGGGTAATTCGTTACAAGACGGCGAAGCTCTTCGAGGCGGCCGGAAGGTTGGGCGCGATCATCGGCGGCGCTTCACCCGAGCAGGAAAATGCATTGGGAGACTATGGCATGCACCTCGGTACTGCGTTCCAGTTGCTAGACGATGTCCTCGATTACTCCGGTGACGCGGATACCACGGGGAAAAACCTCGGAGACGATCTAAGCGAAGGCAAATCAACGCTGCCGCTCATCTACGCGATGCAGCACGGTACACGCGAACAAGCGCAACTGATTCGCGACGTCGTAAGTCATGGCGGCCGTGAGCGGTTCAGCGCGGTGCTGAACGCAATCAACGATACCGGCGCGCTCCACTTCACAAGACAGCAGGCGCAACTCGAAGCCAACGCCGCAAAGCAAGCTTTGAAGGTGCTGCCGCAATCTCGCTACACCGATTGTTTGCTACAATTGGCCGACTTTTCGGTCACCCGCGACTACTAGTAATTCCACTATTGCCGTCGAGGCGGCAAGCGTAAACGACGAGACTTCTCAGCAACGGGGTGTAGCTCAGCCTGGTAGAGTACTGCGTTCGGGACGCAGGAGTCGGAGGTTCGAATCCTCTCAC
>WUUC01145755.1_pt1 | contig 13076 bp, 17 predicted proteins | sample 6278441 | NCBI WGS metagenome assembly WUUC01 (sample SAMN13675441, study PRJNA597444) | soil metagenome | isolation source: soil | place: USA: Washington | collected 2017-10 | reverse complement strand
ATAAATATGGAATTATTGATACACGTTTAGAATTAGGATATATTGATATAGGATGTGTTTTGGTGGATAGAAAGATAGCTATAGAGACAGGATGGCCTTCTTTTGAACACAGTTCTGATTGGGATTTTATAAATCTTATTATTCAGAAATATGGAACGAACAAATTTAAATTAATAAGAGGATGTTTATTTTCCCATAACTAATGAAAAGAATATTATTAACAGGAGGAAGTGGTCTTTTGGGTAAAGAATTGCTTAAAATTGATAAAAACATAATAGCCCCCAGGAGTTCACAACTTAATATATTAGATCAAAACGATATTGTAAATAGTTTAAAATGGGGAGGATTTGACACTGTTATTCATTGTGCAGCTATTTTAGATACAGAAATACTTGAAGAACAGCCAGAAAGAGCTATAGAAGCAAATATTATAGGAACAGCTTATTTAGCTGTTTGCTGTCAGAGATTTGGAATAAGATTAATATATTTAAGCACAGACTATGTATATCCTGGAATTGAAGGAGATTATAAAGAAACTAATCCTGTATTACCATTTAATTTCTATGCATGGACTAAATTGGGAGGGGAATGTGCTGTAAAAGGAGTGAAAAATCACCTAATTATAAGAACAACATTTGGACCATCTAAATTCCCATATAATCAGGCATTTAGTGATGGATGGAGGTCAAAAGACTATGTAGATGTTATAGCTCCTATGATATATGAGGCTGCAACAAGCGATTTAACAGGTGTTGTAAACATAGGAACGGATAGAAAAACAATGTATAGTTATGCCAGAGAGCGAAATACTGATGTGAAGCCTGTTTTAATAAAGGATTCTGGATTTGATGCTCCTCATGACACCTCTTTTAATCTTGATAAATGGAAAAATTATAAAAATGGAAAAAGAAATATGTAAATTACACACTCATTGTAGAGCTTGTGGATCAGATAAACTGAGGAGATACTTGTATTTGGGTAAGATACCTCTTGCAAATAATCTAGAAAATTCAAAGGAAAAAGCTATCAAAGCTGAAAGATTTCCTTTACAGGTTATGTTTTGTGAAGATTGTGGGCTTTCTCAACTTTCTGTGGTTATAGACCCTGAGAAACTATACTCTTATTATACCTATAGATCGGGTGTAAATGGAGGATATATCAAACACTGCCAACAAATGGCTAAAGACCTCAAACAATACGGCTTGAATGAAAATTCTCTACATATAGATATAGCTGGAAACGATGGTACTCTTCTAAAAGAATTTTACAAAGAATATAAACATTGGACAATAAATATCGATCCTGCTGAAAACCTTACCAAAGATAGTGATGTTTTATCAATATCTGCATTCTGGGGGACCAAAATAGCAAATCATATAAAAGATGTTTATGGAAAAGCTAAATTGGTAACAGCCACAAATGTATTCGCTCATGTAGACAATATTACAGAATTCTTAGAAGCCTGTAAAATAGTCCTTAAACCAGAAGGAATTCTCGTTATAGAATGTCCTTATATGGGAGATCATTTGGAGAAGATGGAGTGGACACAGGTGTATTTTGAACATTTGAGCTATATTAGTATCATTCCAATATACCAACTTTGTGAAAAGTTAAATTTGAATCTAATGGAAGTGAAACATCAAGATATACATGGAGGCACAGTAAGATTGATTATAACTCATAAGGGTTATCTTGAGACTATAGATGAAGGGGTTTCTCCTAGTCTTTATACAGATAGAGAATATGACGAAAAATATGAAAATCTAAAAACCTATAAAGAATGGGGGGAAAAGATATATGATAATATTGATGAATTTACTAATGGTATTTTAGATATTAAAGATAAATGTCATAAAATAGCTGCTTTTTCAGCATCTGCAAAAGGAAACACTTTGTTAAATGCTTCTTATATTAACTATGAACAAATAGATTATATTGTAGATGAAACACCTGAAAAAATAGGGAAATTCAGCCCAGGTACAGGAATTCCTATAGTGGGAATGGATAGATTATTGGAAAATCCTCCTGATTATTTGGTATTATTGAGCTGGAATTTTAAAGATGAGATTATAAAAAAAGTTAAAGATATTGGATATTTAGGAAAGTTTATAATTCCTGTGCCAAATTTCCAAATTGTTGATTAAATGAAAAAAGCTCCTATTTGGAGCTTTTCTTTTTGTCTTCTACTTCAACTGCTAGTCCCACTTGTACAGCTCGGGCTAGAGAGTTTTCCATTGCTTGATGTGCTTTTTGTAGCATCATAATTATTTGTGCCTCTGGAGAAGCTAATTTAGCCTTAATAGCATTGATGATAAGACCAAATTCATTACCTTCAATGAGAAACTTAGCTTCTGGGTCCCATCTATATCCTTTATTAGGATCATATGTAGGTGCTGGATCAGCAGCATTAACTTTATCTGTTTCCATAAATTCTTTAAGTGATTTTTCTTCCATAGTTATTGATTTTAATTTATACAAATATACAACATTTTATTCAATCTTCAAAATGTTGAGGATGCTTTTTTCTATAAATAGTAAGAACTATTCCCAATGTCATCACTACTAAAGCAATTTCCCACATACTTATACGGGTTTGTGTAAATATACGAAAACGGTTGTTAATAGTTGTCAATTTATACAACTATTTTAAAGGATAATGTACCTGTACTTTTTATACTTTTACTTAATTCCAGATGAATTTTGAACATATTATGAAACTTTAATAGTTCCTCAATAAGAGGATCGTTATATACTGGAACTGAGGGGGACAGTCTAAAGTGATAACCGTCAGCCATTTTAGTTATCTGCAATGAAGATAATTCATCAATAGATTCTATAACTCCACAGAGCATACTCAGAAATATCTCCTCATTATCTTGTATAATAGGAGGAAAATGTTTCCTTCTAATAAGCATAAATTAAGCTTCTGTGGTAGAGGTAGTCGTACTTGGGAAATAAGGATCACAACATTCATATGCCTGAATTTGTACCCAATTACCAACTTTTGGCTTATTTTTCCTAAGAATAAGGCTGCTTGGAATAATTCTTCCAGAACCATCATAGCGAACAAAAGCTTTCAATTTTTGATTAGTTGTCATTTTTAAATTAATTAAGATTGTATTTTTCTTTCAATTGTATCATTTTTGATACATAATAATTATTACAAAGTTTCTTGTTATTTTCATCATTATACACTAATTCCAGATGAGAATCAGTAAATGGATTTTTTCCTTGATGATATATTCCTTTATAGAACATAGGAGTTTCTCCATGTTTTTGGGCCACAACACCAGCATTGTGAAATATTCCTACTTTATCCAATTTAGAAATAGGATCAGTGCTCCATGCAAAGTCCATTTCTGATATAATTTTAGTCTCTTGATTACATAACCATATATTCCAGAGAACAGCCCACATGTCGGAACACCATCCTTGAAAACCTTTGGATTCACTCTCAAAGAATTCTTTATTTACGTTCATGAGGTGAACTCTTATTCTTATACAATCTGTTAGCACTTTTTCCCAGAAAGCTCCATTTATATTTTTCAATAGATATTGAGCACCTCCTGAGTGCAAATTGTTCTTTTCTGCTATTTTTCTGGAAATACCTACCAATTGACAGGTTTCCTGAAGTATGTCTCTTTTTTTATATTCTTCCAGTTTTTGAGGAAGTACATCTTTTACTTTAGCATCAAAATAATCAGCATTTATATAACTTAAAGTGTTAGAAAGATAATTAACATCATTTTCTATAAATTCAGAAATATTAAGGTTTTTGGTAAAAAGAACGTCACTATCACAGTAAAACACTGCTTTTTCTGACATTTCAGGATGTTCTTTAAAATATTTCATTAAGCAATAAGGACGTAATATAGGGATGTATATTCCAAGGAGTTTACTAACTCCGTCAACATCCTTGTAATAATTAAAGCTCGATTCTGGATATGATTCTTCAAGTTTTTTCCATTTTTCATTAAATTTTCTTGTTTTCGGGGTGAATATTAAAGATATTGCTTTATTAGAAAGTCCTATTTCTCTAAGACTTTCTAACCATAAATGCACTTGCCAAATATAGTAATTATCATCTGGGCAGCTTTGGATAAAATGTAGTTCTTTCATTATTGGTTTAGTATTAATTATTGATAAACGTCCTGTTCAGTTAATACATTTAGTATGCTTCCAGGATCTTGTCTATTTGGACCAGTTAATACATTTCCAAACGGTCCATCATAAACATTCATAATCGAAGTAGCAAAATTCCAAAATCTAGGACTTAAAGCATTTCCTACAAATCTACCTTCATAAATCCACATAATAGTATTACCTGGTTGGGTAGAATCAGTTGCATATCCAGATGTATCGTCATCTACGGGACTTATTACTAGTGAATTTCCTGCAAGAGGTCTGATATAAAGACATTTTGCATTTCCAATATGCTGTATTGCTTTACCTCTTGAATATTGATAATCACCACTAACAGAAATAACTGAAGTATTAGCATGTCCTGTACTACCATTATTTGCTTCTGAAGCATTATCTCGTCCATTTTGGATACCTCCACAAAACCATTCAAGTCCTTTTGCTGTACCTTGATAATTAAATCCATCAGTTCTATTATAATCCGCTCTACAGTGATAAAATATTGCAGAAACATTATCTTGAATAAAAAATCCACCATTAGTATTAACACCTGTGGCTCTACAGTTTCTAAAACTTACAGTTCGTCCAGTGGTTGAATTTACATCACAAGCACGCCCACCAATAAATCTAATATTTTCACAATATATTGTAGATGTATCTGCTGCATTATTAAGAGGTATAGCTGCAAGATTATCCAAACATGCATATAGGGAAGCATCGGGTACTCTATCGTTCCAAGTTCTTACATAAAGAGTATCAGCTGTAGAATCGTAATAAAACGATGCTGGCTGGGCTGCAACATCAGCAATAGTAGTTCTTAAAATATAGGCAATATCCGATCCATTAATATCTTTGTACGTAAGATCGAAAACAATATTTATAGTACGTGCTGGTTCTGAACTTGTTGCTTGATATACTACCGGAAATGTTCCATTTTGAGTATAAACCATTGCAAGTGCTGTAGTTAGATAAACATCATCATCTCCATCATAAACATCAATTTTAGTGTTTTGTGTTGGTCTAGTAGTTTGAAATCCCTGGATGTATGTAAACACACTTCCAGACTTCAAATGGATTTGACGACCTCCCTGTTGATAAGCATACTGAATAGTGGCGTATGGTGTAGAGCTGCTATTTCCATTATTCGCATTAGATCCCAAAACAGGATCAACCCACTTTTCTGTTCCAGTTAATGAGTTAGGTATAGCATCAAAGTCGAAGTCTGTAAAAAGCTCATCCCCTTGTCTCCAAATCTGATTTGTAAACCAAGAAAATTCAGAAGGAATTATATAATAACGACTTCCAGCATCAGTTAATAAATTATAGAAAAAACTCATTATTGCCCAAAATTTTTCGATACTATATAATACCTACCATTTATATTTTTAATACCAATTATGTAATGATCTCCTGAAACACCAGATAAGGATAAAATGTTGTTTCCTGAAGAAACTCCCTCACTAACACATAAACTATTTGAAGGAAATGTAAAAGTAGAAGATGTTGTATCAAGAATGACTTCTAAAGTAATATCATCTCCCATATAGGAAATAGTGAATGTTCTCGTAGCAGAAGAAGTTACTAAGGTTTGTTTTGTTGCTGTTAAATCCATTATTGCACCATTAGTCAGCTCTACTAATGGATTATTAATGTTTCCAACAATACTTTCAACTAATTTATCTAAGTTTAACCAACCTTTAAATCCATATTGACTTTTTTCCCAAAAGCCGGTTTTAATCCATGTTGCCATTTATTTATAATTATAATTTTAAGGAATAGTAGTAGTAGTGGTAGTAGTTGTAATTAATGATGAGCCTGCAATTCGCAGAATCCTTTCCAACTCTTTAGAAATTTCCCAAAGGAGATAATATTCTTGACTTCCACCTATTTGTTTTGAAGGTACACTCATATTATATTTGTTATGCTGCTCTAAAAGCAGCTATTGGACAAACCAAATTTGAAAAACTTCCTCCTGCTGGAAAATTAGCAGGCATAGCTCCAAACGCCTGCGCTACCCCTATTGATGTAGCAAAACCAGTTGCTCCCATTGTAATTTCTGTTCCTAATCCTAAAACATTAGCAGTAGGATGTGCTCTTAATGTTGGAGTACCGCTTGAATTAAATACTATCCAATAAAAACCAGGATTTAAAATTATATTAACTGCTCCAGAAGATTTTACACCATTAGCAGTAGCATCATAAGATACTGCATCTGAACCAGCTACTAAAGCTGCTGGATAACCAGCATCGTCGGTATATAAACCTATTCTGTAATTAACTGCTGCTCCACTAGTAACTTCACTTATGATTTCAGTGAAATTTAAAGTTACATCAACTCGAAACTTCCATGCTCTCATGACATTGGTACTTATAGCAAGTGTAGAACTCGATGATCCAGATAAAGAATTACTATAATATCTACCTGATCTATATGTATTTTGAGGTATTTGTAAAGTAGTTTTAACCGCATTTGCATTACTGTCATCTAAAATAGTTCTTGCAAAAGCAGTTAGGTCAGTCATTGCCCATGTTTGAAAACCAGTTGCATATGGAAGTTTATTAGCAGCAGAAGTTAAATTTGCAATAGCTGTAAGATCAGCATCCGACGGTTGATAATTTCCACTCTGACCAGATAGAACACCAGACAATTGATTTAATTGCTTGAGAATGTACGCAAGTAATTTAGCTTCTTGGCTCCATCCTGTTTGTTGAGGTGTATATGCCATATTATTTCTTATTTTTAATCTTTTCTAAAAGTCCTTCTAGGATATTTTCTACATTCATTTTATATACAAGCCAAAATCCTATCTTTTCACCTGAGATTGTAATAATAGCTATTGCTATAGGTACATAATCATGAGAAATTGTTGATATTACTAAATCAGAACATAAATATGCTGATCCTATACCTATTATAAAGGAAGTTATTACATTAAACCATGTAACTGACTTCTTTTTAGATTGTATTGCAAGTTTAATAGATATTGCCACCAGAGAAGGGAGTAATATCTTAACTAGCCAAATTTTTGTATCTTCCATTTCTTAAATAAATATAAACTGATATTAAAATACCTATAATAACTAAAACAACATCTGAATATAAATATTGATTTATACCCATTATTTGCTTGTCAAAAGCACTCCCTCCTGACATAATAACCCCAAATGAAGAAATAGATTTATCTAATCCTGTAGTTTTCCAAAAGACAATTAGAAAGAATAGAAAGAACATGACATCATACAAGGCATCCTTTTTAAGGAAATACTGAAACCATACATCCATATCTGTTTTGGCCAACGGTAAAAAATATGTTAGTGTTAATTCTGTAAAAAGAAACATTAATACTACTATAGATAATATCACCGTAGTTTTATACATTACGGTATAGTTGTTGGAGGAGGTGTAGTTGGATTCACTGTATCAGCCATTACAGCTCTACACGCTTTTCTTAACTTTTTATAACATTCTATCGTTTTATTAGCTTTATATTCAACAATACGTTGTTCTAGGATTTGAAGACATTCTTCGAAAGTTTGTTTTAATTTCTTACTCATTTTGTTTTATTTTAAGGGGATGTAAAAGCTTCCTTTATATCTGATTTCTCTATCCCATCCTATTCCTACTCCGTATATTCTTTCTTTTTTGTTTTTAAGAAGAATTCCTCCATATAAGCCTAATTGGGAGAGTTTATTATTCGCTGTCAATTCTCCTCCTACATATAATCTATTCCTTGGAGGAGCAGATTTTTCCACTGTTATTGTGGTGGTGGGAATAGTGAGATTTGCAGAAAGAACAGAACTTACTAATTGATTTTCTCTTATGCTGTCTGTGACAGTTACAGACCCATAATCTGCTATTTTAAACTCTGTTTTAAATATATTTGTTGAAAAATGAGCTATTCCAAGGGTTTTATATTGATTCAAAAGACCTGAATATGTAGTGTCTGGTATATATTTTGTCTTTTTCATCCATACAGAAGTATCTATTTTAGTCTTTATATAGATGGGTTTCCCCGGAATTGTATCATAAACCTTCTCATATACAAGAACAGTATCAACCTTATTTGGAATAAGGATAACATCTTCTTTACAACCCTTATTCTGAAGAAGTATAAAGCTAAGAAGTATGACCACTATTATATAAGGAATGTATTTCATTTAATTAAATTGCTATTTTTTCAATTAATTCAAAGTTATAATTTGCCGATGTTGATATGTTTTCAATAGCTGATAGTAAAACGGGTTCAACAGAAATTTCTATCTCTTCTTCAAGAAGTATTTTTGCTTCTTTTTCATATTTGCTTTTATCTTCTCCACATACATCTCTGATTTCTTTAATATCCACAACTAACTCCTGATAGAGGGCTAGGAGTGCTTTATGTATTTTTTGAAGTTTTCTCTTAGTTCCCAGTGTAAGTTCTTCTTTTAAGAGACCTCCAACTAATTGCTGAGTTTCAGCATTATACGTTGAAATTGTTAATAATATTGACTCTAATTCTGATTTTTTGATTTTCATATAATTGGTTTTTAATTCATTTTAAACAGCCTCAAGTTGAATCCAATATTCAACTTCGTTAATCCATATTTTTATTTTATTAGATGGTGTAAATGTACCTATAGCTTCAATATCTTGTTCTAAATAAAGACCCAGTGTTGCATTAGATGCACCGTCAGTGGAATCTTTACCATAAATAATAATACCATTAACAGGTGCAGAAGTAGGATTTGTGGTAGCGTTTGCAATATGTGTTACACGAACACCTCCACCAAATGTACCATTATTAACCCCAAGTGAAATATTCCCAGCGCCACTATCAGGGACTAAAGATATAATTGTGCCACCAAGTATTAATTCAGCATTACTTCCAAAAATAAGATCACCCACGGTACTAATAAGACGAGTATCTCCAGCTAAACCATCTATAAAAACATTAAACACTCCACTATTGTTAGTGAAAGTTATAGCTGAGGCTGAACTTGATCCTTTAGTTTGAAAGGTTAATCCTATTACTCCTGCACTACCTACAGTTTGCACAAGTCTGGTTGCACCAGCGGTGGCAGCCAATCCAAGATTTAAATCACCTGCTGTTGTAGAACCTAATCCCGACGATACTGCATTTGTACCATCAGATTTCATTAATTCATTAGCAATAGCACCATTTGTTATACCGCCACTTCCTGGTGTATATGCCTCCCAGGCTGTATTGCCAGCATTAATTCTTATAGATTGCCCTGCTGCTGGTGTAACTGTGGTTATAGTGTCTAAAGTATCAGCAACCCATATAGAAAGAGCAGGAATTGTTATCACTCCTGTTCCACCTGATGTAACTGCCACTGTTCCTGTTAAAAAGCTAACATTTGCTCCATTTACCCTACCTCTAAAAGTATGAGTTGAGGAGTTATACCACATCTGGGCATTTGCTAAGTTTGTGGTGGCATCTCCTGCAATAGAACCTGTATTCAGGTGAGCATCTGTTCCTCCTGTTGATAGAATAACTCTAGTGGCTGAAATATCGGGTGCTGATAATATGGCACCGTCAAATATGAGTGAAGAACTCATATTTATAGCACCATCTAAAGCATTCCCCACCATATACGGAACACCGTTGGTTATAAATCCTCCAAGAGTTCCATATAAAAATACTATATTACCTGCCGTTGTGGTTCTTCCTACATAAGCATCTTGTGTAGAATTAAAGACAATTTCCCCTGTTAACATTAATGAAGGTGTGCCTGCAAATGGGAGAAGTCTTAGTCCTGCATTTGTACCATCTGAAGTAAATGACTTTTTGCCCGTACTTGTTTGAGCGGATGCCAAAATCATATCCCCTCCTAATGAAGGAGCTGTATTGGTTATAGTAAAATTTGGATAAGTACCTGTGACAGAAATGCCTGTTCCATTGTTTAATACGACAGTTTGATCAGGAGCTGTATTTGTAATTGTTGGAACTGTTAAAGTCCCTCCTATTGAAATACCTGTTCCAGGAGTAAGAGATGTCACCATTCCAACACTCCAGCTTCTATTTCCTGATAAATCCTGAGAAACTCCATTTATAGTAAGTATTCTGGATTGAGGCGTATAATTATTTGATATGTAGGATGTTAAATCTGTTTGATCTGTGACTGTTCCTATTATATCACCCCAAATAGCACTTCCTCCTCCACCTCCTGCTGCAATAGCATCCTCTATTTTCTGTAAAGCTGTTTGTAAAGAATCATTTGTATTGATTCCTGTTACAGGGAGAGCAGAAGATTCATAGTATACACATCTCGAATTGAGAAGTATAGAACAAGTAGTGTCTTGACAATACGGCATTTATGCTGAGGTGGTTGAAGTTGTTGTCGTGGTAGAAATAAGGGCCAAAAGACCCCAATTTACATTATCTACACCCATTCCTATCCATAATTGTGACACATCTTCATCTATATAAAGCTGTCCGATGAATAAAGGAATAATTGTAGGAGATCCAGAACCTGTTAGAGCTGTGAATGTATCATCTATGTTTCCAAGAATTTCATCCAAAGAGGTTAAAGGAGCTGTTTCTGTGGCAGGAAGATAATCTCCATTATATATAATGCATGTAGCATTGATATATGTGGCACAATCTGGACAAAGTTCTGCAATTCTCATAATTTTACAAAGATAGTTATTTTAATTTATAATAAAAGCGAAAAAAGGAGCTTTTTGCTATAATATAGCAATTAACGTCATATTTATTCTTATTTTGCTCCTGCTCTTGCTTCTGTACTAACTCTTAATCCTAAATCCTTAGCCATTTCAGGATAGAAAATTGGAAGTATTTGAGTGGCTTGATTTGTTACAGGAAATGACTTCATAAGATATTTAATAACATATGTTTTTTCCACTGTTTCGTCATCTCCTATAGCTATACCATATGTTTCTTTTCTAAAATTAGTAACAAGGGTTTTAAAATTGTTTATATATCCCATAGAAGGAAATATTCCTGTGGAAACAAGGGACGTAAACGATGTGGGGTCGTAAAAAAACCATAATTCATCTCTTATTTTGTCTGCTGCTCTTAGCATAAATTTATGGGCATTTTTAACATTTTCATCCTCATCATCATCTGGAGCAAGAGCTTTTAATCCCAAAAATAGAGAGAATAATCCTATCATGAATAGAGCATCTATTAATTGCGCTTTTATATTTTTTCTAACCAAATCCATGAATTCTGCCTCTGTCATTTCAAGAGTTTTTCCTGTTTCAGCCTCATAATCAGCCTTTTTCTTTTCAAAAAGCTGTCTCATATATTCTACACCTTTGTCATTTCCTTGGAGAGAATTAGTTAAATTTGTTAAAGAACGTAAAACATCATCTGAAATGACTCTAAATACCATCCTCATTCTTCCCCACTCATAAGCATCAGAACCTGAATTATACTTCAAATTACCCATTCTAACATCTACTAATCTAGGAATCCAGTTTTTAAATAACATGAATGATTTACCGAATATATTCATATTTATACTTCTTAAATCATCTTGAGAAAGATTTCCTAAAGCATCTTTACTAAGTTGCTGTACCTTTCTCCTAAGCTCAATAACACTATCTGACCTTCTATCCACTCCTGGAATGACAAACTCATTATTCTCTATCTTTGCAAGTTTTAGAACACCTTTTTCTTCCAGGAGTCTCTTTACTTCAGATTCAAATTTAGCTTTTCTCGCTTTTCTTTGTTCAGATGTACCCGTATACATATTTTGGAATTCAGATTGCATTCTAAGATGCTCTCTGACATTCACCACTTTATCTCCCTCTACAATAGAGTTATTCAAATAAGCATAAAAATTAGCTGTTTGCACAAAAAAGTCAGATTTTCTCATCAGTATCATAAGAAATTCCTGTATATTTTCCTGACTTAATTTATTAAGTGCTAGAGTTTTAGCTATTTCTTTGTTATAATCCTCTGTCAATGGAAGAAAATATTCCAAAGCACCCACCATTTTCTTTTGATCTTTTCCTGTCATTTTATTAATCAAAAGCCAGAATTCTGAAGCCATAAAATCTGTTTTAGTAAAATAGGTTTCAGCATTAATAATAGACTGAAAACTACCACCTAATAAATTTGAAAGAGCAGAAAGAGGATTGAGACCCAAAGCATTTAACTGGAACGTATTATTTAACTGTGTTATAACTTTGTTTATACTTACTTGTCTTCCTTCAAGATTTTCAGGAAACATTTTAATTCCTAATGCTTTATTGGCTTTTTCACCGAAATTTCCCAAAGACCCCAATATTTGATCAAAAGATTCACTTTGAATATATCTCTGACCATAAATTATAGCCTTCACCATATCCTCAACAAGCTTTGTATTTTCGTTATTATCAGGAGTGTATTCTAACTTTCCATCTTTATATACAGTTTTTCCAAACATAGAAGTAGCAATGGCTTTTTTATTCCTTTCTATATTAATAAGGGCTCTTGCTTGAGCTTCTATATCTGAAACATATTTATATTTTATAGCAGCTTCATTATAAAACGCCATGTTTCTAAATAAATCATTACTAAGTTCTCCTTCTATCTCTTTTGTGAAATAAATAGGGATAACATCAATCGGTCTTCCTGTTAAAGGGTCTGTTTTTCCATATCCAATATCCCCTTCATCAATAGAAACAGCTCTTAAAAATTGCTCTCCAAAAGCAGGCATACTGCCTGTTATAACTTTTTCCATCAATCCTTTTCTGACAAATGGAAGAAATGTACGTGCCTGTTTGTCATGAATATAACCTATATTTCTATAATATTCGTTTCTTTCCTTTATATAATTATAAAACGCTAAGGCTGGAGAATTTTCAGATTTATTGAGTTCTTTCCACTCTTTTGTTTCCCATTTGTCTTTTTTGGGGAATTTTCTAATATCATTATATAAGAGCCATCCTACAGATTCTGTAGTGGATGTATCATATAGATTTT
>WUUC01006887.1_pt1 | contig 13076 bp, 8 predicted proteins | sample 6278441 | NCBI WGS metagenome assembly WUUC01 (sample SAMN13675441, study PRJNA597444) | soil metagenome | isolation source: soil | place: USA: Washington | collected 2017-10 | reverse complement strand
CTAGGGGTCCAGGACGCCGCCCTCTCACGGCGGTAACACGGGTTCAAATCCCGTATGCGCTACCAACCTTTTCCCACGTTTGTCTTAGACAGCGCTGCGCGGCGGAACAGGTTTTTCGCCCGCGCGTGACCGTCCGCATTGAGGTGCAGCGTCTCGGAGTGCGGCGACGACGAGTCACCGCTTTGGATTGCGCCAGCGGCGAGCTGCCGCATCCAAGACGCTACCTGTGCTCGATGTCGGCCCAGCGTTGCTCGTCTCGGCGTGAGCGAGCGAGGTCGCCCAGATCCTCGTACACCTGCGGAATGCCACGAACGCGCGCTCGGCGATGACTTCGTCGAGCGTCCGGATCAACACGGCATTCATGAAGCAGTGCGGCACGACGAACTTGCCACGAACGGAAGGGCTCCGCTTCTTCAGCGCATCGCGGCGATGCGCTCCGGGCCATCGGCAAACGGTGCGAGGTCGAGCGGTCGCCGCTCCGCCTCATCGATGAGCAACGACGCGGCCCGCGTGACGAGCCGCGGATCATCACCATGTCGAGCGATGATTTCCGCCGCCGCGCTCCCGACCCGCTCATCCAACACCGAGAACGCGAGCAACACCCAGACCGGCGACATAGATGTACTCCCCAACGGAATCATCGTCGACTCTCGGCTGCGCACGTCGCACTCCAAACTATTTGGGCAGTTTGTCGAGATCTCCCACGACAGCGAAGCGCATGACGCGCACCGCGCAAGCATGTTCAGCTCATTTCTTATGCCGGGGTTGCGGCACTCCATACTCTTTGCAGGGTTGCTTCGGCGGCGGCTCTTCTTTCGCCAGCTCAGCCGGTTTGGCTTCCTCACGATGCCGTTCGCGTATCTGTTCGACATGGATGTTGGCCGGACCGCCCTCGACGATACATTTGCGCTCGGGATATTCGTACTGCTGACGCTCCTCATCGTCTGACTTCTGCAGGTAGTCCGAGCGGTTCGATCCCTCGCAGCGCAGCGCCGAGGTCGTGTAGACGCCCGTCACGTCGAGGCTGCGTGGGCTCTGGATGATCGCGAAACCCTCGAGCAGCGTTTCATTGGAATTAGTCACCGCCAGCCGGCGGCGCAGATCCATGCAGTCGAGCCTGAGTGCCTCGTCATACATCAGACCGTCAATGGCCACGGGCAGCACCCGGCCCGGCTTCTGATCGCGCTCGGTCAGCGCAACTTTCTTGAAGAAGTGCACCTTCTCGTCGTTTGGATTGTGGATGTTGATCGCGGTCGCGTATTGACCTGGCGCGAGCGTCAGATCCTGCGGCTCCGTCTGCCGGCCGCAGATGAGTTTGGCGGCATATTCGTAGCGCACGCATAGAATCTGCGTCGATGTCGACGCCTCGTTGTTCTGCGGATTCGAATCGGGCCCCGGCACATTCAGTACGTGTGCATGGTTATCCATCGCCAGGAACTGGTCTGCAGGCTGGCACGGAAGATCGACCGGAATGTGCAGGCGCACTTCGAGATCGCGTTGCTCACCCACACGCAGCTGACCCAGTTCGCAGTTCATCGTACCAGCCGCGTCCACGACACAACCCGGCGAACTACTGAGAAGCGTGAGGTACTTGGGCAGCGGGTCGATCAGCCGGACGACACGCGCGACTCTCGGCCCCGCATTTTTGACGGTGAATCGATAGATGATCTCCTGTCCGGCGACCGGCACGTCGGCCCTTGCGGTTTTGGTCAGCACCAGATCGGTGGTGTTCAGCTCTTCTGCCTGCCGATTCCTGTCGTCGAGAGTCGGCTCGACGCGTCTTTCCGGGTTGATCGCCGAGTTCGCGGAATTCGGGAAGAACTGCAGATTCAGCGAGATGAAATTCCAGTCGTTGAAGCCAATTAATGTTTCGACATTCGAATTGGTGCAGTCAGGCGGGCGGCCATTCGTGCCCGAGGTATTGACGTTGAGCGGCCCCGCCGCGGGCCCGTCTGCGGCCCAGTCGATCGGTTGATTCAGCGGCAGGGAGAATTTCCCCGCCGCACCGCGTGTATAGACGAGTTGGTTGGATGGGTCGGTCGAATCCAGCACCACACCTTCGGGCAGACCACTCTCGTTTAGCGTCTGGATCGGCGCGGCGCCGCGACCGCCCGGAAAACGCGGGGGCGAGTAGTCGATGATCTGCGCGACGCCGGCATTCTGCGGGATGCCGAACTGCAGGTCGTAATTCATCACGCTGATGTAGTTAGGCTTGCAATTGATGCCGTCGCTGCCGCCGTGTTGCAGGTTCAGGTTGTGTCCGAGTTCGTGCATCAACGTGCCAGCATCATGATTGAACTCGACGTAGTCGTTGCCGCCGCCCTCTCCTTGCCCGCCGGTGGGGGCGATCGCATAAGTCGAGGTATTGTCAGGGTTCGGCGACCAAGGGCCCGTTACCACCAGCTGCCTCGCGCTGTTCGATACGATGGTTTGCACCTGGGGAGACCCGGTGCCCCCGGTGAGCCTGACGGTTCTGCCAGCCCATTCGTTCAGCAGCCAGTTCTGTGTGTTGTCATTGAGCGTAGTTCCCGAATTGGCTCCTGACGACGTGCCGTTGATGTTGGCCGGACCGGCCGAGCTCAGCGCGTAGTGAAACACCAACGCACGATTAGGGTTGAAATTTCCCGGCGTATTCTTGATGGCGTAGAAATTCGCCGTGAGCCCGGACACATTGCGGGTCGCGACCTGGTTGCCGCCGCCGAAATTGTCACCGGCGAGCAGTCCCGTGCGGCACTTGGTATCGGCCGCGTCTGCGAAACCATCGCCGTCGTTGTCGAAGGTGTCGCTGCAGGTGTTCGGGCCCGCGCCGCCCTCACTCGCGGCGGGATTCGTATCGAGCAGACCGCCCGTATCGACCCAGAGGTTGATGCCGGGTTTTCCGTCCGGGTTGTTGACCTGCGTGATCGTCGCCTTCGAAGGATCGTCGATTCTTCCGGCGTTGACGGGGGCCGCGGCAAACGCCGCCTTCCACGTCTGTATCGCCGCTCCCGTCGGAGCGTTGTTCACCATCCAGTCCAATTCGACGAACAAATCCTTGTGATCCGGTTTGGCGCCGAATTTCTTCAGGTCGATGTCGACAATGCCGTCGCGATCGGCGTCGAGGCCATTGTTCTCCCAGTCATCGAGCAGGCCATCACCGTCCGAATCCGCAAAACCGCCAATGTCGATGCAGACCTGCACCGCGGGTTCGCCGCCGGGATTGCCGCCTTGCGCGCACTTCTCCGGCCAGGTCAATTCACCGGACCAGTGGCCAGTGACAGCGTCCACGTCGAAATCGAGATTGTTCTTGCCGACGACCGGGCTCGTGTCGCCGAGATCGTCGCCCGACGTCGAGTCGTGGTCCCAGATCTGGATCGTCACGTGGAAACTCCTTTTCGACCTCGGGATATTCGCGGAGACCACCCAGTTCGGATTGATTTCATTCTGGTCTTCGTCACCACGCGGTGTCGTTGTGACGGCACCGTCGACCGCCACCTTCGCAAAGAAGTCGGCGGCGCTTTCGCCAGCCGATTCGAGACCGGTGTTGCGGCAGTCGTCAATGCATTTCACCTTCGTGATGACCACCGACACGGGTTGCGCGACCGCTGAAACCGCCCAGAGGCTCGTGAGTATCGTGCAGGCCGCGAGTGCGGAATGCCGCGACGCGCGACGCCCCGAAAAGGTCCGTCTCGTATTCATGTTCCTGTCCTGTCACTAATGAATTCGTCGCCAAGATCATTGCCATCGGCAAATGGCGGCGGAGAAGGATCTCCGTGCGCGCCTCGAGCGCGAAGTGAGCGTGCTGTCGCCTGCGCGACGACCCGCTCGTCCGCCAATGCCGAAATGAGCAACAACAGATCGGGACGGCGTCGGTCCGCACCCGGACACGGAACGCCGTGTCTTCGTACGAGAGCGAGAATTCTCCGTCCCGGGTCAGCGTGCTTCCGAGAGGCTGTCCGAGGGTACCTTCCGCCACGCGGGTGGAGATTGAAGCTTCGCCCGTTGCGTCCGCGTACCGATCGAATGTCTGAACGAGAAGCCCGGTCACATCGGTCCTCGTACCCTTGACGTGGACGTGCCCTCTGACAATGTTCACCAACGACCTCCTTACATAGGCTCGAGTGAAGAGAGAAACTGCCGTGAGTAGTAGTGACGGCGAAGCCCGAATCGTTTCAAAGAAACAATCCGGCGAATGGCGCCGACCTACGAGACACTCACTTCTTCAGCGCTGCCGTCGTCGGATTCACCGTGAACGGGATCGCCCGGACGAAGTCCCTCTGACGATTGGCAAGTGATGATCGAATCCTGACAGACGGGGTCCGCGTTCTGCTGAAATCGGCGTGACTTGTTCGCCGAAGATCGGAAAGGCGCTCGTGCCGTCAGGGTGGCACGTGATGCACGAAGCAGTCTGCGCGAATCTGCTCTTGCGAATATCTCGAACCTGGCACGTGGTCGCGCCGCTCGCGATGGCGCTACCGTATACGAGCTGGTTCGCGGAGCGGCACTCGTTCGCGGCGCGTCATGCGACATACGTGGATGCCTGATCGCATGCCTCGCCGGCGAGACGAAGATCGCCGTCTCCCTGAAGAGCGGCATCGTCAGCTTCGAGAGAAACGGCGGACCGGGCACATTCCGACGGACCCGGCGCAGGACAGAGCTTCAGGTCTCCACTTCGGTCGTCTTCCACGCCCAATGAATGCCGCGGGCGGCACTGTGGCGTGCTGCCACTCGCAAAACCACTCGCATACTTGGCCATCTAAACGCCCTAAACCCGCATTCTTCCGTGGCCACGCGAAACGACTGAATCGCGCTAAGTACGTAGAATCAGAAAGATATAGCTTCGCCACGGTAGCCCTCTCACGGCGGTAACACGGGTTCAAATCCCGTATGCGCTACCAACTCTTCCACAACTGAAACGCAAATCGGCGGCATCGACGAGCTAAAGTTCTCGTCCGGCGACTACGAGAGACCCATCAGTTTCGATGACCTCGGCGAAGTCCGCAAACGCCCGTCGGCACCTTCGCGTTCGAATGGGTGGAGCCGCGCGCCCCCGCAGCGAGAATCCTGATCGCTGATCGATCGGACCGCTTCGATGCTGGGCTGATTGCGGGCTCGTTCGTCCGAGCGCTCCGCCAAGGCAAAGGCAATCCTTCGATCTCATTCACAGCGATGAGCAGGTCAACGAGAGCATCATCGCGAGAGATCATGGCCGTTTCTCCACCGATGCAACTGCTGGTCGTTTCCGATATTTCCCCGCAAAGCATCAACGCGAGAGAATCGGCCACGACATGGAGCACGTCTTCAGCCAGACTTACATCGCCGAACTTCAGCGGCGCTGGTCGGCGACACCGCCTAACGGACGACCACTCATCGCAAGAATCGCGCTGGAAGATCACCGGCAGGACGACCGGGAGCGGATCGAGAAATACATCCGCAGGTTGCATCCCGACGACGTCCCGAAGATGACGAGCCTCCTGCGAAATCAATTTGAAACCACGTACGGGGAGCTGATCGTCGCTCAGGTGATGATGAACGCGGGGTTCTCGCCAAGATACGAGCCTGCGGTCCGATGGGCGGCCGGAACGCTGACACCGGACTGGTTCATGGGTGGGTGCTCACCTTGGGTCTGCGACGCTTTCACGGCTGGTCTCACCGAGGATCGAAATGCTCACGAAACGTCGCTCAGGGAGATCGAAGCACGGCTCAAGGCCATCCGTGCACCCTACACGGTAAAGCTGGAGATCGTCGATGCGACGATTTTTGATTCACGATCACGTAAGCACTTCGCGCTGGAGGTCCAGCGGTGGCTCGAAACAAGACCATCGGTGGGTGACAGCATCGTTTTGGGTGACGCGCAGATAGAAGTGACGGTCTTAGGCGGGAACCACGTCGATGTCATCACGATCGAGCCGATGCACATCATCGTGACTCCTGCGTCGCTGGCGAAGAATTTCGAGGCGAAGGCGAAGCGCTACGCACCGCTGAACCGTCCAGTCGTCGCTGCGGCCGTCAAACACTTCCGAGCTGAAATTGACACCGTTGATGTCGAGGATGTTCTCCTCGGCACGTTGGCCTATGTGAGCGCAGAAACGCCAACCGGCAAGATCGTAGGCCGAACGCAACGCCTGAACGACGGCGTCTTTGCACAACGGCTCGACCTCAGTGGAGCGATCTGGATCAATCCGTACCGCCTCACGCAGCCGGTCGTACGGTTCTGGAGCAATCCCGCAGCTCGATGGGAACTGCCTGACGGCGCGCTCAAACGTCTGGCTGTCGCCTCCCTCTGAATTTCGGATCAGCAGTTTCTGTTTTATGATTCATGAACGAGCCGAACTACGACTTGACGGCGATCACGGCAACCCTCGCGGAGATGATTCCCGAGTTGGTCGTCGCAGCGCGGAGTACGCATCCGCTGGTCGCCTCGACCCTCAGATCAAACGGTGATGTGGGGCAGATCATCGTCGGCGTCGACATAAACACCGGAGTGCCGATCGTCGCCACCTACGACGTACCGGTGATCGGCCTTGGGGCTCAGATGCCACTCGACCTTCTCCTCGGCTCTGCTGACCGACGCATTGAGTTTGCGTGTGACCTGCTTCGTACCATCGCGCGCCAGTACTATCGCGATCTCCATAGCCGCGTTGCGAACTCCACTCTCGGTTTTCTTGGTCTTCGTGCGGCCCTGCCTCAGATCGTGGGGACGAACACGCTCGGCTCGATCAGCGAGTCCTTGGTGACGGGCTGGCGGTCCCGAGTGGTATCCGGAACTAAAGGCGTTTTTCAGGCGCTGATCTCGCTGGAGCAACAGTGCACTCGAAGCGGTATTTCACCGGATCTGACCATCCTCGACAGCCACAGCTACTTGGAGGTGGTATCGCGTTTCCAGCCACAGCAGCGCTTCTGCCGGATGACCAGCACAGGTCGATCTCTGCTCGCCTTCAATGGCGGATCGCTATACCGAGAGCCCTACGCCGAGAAGGGCAGCATCTACACGCTGCACACGTCAGATTTTGTGTTTCATCATTCGCCGGTCGAGGTGTATTTCGACATCACGATCGATGGACAACTCCGTGCTCACGTGCGCCAGCGCGAGCAGTTGTTTCCGATTCGGCGGTTCCGCAGCGGCACGGTCATGATGGGAGGACCCGTGGAGAAAGAGCCGGAGGAGAACGGAAAGTTCAGTCACGGTTAGGAGGAGGGAGATAGCGGGGAGATTCGGCAGCCTTCGTTTTCGCGCTCTGGCTCTCGTATCCCTCGTTCCCCCGGCTTCCTCGTCCGAAACATCCGGAGCGGCTCCACGTCCTCACCCACGCGTGCATCTGGTTCCAAAATCGCAGGATCAAGGACTACCAAGGCAACTCCCAGTCATTCAGCGATTTCGAATCGAACTGATCCCAACCTCAGTCGGGGCACTCGCGGTGGGTCGGCCGGTCGAGGCCATCGTGCAGCGATGCGATGTCCGCCGTGCTCCGGAGACGGCGTCCGTCCGCGTCCTCGGAATCGATGTGGTGCGTACGGCTCGCGTTTCGGTGACAAAGCACCGTGGCCGGTTTTCCACAACGTCACCGCCTGGCGCGCCGGGCACGCTGCCTCAGGCATGCGGCAACGTTTCTGATCGCGAATTGCGCGACGACTGCGACGGCGCTGCTCGTACGGCCCTGGATGTAGGATGGCCTTGCGATGGGAAACTCCGACCGATTCTCGGCGAGGAGCCTCCCGGCGCGTCGAGGTGGAAGCACCACTTTCCGTTACCGGCGGTGTCTTCCAAGTGTGAGATCAACCTAGCGCTGATGTGTGCGGCGCCCATCTGGTAAAGAATGACGACTTTGATCAAGAAGCTGGAGGCTACCGCCGGCTTTCTCGAGAACGCGAACATCGAGTTCTCCGAGGGCTTGAATTGCATCATCGGCTCCCGCGGAACTTGCAAGTCCACGATCGTCGAGAGCATCCGGTTCGCGTTCGATCGCGGTGGACGGCGAATCGAAGAGTTGTCCGGGCAGAGCGAGCAACCGGGATCTCGCATGCTGCCCCACTTCGGCATGATCAAGGCCACGCTCGGCTCGGGCAGCATCCGATGCGAGGTCGATTCCGAGGGCGCTGCATTCGTCGTTGAGCGCGAGGTGGATGATACGCCGCGCATTTACGCCGATGGCGTGCGAGAGCACGCGGACCAGCAGGTGTTGAACCAAATCGAGATCTTCTCTCAGGGCGACCTTCAACGTATCGCCGATAGTGAGGAGCTGCGGATCGACCTCATCGACCGCCCGAATGCCGCGCGAATCGCGAGACTGCTGGCGGAACGTCAACAGTTCGCACGGCAGCTCGCCACGATCGGGCCCGAGTTGCGGACCATCCGTTCCCAAATCGCGACGCTCAGACAGCAGTTGCAGCCGCTTGCGCAGATGCGCGAGGAACTGACTCAGCTTGAAAAAAACGCGCCGCGAATCTCGCCGGAGCTCGATTCCGAGCGGGTCGGGTACGAGCGCCGCGAGCGCCTGATGGAGCTCTTTTCGGAACTCGCGTCGATCCGCGCACAGATGTTGTCGGAGACGCGCGGACTCTCCGCGATACACGAGAGAGCGCGTTCGGCGCTCAACACGATCAGTCATAAGGCCGCATCGGAACCGCTGGTCGACTCGGCGGAGGATGCCGAGGCGCTGGTCGAAGCTATCGGTGCCGCATGGAAGGCGAGCGAAACACTGCGTCAGCTCGACCTCACCGACGTGATGGCCACTCTGCGGCAGCGATTCGACGCCGCCAACGACACCTTCTACCGCCTCCGCCACCAGGAGCAGTCCGTCAACGAGACGCTGAAGAAACAACATCAGCTTCGGAAGCAGATCGAGTACATGGAGAAGTTGGCGAAAGAAATCGGATCCCTTCAAGAGCGTGAGGGTGACCTCGTCCGCAGCCGGCAGACGGTGCGCGCTCAAATCGCGAGCATTGACGGAGAGATCTATGCGACTCGCGTCAGGGAGATCAACGGGATCAACGACGAGCATGGCGACACGGTCTACCTGACGCTCGATCAGGGAACCTCGTCGTCCCGCTACGCTGATGCGCTCTCGAGGCTTCTTGCCGGGTCGAGGATCCGGATGCAGGAAGAGGTGGCTGCAGCGCTCGCGGCGACGTTTCCTCCTGCCGCGCTGATCGACATCGTTGAAAGCGGCAGCGGCCAGGGTTTCGCCGACGTGCTCGACCGGGACCTCGGTCAAATGAATAGGGCCGTCGCGCATCTGGCGGACAGTCCCGAATTGTACCTGCTTGAGATCGACCCACCGGTCGCACGACTCGAAATTACCATGTACGACCAAGGAGAACCGAAGGCTGTCGAGACGCTTTCCAAAGGCCAGAAAGCGACAGCGCTGCTACCACTCATCCTCCGGCCGCTCCCTCAACCGCTGATCATCGATCAGCCGGAGGACGATCTCGACAACAGCTTCATCTTCACCTCATTGGTGCGGACGATTCGAACGCTGAAGAAGCAGCGCCAGTTGATCTTTGTTACCCACAACGCCAACATCCCCGTGCTTGGTGATGCCGAGCGCGTGATCGTCATGAGTATGCAGTCTTCGACGCGAGCCAACCCTGCGTTCTCAGGCACGGTTGAGGAGCGGAAAGAAGACATCCTGCATCTGCTCGAAGGCGGCGCGCAGGCGTTTCGGGAACGAGAGGAGCGGTACGGCGATCTGCTCGAGTCGTAGGATCCCAGATGGACGAGACGATTCGAAGTCTGGCGCACGCGTCCGACGACATCTTCTACAAAGCGCTCGGCACCATTACCTCCGCTCAGAGGAGTTCGTCTTTCCTCGAACAGCTTTGCGTAGCGCTTTGTGAATCTGCGCTGCCGGAGATGCGGCAGGCGGAGCGACTCAGAGCAACCCTGAACAAGCTTGCAATTGAGCCCACTGAGCTGCGTCCCCTGTTGATCGGCGTCACGAGCCTTTCTCCGGCTCTCAGAAATACATGTGCCTCGTTCATGCCGCCCAGCGAGCGCAGAAGATTCACGGCCGCGACCGCCGCGGCGGCGGCGCCTGATCCGATTGTGACGGCACCTTCTGCCGCCGATGAGGGGGAACAGCGTACGCCGCTCGTGGTGACGTCGCTCGCATCCGAGGCGCCTGCGTGCTCCAGCATCGTCATCTTGTCGGCAGCGGCACAGCAGGAAGCCAACCGAAAGCTGCTTCTGAGCAATGGATTCTCGCCGTTCGTCCACGACACCGTGGAAGCCCTGGCCGCCGATCTACACGAAAGCTCCGACATCTGCGGTTGCGTCGTCGACCGGGGTCGTTTCTCCAGCCGCTGACCACCGATCAGCAGCGCGATCTGTTCGCGTTGATCGCGGGGTATTCCACTTTCATCATCGTCCGAGTCGATGAAGCTGGACTCAAAATATCCGCGGATGCCGTACAGGAGATCCTGAGAGCCGTCCGGCTCCACAACCGGCCCGTTGCTGCGCGCGAGCTTTCACTACAGGAGTCGGGGACGCTGAGGCAGTCGGAGCTCACCAATTTCGACCGCGCTGCGAGGGTATTGCGGTCGGTCCAGAGCGCCACGTTCATCCCCGGCGAGCTCCGGGAGGACGAGCGGCGACTTCTGATTGCCGCTGCGTACGAGCACGCGAACGAGCTCCAGTTGAGCGGGGAGATCCGTATCGAAGCGCTCGAGACCCGGTTTCTTAGCGGGGGGTTCTCCGGGGCTCAGGTTGCGCTGGTTCGCGTGAACAGCGAATCGCGAGCGGTGGTGGCGAAGATCGGCGCGAAGCAGCCGATCAGGGACGAGTTGGAACGCTTCCGCACCTACATTCAGGCTGTTGACGACCAACTGAAGCCGTTCGCATGTTTTCACGGGAACTGCGGCGCGATTCTGTTCGCGTTCGTTCAGGATGAGGAAGATGACGGCCGGCCGGCGAAGATGCTCGACGAGCGCCTACAGGCTTTCTGGTTCGATGAGGTGTCGGGCATCGATCTCGGCGTCGCGTACGCCAATCTGTGCCGCGGTCTGCTTCACGCCGCCGCAACTCTCGCGCGGTTGAATCGACTCCGCCCATCGGCGACGGCTCTGGCGGGATTAGGTAATCCGGACGTCGTCATGAAGTATCTCCAGCGTTTGGAAAACGCCGGGATCGACCTTGGTCTCGACACCGCGCATCCAGAGGCCCGGAGCCGTGCGGCCGAGAAATTCGCGAAGCTCGCAAACGCCGCGGTCTCGCATGGCGACGTTCACCTCCGGAACATCCTCATTCGAGGTGACCGCTCGGCGCATCTGGTCGACTTCGCAGGCAGCGGGCCGGGCCACCCCGCCGTCGACCTCGTACGACTTGAAGTCGCCCTTTTTACGGAGTTCTTCCGCCCTATTCGTTCGGAAGACGACTACGTCGAGCTCCAGCGGCGTCTATCCGTCGATGCAGCGACCTTCGACGAACTGCGCGCAGAGTTTGACCTCGACAGCGGCCCGATGATCAACAAGCTCTGTATTCACGGCTGCATCGCCGCGCGGGACAAGGTACTGGCTGTCCTCGGCGAGCATGGCGGGAGCCAACTCGACTATCTTGCGGCGAAGTGCCTCGTGGCATGGCAGACGCTGTTGATGCACGGTCGGCAGGCTGTCCTGACGCGCAGCATGATTCGCGCGGTGAGCGGTTCGTTTCTTCCTCCTGCGCAACCCGTGTAATGCATCTGACGGCGTTCGGTACCGGCGCTCATCCTTGCAAGTGCGAGCACGCATGCGCGACAGACACTGTCGCGTCGACGTTATTGCGCCTGCATAACCCACAACTACTTGGTGATGTCACGCAGTGTTACCGCCGGTCCGGATGGGAGGCACGTCGTCCTCGAGCACGGGCTGATAAGGGAATGCCAACGTTCATCAACTCTCCGAACGCCGACGAGAACTTGCGCGCGATAACGATTCTGCATCGGCACCTTTTCGCGTGCGCCGTGACTTCGCTGAGCTCTGGTCAAAAACGCCAACGAGGTCGCCCATCGTGCACTCCAGCGCATTTGCCAGGTGAAGCAGCGTGCTGAGCGTCGGTACGGTCACGCCACGTTCGAGATTGCTGATGACCGGTACCATCGTCCCGCAGCGCTCCGCGACCTGAGCTTGCGTCAGGCTGCGTGCGAGCCGCAGCTCGCGCAGGTGGCGGCCGAACACGGCGGCTTCGTCGCCGCGATTTTCACGCAAACGAAGGCTCGCTCCGTTGACAAACGACAACACTTGACTTAATGTTCACATTAACACCGATAAGGAGCATGTGATGCACCCTCCCTCCCCCTCCCACATCCGGCAGATCTTCCTCAACCCTCGTCCGAACGTCGCGCTCATGACGGCGGCAGAGCTGCTCGGCGTGACGATGAAGGAGCTGAAACGCGACATTGAGGGTGGCGTCATTGTAGCCACTTCGACCTGCCTCGGGCCGCGGATCGGCAGGGAGGAGCTCATCGCTGCCGCGATGCGCACATGGGAGCAGGCGGCGATCGAAGACGCACTCGGCGAGGACGCGGCGGCGGTGCTGCCGGAGGCGATTCGTCTCGTGTTGCTCCGCGCGAGGGTGCCTCGTTATCAGCGGGACGTGCTCGTTGCGCTCGCGCAGAAGCATGGCACCACCGTCGACGACATCTTGACGCGCGAGCTCGAAGACGTTGCATGCGCGCATGCGATCGAGCTTGCCGAGCTCGTGCCCTCTCTCGACGCTGCTTTGGGGTGGCCCGAGGTCAGCGACTCCGCTGCAAACTGACTCGCCGGGTCTGCAACGTTCATCTCCGTGGGGGGGTAGCCGACTGCTCCTCATGCCGAGGGCGGGGCGGAAAGGCGCCGCTCGTGCCGCGATACCAAAGCGGCGGCTCGGGCCGCCGCACTCCAAACGTCCCCAGTGAACGCTCCCCCACCCCAAATGCGGGCGCGCCTTGCGGCGCGCCCGCGGGGTCTACCGTGCTACTCGTTCATCGGGTACGGCTGCGGCGCCGCGCTGGCCACCTTCGCCGCGAGGCCGGCCGCGGTCTTCGCGGGCGCCTCGGGCTTCGGTTTCCGCTGCTTGCCCAGCGCACGGCGCATGTCGATGACGTGCGGCTTGAGGTGGGCGTACCGCTTCTGCTTCG
>WUUC01215577.1_pt1 | contig 13077 bp, 12 predicted proteins | sample 6278441 | NCBI WGS metagenome assembly WUUC01 (sample SAMN13675441, study PRJNA597444) | soil metagenome | isolation source: soil | place: USA: Washington | collected 2017-10 | reverse complement strand
GGGCGCAGATGATGCGGAAGGCGCCTGTCCCGAGCGCCGGGTCGGGGGTGATCGGCAGTCCCAGGATCTCCTCCCACCCGAGGCGCTCGACCTCGAACGGGTTCATGCGCACCTCGGTCGCCGGAAACGGGCAGGACTTGTTGTGCTGCTCGATCGCCTTCGCAATCGCCTCGAGGTTCTTTCCCTCGGCGCTCATCCTCGCCTGAGTGTAGGCACGGCGGGCGCCGAGGGGTACGCCTAGCGGCTGGAGAGAACCGTGCCGGTGCTCGGAAAATTCAGGCGGTTGCGGGTGGCCGAGGTCAGGTCGAACTCGCGGTTGCCCGCGTACGGGCCCCGGTCGATCACCGGAACCGTCACCTCGCGCCCGCCGTAGCGCAGCGTGACCCGTGTGCCGCACGACATCGACTTGTGGGCCACGCCCACGGTCGAGGTCGTGAGGGTCTGCCCGCAAGCGGTCCGGTTCCCGTAGAAGCCAGGGCCGTACCACGATGCAGCCGCGGGGCGGAACACCTGCACCTTTCCGGCGCGATCGGACGAGCCGCGCGCGATCACGTTCCCCTTGGCGGAGGCCTTCACCCGGTACGTGCCCGTTCCCTTCGGCCGCCACGTGCGGGAGAACGAGCCGTTGCGGGATGTCCTCGTGCGGAGGTCGGAGCCGCCCGCGTGGATCACCACGCGCCGGCCGCCGTCGGCCGGCCGGACCTTCCCCGAGACGCGGACCTTCCGTCCGACGACGATGTTGGACGATGAGACACGCGCGCTCGTTCTCGAGCGCACCAGCACACGCCGGTTGCCCGTCCTCGTGTCCCGAGCGGGGGCGGCCGCGGCGTCGAGCGACGGCTCCGTCGCCGCCTCCGGCTCGACCAGCTCCGCCCGCCACCAGCCCGAGGCCTGCGGGCGCACGCGAGCCCGGAAGAGGCCCTTCGAGGAGGTCGTCGTGCGCGCCTTGACCTTCCAGTTCGTGCCCGCCCGGCGGTACACGATCTCGACCCGGTCGGCGGCGGAGTCGGGGAACCTCCCCACCACCCTCAGGCGCGAGCCGAAGCTGACGGTGCGCTTCGCCGCCTTCATCTCAGCCTTGCGCTCGGTGGAGGTCTCCTGCGCGCCGATCTGGGGCGCGCCGAACATCGTCGGTACGGCGAGACCCGAGAGCAGCGCAGCGGCCAGCACCCGCCTTCGTCCAATTCTGTTTGGTCGCATAGCCGCGGCAGGTAAGGGCGAACTGGCGTTCGTGTGTGTGATACCGGTCACACTCTTAACGGAACTGAGAGAATCCACCCAGTCATGAGCAGCAGCGACCGCCTGACCGGCCTCGACTCCTCTTTCCTGCATCTGGAGCGCGGGCCCGCCCACATGCACGTGGCCTCGGTCACGCTCTTCGAGGGGCCGGCCCCCGCCTACGAAGAGTTCCGGGACCATTTGGCCTCACGCCTTCACCTGGTGCCGCGGTTCCGCCAGAAGCTCCGCTTTGTGCCCTTCGGCCAGGGCCGGCCGAAGTGGGTCGACGATCCGCACTTCAACCTGGCCTACCACGTCCGCCACACGGCGCTCCCCGAGCCCGGGAGCGAGGAGCAGCTCCGCACCTTCGCCGCGCGGGTCTTCTCCCAGCGCCTCGACCGGGCCAAGCCGATGTGGGAGATGTGGCTCGTCGACGGGGTCGAGGGCGGCCGGTTCGCGATCGTCGGCAAGTCCCACCACGCGCTGGTCGACGGCGTCTCGGGGATGGACATCACCACCGTCCTCTTCGACGCCGAGCCGGAGCCCAGCGATGCGCCCGAGCCGGAGCCATGGACGCCAAGGCCGGAGCCGAGCGACGCGCAGGTCCTCGCGGAGGCTCTGGTCGAGCGGGCCAGCTCGCCGGCCGAGATGGTCCGCGGAGTGAGGGCGATCGTCCGGACGCCGCGCCGGGCCGCTCGCGCCACGGTGGACGCGCTGGAAGCGGCGGGTACCTTCGCCCGGACCGGGTGGGCCGCTCCCCCCTCGCCCTTCAATGTCGACATCGGCTCATATCGGCGCCTCGCGGTGGTCCGCGCCGACCTCGGCCAGTTCAAGGAGATCAAGAACGAGCTGGGCGGCACGGTGAACGACGTCGTTCTCGCGGCGGTCGCCGGGGCCCTCGGCCGTTACCTGCGTGCTCGCGGGCACGCCACGCAGGACCTGGAGCTCCGGGCGATGGTCCCGATCAGCGTCCGCGAGGCGGGCGAGCACGGCGCGCTGGGCAATCGCGTCTCGGCGTTCATGGCGCGTCTGCCTGTCTACGCGGAGGACCCGGCCGAGCGCCTGCGGCACGTCAGCTCGACGATGGGCGACCTCAAGGAGTCGAAGCAGGCGGTCGGCGCCTCGATCATGACTCAGCTGCCGGACTTCGCCCCTCCCTCGATCGTCGGGCAGGCCTCGCGCCTGCAATCGGCCCAGCGGTTCTTCAACCTCGTCGTCACCAACGTCCCCGGGCCTCAGTTCCCGCTTTACCTGCTGGGGCGCCGCATGGAGGCGATCATCCCGATGGTGCCGCTCGCGAAGCGCCAGGCGCTGTGCTTCGGGATCATGAGCTACGACGGACAGGTCAACTTCGGCCTGATCGGCGACTACGAGGCCATGTCGGACATCGAGGACCTCGCGGACGACCTGCGCGGCTCGATCGCGGAGCTGGCCCGGGCGGCGGGAGCCTCCGAGCCGAGGCGCTCAGGCAAGCGCTCGCGCGTGCGTGGCGCGAAGTCCTCGCAGCGAGCCGGCGTCGAGTAGGTCCAGAAGCAGCCGGAGGTCCTGCTCCCGGCCGGAGTCGAACCCCGAGCCGGAGCTCGGGTCGGTGCGTCCGGGATGCACCATCCATTCGACGATCTCGGCTGGGGGTCCCCCCTCCCCGGTCATCACCCCCTCCAGCTCGGGCGGCACGGCCGGCTCCGTCTCCTTGGTGCGCCCGAGGAGGAGATCGGGGGTAGCGACGCCGAGGCGGCGGAGCAGGCGGCGATGCGCCTCGTCCACCGACCGCACCACGAGGTTCCGCTCCGCGGCGACCTGACCCACGGTGAGCGCTATTCCCGGCGCCGCGTGCGAGTGGTGGTGGCCGTCGAGGAACGCCGGCGGCCGGCCGAATGCCACCTCGAAGACTTCGAGCTGGAACAACACGGAGGAGCGGTCGGCGCCCGCCTCGAGCTCGAGATGCAGTCCCACCTCGACCCCGGAGAGGAGCAACGGCATGGTCTCGGGCCTTCCACGGCGCACCATCGCGCTCGCGGCGTCTATCGCCCCCGCCTCGGCGGCCTCGAGGATCCCCGCGTCGTAGCCGGGCGCGTATCCGTAGTCGTCGGCGCTGATGATCAGATGCCGCATCTCAGGGGTGGATTCCGGGTTCCTCACGCGTTATCCTGCCGGACTCAGCTGCCTCGCTGATCGGCCAAGTTTCGCGCAAGGACCCTGTCTGGGGAGCAGGAGTGAACCGGCCGGCCGAGTCTCATCCCATGCCGCCATCTCGTGCGGCACATGAAAGGAATCGATGCACAAGTCAAAGACCGTACGGGTGGCCGGCGTGGTCGCCGCTCTCGCCGCCACAGGGGCCATGGTCGCCGGCGGCACCGCCGCCACGGCCGATGAGTCCAAGGGGCCCGTCCCCGGCAACTCGATCAAGATCAAGGGCAACAACCACCCGCGCTTCGATGCGCCGGAGACCGTCAACGCCCTTCAGGATCTCCAGGTGGTCAACAAGACGAACCCGGGCGTCATCGGCCCGCACACCTTCTCCCTGATCGAGAAGGACCAGCTTCCGAGGAACAGGGAGCAGTTCAAGCGCTGCGCGAAGCTCAGGGGTGTCTGCAAGGACATCTTCAACGCACACGAGGTGGACCCGCAGACCTTCGAGGTCGGCGAGCGCAACGTCGAGAACGGCCTGGTGGGCTGGGACGCGAGGTTCACCGGTGATGAGCCCGGCGACAGCTGGTTCACGGACGAGGAGGGCGAGACCACCAGCCGTCAGGTGACGGCGACGCCGGGGAACCTCTGGTTCATCTGCATCATTCACCCGGACATGCAGGGCAAGGTCAAGGTCGTCGGCCTGCCGTAGGCAGTCACGGCTGAGCCCAGTACAAGCCAGTTGGTCGGAAGGGACCGGCGCTTCAGGCGCCGGTCCTTTCTGGCTGCGGGCGCGGCCGGTGCGGCGGCGCTCGCGCTGCCCGTCCGTCCCCACCTGCCGGGATTCGGCCCCTCCCCCAGCCTGGCAAGCCCTCCGAAGCCTTTCAGGAGCACGCTGCCGATTCCGGAGGTCATCACCTCGAGCCAGATCGAGCTGGACATGGCCGAGGCCGAAGTGGACATCCTGCCGGGCGCCCCGACGGAGATGTGGACCTACGGGGGCAGCTTCCCGGGGCCGACGATCCGTCGCCCGGCAGGCGAGGCGACCCAGGTCACCTTCAACCACGAGCTCCCCGCCAATGCCGGCGAGCTCTCCGTTCACCTACATGGGGGGCACAACACCTCCGACGACGACGGCCAGCCGGGTGGGCTGACGGCCGCGCAGCCGAAGTCGCTCTACTGCGACATCTCCCCCCGCCTCTCGGCCGAGGCGCAGGGGAACGACCTGCTTATTCCGCCGGATGGCTCCCGCACCTACTCGTTCGCGGGGGTCGAGGACGGCGAGCCCGAGCGCGCGTCTTTTCAGTGGTACCACGACCACCGCTTGGACAACACGGCGCGAAACATCTGGCGAGGGCTGGCCGGGATGTGGATCCTCGACGACGACGTCGACCGAGGCCTCCCCCTTCCGGCAGGCAGGCGCGACCTGCCGCTGATGATCACCGACCGGTCGTTCAAGGACGGAAACCAGCTCGCGAACCCGTTCACCGGGTTCCCACACGCCCCCAACGATCACGTCACGGGCAAGTACGTCCTGGTGAACGGCGCCTATCTCCCCCACCATCGTGTCGGCGGGCGCCGCCACAGGCTCCGCGTCCTGAACGCGTCGAACTTCCGCTCCTACAACCTCGCGCTCTCCAATGGCGCCCCGATGGTCCAGATCGCCACCGAGAGCGGGCTGATGCCGGCGCCCGTCGAGCGCAGGCAGGTGCTCGTCGGCCCCGGAGAGCGCGTCGAGCTCATCGTCGACTTCGGCGAGTTCCCCCACCGCGACGTCGAGCTCGTCAGCGTCCGGCGGAAGGGCAATCCGGACTCCCTCGGGTCGAAGGCCTACGAGGGCCCGCTGATGCAGTTCCGCGTGGGCGCGCGCCGTCCGGATCCATCCAGCGTGCCGGACACGCTGCGAGCGCTTCCCGAGTGGACCGCGGAGGTTCCGTCGGGGGTCCAGAAGGAATGGTCCGTGGGCATCCAGGGGTTCCGCTGGGTGATCAACGGCCAGGGCTACGACCCCTCCTACGTGGAGCATTCTCCGGTGATCGACACGACCGAGCGATGGCGGATCCACAACGAGACCGCGGTGGCCCACCTGATCCACCTCCATCACACCGACTTCCTCATGCTCGAGAGAAACGGCGACAACCCGCCGCGCTGGGAACGGGCGCTCAAGGAGACGTTCTTCCTCGACCCCGGTGAGACGGTCGAAGTCGCCGGGCACTTCAGCGACCATCTCGGCAAGTTCGTCGTGCACTGCCACATGCTCGACCACGAGGATCACGGCCTGATGAGCCAGTTCGAGGTCGTCCCGGCGCCGTGATCCGCCCGGCCCTGCCCGGAGACGCGCAGGCGATCGCGCGCATCCACGCCGAGGGCATCGAGGACCGCGTCGCGACGTTCGAGACCCGTCCCCCGCAGGCCGCCGCAGTGGCGGAGCTCATCGAGTCGGGGACTCTGGTGCTGGTCGCCGAGCGCGACGGAGAGGTCGTCGGGTTCGCCAAGGTCGGTGCCTACGACGACTGCGCGCGGCACTACTCGCAGATCGGAGAGGCCACGCTCTACGTGGCGCGCTCGGCGCGAAGGAGCGGGGCCGGCAGGGATCTCCTCGCCGCACTCGGCGAGGCGGCGGAGGCCAGGGGTCTCCACAAGCTCGTCGGGAAGATCTTCGCCTCCAACGAGCCGAGCCTCGCGCTGTTCCGGGCCCAGGGGTGGCGAGAGGTCGGCGTACACCTCCGACATGGCAGGCTGGACGGCGAGTGGAAGGACGTAGCGATGGTGGAGAAGCTGCTCGGGGAGGCGCGCGACTGAGACGCGAGCGAGAGCGGCGGCTGCGCGAAGTCAAGCGCAGGCGCCGCCTTGCGCTCTGCGCCGTGGCCGCGGTTGCCGGGATCGCGGGCATCGCGGTCGGCGCCGGGTCGGGCGGCTCGGAGCCCTCCGGTGACGCCGAGGCCGCGATTCCCGAGCAATGCGCCGGCGCCGACGCGGCCGCCTGGGCGAGCCTCGCGGGCCAGCGGATCATCGTCCGCACGGACGGCACTCCGGACGACCGGCTCGTCCGGCGAGCGCGGGCCGGGGAGATCGCCGGCGTGATCGTCTTCCCCGGCGAGGGGACGAAGCAGGAGGAGATCGAGGCCGGGCTGGAGGACCTCCAGAAGGCGGCGGAGGCCGGCGGGCACCCTCCCCTGATCGTTGCGACCGACCAGGAAGGGGGACCCGTGAAGCGCTTCACCACGGCTCCGCCGCTGCGCTCGCCCTACGACCTCGGGCGCGACGGGGATGTCCAGGACGCGAGGCTGGAGGGACAGGCCACGGGCACCTTCCTTCGGCGTGTGGGAATCAACACGGACCTGGCGCCGGTGCTGGACGTGCCCGAGAGCGCCGACGCCGTGATCTCGTTTCGCTCGTGGGGTGACGACGCAGAGACGGTCTCCCGCATGGGGCTGGCTTTCGCCGACGGCCTCGGTCAGGAGGACGTGCGGGCGACGGCCAAGCATTTCCCGGGGCTCGGGCGGTCCTTCCTCAACACGGATTTCTCGCCCAGCGAGATCGACGCCTCACGCGCTGAGCTGCAGCAGGACCTCGAGCCCTTCCGGGCGGCCATCGAGCTTGGGGTTCCCCTGATCATGGTCGGCAGCGCCGCGTATCCGGCGCTGGGAGCCAAGGGTCCCGCCGTCCTCTCGCCGGCGATAGTCCAGGATCTGCTGCGCAGGCGGATGGGCTTCGAGGGCGTCTCGATCAGCGACGACCTCCAGGCCGCCGCGATCTCCGCGACCTACGACACCCCCGAGGCCGCCGAGAGGGCCGCTGCGGCGGGCGTCGACCTTCTGCTCTTCGCCACGGACTCGGCCCCGGAGGCCCACGCACGGCTGACGCGGGCACTGACCACGGCGAAGCTCGATCGCGAGGAGGCGAGAGCCTCGTGCGTCCGGGTCGTCGAGCTGCGGGAGGGCCTGGGCTAGCGCTACTCGGGCTTCAGCCTCACGCGGAAGCTGCTCTCGTCGCTGGTGTATCGGCCGAAGACGTTCACGCTGGCATCGGCGTTCCCGACGACTGCTGTCACGCGATCGTGCTCCCCCGGAGGCAGCGTGATCCCGATGGGGCCGCCGTCGGGGGCCTGCGAGAGGATCGGATCCACGGTCCCGGCGGTCGCAGGGCCGTCGCGGGTGACCAGTGCGGCGACGCACTGCACGGTGTCGGGACAGCGGACCTTGAGGGTCACGCCCCCGGCGGCATCGCTGGGGCGGATCCGGAGGAGAGCGTGGGAGAGGTGCTTGAGCGCCACCTCGCGAGCGGGCTCCCCTGGGCGCAGCCTGCCGCTGCGGGCCGCTGAGGGCAGGTCCTCGGCGTCGGGGAATGCCCCGGGCAGGGCGCGCCACTCCGCGCTCAGCGCGGCGAACTCGGCGTATCGCGAGCCCAGCTCGTCGTAGGGGCTGGCTCCGTCGCCGCCGAGCGCGGCGTCGTAGGCGGCCGGCCCGAGGTGCTCGGGCGTCGCCTCGTCGAGGTTCTCCCAGGCGGACCTGATCGCGTCCGAGCCCTCGCTCCCGTCGAGGAAGTGGTTCCACATGGCGGAGCCGTAGACGCGCAGGCCCCCGTCGTCCAGGGTGAGCGGCTTGGCCGTGGTCGCCGCGTACGAGCGGACGTAGTTCAGATAGTCGTCGATCTCCGGGTAGACCTTCTCCTCGGCCCAGGTGGCGGTCGACTCGAACATCCACAGGTTGGGCCCGAAGTTCAGGGAGTCGTATGTGAACTGCAGCACGTGGTTGTACTCGTGGGCCATCGTTGCCCGGAGCGCCTCGAGCCGGGTGAGCTCCTCGTCGTCGAACTCCGCCATGTCCTCGTCGAGCACGAGGTAGGCGAACTTGGAGACCACCGGGCCCTGCCCTTCGTCCGGCGAGGCGTAGCCGAAGTACGCGCCGTTGGTGTCGATCAGGTAGATGTCGGTCCGCCCGGGCGGCCCTCCCCCGCCGCGTCCGCCGTCGCTGAGCGGCTCGGCCCACCCGAGGGAGCCGTTCTGGACCGCCTGGGAGTGTTCGGCACTCTCGAGGGAATCCTCGACCACGTCCGGCACGCCATCGTCGTCGTCGGTGCCGTTCTCGTCGGAGAGGTCGGGCGCGTCGGCCGTCTCCGGGACCCAGTGCACGCAGAAGTCCGCGGAACAGGCGGGAGAGCCCGTCGCCTCGTCCACGGTGAAGCCGTCGTTGTAGCGGTCGCTCTCGCCGTCATCGGGGCGCGCCAGGAGCGCCTCTGCCAAGCGGCGGTCCCTGCCCTCCAGGCGATCCTCGGCCGCGGCGAGCTGGCCCAGCACCGCAGTCGGCTCGGCGGGGGGCCCGGAGGCCGGGTCGAGGAGCTCCTGCGCCTCCGCGAGAACCTCCTCCGCGTGGCTGGGGCCCGCCTGTGCCGGGACGGGGAGAGCCAGCGCGGCCGCGACGGCCGCGAGCCAGGGGAAAGCGAGTGCTTTCACCGTCACATCTTTACAACCGCGGAACGGGCTCCGGGTGCCGTGTCGGGATAATCCCTGGATGGAGGCATCCCCCGTGCGGCTGCGCGTTGCGCTGGCCCAGGTGAACGCGACCGTCGGCGACATCGACGGCAATGCGTCCCTGGTCTCGGAGTGGATCAGCCGCGCCCGGGACGCCGGCGCGGGCGTGGTGGTCTTCCCCGAGCTGGTGATAAGCGGCTACCCCGCGGAGGACCTCTGGCTGAAGGAACACTTCCTGGCCGCGGGGCGGCGGGCGCTCGACGAGCTGGCGGCCGACGTCGACGGGATCGTCGCTCTCGTGGGCTTCCCCGAGCGCGACGCCGCGGTCCACAACTCGCTGGCGGTGGTGGCCGACGGCGGCGTTCAGGGCGTGTATCGCAAGATGCTCCTGCCGAACTACGGCGTTTTCGATGAGCGGCGCTACTTCGAGCCGGGCCGGACGCCCGCGCTGATCGAGGCGGGCGGGGCGCTCCTCGGCTTGACGGTGTGCGAAGACGTCTGGTTCCCGGGGCCGCCCGCATCCGTGGAGGCGCTGGCGGGGGCGCGCCTTGTCGTCAACGCTTCGGCGTCGCCGTTTCACCTCGGCAAGGGGGCGTTTCGCCAAGGGCTGCTTGCCGACCGGGCCTCGGAGACGGGCGCGGCGTTCGCTCTCTGCAACCTGGTCGGGGGCCAGGACGAGCTCGTCTTCGACGGCCACAGCCTCGTCGTCAGCGCCTCCGGCGAGGTGCTGGCCAGGGGCGCCCAGTTCGAGGAGGACCTCGTCCTGTCCGACCTGGAGCTCCCTGCGGCCCCTGCTACGGACTCGCCCGACGCGGGCCTCGACAGCCTCCCCTCCGGCCCCGGGGCGCCCGTCCTCGCCCGCCTCGAGGCCCCCTCGCCTCCCCGGGACGAGCTTCCCCCTCCCCCGGCACGAATGGACGGGGACGCCGAGGCCTACGCGGCGCTCGTCACCGGCCTCGGCGACTACGTCGAGAAGAATGGATTCGAGCGGGTGCTGGTTGCCCTGTCCGGGGGCATCGACTCCGCGCTCGTCGCGCTGATCGCCGCCGACGCCCTCGGGTCGGACCGCCTCACGTGCGTCAGCATGCCGTCCCCGCACTCCAGCTCGGAGACCCGGGAGGACGCGCGGCGGATCGCGGCCAACCTCGGAGCGGAGCTGACCGAGATCCCCATCGAGCCGGCGATGCGCGCCTACGCGGAGATGCTCGATGCGTCTGACGAGGTCGACCTTGCCGCCGAGAACATCCAGGCCCGCATCAGGGGGAACCTCGTCATGGCGATCTCCAACCGGACCGGCTGGCTGGTACTGACCACCGGCAACAAGAGCGAGCTGTCGGTCGGCTACGCGACCCTCTACGGGGACATGGCTGGAGGGTTCGCGGTGTTGAAGGACGTCCCGAAGACGCTCGTCTATCGCCTCGTGAGACACCGCAACGCCCGCGAGGGCGCGCCGCTCGTCCCGGAGTCGGTCCTGGATCGTGCCCCAAGCGCGGAGCTTCGCCCCGACCAGCGCGACGAGGACTCCCTGCCGCCCTATGACCTGCTCGACCGCATCCTGGCGGACTACATCGAGCAGAACCGCGGCCGGGATGAGATGGTCGAGAGCGGGCTCCCCGCCGAGGTCGTCGACGAGGTCACCGCACTGGTCGACCGCGCGGAGTACAAGCGCAGGCAGGCTCCGCCCGGGATCCGCATCAGCCCGCTCGCCTTCGGCCGCGACCGGCGGATGCCGATCACCAACCGCTACCGCGGCTGACGCTCAGGCCGCGGCGAAGCGCTTCTCGGCGCGCGCCCTGCGTTTGGCGGCCTCGGCCTCGCGGTTCTTCGGCGGCGCGTTGGTCACAAGGGCGTCCAGCAGGCGCTGGGTGGCCGCGGTGACCTCCTCGACCGCGCGGTCGAATGCCTCGGCGTTGGCGGCGGAGGGCTTCGTCGACCCCGAGATCTTTCGCACGTACTGCAGGGCGGCGTCGCTCACCTCCTCGCTGGTGGCGGGTGGCTCGAAGTTATGGAGTGTTCGAATGTTCCGGCACATGACAGGAAAGCTAGCGCCGATGCTCGCGAACGGCGATCGTCATGCGCACCAGGGCGCAGGCCCGCTCCTCGTCGTCGGTGATCTCCACGTCCCATACCCAGGTCGTCCGCCCTCGCTGGCGCGCAACGGCGCGGGCGTGGATCCTGCCCTCGCTGATGGGGCGAAGGAAGGTGGTCTGGTTCGACTGGCCCATGGCCACCATGCCCTCGTCGCGCACCTCCAGCCAGGTGGCGCGCGAGGTGATCGTCTCGGCTAGCGAGGCGTAGACGCCGCCGTGCACGATCCCGTACGGCTGGCGCAGATGGTCACCGACGGCGACAACCGCCCTGGCTTCGCCCGGTGGTGCGTCCAGGTGCTCTACGCCTATGAGGCCGGCGAATCCGTCGTCAATGGGTTCTTCTGGCTCCTGCGCCACGCCGGCCACCCTAGCCGCCGCCGCGAGGCGCCGCTCGGCGCGGGCTCGGACGGTGCGCCCCACCGCGCAAGCGCGGCGATCGCCGGCGGCCGCAGGAGCAGGTCGGCCAGGAGGCCCGACGCGAGCAGCACCCCCAGTTGATGGGCGGCGGCGAGCTCGGCGCTCGTCAGAACCCCGAAGGCAGCGGCTCCGACGAGGGTGCAGAGGATGGCCGCCGGCATGGTGAGCTCGGCCGCTCGCTCCGCGACCCCGGGTGCGCCGGGATCCAGCTCGCGCTCGGAGGCGACGGCCGCGAGGCCGTTCGCGGTGCGCGCCGCGGCCACCGCGGCGATGACCGCAAGCCCCGCGGCGACGGCGCCGGTGACGAGTGAGGCGTCCCCGAAGACGAGAGCAGTGATGCCCAGTCCCGCCCCCGCCGGAAGGATGGGAAGCAGCGCCAGGGGGGCGGCACGGAGGGTCCGGGCGCGGGCGACGTACGCGAGGACGAGCACTGCCGCCAGGACACCCGCGGCCGGCGCGAGGCTCTTCCCGAAGGGCTCGAGCGGCGTTTCCACCAGCGGCCGGCTGTCCATCCCGGTCGCCGTGGCGGCCAACGCGGCGCACGTAAGGACGGCCAGAAGGACGCTCGCGGCGCAGCGGACTCGCCCGCGAGCCAGAACGCGCGGCAGGGTCGCGGCAGTGTCGGCCAGCCGGCGCTCGCCACGGCCCTCGGCGGCTTCGCCCTGCCGTCTGCCGTCGAGAGCAAGCAGGGGTGGCAGGGTCAGGAGGCAGCCGAGAGTGGCGAAAGCCGCCGCGAACGCGGTGCCGATCGCGATTGCAAGCCCGGGCTCGAATGCGCCGGCGAAGTAGGCAACCGCAATGGAGCCGCCGCCGAGCGTGGCGCAGGCCGCCGCAAGGCAAAGCGGGCCGAAGCCGTCGGCCAGGGCGTTCGCGAGCGCCTGTTCCGGGCGGTCGAGACGCACCTCGTCCTCCCAGCGCGCGGCGAGAAGGGCGGGGAACTCGATCCCCAGGGCGAGCCCGACGGCCGCGGTGGCCGCCACGCCGAGAAGCGAGAGGTCGGCGACGCTTCCCGCGAGGCTCAGGCCGGCGAGCCCACCCGCCACGCCGATCGCCGCGCAGAGGATGGGGCCGGCGGCGATCCGGAACCCGAGCACAGCGACGAGCAGCAGCACGACGAGCGGCACGATCAGCAGCTCGAGGCGCCAGAGCCCGTCGAGCGCTGTGTCCTCCGCCGCGAGGAGCTCGGAGACGCGACCCTCGACGACGACCCGCAGGGGGCCCGGGTCGATCTCGGCCTGCAGCCCTTGCGCGAGGCTGCGTTCCTCGGCCGCCCCGGCCGAGCCGGTGTCGAGCTCGAGCCGCGTCGACTTCGGATCGGCCTTCTCGACCGCGGTCACGGAGGTCACGTCCGGCCGCGCCTCGAGCCTCGCGGTGATCGCCTCGAGCGCCACGTCGTAGGCGGCGCCCGAGACTTTCGCGGGACTGCTCACCAGGACCGTCACGCCGGGTTCCGCCACCGAGGAGCCGTCCGGGTGTCCGAGCCGGTCGCGGACCCCGACCGCCAGGAGGGCCAGGACTGCCAGCAGAACGAGAGCGGCCCCCAGCCACGCCCATGGTCTCTTCCATGCCCCGGAGGCCACCGCATCCAGCACGAGGCCGAGGGTAGACCGAACGATCGCTGCCGGTCGCAGTTCTCCCGGCCCGCACACGGGCGCCACTCCCTACGCTTTCCTCATGCCCCTATCCGCCGATGCGCAGGCCCTCCTCGAGCTGATCCTTGCGAAAGGTCAGAGCTATGGGGATCTGGCCGGG
>WUUC01132666.1_pt1 | contig 13077 bp, 6 predicted proteins | sample 6278441 | NCBI WGS metagenome assembly WUUC01 (sample SAMN13675441, study PRJNA597444) | soil metagenome | isolation source: soil | place: USA: Washington | collected 2017-10 | reverse complement strand
CCCACGGAAAAAGCAGTTGTGCTGTAATTCAGATAGCCATCGTTGAGAAAGTACTGATGACCACCTGTTCTTAAAAGGTCGATGTCGCCATCATTGTCCAGGTCGCCGGCGGCCAGCATGATCGCCGTTCCGGGAGCTGTGGCATTCACGCCTGATTCAAACCTGTCGCAATTGCGATGCTGCCATTCTTCGTTGTTGTATGCATCTTCCAGTCCATCCCGGTCAATGTCACCCACGAAAAAATTCGGGCTCACTGTATTGCCGGGGTTGAAAAGGATCTGCATAGAGGAAAAATTCTGATTGCCATCGTTCATATAAACTTCCGATGGCCCGTTTACGCCGACCAGGATATCCAAGAAACCATCACTGTTAAAATCAGTGATCCGTAGTCCCGATAATATACCTGTAGCCGGAATAGCGATCGACGTGAAATTGCCGGCACCATCGTTGCGATGCCACAGGATTTGGGCGGCCGTGCAGGTGACAAGATCCAGGTCGCCGTCTCTGTCGATGTCGGCCACATCCAATCCTACGGGTGCAGCAGCGTGCGTCATGATCGGGTTCAGACTAAATGTTGGTGTTCCGGCGACGGTGACTTTCACTCTGAAATCGAAGCCGTACGTACGCTGTGGTCTGTTGCCTGAGTTGCTCTTGATCCGGTCTGTTACTGCGACGGCTACTTCCTCGCCTGGGCGGAAGTCGGCTGTCGGGTTGAACGTGATGGTATTACCAGCCACACTATAATTTCCGGCTATAATTCCCCTGCTACGCGTCGTTACTTTCAACGTACTGCTATTCACCGTGGACACATCGATCGGCTGATCGAACGTGACAGTGATATTCGTATTGGCGTCGACACTTCGTTGACCATTGAGCGGAGTGGCGGCCGTAACGTTCATGAACTTTCCGTTCTCGTGCCAAACGATTCTATTCTGAAGCGTGCTGCCCAGGGTGAGGATATCGAGATCACCATCATTGTCCATATCACCATAGTGGATGGAAACCGATTCCACCATGCCGGGACTCACGAGATGTGTGGTGAAATTTTGCGAACCGTCGTTCTCGAACCATCTCCCACTCGCGAGCATATCCTTATCATCGTCCGCATCGAAATCCACAACACGAACACTGTTAAGCCGACCAGGCCCGACCCCTGGCACGACACGTCGTGTAAACGTCTCCGCGCCATCATTTTCATACCAGGCGAGATTGCCGATACTGTTGTTCGAATTGCCGGCAATAATATCCATGTCGCCGTCGTCGTCCAGGTCGGCGGCTGTCAGTCGGGGCCAGTCACTATCCACTGCGACGATATGTTGAGTGAATGTTTCTGTTCCATCATTTTGAAACCACATCACACTCTCGGTATTCCGGATGAAAGCCAAAATATCCATGTGTCCATCACTATTGATGTCCGCCATTTTAACAGTGGTCTCACTACCCAATGATGGCGGAACCGATCCGACAGGCCGCGAAATAAACGAACCTGTTCCATTGTTCAGGTACGCGACGATATTGGCACCTATAAGACCGGCAACAACATCGATATCGCCATCACCATCCAGGTCTCCGCCGGTTACCGCGCTGCTCCATGGGGAACCGGAGATGAGCTGCAGATCGACACCGGTTGCACCATCGTTCCTGTGCCAGTCGATCCCCGAATTGTTTCCACCCACCCCGAGTCCATCGAGGTCGCCGTCGCCATCCAGATCGTGAAACTCTACATAACGGTGATTGCCGAATGCGCGTGAGCAGTAAGTCTGATCGCCATTATTAATATAGATATATGCCAGGTCCCTGATGGCCGCTGCGTTCGCGTTACCGATATCCAGGTCACCATCTCCATCAAAATCCAGCGTGATGATGTCATTTGGTATAAGCGCGTTGTCGAACGTGAGGAGCCTTTCGGTGAATGTAAACGGCCCGGCCTGTGGTGTACCACTGGTAGCCGTAAACGAAAATACATATCCATGGGCCAGGTTAAGACCACCTTCACTTAACAGCGAGCGGTTGATCGTGACGGAAATTTGTTCGCCGGGTTTGAAATTGTTTGCCGGGTCGAAAGTAAGTGTGCTTGTGCCACCACCACTCCAGGAGCCCGTGATCAATGGCGATTGTGAGCCACGCACGATGAGGTTGGAATGGAGGACCGTGGCGGCGTCAATGTCGTCGTTGAACGTGATGCTTACGTTACTATTGGACGGCGCGTTAGCTGTGTTGATCGCCGGTGTTGTAGATACAATACTTAGGCCCGTTGTCCCAATTGTCATTACTTCGGCACTACGCGTTACGGCGAGACAATTCGCACTCACGCGTACCTTCCCGCTTAACGTGCCGCCCGCAATCGTGAAGACGAGGCGTGTAGTGGTCGGGGCGGTAACGGTCGCCTGCGTGTTGTTCACAAAGACATCGCTGTTTCCTGTATGAAAGTTGACACCGTTGAGGGTTACAACCGTACCTACGCCGCCGGTCGTTGGTGTAAAAGAAGTAATACCGGGATCGGTTGGAAGAGCAGTGGTGCGAACCTTTTGAATGAAAGCATTGGAGACGTTTCCCGTAAGCGTGTTACTACAGGAACCTGGGATGAAATCAAAATCTACAGTGGCTGCAAATCTGGCATTCACGAATAGATTTCCACCTGCATCTCCTATCAGGTCGTGCGCATCGGCATCATTGACTACTACACCCCCTTCGTTTACCGCCCAATCCATGTTTCCGTTGCCGTCGTACCGGGCCATGAAAATATTCGGACCGACTCCTGTCGCCACCAGATTGAACGTAGCAGCCGTAAGATCGAAATCTACGGTCCCGCTGAAATAACCCGAAGCAATAATTCCCGAACCATCGCGCACCAGCGCATTGCCCACACTCATGTTGGTGTTACCCTGCGTAATAGCCCATGCAAGGTTGCCCGCAGCAGTGAGCTTGCCCAGGTAATAATTATCGACAGCAGGTCCGGGGCCGATGAGATTGAATACACCTCCATTCGGGTCGAAGTCCGCGGTTCCATTGAACTTGCCGGTAAAGTATACGTCGTTGTTCGCGTCGACTGCAATGTCCTGTGCATCAAAAGTATTGGTGCTACCAAAACTCTTTGCCCACACAAATGCACCGGTGTTGTCGAGCTTTGAAATAAACACGTCGTTGGCAGGTGCTACCGCGGCGATGTTGAAGATGCCGCCGTTGGGGTCGAAATCTACCGTGCCCGAAAATGCACCTGCGGTGTAAACATTACCAGCAGCATCGGCCGTGATAGCGACGCCCAGGTCCTGCGTGGTATTGCCCATCGCTTTCGCCCAAAGGAAGACGCCGGCGTTATCAAGTTTAAGAACGAATGCATCTTCTGCGCCGAGCGATGCAATGGTTGTTGAGGTGACTGCATCAGGGTTGAAGTCAACCGTGGATTGGAAATTTCCTGTGATGAGCAGGTTGCCGGCAGCATCCTGCGTAATGGATCTTGGTGCCACAGAACCTGCATCGCCGCCGATCGATTTTGCCCAAACAAAATTTCCGGCAGCATCGAGTTTTACAATGAAGCCTTCGGTCTGTGCTCCTGGGTCGAGGTTTGACACGCCTGCACCAGGATCGAAGTCAACAACACCATTCGAAAACTCGCCTATAATATATTGGTCGCCATCGGCTTCCGTATAAATGGCATAGGGCACCTGGTTGTTGGCCGCCCCGATCGACTTCACCCAGACGTATAAGCCGTTCGCATCGAGTTTGAGTATATAGATGTCGCTACCTCCCTGCGTAGCAACATTAACGACTGTGCCCGAGGGATCGAAGTCGGTGGTAGCGCTGAATACGCCTGTGCTATAAGTATTCCCCGCGGCGTCGCTACCGATACCTCTGGGTAGCTCAGTAGTGCCATTCGTTTTCCTTGCCCAAACATGGTTGGGATACTGGGCAGCTGCGGAAAAGAAAAGGCTCCAGCAGACTAAGATCAAAGCACAACTGCGAGCGGTGATGTATTTAAATTGCATTTAGCCAAATCTATTGAACAATCAAGTGCCGCGAAATCCCATAAAAAGGGGGCCTTGGGGCGCTAACATTTATCTACTTATCTGTATCAAGGCTTCACGTCGATGTGGCCGGGACCGCCTGGACGATGGTGTATCACATGTTCATGCGATGGCCGTGGCGGCTTAAATCGCTCCTCACATCAATGTTGCCTTTTTCATACTGGATAAATTAGAGTACCCGAAATTTATCGCTTGATATACGCTGGGACTAGTAAAAATGCGAACAACCTAACCTGCTTCTGGATTCAGGGAGGTTTAGAGGGATTTATAAAGATAAACCCGCGACCCATCGATGAACTGCTAAAAAAAGGATGTTACAGTGTACCGAAAAATGGGGATGTGAGAAAGGTTATCGTCATCTCACCCCGACTAAATTGAACTAAACACGACTAAAAACCTTCAATAGAAATGTTGAGGGTTTTTGTTGAAGAATATTCGATTCCTTAGATAGTATCCTCTACCCTTATCCTCTTCAACCCAAAACCCTGCGAGTCCATCATCGACAGGACTGATTCGACGATTTCTCTCGACAGATCACCGATATGATGCTTAATTGGACCACGCTGCCACGCAATTCCGAAGGTTTCGGCCATACACGCATAACATTCGCCCGCACTGAATGGAAGGATGACCGACTTAAGATGTTGCTCTGAACCGTCGACAACCGGTAACGCCGCAATGCCACCCCTGATATATGTTATCTTGTTGCTTTGCTGAACATCTATGGCGCAGTTGGCGGGAACGGAGATGTCGACGACGATTGCATCTGTCTTAATGTGCGATGAAGTTAAGATCGCACGCGGATCATTCGTGCCAACAATAATTACGTCGGCCTGATGTACCAGTGCCAGGTCACTGGATACTGTGATAGCATCAGGTGACCGCTTGAGTTTTTGGAGGAATAAACAGACCTTTTCCTCCGTTTCTTTATGAGTTCTGTAGTCGGCATGGTAAACAAGATTAACGTTCCGGAATCGTTCTGCCAGGATCTCACTTATGACGGACATGATGTTTCCGCCGGCACCCACGATACAACACGTCGACTGATCGTAGGTCTTACTCAGGACTGCCATGGTCCGATCGATCGCCTGTATGATTAGCCCAGCCGTGTATGCATTTCCCGTTGTCATCGACACAGAAGGTGATTTCAATCTAAGCCCGTTGTTGGTTATGATGCTTGTGTACTGACCGAGACCAATGCTCCGCGCTTTTTTCGCATTAGCTAAATCCACAACGTCCTGAATCTTTTTTATCCAGCTTTCACGTCTGCCGCTACGAAGCGCGTGGTAGAATGAAAGGCTCGTTAGCGGTATTCCAAAATAAACAACATCGATCTCCTCACCATTCACATTCTGGAGCTTGTCTACATGATAGACTGTAAACTTTTGCTGTTCGCTGAGCTCATCCAGGGTTTCGTTCAAGGTTTCATCAGAGTAATGATCAATAACTTCGAGAATGTCCCGAATATGTTTGGTGTCGATGGGATGGCAAATAAAAATCGCGGCACCCTCCGGAATTTCGCTGGAATGCAAACCATCGGGAAGATTTACCAAGGGCTTGTGGAGTGGTAGTGGGAAGATATGACTGAAAAGATATTGAACATTTTTTCCCAGGATAGCTCCAAACAATCGCCGCAATCCCTCGAGAAAGACCGTTGTCTCTTCTTCGGCAAACCAGATCGACGGCTGGATACGTAACGTGCTGGGATTGCTAAGAGTTGGATAAACCCGAATGTGTTCCCGATTCAACAACACAGATGCAATCCAATACCCGATCAGGTCGAGGTCTTTGAAAAATTTAGTGATGTAGGATTGATGAATGACATCCATGTTAAGTTCCAGCGAAAGCATATGGCCATTGCCGCGCACGTCGATGATGAGTTCCGGAAATTCATCGTGGAATGCCTGTAGCTTTTTTAGGAGCCGATTTGACCGAACCTCGTTAACGCGCTCATGTTGTTTTTCAATTTCCGACAGAAAGCGATTAGCAACCCAGGACGAATGATGGTCTTCGCCGAAAGAAGAAGAGTGAAGTCGGAAGAAGTCCTTTGGATAGATCTCGTTGCGGCAGAGGAGTACAGAAATTTTTGTAACCCCGGCACCGAGCGCCTTTCCGAAACAGTAAATGTCGGCGGTGAGCACATTGTGGTCCAATGCCGAGAATGTCCCGGTCCTGAACAGGCCGCATTGGATTTCGTCGCTCGCAACCGGTATATCATACTTCTTCTGGTTGACTCCAATGGCATGAAGTAAACTTTCCGAAAGCGGCAACACACCCGCTTCACCCTGGATCGGTTCAAGAAAGATGCCGGCGATAGCAACAAATTGCTTCCGCCCAACTTTTTTGAAACGATTGTCCCAATGCCAATAGCTAATTGTATGCTGCTTTATTGCGTCGTCGAGTGATGAAGGTTCCTTTTTGCATAAGACCCCGATATGAGGATAAGGGAATGAGGATTTGAGATCACCGTTTCCAACCAACGCCAAGGCACCGAGCGTTTTACCGTGGAAGCTATTTTCGAAGTGAATGAATTTTACGCGACGTTGTATAAGGTCAGACTGTTTTTCGAGCTCATCGACGATGTCGGCGTGGGTGTTTCGCTGGACGAGAATGTTGATTGTATCATTAATATTTTGAAGAACGGTGTTTACCCGTGCCTGGTAATGAAGGGAGAGAATCTTGATCGATGCTTCGATGATCTCCGTTCCCGTATTTGCGTAGGCGCAGTCCCAGCCATTTTTGCCCGTATGGTTTTCCATGAGACGAATCAGCGATGCGGATAACTGCTGTTGCTCTATATTAATAGAGCCCTGCATAAATGCGGGTGGCAGGTTCTCCGCAGTTCTGTGATAATCACGTTCGACGACATTCGAGAAACCAAGGAGATTTATTCCATAGGATCCGGTGACGTCGAGCACCCTGACTGTCTCGTTTTTATCATTTGTATAGTAAAGCCAGTCACGCTCTCCTTTGCTATAAACTTTATCCAGCTGAAGAAGTTTCAGCATGGCATCTCTCGCGCTCTCGTGAATGAATGTCACATTTAAATGTTTTTAATTTATCTGTCGTCGTTTCCGGAAAAATCAAAGGCTTCAAAAGTCTGAGAAGCCTTTGATTCCACCTGTGGGATTTAAAGAATATGAACAATGGAAAAACACTCCCGCCGACACGTTGCTTTGGATAGTATGAAGTTTGTCCCATTATGATCTTTGTACATCTCTCCGCTATGGCGTAACATACCATTGCATTCATCAAATTTGCATAGGTATCGTATTGATCTTTGTGCGAATCTTTACCAGTCCAGATGAACGTGAGTTCGTCTTTAATGCAGCTTAGAAGGAAGACACCCAGGATCTCTCCTCTGAATACCATTGTTAGAATCCTGATTTCGCCACGCGATGAAATGAAAAAGTTGCGAAAGAACTGCTTATTCAATACCTCGAGTTTAACCGTTGCACGCGACATCACACTTATGTATAGCTCATAGAACTTTTCAGCGCTCAGCTGGACGGATGAAAGAATGGTGAATACGGGATGGCGTTCATCCTGGTTCCCTTCAAAATAGCTTTGAACGAAGACCGGACGGACGCTGTTGATCTTTTTCATCGACAAATTGATCTGACGCCGAAACGGATGTCGCAACGCACCGAAGTACTCGTCATAGCTGAGAAACGGAAGCTCCATCGCCACGGAGGGTAAACTGGGCGCCCTGAAATATCCATGAGCCGTCAACTGCTCAAATGTTGTTGCTTCTGCTTCCAGAAATTCCTTATACACAGAATAGCCAATATCATTTCGTCTGCAAACCTGATCGATGTATTCTGCCGAGAGCTTGATAACCGATTGATACAAACCTTCCATGTAGACGTTTTTATGCCCGGCGGAGATCGGAGTTCCACAGAAGAGTACTTTGATCTTAAAGAAATTTGGAAAAATACGTTTGATCAGCCTGACAGCCTGATTATCGCCAATAAAGAGATCCAGGTTGATGTAGAACTTGCTCAACACCGCAGACGCAGCAAGTGTGCCGTTCTCCCAAAACAGCAGGTATTCCATGTCGGCATCCTCCACCTTCGATTGCTCCAGCGCAAGCAAAAAATGATGACGGTTGAACAAATGGGTAGCCGGAACCAGTCGATTCCACACATCAGGATCCACCGATCGTATACTGGACACGACTTCGAGCTTCATTAGGCGACTTTGGCTTTTAGTTTAGTTAATGCCTGTGCGAACGATGGATGACTGAACTTGGTGTCGAATGTAAGTCCTTTTACCACTATCCCACGGTCTCTTGCAATAGCGATCTCCTTTGCACTATGATGTGTATGTGCACGATAGAATTGCGCGCCGATCTTCAGTGTACCCCAGATCACTTTCCCATAATTAATACTCCATAGCGAAGGCAACGTTCTGAATGTATTTCGCTCTGCGCGACTTGTATTGAGGATGGTCCGGGCATAAAGTTTCAACAATTCACGATAGTATTCTTTCAGTGGAATTTTCGTTTTCATCAACTGGTGTGAAAGATCAAACAAGCCATGAGCATCTTCCGGCACCGTCAATTTTCCTTTGCATTCCTCGTAGTCCGGTGCCCCAGGCAATGGCGTTGCAGGCGAAATGTTAACGTAATACAATTTGCTGTCTTCGATGAAACGCCACAACCGTTGCCAGTCCTTCTTATCGTAGTCGGCACCGGGGATTAGCGAACCGTAAGTATCAACATTGTGCTTTCGAAGTATTTCGATCGCTTTTTTGTTGTAATGGGCTGGACTTTGCTTGTTCATTTTATCAAGCTCCTCGTCGGTAGCTGCTTCCAGACCGATGAACACAGCCTTCAGTCCAAGTTGCGACCACTCTTCGATCACGTCCTCATTTTCCGCGATGAAGTCTGCACGTGCGTAGCACAGGTAACTTTTATTGATGTTATACTGCCGGATGAGATCTGCGAGCTTTCGTAGCCGGCTTTTGTTAATCAAAAAAATGTCATCGACAATATAGACTTCCTTTGCCTCGATGGTCATAAGTTCCTGGACGATGGACTCGGGAGACCGGCTATATGTAGAACCATCTGTGATCTTCCAGGTGAAACAAAAATTGCATTTGTACCAGCAGCCCCATGTGGTCTTCATGGTTGCAACAGGTTTGTGCATCAGGTAGTAGTATTTTTCCTGCAGATGACGCACAAGATCTCTTCGCGGCAAAGGAAGCGTGTCAGCTTTCGGCATGTACGGGCGGTTTTCGGAAACCAGAAGTTGCGAATCACCACATGGTATGGCAACACCGGGGATCTGCATGATATCTTCATGCTTCACGATGCGGTCTATGATTTCAGACAGGAGAAAAGTGCCATCGCCGATGCCAACAACATCCACGGCAACGTCGGTGAAATCCTTCGGGTTGAGCGTAGCATGAACACCGCCAACAATGGTGATCACCTCCGGCTTCCAGGATTTCGCCAGGCGAAATAGTTTTATTACCTCGTTCGTTCCCGATTTATAGCAACTGCTTACAAGTACATCGGGATCAAACTCTTCAAAGCGTCTTTTTAAACCCGTTTCTACGAGATGATCGAAAATCATCAGTTCATGATCCTGCAGGTTGCCTGCAACATATTCCAGTTCAAGTGGCTCGCATATCATGATGTGCTTAAGACCGATAGTATGCTTGGGCACGGGCGGACGAACAAGTAGTATTTTCATGACGTCTTCCTTGTTACATGGATCATCAATGGCTGGTTCGGTTTCAGTGTCGACAGCGAGACTGGTTTCACGTCACCCTTCACACAAAATTTAAAATCGAACTGCTGTATGAAAGCAGCGAGCATGAGCACTAACATGGGTTGAGCCATATGTCGTCCGATGCACGTATGTCGGCCCGCGCCGTACGGTATGTATGAGTATTTCGGCGGTTCGATTTGGAAGCGTTCCGGAATGAAGTCACACGGTTGATCCCATAACCCTGGATTCCTGTGCAGCCCATAAGCGCTTATGAAAAATGTATCTCCTTTTTTTATCGCGATTCCATTAAAGCTATCATCGGCAACCGCATCGCGGACGATGGCGTGACTGGGCGGAAACAAACGAAGAGATTCTTTAACAACCAGGTCTGTAAAACGCAGATCACGGTAATGTTCGAGTGTTAAATTATTTCTACCCGCCACGCGGCGGATTTCTTCCTGGAGCTTCGCCAATTGTGCCGGGTATTTCCATAATAGATACAAAGTCCAGCCTAATCCCACAGCTGCAGTTTCTGTACCGGCTCCGAGATGAATGATTATTTCATTCCTGATCTGCGTCTGGTCAATCGAAGAATTCGATTTCATCAAACTTGATTCAGCGATAAGCAGATCAATCAGCTGCCTGGAGTCTCCTTTTGACTTCCTATGACCAACGATGTCCACTGCCAGGTTATCGAAAAACTTCAAGTACTTTTTAGTTCTATTGTTTTTGCCAGTTAATCCCGCCGTGAATAGCCGCCAGGGATATTTCGAGCGGTAGTTGATGATGGCCTGACCGTCTTCAATAAAATACGCAGCCTCGTTAAAAGCAGCTTTATTGTTGTATCCGAAGAGCGTCTTCAGGATAACAGCGACATTGATTGCGGAGAACGCATGAATGACATCGAACGGTGAAGGGGCCTTATCCCATTCCTGAAATCTTTCATAAGTATCGTAGATAACATTCTGCAGGTGCGACTTAACCATGTCCGGGGTGAATACCGTCATCTGAAGCTTTTTCTGCCACACCCATTCGTCACCTTCCAGCGTAGCCATGGCCGTGCCAACGATCTTTCTGAGTTGGCCCCAGTAGATCTTGCTTTTATGATAGTTCTCTTCATTCCTCACCAGCACGTGCTTCAACACTACCGGATTAGCTGTTGCGTATACACGCTGTGTTGGAATCGTCAGCTTGAGAAAGTCACCATAGCGTTCGAAGTTGTCTTCAATAAAAAGAGGAGCATTGCGTATAAATCCAAGGGAGTCAATGAATGGAACAACGGAACATTTTGGCAATATGGTGCTTGTGGCTTCCACGTTAAACGATCCCCGGTGTGATGCCTCTCAGGATATGATTTCGGTAGACGATGTTTGTTCCCAGTACGAACATTCTCATGAAAGGACTGAGCTGTGCAGGGTTGCCCCTCATTCTTTTGTAAATGTTTCGCCGCGAGTATAGTCGTGTGTAGAGATCCCAATAGCCTTTTTGCAATGTTTCGGCCGACATCCCCTTTGGATGGAACACCGCCGAACCGCCTACATACTTCTGAATGTCGTAGTCAAATATTCTTCCCTCACCTTCCAGCTGACGATACATGGGGGTGCCTGGCACGGGTGTAAGAATGTATAAACGTGGCAATGCAATTTGATTGTGCATGAGAAAATCAAATGTTTTGTCAAAAACAGAATCATCGTCACCATCGAGACCAAGTATCATCTCTGTTGAGATCTCGATACCATGTGACTTTATTTTTGCGAAAGCCTGTTCATACTGATGTGGTTCGTTCCACTCTTTTTCTATCTGAACGAGGCTCTTTTCATTTACTGTCTCGACACCGAACGACAAAATGCGACAGCCACTATCGTAAGCGAGCTGAAGCATGTCGTCGTGCTTTGCTATGTGGAGGCTGCACTGACTTACCCAAATAATTTTTTCAGGTATAAGGGCTGTCCATAGTTCACGGCAATAGTTGAAATCGACACCAATATTGTCGTCGATAAAAGCGATGTACCTGCTGCCACTTTCTTTCGCAGCCCGTACATCACGCACAACTTGTTCCACTGGTCGCTTACGGTAACTTCGTTTAAAGAATTCAGAAATAGAGCAGAATGTGCATGGAAACGGACATCCGCGGGTTGCTTGTACGGGGCGCCAAAAGCCATAATATTTCAGTTCAAATTTATGATAGGCTGGTGGAGGAAAAGTGGTGATGTCCGGCACTTTTTCCATACTATACTCAGGCTTCACATCACCCTTAAGGTAATCGTCGAGAAAGCGCGGCCATGTGTCTTCGGCTTCACCTTTTATAATCACATCTGCATGTTGTCGGGTCTGTTCAGAAGGAAACAAGGAGATGGCGATGCCGCCATAACGACAGTAGCACCTCTTTTTCTGAACTCGTCGGCAATTTGATAACCGCGAATGACGCCGGCACCACCCATGCCAGTAAGGCCAACGATATCCCATTCTTCGTCCCATGGAATAGGCTGGGAAGTCTCCGATACAACTTTAACTTCAAATTGCTCATTGGTGAAAGCTGCAAGTTGAAGCATAGTCAGCCCTGGCAGATATGTTTTCTTCTGGATGATCGGTTCTCCCGATCTGTCGAGTCCTGTGGGACTAATGAGAAGAATTCTGGGTTTACGATCTGGCATAGAAACGCTAGAACAAATTACTTATTTTGAGTGATAAAACACGTTGTCGAATAACCCCCAAAATCTATGGTTGAAATAAAGCTTGTAACAGATAAACGATTGTTTTCGGATTTTCTTGCCGTTCAGGATAACATCAACCGTTCACTACCGAACTACATTTCACCGTATAAGGATAACATCAAAAATACACTGGACGTAAGAAAGAATCCTTTGTGGAGGAATTCCCACCAGGCTCTGTTTGTCGCATATCGGAATAAAATTCCCGCGGGTAGAATAGCCGCATTCTACCTGGAGAAACACAACGAAATACATCTCGATCGAAGTGGGTATTTTGGATACTTCGATTGCATTGATGATACCGCAATTGCAAGCAAACTCTTGACGGTCGTTTCGGAATTCCTGGAAGAGCATAAATGCGAGAGGATGATCGGTCCGCTGAGCCCATCTGTCAATTACGAACTTGGTGTGCTCACAAAAGGGTTTGATCAAAAACCTTTCTTCATGATGAACTACAATCCGGAATATTATGAATCACTGCTTTTGAAATTGGGGGCGAAGTCTGAAATGAAGTTCAAGGCCTACCTGCAGCCTGAAGGTCTGAATTCAGAGAAGATCCAACGCGTGTCTGATTTACTTCGCGCGAGGTACCCGGTACAGATTGAAGACTGCGACTTCAATAAT
>WUUC01059606.1_pt1 | contig 13078 bp, 10 predicted proteins | sample 6278441 | NCBI WGS metagenome assembly WUUC01 (sample SAMN13675441, study PRJNA597444) | soil metagenome | isolation source: soil | place: USA: Washington | collected 2017-10 | reverse complement strand
TGCTCGTCACGGGCGCCGCAGGCGGTGTCGGCCTCGCCGCCGTGCAGGTCGCCAAGGCGCTCGGCGCGCGCGTCGTCGCTGCGGTATCGAGCGCAGACAAAGCCGCAGTCGTTCGCGAGCATGGTGCCGACCACGTGGTGCGCACCGACGTTCCCGACGTTCGTGAATCGCTGCGTCGGCAGGTCTACGATGCCGTCGGCGCACAGGGCGTCGATCTCGTCGTCGATCCCGTCGGCGGCGACGTTTTTGATGCCAGCCTGCGCGCTGTAGCGTGGTCCGGACGGCTCGTTGTCGTCGGCTTCGCCGAAGGACGGATCCCGGAAATCAAGGCGGGTTACCTGCTGGTGAAGAACATTGCACTCATCGGACTGCAATTCAGCGATTACCGCGACCGCGAGCCGCGCAAAGTGCGTGCTGTTCAGCAGGCGCTCTTCAGACTTTACGAGGCGGGCAAACTGAAACCGCACGTCATGGCAACGTATCCGATGGCCGATTTCCGCGGAGCGCTCGCGGCCGTTCGCGATCGGAAGGTCGTCGGCAAAGTGGTGCTGACGATGGAGCGTTGAACGCGTGCGGGGCTGTTTGACACGGCCGGGGCGCTTGTTTATAACGAGACGCATCCCGCGCGTGCAGCGCCGCGCGGCGTCTCCGCAATTATCTTCATCGAAGGCAAACCGCGCATGAAACGCATCGGACTGCTGGTGCCGTCATCCAACACGACGGTCGAGCCCGAGTTCTATCGCGCCCTGCCGCGCGGCGTGACGCTGCATACCGCGCGCCTCTTCCTCACTCGCATTGCGCCCGAGTCGATACTGAAGATGGTCGAAGACATGGAGACGCAGGCCCGCCTGCTCGCTTCGGCCGATGTAGACGTAATCGTGCTCGGCGCGACGGCTCCGAGCTTTCTCAAAGGCGTCGGCTACGATCGCGAGCTGATCCAGAAACTCGAAACGGCGACCGGCAAGCGCGCGACGACGACTTCGACCGCGCTCGTGCAGGCGATTCGGCAGATCGGCGCGCATCGCGTCGTGCTCGGCTCGGCCTACGATGAAAAAGTGAACGGCATCGCTCGTTCGTTTCTCGAGGCGAGCGGAGTCGAGGTGCTCGACGTGAAAGGCCTCGCGCTTGTCGATAATCTGGTCGTCGGCAGGTTGAGCTCCGATACGGCGTACGATCTCGCGCTTGCGCTCGATCATGCACGCGCGGACGCGATCGTTTTGTCGTGCACCAACTGGCAGACGCTCGATGCGATCGAACGCATCGAGCGCGAGACAGGGAAGCCGGTAATTACCACGACGCAGGCGACGATCTGGGCGGCGTTACGCGCGGTCGGACATACCGAAAGCATCCGCGGGTACGGAAGGTTATTGCGGGACCTCGTTCCCGCGAACGAGAATCTGGCTGCGTAACGGAGGGATTATGTACGGATGGCGGGGACGTATCGGGCTGCTCGTGCCCTCGATCAACACCACGATGGAAACCGAGTTCTGGCGTATCGCCCCGGAAGGGGTATCGGTGCACAGCGCGCGCATCGCGGGTGGGCGGCACGGCACGCCCGAAGAGCTGCGCAGCATGGAGAACGCGAGCAAGAAAGCCGCCGAGGAAGTAGCGATGGTCGAACCCGACGTCGTTGTCTACGGTTGCACGAGCGGCAGCTTCTTCGAAGGGCCGGAGTGGAATCGCAAGATCTGCGCTCAATTGAGCGCAATTACGAAGGCGCCGACCGTCACGACCGCGGGCGCGATGGCGGAATGTCTCGTCGCAGCAGGGCACAAGAAAGTCGATGTGGTCACCCCTTATGTCGAGCTTACGAACGAGCGCCTGAAGCAGTTTCTCAAAGCGCACGGCATCGACGTGATCAGGCTCGGCACCTTCGATATGCTCGACATGTTCGATCACGCCAAGATCCAGCCTGAAGAGATCTACCAGAAGGTGAAAGAGACGGCGACGCCCGAAGCCGAAGCCGTTTTCGTCGCGTGCACGCAGCTTCGCGCCCTGGAAGTCGTCGACATGCTGGAGCGCGATCTCGGCAAACCGGTGTACTCCGCCGTGCAGGCGTCTGCGTGGCAGGCGTACGCAGCCATGGGTGTCGACCCCCGCATCAACGACTGCGGGAGCCTCTTGCGGCGTCTTTCGGAAAGCTCGCGCACGGCGGCGTCTGCGCTGCGCCGCTCGGCCTAACGCGTCGGCGGTTTGGCCGAGCACAGCGTCCCGGTCATCGAAGCCGACGTGGTCGTCGTCGGTGGCGGCGGGTCGGGCCTTGCGGCTGCGGCTGAAGCCGCGCGGCTCGGCAGACACGTCGTGCTGCTTGAAAAAAGCGGCGACACCGGCGGCACGACGTCTTGGTCGGTGGGCTCGGTTACGGCAACGAACACGCCGCATCAGAAGGGCGTCGGCATCCAGGACAGCCCACAAGCCCACTTCGAAGACCTGGCGCTTCATGCCGGCGCGCTCGCGCCGCGCGATAACCTGATGCTGCGGCGCGTGCTCGTCGAGAACACGACCGACATGCTCGAGTGGCTGATGCGTCTCGGCGTCGTCTTCGTTGGCCCGATGCCCGAGCCGCCGCACCGTTATCCGCGCATGCACAATGTCGTGCCGAATTCGAAATCGTTCGCGTACCACCTCACGCGGCACTGCCGGGCACTCGGCGTCGACATCCGGGTGAATACTTCAGTGCTCAGGCTCAACGAGGAACAGGGACGCATCGCGTCTGTCGAGGCGCTGACGGCGCAAGGAGCGCGAGCGCTTTTCCGCGCGCGCGGCGCGATCGTGCTCGCGAGCGGCGACTACAGCGGCGCGGCGGACCTGAAACAAAGGCTGGCGAGCCGCGATGTCGTCGACGTCGAGGCGGTCAATGCCTCGAGCACTGGGGACGGTCATCGCATGGCGCTCGCGCTCGGAGCCACCGTCGTGAATGGCGACATCGTGCGCGGGCCCATCATGCGGTTCATACCGCCCACGCGTGCGAACTTCGTTCAGAAGCTGCCGCCCGCGCGACCGGTCGCCCGGTTGATCGCGTGGTCGATGAACGCTCTGCCGCAATGGATACTGCGGCCGTTCCTGATGAGCTTTCTCACGACCGCGCTCGGCCCGTCTCCTGACCTCTTCAAGCAGGGCGCGATTCTCGTGAACCGCCGCGGCGAGCGCTTCACCGACGAGCTCGACAGGCCCGCGTACGCGGTCCCGGCGCAGCCGGAACGGATTGCCTACATCGTTTTCGACGACGCGCTCGCGGAGAAATTCGAGGCGTGGCCCCATTTCGTCTCCACTGCGCCCGGTGTCGCCTACGCATACCTGAAGGATTACCGCCGCAACCGCACCGATATCTATCATGAGGCGGATACGCTCGCGGGGCTTGCCGCATCGATGCGGGTGCCGGTGGAAAATCTGACCTCGACGATGGAGCGTTACAACGCAACGGAGCGCGCTGCACGCCCGGCTCTCTCGCGCAAGCCCTACTACGCGCTCGGGCCTGTAAAAAGCTACGTCGTGTTCACCGACGGCGGACTCAAGGTGAGCGAGCGTCTCGAAGTCCTGCGCGGCGACAACACCCCGATACCTGGTCTGTACGCGGCCGGGTCGGCCGGCCAGGGTGGGCTCCTCCTGGAAGGTCATGGACACCACCTCGGCTGGGCGTTCATTTCAGGTCGCATCGCGGGCCGCAACGCTGCGCTCGACGTGCCGCTTCAGGCAGCGCGCACGTCATCGTCATGATTTTCATGAGCCAGAGCGGCATCACCCAGCCCGCGCGGGAAAGCGAGTGGGATCGCTGGTATATCGAGCACCTCACGGTCATGGCGACCGTGCCGGGCGTCGGCTCGGCGCAACGGTTCAAAACCGGCACGCCGGGGCATTCACCTTCGCTCGCGATGTATACGTTCGCTTCGGCCGAGGTCTTCAGCGATCCCTATTACCTGAGCGTTCGCGGTATGGGTGAATGGCTGACGCTCATCGATCGCAGGTTCTATCGGCGTAACCTGTTCGACGGCATGGCGCGTGCGCCCGCTGTTTCCGACGGCGAGATCCTGCTGCTCGCCGATCGCGATGCTCCGGTCCGCGCGCCGGGTGATCCCGATTGGACGTGGCTCGAATGTGTCGGCATCGATCGCTCGACGCCCTACCGCGGCATCGCCATCGTGCCTGAGTCTGCGGCGGCAGCGATGCGCGATCCGCGCATCGCCGTGTATGCTCCAGTGACGAAACGCTATGGGAATGCATGAAAGCACAATTCAAATTGAGGAGACGATCATGAGACGTGCGACGATGTGGTGTGCGCTTTCGATGGGGGCGATCATCGCGTGCTTGAGCATGCCCGGCACTGCGTACTCGCAAGCCGCATACCCCTCGAAGCCGGTGCGCCTGATCGTGCCGTGGCCGCCCGGCGGCGGCGCGGACGTGCTCTCTCGCATGCTGAGTCCGAAGCTCTCCGAGGGACTCGGACAGCAGGTCATCATCGACAATCGCGGCGGCGCTGCAGGCAATATCGGCGCCGAGATGGCGGCCAAGTCGCCGCCCGACGGCTACACCATCGTCTTCGCGTACTCCGGCACGCACTCGATCAACCCGCACATTTACGCCAAGATGCCGTTCAGGGAGACCGATTTCGCGCCGATCGTCTGGCTCGCTTCGGTGCCGCAGGTGATCGTGGTGCACCCGTCGCTGCCGGTGAAGACGGTGAAAGACCTCATCGCGCTCGACAAACGTAATCCCGGGCAGCTTTCCTACGGCTCGAGCGGCAACGGCGCGATCAATCATCTCGCGGGCGAGCTGTTCAACCACATGACTGGAACGAAGCTCGTCCATGTGCCTTACAAGGGCGGCGGGCCCGCCGCCATCGCGCTCATCGGTGGAGAGATCGGTCTCATCATGGGCGAGCCGGCGACGCTCGTCGGGCACATCAAGGCGGGCAAGGTCCGCGCAATTGCAGTCACAACCCCGCAGCGTGCACTTTCGTTTCCCGAGCTTCCGACCGTCGCCGAGTCGGGCGTGAGCGGCTACGAAGTGACGTCGTGGAACGGCATGCTTGCACCGTCCGGCACGCCGGCCGACATCATCCGGCGCCTGAATGCAGAGTACAACAAGATCATCAACGATCCGGAGATGAGGAAGCGCATGATCGCCAACGGCTACGAGCCCGTGGGTGGCCCCCCCGAGAAATTCGGCCAACACATTCGTGCCGAGCTCGCCAAGTGGGCTCCCGTGGTCAAACGCGCGGGCGTACGGGTGGACTGAACGCATGGGGCCGATGGGTGTGCTCGTTGCGGGCTTCGACTACTCGTCCGTGCGCGAGGACGAGTTCAACGACTGGTACGACACCGAGCACGTACCTGAACGGCAGCGACTTCCCGGTTTCGTGAGCTGCGAACGGTGGATCGGCGCCGATAACCCGAAAATTGCGATCGCCACCTACGATCTAGCGTCGCTCGACGTACTGAAAACAGATGCCTACCGTGCGATTTCGGGCGCGAATCTGTCGCCGTGGTCGAAGCGTTTGACTGCGAAGACCGAACGCATCTGCCGTTTCGAGGCCGAGCAGCTGCCGCCAGGGAACCGCGCCGCCCCGCCCGATGCCGAGGGCATGATGATGTACGCGATGAACGTCGCGCCGGAAGCTGAAGCCGAATTCAATGCCTGGTATGACGAGGAGCACGTTCCGCGCCTAGCCTCGGTGCCCGGATGCCTCGCGGCACGTCGCTTCCAAATCTCCAACGCGGTAAGCGCGGGGCGGCAGCGTTACCTCGCGGTATATCACCTCGGATCTCCCGACCTGTGCGCGTCAAAAAACTGGAAGGACGCGGCAAACACGCCGTGGACTGAAAAGATGCGGCCCCACTTCCGCGATGGGCTGCGCATCGTGCTGCGCCGCTACCGCCGCGAGAGCGCGTGAGCCGCGCGGTCGTAACGCTATTTACGCCACGACGCGCCGCCGTCTACCGTAACGACGGTTCCGGTCGTATACGAGGACAGATCCGAGCATAGAAAGACGATCATGTTGGCGACTTCGGGCACCGTCCCGAGCCGTCCGAACGGAAAGCTGGTCGTGAGCTCGCGCCAGCGCTCGGCCGAGCCGATCTCCTTTTCGGCGCGGGCGCGCAAGCGTACGACCTGACGGTCCGTCTCCGTTCCGCCCGGGTTCACACCGACCACGCGCACGCCGTAATCGGGGCTTTCGGCGCCGAGCGCCCGCGTGAGCGCCATCAGGCTCGCATTGCCCATGCTGCCTGCGATGTAGTTCGCAACGGGGCGTTCCCCGGCGGTTCCGATGACATTCACGATCACGCCCCGGCGCCGCTCGCACATCGCCGGGTAGATTTCGCGCGTGAGGTTGATGAAGCCGAACACCTTCAGGTCCCATGCGTGACGCCAGGTCTTTTCGTCGAGCGCGCTGACCGTGCCTTGGGGGATCGAGCCGGCGTTATTCACGACGATATCGACGTCAGCGCACGCTTGCGCAAGTTTCGTTGCGTTGTCACTCGAACTCAGATCCAGTGCGTGACACGTGACGTTCACGTCGTGAGCGTCGGTTATTTTGCGTCGCGCGCTTTCGAGGTCGGCTGCAGTGCGCGACGCGAGGTGCAGATGGCAGCCTTCAGCCGCGAGGAGCTGAGCCGTTCCGAAGCCGAGTCCGCGTGAGCCGCCCGTGACGAGCGCGGTGCGGCCCTTGAGACCGAGATCCATCTTTGCACTCCGCTTGAAGAAGGGGAGCCAATGCTACCATTCCGAAAAAGCGACCCTGGAGGGGCAGGCATGATTCGCACGAACCGGTGCACACTCGCGATGCTCGTATGCGCCGCGGTGCTCGCGTCCGCAGCACACGGCCAGACCTATCCTTCGCGACCGATCCGCTGGATCGTGCCGGTGCCTGCCGGTTCGACCACCGACATCGTTACGCGGCTCGTCGCTCAGAAGATGAACGAAGCGTGGGGTCAGCAGGTCGTCGTCGACAACCGCCCGGGCGGTGTATTCACGGTCGGCAGCGAGATTGTCGCCAAAGCGCCGTCCGACGGCCATACGATCGGGACGCTCCTCACGCCGCACGTCGTAAATCCATTCGTGCTGAAGAACCTGCCGTACAACACCGAGCGCGACTTCACAGCCGTGTCGCTCATGGTGATCGTCCCCGGCGTCATGACGATGTTTCCCGGCGTCGGGGCGAACAATCTGAAAGACGTGATCGCGATCGCGAAAGCCAAACCAGGCCAGTTGAATTACGGCTCGCCGGGCCAGCTCACGTCGGGGCATTTATCGATGGAGCTCCTCAACCTGCGCGCCGGAATCAATATTACGCACATCCCGTACAAGGGCGGAGCGCCCGCGATCATCGATCTGATTGGAGGGCGCATTCAGTTCATGATCAGCGGTCCGCCGGGTGTACTTCCTCACATCAAAGCAGGGCGGCTGAAACCGATTGCAACGACGGCAGCGAAGCGCTCGCCGGGCCTGCCGGACGTGCCGACGTTTGCCGAAGCGGGCTTGGCGGGGTTCGACACATACGAGTGGTACGGCGTGTTCGCACCGGGCAACATGCCGAAACCCGTTCTCGCAAAGTTGAGCGGCGAGATCGCGCGCATCATCAGGCTGCCGGAAATGGGTGAGAAACTCGCGGCGCAGGGCGCGATCCCCGTCGGCAACTCGGCCGAGGAGTTCGCGAGCTTTGTGAAATCCGAAATGAATCAGTGGGGCAAGCTCGCCCAAAAGATCGGCCTCAAACCCGACTGACAAAATCCGCAGCGCTACACGCCGCTCGGTGTGCACCTTCAGGGGGTTCTTTCGCCCGTTGCCGCGCGGTGGACGCGATCCGTCGGTCCTCATGGTGCCGCAAAGCGCGTCATTGGAGCGGGAAACCCGCTTCGCGGCCGCCATTCGGCGGCCGCCTTGGCGCGGTACCGAACAGAGGGAAACCACAAAGGTTTCCCTCCGTAACCTCCCTTCCTTGGGTCTCGCCGGATCGCCGCCACGCCTCGCAAGCGCCCCCCCTGCAACTTCGTTTAGCAACGTGGGTGACGGTTCAAAGCTGGTGAACTGAGTTTGGGTAAGCCTCGACGATCGCGCGCGCAGCGTCGTCGGAGCGCTCGAGATTCATGACGGCCTCGGCAAGGCGGTCGGCCTGGGCCTTCGATGCGCCCGGCCCGAACTCCAGGCACGCGCGGAATTTCGCGAGCAGCTCGTCTTTCGTCATCGGCTCGTCGGGACTGCCCTTGATCGTTTCGCTCGACGCCTCGAGGACGCGCCCGTCGTTCAGCACGACCTTGACCCGCGCCGGCTCGATGGCAGTCGCATCGATCTCGGGATCCGAAATAACCTGGGTGATGCGCGTCAGGGCGACGATGCGTGCATCGGTGATCGCGGGTTTCTGATACGTCCTGAGATCGACTGTGCCGTCCGTGAGCGCGCGCGCGAAACTGTACGCTGCGTTGAACTGCGCGTGCACGACCGAATCGCGCGAGGGCTCGTAGGGTTCGCCGACCGTGAGCCAGTTGACGTCGCCCATGCGAATCTCGATCGCCGACACGTCTTGGGCACGCACGCCTTGCCGGTGCAGGCGGATCCCGAGTCCGATCGGCGTGTGGTTGCAGCGGCAGCATGGGTACGGCTTGAAGCTGTAGCGCGCCGTGTGCCAGTCTCGACCGAGGCTCTCCAGCAGCAACTCGGGCTTGACCTCGCCACGCTCGTAGAGGGCAAAGAGCCCGGCATTGCCTTCGAGGGTGCGCCGCGTGCCGGTGAGACCGTCGAGTGCGAGAAATGCACCCGTCACCGCGTTGCGCGCGGCGAATCCGGCTCCAAGGCGCTTCGACAGAACGCCGTCGCGCATGCTCTGCGCCGAGCCGCTCGCCTGGTGATACGCCATGCCGAGCGCATTTGCGCAGCCTTCCGCATCGAGCCCCAGCAGTCGCGCTGCACCGACGCTTGCCGCGAGCGTGCCGAAGATCATCGTCGGGTGCCAGCCTTTCCCGAGGCTGTTGTAGCACGCGAGTCCCAGGCGGGCGTGGAGCTCGGCGCCGATCGCCATCGCGAGTATGAAGTCGGTGCCGCGGACGCGGCCAACGTCTTCCGCCGTCGCGAGGAGCGTCGGAAGCACGACGCAGCTCGTATGCACGCGAGCGGGATCGTGCTGATCGTCGAAGTCGAGCGCGTGAGCTGCCGCGCCGTTCGCGAGTGCCGCGGTAGGAGGCGAATGACGGTGCTTCCCGTTAAGTGCGGTCGCCGAACCAGACGGTTCCCAGCGCGCGAGGCGCGCAGTCAGCTCGGGGATGCCGGGCGCGCGTTGTGCGCCTGCGATGACGCCCAGGGTGTCGAGCATCAACGCTTTTACCGTTGCGATGACCGCCGCAGGCAGGTCGTCGTAGCGTAACTGAGCGATGCGTGCGCAGAGCTCGAGGCTCGAACCCTGCGCTGTGTCAGCCACGATGTGGCGTTCCTTCGTTTGCGTTGCGGCGATCATGACGACTCCTCGGTTCGATGCGCGACCTGCCTCGCAGGTTCGATTATAGGCGCGCTAGAATCGGCTCCTGCATCCGCTTCCCGAATCAATCCCATGAGCACAGTCTGCGTCGGTATCGACACCGGCGGCACGTTCACCGATCTCGTGGCCGTCGAGCTCGAGCTTGGGCGCTATCACTACCATAAGGTCCCCACGACGACCGCTGACCCTGCGCAGGGAATACTCGACGGCGTCGCCGAGCTGCTCGACGGCAATGCGCTCGCCCGCAGCGACGTTAGGTTCCTCGTGCTTGGAACGACTCTCGCGACCAACGCTGTGCTCGAAGGCAAGTGGGCGCGCACGGGCGTGCTGACGACGACCGGCTTTCGCGATGTGCTGGAGCTCGCGCGTCAGCGGCGGCCGCACTATTTCAACCTGGACATTCCGAAGCCCATGCCGCCGGCGCCGCGTGACTGCCGCATCGAAGTGCAGGAACGGATCGCCAACGACGGCACTGAAGTGAGTCCGCTGTCGGAAAGCGACGTGCGGCGTGCCGTAGAAGCGCTCAAGGCGAAGAACGTCGAAGCGGTCGCGGTCTGCTTTCTTCACGCGTACGCGAATGGCGCGCACGAGGAGCGCGCGCGCGAGCTGGTAGCGGAGCTGTGGCCCGAGGTCTATCTCTGTACGTCGAGCGACGTGCTCGCGGAGTTCCGCGAGTTCGAGCGCTTCGCTACGGCAACCGTCAATGCGAGCCTGATGCCGGTGATGGACCGTTACCTCGAACGTTTCGAGCGTGGTATTTCCGACCTCGGCATCGCGCACGCTCCGCGCGTCATGCAGTCGAACGGCGGCGCAGTGTCCCCGGGCGCGGTGCGCAGGGTGCCCGTGAACACGTTCTTTTCCGGGCCCGCAGGCGGCGTCATCGGCAGCATGGGTCTTGGCGCCGCGCTCGGCCTGCCCAACCTGATTACTTTCGACATGGGCGGAACGAGCACCGACGTGTGCCTCGTGCGCGATGGCGAGCCCGCAAAGAAAAGCGAGCGCGCGATGGGCGGCTTTCCGGTGCGGACCCGCACGCTCGACATCCATACGATCGGGGCGGGCGGCGGTTCGATCGCCTGGACCGATGCAGGCGGACTCCTCAAGGTCGGACCCCAGAGCGCGGGAGCGTTTCCCGGTCCTGCGGCGTATGGGCGCGGCGGTACGCGCGCGACGGTAACCGACGCCAACGTCGTGCTCGGCCGGCTCAATCCGCAGACGCTGCTCGGCGGGCGCATGGCGATGCATGCGGACAAGGCGCACGACGCCATTGCAGCGCTCGCACGCGATCTCGGCGTCGACAAAACCAAAGCGGCTGCCGGCGTGCTCGACATCATCAACGTCAACATGATGGGCGCAGTCCGCGTGATTTCGGTTGAGCAGGGAGAGGATCCACGCGATTTCACGCTGGTCGCATTCGGCGGCGCGGGTCCGCTGCATGCGCCCGACGTCGCGCGCAACATGGGCATGCGCAAAGTGCTCGTGCCGCCGAGGCCCGGTCTTCTGTCGGCAATCGGACTCCTCCATGCGGACGTGAGAGGCGACTTCAGTCTGACGCGACTCGTGCGTGCGGAGGCGCCCGGCCTCAAGGCGATCAACTCGGGCCTGAAAACGTTGGCTGCGAAAGGCGCGCAGTGGTTGAAAGGCGAAGGGGAAGCGCGCGGCGTATTCCAGTGGTTCGCCGACCTGCGCTATTACGGGCAGAACTTCGAGCTTGTTCTCGAGCTCAAGGCCGACCGGCTCGACGAACGCGCGCTCGCGAAGCTGAGCGAAAGTTTTCACCGCCGGCACAAGGATCAGTATGGCTATGACATGCGCGGCCAGCCAGTCGAGATCGTCAACGTGCGGCTCGTCGTAACGGCGACACGGCGTGCGTTCCCGCCAGAACGCGTGAAGCTCGTGCGGTCCGATCTGAAAAACGCGCTGCTCGAAAAACGCAAAGTTTGGTTTCCCGGCGCCGGTTTCGTTGCGACGCCCGTCTACGAGCGCGAGCGGCTTCCCGCCGATTGCCGCATCATGGGCCCCGCGATCGTCGAGCAGATGGACACGACGACCGTGCTGCCGCCGAAAGCGCGGTTGCGCCTTGACCGGTCCGGCTATCTCCACTTGGAGCTCGAGGCCAGCGTGAGCAAAAGGAGCACTGCATGGGCAAGCGCGTAGATCCCATCCAGGCAGAAGTCGTTGCCCGCTTCCTGCTTGCGACGGCTGAAGAGATGGGCGCGACGCTCACGCGCACGGCGTTCTCGCCCAACATCAAGGAACGCGCCGACTGCTCGACCGCGATCTTCGATCGTGCAGGCCAGGTGATCGCGCTCGCGCAACGCGTGCCCATACACCTCGGCTCCATGGTCGGTGCAGTAGATGAAATTCTCAAGCGCTACCCGGAGAACGAGATACGCCCGGGCGACATGTTCATCGCCAACGATCCGTACAACGGTGGCGGCACGCATCTTCCGGACATCAACGTGATCGCGCCGGTCTTCATCGGCAAGCGGATCGCTGCGTACGTCGCCAATATCGCGCACCATGCGGACGTCGGCGGGATGGTTCCCGGATCGGAAGCCGCCGTGTGCCAGTCGATTTATCAGGAAGGTATCCGCATTCCGCCGGTGCGGATCATGCAGGCGGGGAAGGTCAACCGCGACGTCTTTGATTTGATCCTGCTCAATTCGCGGACGCCCGATGAGCGTGTCGGTGATCTCAACGCGCAGTTCGCTGCGAACACCGTCGGTGCCCGCAGCGTCACCGCGCTTTTCGACCGGTACGGCACGCGCGAAGCCGAAGCGACTATCGCGGCCTATCTCGACTTCACCGAGAAGCGCTTCCGGGCCGCTATAGAAAAACTTCCAGCAGGACGCTACACGGCAGAGGATTTTCTCGACGGGAACGACGAGACCAGCGTCGCAAAAATAAAGCTGGCGCTCGAGATCTCGAGGCGCGGCTTGAAGTTCGATTTCGCCGGCTCCGATCCCCAGCTCGGCTGCGCGCGCAACATCCCGTATCGCGCGCTGCTCGCAACGGTGTATACCGTCTCGAAAGCGCTCCTCGATCCGGAGGTGCCGGCGAATGCAGGCTATTACCGTACGCTCGACATCAGTGCGCCCCCGGGATCGGTGGTCGGCCCGGTGCCGCCGGCTGCGGTCGGTTGCCGTTCGATTTCGGCGAGCGTGCTGGGCGATGTCATCGCTGCCGCGCTTTCGCAGGCGCTCCCCGACAAAGCCCTCGTCGGGAGCGGCCCGCATCACCTCTACGTGCTGTCCGGGACCGATCCACGAACGGGCCGCTACTTCGTCAATTACGAAACGCTTGCCGGCGGCATGGGCGCACGCGCAAACCGCGACGGGGTGGATGGCGTGCGGGTGCACGCGTCCGGCTCGTCGAACCTGCCGGTGGAAGCGCTCGAGCATGCGTATCCGTTTCGTATCGAACGCTATGCGCTGCTGGAGAACTCGGGCGGCCCCGGGAAGTACCGCGGCGGGATGGGCGTCGTACGCGACTACCGTGTGCTCGGCGACGACATCGTCGTGAGCCTCTCTTCAGAGCGCCAGCACGTGCCGGCACCGGGTTCGCATGGAGGCGAGGCCGGCGCGCTTGGCGCGTTCGTGCTGAATCCCG
>WUUC01123705.1_pt1 | contig 13080 bp, 10 predicted proteins | sample 6278441 | NCBI WGS metagenome assembly WUUC01 (sample SAMN13675441, study PRJNA597444) | soil metagenome | isolation source: soil | place: USA: Washington | collected 2017-10 | reverse complement strand
CGCCGCACGTACTCACCGACCGCCGCCTGGTGGCGGCCGCGGTGGACCGAGGCTCCCACGATGATCGCGTTGTAGCCATCCGGCACCGGGGCCGGCGCCGCGCGGGTGATCTCCACCGGGACCGCCTCATGACCCTCGCTCCGGATCTCGTCGGCAAGGCATCGGGCGATGATCGCGGTCTGGCCCTCGGAAGTTCCGTAGGGAATCAGGATCTTGAGCACTGTCGACCTCCTTGCGCGATCCTCGCCTCAGCGCAGCGTCACGCGCGCTCCCACCAGGATCGGGATGTACTGAATGTCCTCTTCGGACGTGAACACGTTGTGGAACCGGCTTTCGGCGAACAGCCCGACCCGGCCCAGGCGGTAGGTCACTCCGAGCCCGCCGTTGAGGCCGACGTCGGTCTCGCTCTCATCGAGCCCCGCAGGGACGTCGTCGCCCTCGAGCCGGTAGTTGTAGAGACCGACACCGGCGAGCGCGTAGGCCCGGACGTCGTTCGTGGTGCCGAGCGGCAGCTCGGCGATGCCGCTCAGATTGGCGTTCAGGAAGCGGAAGCGGACGTCGAGGTCGCCCCCGGGGTCGTCGCAGGCCGCGGTGCAGAAGCGGTTGTACGCTCCGTCCACGCGGAGGCCGAAGCGGCGGCCCTCGGGCAGCCACTCGACGCCGGCCAGCGCGGTCCCGCCGCCGGACTGCGCGCCGGGTCCGTCTTCGTCGGCGAACTCGCCGACCGGTACCGACAGGCCGACACCGACGATACCGCGGACCTGGGCATCGGATTCGCCCGTCAGCAGGGCGCCGGCCGCGAGGAGGCCGGTGGCGAACCTGGCTAGGCGTGTCATAGGACGCACTCCCTTCAGCAATGGGTGATGGACAGTCGTAATCGATGCACGAGCACGCTAGCGCCGCGCGCCACAACGCCGCGTGAAGCGGTGGTGAAGGTCGCTTCACGGTCGCTTCAGCACCGGTTCACGGCGGAAGGGCGACCTTGCGTGTGTCCACCTGCCCCGAGGAATCCATGAAGGTTGCCGAGCTGATGCAATCCGAGGTCAAGACCGTGCGGGCCGATGCCAGCATGGCCGAAGTCGTCGTCTCGCTGGCCGATGCCCACATCTCCGGCCTGCCCGTCGTGGACGGGGTCGGGCGCATGGTCGGCGTTGTCTCCGCCACCGACGTGCTCACCGCGCAGGCGGAAAGCGGCGGCGAGGAGACGGGTCAGTCCCTGCTGGAGCAGACGGCCGCTCGCGACATCATGACGCCACGGCCTCTCATGGCCGCTCCCGACGACGAGGTCCGCGAAGCCGCGCGGCAGATGCTGTACGCCGACGTCCACCGTCTGTTCGTGGCGGACGGTGACCGCCTGGTGGGTGTCATCTCGAGCACCGACATCGTCCGCGCTGTCGCGAACGGCAGCCTCTGAGCGGATGGGCGAAGCCCCCGCCCCCGCGGACGCGCTTCGGGCCTGGTTCCTCGGGCCGCGGGCGGAGAACGGGGACCTGCTCGAGCGCCTGGTGGTCGAATCGCTCCGCGATCACGTTTTCTGGCGTCGGAACTACCACCCGGAGGATGGCTTCACCATCCGCGAGGCGGACAAGCGGCGGGAGGGCTACGAGGAGGCCGTCGCCACGCTCACTCAGGAGCTGCTCGGCCTCCTGGCGGAGCTCAAACGGGACGTGCCGGTGTTCAGCGGCCGCTACAAGGGCCACATGCTCGCCGAGCAGACGATCGCCTCCCAGGTGGGCTGGTTCGCCACCATGCTCTACAACCCCAACAACATCGCGATGGACATCTCGCCGGTGACCACGCGCCTGGAGGCGGAGGTGGCGGCGCAGCTCGCCCGGATGATCGGCTACGACCCCGCGGAGAGCTGGGGCCACCTGACCTCGGGCGGCACCATCGCCAACTTCGAGGCGTTCTGGCTGGCGCGTGGCGTGCGCTACCTGCCGGTCGCGGCCGCAGGGGCCGCGGCCGAGCTGGGAATCGGTCTGGAGGTCACCACCACCGACGGCACCCGTGCCGGCCTCCTCGACCTTTCCCTCTGGCAGCTGCTCAACGTTCCGAACCGCGCCACGCTCGACCTGTGGGACGCACTCTGGGCCGCGGCGCCACGCGCGGACGTGGACCGCGCGCTCGGCAACCACTCGCTCGCCACCATCGGCTACCAGGAATACTCCCGCCGTCTCGCCTTCGAGTACGGCGATCCGCTGCCGCCCAGCGTCGTGCTGGTGTCGTCCACGGCGCACTACTCCTGGGAGAAGATCGTCCGGGCTCTGGGCATCGGTTCCAACCAGCTCATACACGTGCCGGTCGACACTCGCTTCCGGATGGATCCGGATGCCCTGTGGGACCAAGTGCGCGCGCTCGCGGCGAGGCGACAGGCGATCCTCGCCTGCGTGAGCGTCTGCGGGAGCACGGAGGAAAGCGCGGTGGACCCGCTCGACCGGGTGCTCGAGATCCGGGCACGTGCCGAGCGGGAGCTCGGGGTGACGTTCCACATCCACTCCGACGCCTGCTACGGCGGCTATGGGGCGGCGGTGACCCGTGCTTCCGACGGCCGACGGCGCACCGCGGCGGCGATCCGCGCGAGCGTCGGCCAGGCCTGGCCCGACGACGCGTGGGTCCGGGCGGTCGAGGCGCTGGGTGGGGCCGACTCGATCAGTGTGGACCCGCACAAGCTGGGCTACGTGCCGTACTCGGCCGGTGCGGTGCTCGTGCGGGACGGCCGGGCGCGGCACCTGGTGGCCACCAATCCGCCGTACCTCGCTCCCGCCGGAGCGGAGGAGCCGGGCGTCGAGCGGTTCCTGGGCCGGTACATCCTGGAGGGCTCCAAGCCGGGCGCGGCGGCTGCGGCCGTGTGGCTCAGCCACAAGGCGCTGCCGCTGGACGAGCGGGGCTATGGCTATCTCATCGAGCGTACCGCGGCGGGAGCACGGCGGCTGCACCGCGCCCTGGCCGATGCGGAGCTCGTCCCGTTCCGGGTGGTCCTGCTGCCCGAGCCCGACATCAACATCGTCTGCTACGTGGTCACCCACCCGTCGCTCACGTCGCTGGGCGCGGTCAACGCCTTCAACGAGCGAATCTACGGCCGGATGAGTTTCACCCGCCGTAACGAGGAGCCGGAGTACATCATCACCCGTACCCGGCTCCGCTCGCCCATGTACGACGGCGCGGTGGACCCGGTCCTCACCGCACTGGGGGTGTGCACTCCGGCCGAGTGGAAGGCGAGCGGAGCCGAGGGGCTGGTGGTGCTGCGCTCGACGGTGATGGATCCCTTTCTCGTGGCCGGCCCCCCCGCCCCGGACCACCTCGGCGGGTTCATCGCCGCGCTCCGCCGGGCGGCGTCCGCTTCACTCCCGGAGACCGCGCCCGGATAGCGCGTCGGAGACATGAAGAGCCCTTCACCGGGCCTTCACGGAACTCTCAGGGCGCGGGGCGCACGTTGGTGGCACTTCTCACGCCAGGAGCCACCGTGTCCGACTTGCCGCCGGGCCTGCCGAAGCATCCGATCGGCACCTTCGCCTTTGTGGGCGCCTACGCGATCCTCTTCGTGATCGCGTGGTTCGGGATCTACGTCTACATCTTCCTCGCCCGCCAGCCGGTGACCCCATGAAGGTCGACATCTACGAGCGGATCTGGATGTGGGGCGTGGCCATCATGTTGGCCGTGTTCTTCGCCAGCACGGCGGCCGCCGCGCTCGGCAGCCAAATGCATCCGCCCAGTCACGTCGAGACCATCGACCCTCGCACCGCGCTCACCGACCCTCGCTTCCGCCGCCAGGGCGTGAGCGTGGACGCGCGCGGCCGGGTGCACGCGACCGTGGTCGGCATGATGTTCACCTGGCTTCCCAACGAGCTGGTCCTGCCGGCGGATACCCCGGTCACCTTCCACCTGACCTCGCCGGACGTGATCCACGGCTACCAGATCGTGCGCACCAATGGTCAGGCCATGGTGGTGCCGGGCTACGTCAGCCAGTTCACCACCCGGTTCGCCGCGGGCGACTACCTCGTGGCCTGCAACGAGTACTGCGGCGTCGGCCACCACATCATGGCGTCACGGCTCAAGGTCGTGCCGAAGTCGCAGTGGCAGGCGCCCGCCGCGGAGGCAGCCCATGTCCAGTGAAGCCGTCCGGCCCCGGATCTCCGCGAAGACACCTTCGCGCGAGGCGCCGCGGGACGAAGCAGCGGACCACCGTCTCATCCGCGCCAACATCTGGGTGGCGGTCGTGGCGTTCGGCGTGGCGGCCGCGATGGCGATGATGCAGGCGATCAGCCGCGCCAACCTGGAGCTGCCCTACCGCTCGGCCAGCATGTATTACATGTCGGTCACCGCCCACGGCATTCTGATGGCGCTGGTATTCACCACCTTCTTCATCATGGGCCTGGGCTGGGCGGTGGCGCAGAAGGAGATCGGCAGCGTGCCGTGGCGGCGTGCCGGCTGGATCAGCTTCTGGGTGGCCACAGCGGGCGTGGTCATGGCGATCGGCACGGTGTTCGCGTTCAAGTCGAGCGTCCTCTACACCTTCTATCCGCCGCTTCAGGCGCACCCGCTGTTCTACATCGGGCTCACGCTCCTGGTAGTGGGCTCCTGGGTCTGGGCGGCCGCGATGATCACGGCCTGGCGGCGCTCCCGCGCAGCGCGCGGCGGACGCCCGGCGTCGCTCGCGATGCACGCAACCGCGGCCAACGCCATGCTCTGGCTCCTGGCAACGACGGGTGTGGCGGCGGAGATGCTGTTCCAGCTGATTCCCTGGTCGCTGGGGCTGATGGAGCGGGTGGATCCCCTGCTGGCGCGGACGCTGTTCTGGTTCTTCGGCCATCCCCTGGTGTACTTCTGGATCCTGCCGGCCTACACGATCTGGTACACCGTGCTCCCGCGGGAGGCGGGCGGGAAGCTGTTCTCCGAGCCGCTCGGCCGGATGGTCTTCGCCCTGTTCCTCATCTTCTCGACCCCGGTCGGCTTCCATCACCAGTTTCAGGACCCCGGCATCGGCGCCGGGTGGAAGCTCTTCCACACCTTCAACACCATGATCATCTCGTTCCCGAGCCTGGTGACGGCGTTCACCATCGTGGCGTCACTCGAGGTGGCGGGCCGGCTCCGTGGCGGGAAGGGACTTTTCGGTTGGATCCGGGCGCTGCCCTGGGGCAACCCGCTAGTCTCCTCCGTGCTGCTCGCGTGCCTGCTCTTCCTGGTCGGCGGGTTCGGCGGCGCCATCAACGCGGCGTATGCGCTCAACTCGGTGGTGCACAACACGGCCTGGGTGACGGCGCACTTCCACCTCACGGTCGGCAGCGCCGCGGCCCTCACCTTCATGGGCGCCTGCTACTGGCTGGTGCCGAAGGTGAGCGGGCGGGATCTCGAGTTGACGCTCCTGGCGCGGGTGCAGCCGTACCTCTGGTTCATCGGGATGGCGCTGTTCTCGTTCACCGGACACGTGGCCGGGCTGATGGGTCTGCCCCGCCGAGTCTTCACGACCTCGTACAACGATGCGGCGCAGGCGCAGGCGTGGGAGTGGCTCACGTCCATCTCCGCAGTCGGCGGGATCGTGCTCTTCGCCAGCGCGGGGTTCTTCGTGCTGGTGATGGTGGGGACGATGCTCGCCGGCCACCGGCGGGAGCAGAGGGGGATCCAGTGGGCCGAATCGCTCGGCACGCCGGACGGCGGGTACGCACCGACGGTGTGGGACCGGCTCGGACTCTGGTTCGGGGTAGCGGTAGCGCTCGTGGTGATCGCTTACGCCATCCCGCTGTACGACCTGCTGCACCTCACCCGCTACGGGAGCCCGGGATTCAAGCCGTTCTGATCGAGGAGAGACAACGATGAAGCGCGGACTCGCTTCGGATTAACTCTGGCATTCGTCTCGCTACGCGCGAACCGGGGTCCAGGTCCAGGATGTGGGCGGACTGCCGACGGGTGTCACGGCCGCCGACACCGCCGCGGGCAACAGGCTGTTCCACATGGCGGGCACCTGTCAGTCCTGCCACGGCGAGGCGGCCGTGGGTACGTACAATGCGCCGGGGCTACGGGACGGCCGCCGGAAACTGGGCGACTGGAGCTGCGAGTGGCTCTCCACATCACCAGGCACCGTGAATAAGGTATCCGCAATCGTGGTGACGAGCCGTTGCCGATGCGTGGGTGCACGATGCTGGATTCCGCGCAGGTCCGGCAGGTCGCGGCCTACGGGTGGGCGATCAGCCGAGCGCGCCGCCCGGCACGCTCTCCGACGTCCTCGCCTTCCAACTAGTGGCGCATCGCTGTGTAGCCCGCGCCATAGATGATGGGCTCGTTCACTGAGCTCCCACCCGTGCTCCAGGCGCTGGTCGCCGGCCTCGGTACCCTGCTCCTGACGGCCGCGGGGGCCGCCGTCGTGGTCATCGGCCGGCTGGGCCGCGGGGCCCTCTTCGACGCGATGCTCGGCTTCGCCGCGGGAGTCATGCTCGCGGCGTCGTACTGGTCACTGCTGGAGCCCGCTCTCCCCATGGCGGCGGCACGCGGAGAGGTCCCGTGGTTGCCCGCTGCGGTCGGGCTGCTGGCCGGGGCCGCCTTCCTCGCGCTGGCGGATCGGCTGCTTCCGCACCTCCACCCCACCCCTCCCGATCACCGCGGCCGAGGGACCACCGACCCGATGGTCGGCGGCGACGCTGCTCATCTTGGCCATCACGCTGCACAACCTCCCGGAGGGGCTGGCGATCGGCGTGGCCTTCGGTACTGCGGAATCAGCGCCGGTACCCGGAGGACCCTCCTATGGCGCCGCGGTTGCCGTGGCGGTGGGGATAGCGCTGCAGAACGTGCCCGAAGGCGCCTCGGTGGCCCTCCCGCTCCGCGCGGCCGGGGTTGGCAAGTGGCGGAGCTTTCTGGCGGGAACCGCCTCCGCGGCCGTGGAGCCCGTGGCCGCGGTGCTAGGCGCGAGCGCCACGACCAACGCGGATACCATCCTGCCCTACGCTCTCGCCTTCGCAGCGGGCGCCATGATCTACGTCGTGCTGGAGGAACTGATCCCCAGTGCCCACCAGAGCGGCCGGGGCGACCTGGCCACTGGAGCAGCGATGGGCGGGTTTACGCTGATGATGGTGCTCGACGTGGCCCTGGGCTGACGCAGGGGCCAGGGCGGCCCAGGCCGGCCTACTGCACCTGAACCCGATTTCCGCCGGCCCGCTTGGCGGCATAGCAGGCCGTGTCGGCCGCGCGGAGAATCTCACCGGGCCGGCGGTCGCCGCGGATGGCGACGACTCCGATACTCACCCCGAGCGGGTAGGTCGCCTCCCCGCACGTGAACACATGCGTCGCGACTGCCTCGCGGATCTCATCCGCGATCCGCGCGGCTTCTGCCAGTCCGCAGTGCTCCAGCAGCACCCCGAACTCGTCGCCGCCCAGCCGGGCGAGCGTGTCGCGCGCACGCATACGGTCGCGCATGACGCCGCTGAGCTCGCGCAGCAGCTCGTCTCCCGCGAGGTGGCCGCTGGCGTCGTTCACCCGCTTGAATCCGTCGAGATCGAGGAAGCAGAGCGCGTAGTCGCCGCGCCCACCGGCAGCCCGCTCCACCGCGCGGGTGAGCCGGCGCTCGAACTCGCGCCGGTTGACCAGACCGGTCAGCGCGTCGTGGGTCGCCTGGTGCGCGAGCGCCTTTGCCATGCGCCTCGCATGCGTCACGTCGCGCACGATGACGGCCGCGCCCGTCATGTCACCGGGCGGGCGGCGAAGGGGACTGATCGAAACGTCCAGCGTCCTTTCGTGCCCACCGTACGCCGGGGGCCAGCTGAGCTCGTACGCCGCGACGGGCGGACCGCCGGCCAGGCACGCGGCGATCATGCCGGCGAGCGGCGACTGACCCGCCTCCGCCGGAGCCGGCAGCAGCCGGTCGATCCCGAGGCCACGCGCCGAGGCGAGATGGTACCCCGTGAGCTCCTCCGCGGCACGGTTCAGGAGCTCGATGCCACCGGAAGCATCGGTGACCAGGACCGCGTCGGGCATGGCGTCGAGCGCCTCGATGGCCCTGCCGTCCCGGGCCATCGCCGCCTCCAGCCGGCTGCGGGCTCCGACGTCGCGCACCATGGCCAGGATCGCCCCATCGGGGGAGCCGAGGATCGGCGTGAGAGACACCTCGACCGGGAACTCGCTCCCATCGGCCCGGAGTCCCGTCAGACCGCTCCGGGCGCTCATCGCCCGCACCGTGGGTGCCTCCGCATAGGTCGTGCGGGCCTTCACGTGGGCCGCGCGGAAGCGCTCGGGAAGCAGCACCTCGATCGGCCGGCCCTGCAGCTCCCGCGCGCTGATGCCGAACATCGCTTCGGCTCCACGGTTCAGGGTGACGACGGTCCCTGATCGGTTGACGACGAGCACGGCATCGGGTGAGGCGTCGAGCAGCCTCTGGAGGCGCGCCGGGACTTTCCCTCCGCCTGCCCGCTGTGAGCCCCTAGGCGTACCGATCACCGTGCAGCAGCCTGCGCATCCGAGGATGCGCTCGCCCCAGGTACCCCGCCATTGCGAGGGCTCCGGCGAAACCGGCGCCCATCACGACCCACAGAGAGACACAGTCCCGGGCCGGCGCGACGATCCGCAGCACGACGCCGACCAGCGATCACGACGAACGTCAGGAGCGCTCCGGACCAGAGCGCGAGACGCTGCTCGCTGGCCTGCATGAGCGAGCTCGCCAGCACGCCGCCCGGCTTTCATGCTTCCTCCGATCCGACCGATGTCTCCACCGGGTCGACCGCGGCGCCATGCCGCGGATGCCCACCAAGAGCGGCGCGACCTCCGCTGGGGCAATTTCACCCGGCGGGGCTGAAGCCGCCGTGAGAGCCGCGTGAAGAGTTCTTGAGGCACGCTTCAGTCGCGCTTCACAGCGGCGAGGCGAGCTTGAGGATGGTCAACGCCCGAAGCCCTCGACTGGAGCGACCCATGATCTCGACGATTCTCGCTCAGGCACGGCAGCCTGCCGCCATCCTCGTCCCGCTGGACGGGTCGGAGCTCGCGGAGCAGGCGCTGGCCGTGGCCGCCGCCCACGCGCGGCGGACGGGAGCCGCTCTGCACCTGGTCAGCGTGCATGAGCCGCTGCCGGCACTGGCCCTGCCGCCCGACGTGCCGCTGCCGATGGATGACCTGGACGACCAGGCCATCGCCGGCCTGCAGCAGTACGTCACGTCCGTGGGCGAGAAGGCTCGCGCGACGCTGCGGTCCCCCGTGGTCACGACGGTGCTCGCCGACAAGAGCGCCGCGGAGGCGCTGGCGGACTACGCGGGGGCCCACGCCATCGATCTCGTCGTGATGACGACCCACGGGCGGACCGGGTTGAGCCGTCTCTGGCTCGGCAGCGTCGCCGATCGCCTGCTCCGCCGACTTCATGTGCCCGTGCTGCTGCTGCATCCGAACGAGGTGCAGCCCACCGAGTTCAGGCACTTCGTGGTAGCGCTCGATGGCGAGATCGAGGAGCCGGTCTTCGAGGCTCTGGTGGCGCTCGGCGCGCGGCCCGGAACGGCGCGCTGCATCCTCACGAGAGTGGTCGAGCCCACCCTCCCGGTGCTCAGCGGCCTCGCGACTCGACCAGGGCACCTGCCACCAGACTGGACCGCGAAGCGGGTGATCGATGCCCGCAACTATCTCTCCCGGATTGCGGACCCGATGGTGCGGGCAGGATGGGACGTGGACTGGCAGGTCGTGACCGGGCGTGGCGTGGCGGGCGAGATCTTGGCGCTGGCGAAGGCGAGCGCGGCGGACTGCATCGTGGTGGGCACTCACGGGTCGCGAGGCATGGAGCGGCTACTCCTGGGCAGCGTGGCGGACAAGGTGGTCCGCGGCGCCGATATCCCGGTGCTGGTCGCGCCGGTCGGTCACCTCACCGTGACGGCTGGGAGCGAGGGGGTGGCGTCGGCCCGGCTGCAGCCGGTCTTCACGTCGCCAGGGCGGTAGTGCCGTGGGTTGCGAGGAGCGCATCATGCACACAGAACCAGCGGCGATGGCGATGCCGGACGCCTTCCGGTCCCGGGAGACATTCGTCATCCCCTACCGCGAGATCACGCTCGACAGGCTCGGCGAGGTGGGCGGCAAGAACGCCTCGCTCGGCGAGCTCCTCCGTGCACTCGGCCCCAAGGGCGTGGCGGTCCCGGACGGCTTCGCCGTCACGGCGGCGGGTTTCCGCCGCCACCTGACCGCGGCGGGCCTCGACCCGGCGATCTACGAGGAGCTGGACCGCATCGACGTTACCGACCTCGCGGCTCTCACCGCCACCGCGCGATCGATCCGCGAGCGCATCGCCTCGGCCCCGCTGCCGGCGGAGGTCGGGACCGAGCTGTATACGGCGTACCAGGCCCTGTCCCGAGCCTACGGAGAAGACGCAACGGATGTGGCCGTGCGGTCGAGCGCGACGGCGGAGGATCTGCCCGAGGCCTCCTTTGCGGGGCAGCAGGAGACCTACCTCAACGTGGTCGGGCTCCCTGGTCTCGACGCCACGGTCCGGGCATGCATGGCCTCGCTCTTCACCGATCGGGCGATCACCTACCGCGCGCAGCACGGCTTCGCCCACCGCGACGTCGGCCTCTCGGTCGGCGTCCAGAAGATGGTACGGAGCGACCTCGGCTCCGCGGGGGTCATCTTCACGCTCGACACCGAGAGCGGCTTCCGCGACGTGGTGCTGATCACCGGCGCCTGGGGGCTGGGGGAGACCGTGGTCCAGGGCCGGGTCCGGCCGGACGAGTTCTGGGTCCACAAGCCGACCCTCCGCGCGGGATTCCGCTCGATCGTGCGCCGCGAGATCGCGGACAAATCGGTCAAGCTGGTCTACGCGGAGCGTGACGCCGCGCGGGTGCGGGAGACCCGCGTGCCGACGTCGGACCGCCGGCGCGCGGTGCTCGACGATGAGGAAGTGCTAACCCTGGCGCGCTGGGCAGTGGCGATCGAGGAGCACTATTCCGCACGCGCGGGTCGGTCCACGCCGATGGACCTCGAGTGGGCGCGGGACGGCCGGACCGGGCGGCTGTTCATCCTCCAGGCCCGGCCCGAGACCGTCCACGCCAGGGTTGCCCGACCGACGGTGGAGCTGTATCGCCGCCGCGGGAGCGGCGAGCTGCTCCTCACCGGCCGCAGTGTGGGGCACCGCGTGGCCACGGGCAAGGTGCGGGTCGTGCTCTCCGCGCGCGACCTCGGTCAGGTACAGGACGGTGAGATCCTGGTGAGCTCGATGACCGATCCCGACTGGGAGCCGGTGCTCGCTCGGGTGGGCGCCGTGGTGACCGACGAAGGCGGTCGCACCTGCCACGCCGCCATCGTCTCGCGCGAGCTCGGCCTGCCGTGCGTGGTCGGCACCGAGCGGGCGACCCGCACTCTGGTGGACGGGCAGGAGGTCACGGTCTCCTGCGCCGAAGGAGACGACGGCAAGGTGTACGCCGGCCGGGTGGAGTTCGAACGGATCGAGGTGGACCTCGCGACGCTGCCGAAGCCGCGGGTGCCGCTGATGCTCAACCTCGCCAACCCCGAGCGAGCCTACCACCTGGCCGCGCTGCCGAGCGCGGGCGTGGGGCTGGTCCGCATCGAGTTCGTGGTGAGCACCTGGATCGGGGTTCATCCGATGGCGCTGCTGCACCCCGAGCGGATCCCCGATCCGGCGGTGCGCGCGGCGGTCCGCGACCGCGTCCGCGACCGTCAGTCGCCGGCCGAGTTCTTCGTGGAACGGCTGGCCTCCGGAGTCGGGCAGATCGCGGCGGCCTTTCATCCCCGTGACGTGATCGTCCGGTTCTCCGATTTCAAGACCAACGAGTATGCCGGCCTGCTCGGCGGCGCCCCATTCGAGCCCGCGGAGGCCAATCCGATGATCGGCTTTCGCGGCGCGTCGCGGTACTACGACGAGCGGTACCGGGAGGGCTTCGCGCTCGAGTGTCAGGCCATGCGCCGGGTGCGTGACGAGATGGGGCTGCGGAACGTCAAGCTGATGATTCCCTTCTGCCGCACCCTGGAGGAGGGGCGCCGCGTGTTGGCCGAGCTGGAGCGGAACGGGCTGGTCCGCGGCCGCGACGGCCTCGAGGTGTACGTCATGTGCGAGATCCCCAACAACGTGATCCTGGGGGAAGAGTTCGCCGAGCTGTTCGACGGCTTCTCCATTGGCTCCAACGATCTCACCCAGCTCGCGCTGGGCGTGGATCGCGACTCGGAGCTGCTGGCGCACCTCTTCGACGAGCGCGATCCCGGCGTGAAGCGGCTGATCGCGAGCATCGTGGCCACGGCGCACCGCTGCGGCCGGAAGATCGGGATCTGCGGCCAGGCGCCGAGCGACTACCCGGAGTTCGCGGCGTTCCTGGCGGATATCGGGATCGACTCGATCTCGCTCAATCCGGACTCTCTTGCGGGCGTAATGCAGCGGCTGAAATGAAGATTTCCCGCGCGCGGATGGCTGGAGTCTGCCGGCTATCGGGTGCTCGAGGTGTCCGGCCCGGACGGTGCGAACGGGGCGCGAGCGGCTCTCGGCGGCGTGCGGACGGCGCCCGGTTCTCCACGCTGGCCCTCCCGCGACTGCGACCATGCCTGGGTGGGTGACGCCGCCGCTTCGCCCGACGCGTAGCGTCGCCGCGGTCCTCGCTCTCACAGTCCTCCTCGCTTCGTCCGTCGCCGCCCAGGAGCGTGCGCCCTACATTGCGGCGGCGCGGGCGCAGTGGTCGCGCTGGCCCGACTTCTCGGCGGTCGTCGATGTCGTGAGCCGGGTGTACGCCCTCAGGGGCGACGCCCCGGTCTGGCTCGAGCAGGCGAGACCATCGCATCCGGCCCGCGAGGCCATCGCCGAGCTTCGCGATGCGGCGACGCACGGTCTCGACCCCGACGACTACGACGCGGCGCAACTCGACTCCCTTGCCTCGGGGCTCGACGCTCCGGGAGTGCATGTGGAGGACCAGGATCGGACCCGGTTCGACCTGCTGCTGACGGTCGGGTTCGTTCGCTATGTGCGGGACCTGGTCACCGGGCGCGTGTCCTCGGCGCCGCTCGGGACCAGCATCCCGTCGCCGCCGCTGGATCTGGCCGCCGCAGTCACCGGGGCGGTCGCCGGCGACTCGGTGGCGCGGCTCGTCGCCGCGGTGGTCCCGCGACTGGCGCAGTACCGGAACCTGC